>Ga0070754_10000594_pt1 | contig 32605 bp, 46 predicted proteins | sample VirMetDEL_Sep_01_FD_75181 | JGI IMG/M metagenome (GOLD analysis project Ga0070754, IMG submission 75181) | Aqueous microbial communities from the Delaware River and Bay under freshwater to marine salinity gradient to study organic matter... | ecosystem: Environmental > Aquatic > Marine >...
ACAGAGCCGACTTCAAGTTGAACGCCTGTGAGGTATAGCGTTGCTCCGTTAGTAGAAACAAGTTTTGTTCCGCCATCGGTTCCAACACTTCTTGATGATGACCAAGAACCTGCTGTTGGCACTGTTCTATCTGTTCCTGTTCCCAAATCCCAAAGTATAAATACGCCAGCCAAAATATCAGTTTTCCAATTACCGCCGCCAGTATCGCCAGCAACCGTTACTGTTTTATATTCCCAAGTATTTGCGGCATCTATTGTGTATGTAAAGGCGTAACCCCTGCCTCCGTCATAGTTTTCAAAACCACCGCTAAATGTTCCAGTAACACTAGATTTTACCCAGAATGAAAGTGTAAATGTTCTGGCGGAAGACTGTCCTAAATTTAGATGAGCTAAATCATATCCCTCAACGACATATGTCAACCAAGCGTAATCACTTGCGCCTATTGAGGTGTCGGCTGATGCTACTGTTATTTTTAGAGAGTTTTGGAAGTTGTCTGGTGCATCAGTTGATTGCTCAACGGTAAAAGAACCTGCGCCACCATCTGTTAAATTAAACCTATCAAGCGTGTACGCTCCGGCATTGTTTACACTAAAACTTGTTCCGCGCTGTGATATTCTCATATCACCATTGATGATAATATTTTTCCGCCCAGACGGTACGCTTCCAAGTTGGGCTATCTCACGGGCGTTACTCATTATGCGTTCTCCAGTGCGGCTACTTTTTCTTCTAGGGTTTCAATCTTGGCGATGGCTTCTTGCAGGGCGGCAGTCAGCAACGGTACAAGTTTAGACTGGTCAATGCCCTGATAATCAGGCACTTGGCGCGTACCCATTACAGCTTCGGTGACTACGTTTCCATCTTCATCTAGGACAGCAGGAGTAACTTCGTACTCCTCTTCAACCATTGCGTCCTTCTCACCAAAAATAGCTTCAGGTACAACCTCTTGTACTTCATGCGCCAAGAAACCATCAATACGGCTATCATCTAACTTCCATGCAAAATTGACAGGGTTGAGGGCCTTTACACGCTCTGTTGCACCTGTCATTGGTTGCCAGTCTTTTTTTAAGCGGTAGTCTGATGATGTTACAATCGCTGTTCCTGTATTGCTATAATTAAGACCACCAACATAAGTGCCATTATAGTAATTCGCTACAGCGCTATATAAACCGCTTCCTGTTTTTATAAAATTTATACGCCCAGCACCACCTACTTGATTATAAAGTTCAATCCCTGCTTCACTTGCTGAGGTTGTAGTTTTTGCTATTAAAAGATTACCACCGCTTGTGAGGCGCATAGCTTCTGATGCAAATGTAGACCCATATTCAAACCTTAACGCATCATCATCAGACGTTCTAATCATAAATTGGTTTGTGGCTGAGTTTGTACCTCTTGTAAAAACTAACGCCCCACCTTTTGTGCCGTTTACATCTAAAAAGTTAAAACTTGCGCTAAAGCTGTAAGGCGAAGACGTACCAATTCCCACATTGCCACTGCTGTCGACCCTGAGACGCTCCGATGCACCAGCAGTCATTATCTGCATACTATCAGTAACGTGGTCATAGCGAACAATACCACGATATGCTTCATTGCCTGTCGTGCCATCGGCAAACAGTATTTGACCGTGACTTGCACTGTCGGCATAGACCGTTAAACCTTGCGCCCCAGAGCCATTACCAACAACCAGTTGATTGCCACCAGAAAAGAAAGAATTAGGGCTTGCAGTACCAATGCCTACATTGTTATTCGTGCTATCGACGTACAGAGTATTCGTGTCAACCGTCAGGTCGCCATTAATTGCAATGTCGTTTTGGAATGTCCCGCCATTAGTAGCTGATACCATGTCAGCTGTGGTAAAGGACTTAAATGAAACTACATTTAATTCATCATTAGCAGATGCACCAACAGCCAGTACAATACTTGTTCCGTCTGTAGCTGTGTAATCAGTACCATCCTCCAGAACAATACCATTCAGAGTAACAATTAAGTTAGTTACTGTATAAGATAATGAATTAGCATTATCGTCAGCACCAGAGAATGTAGTCTGTCCAGAGGTTGCTGTGTAGTTATAGTTTAGTAATGATGCTGTACCAGCCGATGATGCGGCAATCCAGTTAGCACCATCATAAACACGCATCTCATTTTCAGTACTATTAAAGTACAAAGCACCTTCAACAAGAGCGTTGCCATCATTATCAAGCGTTGGATCGCTAGATTTAACACCAAGATACCGATCATCAAATGCATCGTAAGAGTTAGCGGCAGAAGCAGCAGAAGCGGCAGCAGCTACTTGAGAGGCAGAAGCCGCCGCCGCACTGCTGGCCGCATTAGTCTCTGAAGTAGACGCGTTACTAGCAGATGTCGCGGCATTTGTAGCTGAAGTCGCTGCATTTGTTTCAGATGTGGCCGCATTTGTTTCCGACGTAGCAGCGTTTGTAGCGGACGTAGAGGCGCTTGTCGCACTTGAGGCGGCAGAAGTAGCAGAACTAGCCGCATTGCTCTCTGAGGTGGCTGCATTTGTCTCTGAGGTAGCAGCATTTGTAGCAGATGTAGCGGCAGATGTGGCAGATGTAGCTGCATTTGTCTCTGATGTACTAGCATTAGTCTCAGAAGTTGCCGCATTTGCAGCTGAGGTAGCTGCCGCACTAGCGCTCGATGCCGCATTGGTCGCATTAGTGGCGGCATTTTGTACGGCAGTTAAGTTATCTGTAATGTTTTGCATGTTGGTGGTTTGACCAGCAACAGTCGTAACATCACTAGAAACACCAGATACAGTAGCTACATCAGATGAGATAGATGCAACAGTTGTAATTGCATCGGTGGCAACAGTACCATCTTGAATGTCTGCAAGTGTGGCAATATCAGCAGAAGCATCAGCAACAGATTGGGTATCAGAGATAGTTGGCCCAACTTCAACGTCACCAGTTGTGGCATTAAAGGCCAAAACAGTGCCCTTACGAACATTTTTAGAAGCAAGAACCAGTGAAGAGGTTGCGTCTGAGTCAGACAAACGCAAGCCACGATCTGCCAAATCCTTCAAGTCAGCAGTAATAGCAACCATTCGATCAAGTTCTGTATTCAAAGAACCTACTTGGAATGGGCCTGTAGGTGGGAAGTCAGTGGTACGTTCGAGGGCAATGTCACGAGTAATGGTGACAGTACTACCGCCAGAAGCACCAGTAACACTAATGTTTATTGAGCCTGTAGTGCCCGACCCACCGCTAACAGTGTAGTCAGTAGTAAGGGTTTTCAGCACCTCATCAACATACACATTCAAGTCTTGGTTATCAAAAAACTCAAACGGCACACTAAAGCTAGTCTGCGTAACGCCTTCTGCTACACTGTAAGATACCCGTGGGGAGTTGTCGCCAATTAAAATAGTCATCTTGCCACCTTTAAACTATTTATAAACTAAATCGTTTCTTTCATCAATTAGTCTTTAGTTATGAAATCGTATGCCATGCTCGTCAAATGGTTAAATGGCAACAAGTACTTAATTCTTTCGGCATCCTCAGATGGGTTGCCATCCATCAAGTCAGCTATTGCTTTAGTCCAATCTACTAATAAACCTGGGCCAGCACCAAATGGCTCAAGCCAAGCATCGGTAGCACTAGGACGATATTTACCACGGAGCCAGTCGTTATCTTCATTGATAGCGCCAAAGCCCATAGCCATATGCAAACCCATGTATCCAATATCAGAATAAATTCCAGCTAAACCCGAATGGTCAAAACTTCTAGCAATGATTTCACCAGTACCTTTATTCTCAAACCACCAGTCTTCTTTCTTTAACTCAAGAGCAAGATAGCCTAAGCCAAACAAAGACGCTGCACCTAACAGCCTATTGTGACGGGCAGGGTCAAACATTTGACTTGTAATCCTGCTTGTAGCGGCAAGAGTAAAGTCCATAAATTGGAATGGGAATGTCATCATGCCGCTTTCGATGCGGGCATATTTAAAGTTAGCAGTGCTTACTTGTGGGTCTGGCTTTAGTCCGCTAAAGAATGGAACATCTTTCATCCAAGGATGCCAAGGCATGTAAACAATACCACGACTAATAATAGGCTTGTCTTTTGCTGTTGCCATAATAATTGTATTGCCAGTGCCAGCGTTCATAGCCGTATCCCACTTTAGCAATAACTCTTTTTCAGCAGGTGTGGTAGAAGGCCATTCCATTCTGTTGGCAAACACAAACCCATCTTCGACAACAAACTTATCTGCATATGACGCAATCTTTTTGGCATCATCGATGTCAAGACCATACCTTGCCCAGTACTCAATATCTGCACCACGTTTGTTGGCGGCAATATCTTGTGCCATCTTAACTAACTTAGATTGTCGCAACACAGAGTCTGCAATCCGGCCATATCGTGTAACAACACCAAGGTTGTTGCCAATAATAGGAATATTATAGAATACATTTGTTATTGGGTTAAGAAACCGCTCGGTTGCATTTGGCTGCACTCGACTTACACTATCAGCAAACATACGATCACGAGCCATAGACAGCATATAGTTTGTGCCCTTAACAACATAAGAGGCTTCTGCTTTTGCAAGCTGTACTGCTTCTCGACCACGCTGTGTAATCAGAGGGCCAAAAGCATTTCCCAAACCATGCTCAAATGCAATAGCACCAGCATCAGTTACGGATGCAATCCCAGCTTTATGCAGATAAGTCATACCAGCAATCTCTTTGATTGCCCGAACTGCTTGAGCATCCCACCTATCAGGCTCACGCATATGGATACCTAGCGAGTACTCATAATCAGCAACAAAGTCACGCTTAAGCTGTGCTATTTCTTTTTCTGTTAGTTTTCCTTCTGATACAGAAATCTCTTCTATTTCATCCAGAACGTCATCAATGGTTCGCTTGCCAAACTTGCGTGTCCATTCAATCTTGTTACCCATTTTGCGGGTATAGGCATCAATAATTCCTATATCCTTTAATATAAAATCTTTTACTTTCCACTCAGGAATATCAAGAGTACGCATACGAGTATGCTTCGAGCCAATGCCGCTAACGCCTAGACGCTCAACATCTGACTCCTCAAGGATTGTTCTAACAATACCCTCGGCAATCTCACGATCCGTGATCGAAGGATTACGCTCAACCATTTTGTTTGCTTTGCTATCCCAAACAAATGGCTTTGGATTTTGACGCACATGCTCTTCAATAATATTGGTAAACCGCTCACGTTGAGCAGCGTCTTGCAGCAATCTCTTATCGTAATAGATAGGAAAGTAAAACTTTTTCCGGTCTAATCCGTTAGCCTTCATGGCAGTAAGGTATTCAACATCTTCTTTGTGTCGTGCAATCTGACGCTCTAGGTTTTCCTTGAGACGCATTTGCTTTTGTGTTGCACCAACCTTTTTACCCTTGCCTTCGACTTGGGCACTAATGCCATCAATGATAGATTGCTTGCGCTCGATGTCTGCATTAATGCGGGTAAGGTCTTCATCTATCGTCTTTTGCGCACGCCACAAGTTAAGAGATGTCCCCTCTTCGTCATACCGCTCAAAGAATTTTCTAAACAACTCAAAGGTCTTCTTGTCGGTATCGCTAATGTTGTCGTATCGATCAACCCTATCCCAGCGTTCACCAAGTTTGATATACTCATCAGCTTTGATTTTGAACCACTCATCATAGCTAATCTTATTGGTTGCCATAGATTGAATATTATTAAAATTAAGACCAAAGGCGTTCCAAACCCCAGAACTAATTTCTTCTTCGTACAGCTTTTCTAGCTGCATCCGAAGTCTTTCTCCGTGCATAAAATGTACAGGCTGACGCTGTATAATTGACTGAACACCACGACCAGCAATGTTGCGGTCAATAGCCATAGCGGCATTACCATTGATTAATTCATAATATCTTTTTATTCGATCACTAACTTTGTCGTTAAACAAGATACGTTTGCCTGGGGTTGTGACTCCCTTAAACCAAACGCTATCAGAAAACACTGTTTTCTTTTGACCATAGTTACTATGCGTGCGCTCCAATGCTTGCTTATAAACATTGGCTTCATAGCTTTCTACGCTTTGCCCAACCTCACGTTTTAATTCCTTCTTTACCTTCTCACGATGAATAAGAAAATCTTGGTACTCTGTCTTGCTTTGAAACTCTTCCGGCTTTAACCGAATGTGCTCCGGCACTAATGGAGATGACCACGCTTTAGTGTCGTACTCCATCTGAACAGTATCTTCATTAATTTCAAATGAATTTTCTTTTGTGTTTACTTTAATAGCTGGAGCAAGTTCTTCCCCATCTGGAGTCACGGCATCAGCTTCTCTTTTGGTAAACTTTAGAGAAATATCTTCATACATATTGTTAACCCAGCTACCTCTATCGGTAAGGGTTTCTTTCATTTTGGTTACAGATTTCTCTATTTCAGGCCGTGCGTTCCGATACACAGAAGGAACAGAACCAATAACACCACCAAGAATAGTAGATGCAGTAAGAACACCTAGTGTTTCTTGTTTGGTTGCAACAGGATCAAATGGTGCACGAACCAACTCACCAGCAGCGCCTGCAGCCAAACCACCTTTAGCACCAGCAGCAAAAGCCTGCCTTGCAGTCATTCCGCCCTTTGCTAAAAGACCCAGCTGACCAGCGACAGGTAAGGCAAAGGCAATATTCAAAGGATCGAGGATGCCAGCAACCAACTGAGATGGATAATACCAAGAAGTGTTTGCTAGATCAGCCCTAACCTTTTCACTTTTACGGATCGAATCCTTAATAAACTGTGTGTGCTCTTTGCTTTTTGCATTAACAAAAGAAGATTTGTAAGTTTCAAACCCTTCAATGTCATCCCACACATTGTAGTTTGGATCAGGTCGATCGTCACCAAAGTAAGCAAACTCTTGAATAGAGCGAACCAAAGGAGAGTATTGCCAAGCAAAAGCATTAGACAGGTTTTCTGAAAACCCTCTATCTGTCATATCGCCTACGACATCTTCTGTGTAGGCTTTTTTGTAAAAGTTACCAGCGTCTACAGGCTGTGTTCTTTTATATTCCACCAGCAGCCGCTCCCCTTACTAATGCACCGCCAACCAAATTCATTACTCTTATTTTTTCTTCTTCTGCTTGGATTTGCTCAAGCCTTTGTTGCTCTTCGAGTTGTCTGCGACGCTCAAGGTTTGTTTGTGCATTAAATCCTTTTGTAGAAAAAACAAGGTCGTTTTGATAAGCGTCTTTAATGCGATTACCCTGCCGATCTACTGCCCAAAACTTACCAAACTCATCATTGTTTCTTGGGTCTGCATCGAGTAACACATCATCACCAAGTTCAAGAGCAGGAGAAAAAGCATTAAGCTGTAACTGTACATGCCTGTTAAACAGATCAAGAACAGCGCCAGTGCCAGTAGGACTTGTGTCGGAGCCATAATAATATTCCGGAGTATACGGGCGCTCCCTTGGTTGATCTTTAAGAACGTAAGCATACTCATAGTCATGGTTAAATGACTCATAAAACTCAGTCATAAAATCATCGGCTTCACTTTTACCGTTCGTATATAAATGTCTGGCATAAACAGAAGCATATTTATCTACAAACCTAGCGTTGTAGTCTCCGGTTTTGCTAAGGTAGTCTTTTGCCCAAGATACAGGGTCTCCAGAAGTTACCTTTTCTACACTCAAAGCACGTGCAACTTGAGCCACATAGTCTGGATTTTGAAGATGAGCAGAGCGAGAGTATTCAATCAAATCAGAAACAGACTTGTCGCTAAACCTATTTCTATATGCTTGCAATGTTTTAACAAAAGAAACTGTATTGGCATCCATGCCACGCCCATTTCCAATCAAACGACCGCTAGAATTGTAGAGCAGTGCGTGAGCAGCTTCAGCAAGAGAAGCAGTTACCTGATCCGAATAAATAGTATTTCCTTGAGCGGCAGCTTCTAGTGCGTTCACCACATAATGAGGAAGGGCTTGAAAGTTTTGCAGATTGTTTATAAGTAGCGGAGCCTGTTCAGGGTTTTGGAGAGTAGAAACAAAATCCTCAACATTGTTTATACCCATGCCTGCTTGCAAGGTTAAACTAGTTGCTTGCTGTGCCTTTTTATCTACACCATTAATTCCTTCAGAAAGTGTTTTTTGGTCTGTTTCTTCTTTAGAAACGTTCCCACCAAGTGTATCAAGTTGCCTTCTAACAAAATCTCTGTCCTGCAAGTTGGACAAATAAGGAGCAAGCTGATTGGTATTAGAAATTAAATCTGCAACAGACTCTAAATCATTTCTTTGAAGGGCTATTGATACCCTATTAATTTCAGCAGAAGACGCATCATCAAGCTGTGACGTAATAGAAGATATAGCTATTACTCGTTTTAACTGCCCAGACAACTCCATTGCACGACGGCTAGTCATGCCGTTCTCCAAAGGAGTAGAAGACGCTAATTCAGCCTGTAGTATAGCCGCTTGTTCTAAGGCCGAATCCATTCCACCGGAATAAATACGATTAGAAATCTCGTCTATTTGTCTTTCAAAGTTTGTTTCGTAATTAAGAGCAGCAGTTTCATCTTGAATTGCGGCACGCTTAGATTTCATATCTAAGTAATGCTTGCCAGCATCGATGGTTGCTTCGGACATAAATAAAGCGCTGTAATCTATGCCGCCAGAATTCTTAATTACATTAGCTGTTTGATTGATATAGTTTGAAGCTGCAGCATTAAAGGCATCAGGATCGTTTTTAAATTCTTGCCGAAGGTTTTGGAACGCCTTTGCGGTTTCTACTTTCGTTGCTTCAGCATAACGACGCTGTAGAATTTTATTGACCTGATCGCGGTTTCTATAGCTTAAAGCGCTCGGCATTTGTAATGGTTTAGACTTGCCATTCTCATCCAAGACTGGAGTTAGCTTTACTGTGTTTGCCCAGTTTACATATTTTTCTTGCTCATAAGTTTGCTGTGCTTCTATACCAACTTTAAATGCTGTGTTGACTGTATTCATTACAGTGTTTGCATAAGCAGAAGATGCTTGAGCAATACGCTGTGCAGCTTGAGCATCTCCAGTACTAGCGCGAGCAACGCCAATAGGCTTATTGATATAAGATTGTTTTTGTGGTGTGCGAATCTCAGCCATAATTTACCTATAACATGCTTGCAAACATACTTAGGCCAGTTGATATAGTCTGTGCCTTGTTCTGTCTTACTCTAATACTCGACTCTATATCGGCGGTCATACGTTCATTAAGAGCATTTGCGCTAAGGCTTGCGGCTTCACGCATTACCTTGGCTTCTTCTAGCGCCATCTGCGTTACATTCCTGCTTACAGTCTTAGCTGTTTCATCTGCAACACGTTTACGGATTGCTTGCACACTACGATCATCGCGACCCATATAAGAAATAGTTGCATCGGCCATGTCAGACCAATCTCTGTATTGAGAAACAATCTCATTGTGTTGCTGTAAGGCTTGTAATTTTAAAGCAGGAATAAGAGCCTCAACACGCTTTGCTTGTCGAGCAGCTTCCACAGAAGCAACGATACCTGTTCTCTGTATTGCACCAGCAGCCGCCGCACCAGCACGAGCCTGATACAATCCGCCTATGCCAGCAAGACCAGCTAATCCAATTAAGTCCCAACGTGTCTCAGCCATTACACTATAACCTCAATAACCATTCCGTTTACTTGTAGATCAAACGGAACATCTTGTGAAATAGTTACAGTTGCATCCTTACTATACCCCAGCAACCTAAACTCTTTCCTACCATTAAACTTTTGTCGAGCCTGTGAAAAGTCATCAGTAACAGTTCGTATAACCATATCTTTATTATTAACAGAAACAGATAGAGAATCCACCAAATCAAGTGTAACCATTGAGATGTGGCGAGGGTCAGCAGTCATAAAGCCAGTTGCAATCTGCCCATCAATAGGCAGTGTGGTTAACTCGATATTAAACTGATAACCAATATATGCAGACGTTACTTCCTTAACAGCAGATACATCTACTTGGCCGCCGGATACTGTGTACTCTCCAAGATAGTCTGTGCCGCTAACAACCTTTACGACAGCACCATTGGCAAAGTCTGAGGAAACAGTAAAGACACCAGCAGAGCCAGTGTATTCATCACAGAAGTCCATAGGCATTTCTGAAAGCATTTCTTCTAAAAAGAAATCTTCAGTACCATCGCCTTTATCACGAATAACCACAAAGAAAAGACGTTGGTTAATTACACAAACACTGTGAAATCTACCCGTTGTTGTCCATTCAGACCACCCAGCTTTACGCTCTCCACGCAATGAATAGAATGTGCTGACAGTTCCGTCTGGATTAATAAAGAAGATATATGACTCGGGCCGATCAAACCCACCTTGAATAACAGCGGCCTGAATAGGATTTTTTACCAGATGAGATGCGGTAACAGCAATGTTGCTTGTGTTATATGCCAGTTCAGCATCATTGTACAAGTACGCGCCCACCATCTTTCCGTTTGCCTGCAAGTAAATGGTAGCACCATCAAAAGGCTGTGGTGTCATATAGCCACAACCAAATGGTGTTTGACGCTTTACCTGTGCGTTAGATGGAGTAATAGGACGCTCTGTCAAAGCTGGTACAAATGACTCCGAAGTATTCGCAAATACTTGCAAGTCACGATTGGATACCAAATGCCTGATTTGGCTAAACGCACCAAAGCCACCACTTAGCTCGATGCTGTCACTGTCCGCGCCAGTACCAACATCAAAGTTAAAATACTCTGCAGATGCAGAACCCCATAAATAGTCCGGCTGTGCAGGAGTGCCACCAAACCATAATCTATTTTCATGGAACGTTACCGCCGACGGATACCCACGAACCTCCGAAAAGCTCTGTTCATACCAGTCACTTGTCGGCGCAGTCGAAGCAACGCGGGGTGCGCCGCCTCCAACCTCTGTCTGACTAGCTGTGCTTCCCGCCGTAAACTCGTATGTATTTTCGTCAATGACTTCAGCGATTGTCCGAGTGCCATTAATCTGATTAGCACTAAGTCCACCAACACCATCGGCACGATCAATAGTAATAGTAGCACCAGCTGATAAACCGTGACGAGGATGAGTGGTAATGACTCTGCTACTGCCCGCAACCGTTTGGAGAGCATCAATGATAAGTTGCTTCCTGATAACCCCGTAAACAGTTGCCGTAACCTGCGTAGGACTTGTATAAGCTGTAATTTCACAGTGAGCCTCATGTATTAAAATATATGTTCCTACATGATTTGACGTAAAATAATTTGAAGACGCAGTTAAAGTTACGCCCGTTCCGCTAATTGCAGACGGTGTAATTGTTGTGCCGAGCACCTGAAAGTCATGATATGGCTGCTGTATTTTTGTTCCATCAGCAGATGTGTCAAACTCATATGTGCTTACTTCAAATGTTGTAAGGCTTGTACGAATAATTGTCCGCGTCATAAAACGTGGGTGCGCAACAAACATAAAGTCTGAGTTAGTTGCAAATGTAAACTGCTCAAGATAGTCAGTTGTCCAAGGCAATGCGGCAGAATTAACATCCTGAGTAATTGTTTGGATCAGAGACAAAGCCTGAGTTATTGGATTAACAAAAAATATTTCTAGCTTCTGATTAGAAAAAGCAAAGATATATTGTTCGTCATCAGAGAATACAAAAGGCTCCAGCCGAACCTGCAAGCGATCAGAGGTTACCGACTTGTTAAACTCATGTATCTTTGTAGTGCCTGGGCGCTTTCTAATTCCACCTTCACCAAGAATCAAAAAGTTTGTAACCTTCTTGGCAGCAGATTTATATAGTTCAGTGTCTACCCTAGAGGTAAACGCTGGACTAAGTTCACCAAACTCGAAGCTATTAATAGGAATCTTGATCCTTTGCATTAGCCTCGCCTTTCGGTAATGAACCTCGATGTAACAAGTTTGCGAGTTGTTTGTTGCTGGCTGTCTAGGGATTTAGCGCGACGCATAGCAATCTCGTACTTTTCTTCCATCATGCTAATCAAAGCAGGATCACGAGCAATACTGCCAGCAAAGACAGCGGCCATTGCATACTCTACAGCAATCGTAAAGTAAGAAGGCCAATCCACTTCATCAGCACGATATGTATAGTCTGCAACAACGTCACTTACAGTACTTAAGTCTGTAAAGATTTTGTTGCCGTACTTTTGATATTCAATAGGTAGGTCAGTGGTTGTTACTGCATGAAGCATTAAAAGATCGTTAGGTAGCTGGTAGGCCACATCATAACGACCAGTAGGTGCATCTGTTAGTTTGTTAAGAACACGCTGTTCCGTTGCAAACCTCCACCGCGTATGACACAAATTAGCGCGTGCAATATCCTCATACATATTGACCGCGACCAAGGCTTCTGTCGTGCCATCTTCAAATGAAGTAATAGGCTCTGCCCCGATCAGGATCAAAGCCCGTGCACAAATATCTATAGATTAGTTTGCAATAGTTGATGCCATAGCAAGTTAGGGGGAGCCGAAACTCCCCCACCCTTATTAGGTATTGTTGTCAAGCAACTCATAGACACCGTTGTTATCAATAACAGTGGCGCCCATTGAGAGGTATGACGTTACCAAATGAGACACTTTCTGCGGAACGTAATTGATTTCAGTCGTTACGTCCGAGTTAATGCCAAGACCTACAGCAGATGTGTGGTAAGCAAGGTTCTTACCAGCCGTTACTGCTGAAGTTGAGAAGATGTTGAAGCCAAGGAATTGCTTCATTGTCATCCCGCCAGCGAACGGCAAGTTTTGATCGCCAACATAATCCGAACTTGCAAACTCGTTAATGTTGAACAGATCAGCAAAACCTGCTGGGTGCATAGCGATATAACGTTGTCCGTCTTCTGGAATGTCTGCCGCACCAAAGGTTTCGAACAGGAGCAGAAGATCAGCTTTACCAACGGCGCTCGATGTGTCGTTGATCTGAGTAGCGTTAGCACCCGAATCCATGGCCGTGATAAGAATTTCGTCTGTCTTACGGCCCAAAGCAGCAGCGGCAGATTTAGCAACAGCTTGACGCTCGTCGATATTGATTTTCAATTCGTCGAGACGATCAATGTATTCTGGTGCATAGAAGTCAGCCATCGTTGCTTCAACGTATGTGTGTGCCAATTCCATAGCAGTAACGTCACCGTTACGAGTTTTCGTGTTAGCAGAACCAGCACCGATTTTTTGGAAGCGAACCGTGCTTCCAGTTACATTGCCTACTGTGCGAACTGTATTGCGGAGTTTAGACCCCATACGCTGATAAGCCATGTGAACTTCGGACTCGAACTGCTTAATGAAGGCTTGGTCGATTGTATTAGCCATTTTAGCATGTCCTTATAAAAAGAAGTTAAACATATTTATCGGATTGGTTGTCCTCTTTAAGCATCAACTGGTTATCCTTACGGGCCATCAGCTTCTACAAGGGCCTTTCACAACTATATAAATGCCTTAAATTCACATAATTTGCAATAAAAAAAGAGGCTCACGCAGGGAGAACGTGAGCCTCAGCCCGATGGAGGAACAGATCACGGGCTACTATTTGTATAATTTTGCAAAGCCTTCGTCAACTTGCTTAATAAAAGCAGGGTCACGTTGGTTCTGGTTCCAGTAACGCGGATCGCTCATCATTGATCGAAGGTCTGCTTCAGACAACCTAGATGGTGTAGACACATCATTACTTACCTTTGTATCTGACATGTTTTGCATCATTACTTCTAACAGCCGGACACCATTTGCAGACTGCCCAAGCCGCAGAATTTCTTCTTGATACTCATCGTCAAATTGATTTTTTGCCCACAATGCAACAGCTTCGATACGAGCATTAGCGTTTTCGCCTAGCTTCTCACGCTCTGCATCTAAGTCTGGTACGGGAATCATATCAGCAATATCATTCAGGCCTTCAACAAACTCTTCTTGGGTAAATCCATTCTTGTGTGCAAACTCAGCATAACGCAACAAAGCGTTATCATTTATCTGCATACTCAATGGCAAATCTTCCGGTACTTCATATCCACCAGAATCTTGAGGCACGTTAGACATAGCCTCTTGCTCAAGTTCGCTTATAATACTTTCGCGCAACTCTTCTTGGCTCTTACCCAGTTTGCTTTCAAGCTGAGAATAAGAAGATACCAAGTCTTCTGCTGTTTTAAATTTTTCTGGCAACCACTCAGGTCGATCGCTTGGAGTATCTACCGGAGTTTGGATTTCAGTATTTTCAGGGGTGGCGTCAGGTACAGCGGCAGATACCGCTGCATTATCTGTTGCTTCACTCATTGGTTTTTACCTTTTCTGCATGTTTAATACGCCTTTCAATAAGGCCGACTAAGTAACGCTGGCCTTCCAAATGGCGCAACTCAGCGTCACCAATGTTCGCGCCACTTACAGCTTCTATTGTTATAGAGCGCAAGTAGCGCAGAACCTCTTTCCCCAGATCACCAGAGAACAATGCTGCTACGTTTTGTGAAATCTTTTCGTCCGCTGCTTGACCACGGACAAAGCCATCAATGCTAACTTTTGACATCTATCCCATTACGGGAGGTTGCTGTTGCTGTGCCATCATCTGCATCATCTGTTGCATTTGACGACGTTCCTCCTCGTCCCTTATTAAAGTATCCGGCACACCAAACTTCTTGCCAAGATATACTGCCGCCTCTTCTGAGTTAATCAACATATTAACCATTTCTGGCCCGAAGCGTACCGCTACCAATTCAAGGAAGCGATCGACTACTGTAATATCTTGATTAGCTTGTGCCTGTGCAAGCGGCGATACACTACGCACTTTTACCTCACGACCATTAACTGTCGGAAGGTCAATACGCCCTTGCTTCTTCAGAATATATACAACACGCTGAAGGATAGGCTGAACCATCTCTGACATCAAACGCCCAAAGGCAGAACCAATACGGCGAGACAAATCAGCCATACGCTCGGCTACTTCTGTTGCTGTAGCAGGGGTTTTGTTAGGGTCGCCCAACATGTCATTATAAAGCGCACGCTTAATATTAAGGCGCATGTCATTAAGAACCAAACCTGCCACGTCAAAACTACCAGCAGGACTAATAGGCTGAAGGCCAGCCGTACCAGGGGTTTTAGGAATGACGGTGCCTGGAACCAAATTGATTGTATCAACATTAATTACACCATCATCATCCATCTGATAAATACCAGAGATTGCCATTTGTGCGTTCTCAAGTATCAACTCAACAGTTAAGTTTGTCGTCTTGATTGCACTCAAGGCATTAACCAGAGGGCCGCGACCATAGGTTTCGCCAGCAGCTTTAGACCAACGGAAAGCAACAAATGGATTAGAACCAATACCTTTAAATATGTCAGACATAATTAATTCTTGGTTCTGCAAATCAATTACATAATAGCCATAGCGCTCTTCGTTTATCACATCGTACAAGCGACAAACAACCTCAAGAACCTTTACCTTGCCATCTGGAGTTTCCTGCATCCGGCGCTGCATCTGTGTGCTGAACTTACCCTTCTTGTAAACATAGGAAAGGTCTTGGTAGCGCAACTCACGTTCACGATATACATGATCGATCTTATCGTTAGGGCCAGACTCAAGGACAATGTGCGGCAGAGGGATTGCTGTAAATCGAATTGGTGAAACAGCATCACCTTCATCAACCATTAAGCAAGCAGTACCTACAGCCAAGTCCATAAAGCACTCATGGATTTCTTGGCCAAAGTTTGAGTTTTGAATAACCTCAAAAATATATTCGGTTACTTCATCAAGTCGGTTGTTAATTTCGTCAGCTTCTTCTGGAGGAACTTCACTTCCAGCCACAAAATCAGCCCACCGAGCAAAGTTAGGAACAAGGCCCGATTGTAGGCGTGACGCAAATTCTTGCACACCGACGACAGCCGTTTCGTCAAATATCTTATCATCTCTGCGTTGCCCAGGTACTTGATGATGAAATCCCTCACGTTGAGGCAAAGCATAATCATAACACTCTTGGAACAGGTCTTCAAAGTTAGCCCGTTCTGCTTTGGCTTTGTTATATTTCTCAATATATTTTTTAGCTATATCTTTGTTCATTATGCAAAGTACTCATCAAAAAAGCCCATGCCACCGCTAGGACTTGTCGTTACAGATCGCTTACCGCGCCGACGAGTTAAACCTTTAACTTCTTCCTCAACAGCTTCAGCTTTGGCTTCTTTCTTTACTTCTTGCTCTTTTTCAATTTGGACTTCAACTTGTTTCTCTGCTTGAACTTCTCTTTGTTTAGCTTCCTGCTCACGACGGGCAAGGTCTAAACGCATTTGCTCTAACGTAAACTGCTGGCCTTCCAGCAATTTAAGTTGCTCTTGAAGCCCTCTTTCGTACTCAGCATTAATTCTTTGTTCTTGTTTACGCGCTTTGCGAGACTCATACAAAGCCGCACCAGTATAGAGCAAACTCGGAAGTGCTTTAAAAAATGCGCTAGACCAATCCATAATCAACTCCTACTGAAAGTATCTTTCAAAAAATCCACGACCACCTGAAGTGGATGTTGCTGTTCCCCGCCTTCCTCTTTGTGCCCTGCTCATACGAACAGCGCTCTCACTAATGGCATCAGCCTCAGCTTGCTTTTGAATGTTTTCATCGCGCTGGGCTTTGATTTCTTTTGCCACCTCAAGGTCAACAGTACCAAACTCTTTGGCCACGCCCTGAATATCTTCTTGCCCAAGTAAAGAAATTGCTTTCTCTCTTTCGGCTTTGGCGGCTGCGGCAGCTTTCTGAGCAGCTGCTTGCTCTGCTTTTTTCTTAGCTTCTAGGTCTGCAATGCGTTTTTCTTCTGCGGCAAGCCTGGCTTCTTCTGCTGCAATTTGTTTTTGTTGTTCTTCAATTTGACGTTTCTTGTCAACTTCAGCTTGCTTTAATAAAGATATATTTCGATTGTAGTTGGATTGAATTGTGTTTAAGTCATTAACAAGCCGCTTACGTTCTGACATGGGAATAGCTGAACTTGTCGACAAGATGCGGTTAATAGAACCCATAGCTTGTTGAGCGCCAGAGTAATCATACTCACTATATGACGTATTTTTATCTAACAGCTTTTGTACATCGTAAGCCATAACTCTATCCTAACCTAGACCATAGACTACTTTTACTCTTTTTTGCCTTTCTTGTGAAGACATCAAACTCACGTTTAATTTGAAAAGGCCTTGTCACGTTTTGGTTATTCATAACCTGACGACCTTCCCCCGCACCTAGCATCATATACTGCATTGCATCGTGAATGTGAGAAAATCTATTTTTATCTGGCTTATCATCGTAACGTTCACCAGAAACCTGCATACGCCTATAGTGATAGCCACCCTCAAAACCTTTAATTAATTCACGGCATCGAGGGTCAATCAACAAACCAGACTTGCCTTCAACCATACGTTGAAGCGGTTGTGATACAGCCTCAATCCTTAACGATACATCATTGCTTGGGGCTGGCCTTGCTCGTAAGCCAGCGCCACGCAATACTTGGAAAGGAGTACTTTCATCAGTCTGTGCACGGAAGTCACCTGAAGGATCGCCAAATATATTTACTTCGCAGTTAGCGTATCTAACAGCTAACTCCTGCCGAAGCAACTCAGCAAACCTAACAATACCCATATCAAAGGCAACAATCTCTTGGAGAACCAGCCAGCGCCCCCGAACCTTCTGACCAAACACAGCAGCCGGAGTCAAACCAAAATCAAGCCCAACATAGACTGGCATACCATCAGCAACAGGTATTTCTTCTTTTGCAATGTGAGTATCAGAAACAAACATATTGTAAACTGGTTTCCCATCTTGGATGACACCAAGTTTGTTCATAACATAAACATCAATCCAGCTTTTAGTTTTACCTCTAATCAGGTTGGGATAGTAACTTTCAAGCATGTTGGATTGGTTCTCAGCGCATGGATTTGGAGCATAATCGTCTACATTCCCATCCTTGTCCCGCTTCTCAATCATTCCGGCTGGCTGTGTAAAGAACATCCAGTTGTCAGGCTTGACCAGCATCTTAGCTTCTTCAGCAGGGATATGGTCTGGCACAGGAACCTCACCAGACATAATAGGCCACCAGTGATCTTCTTCCGGCGCGTTGGTATCAGCTATTACGCCAGTCCAGCTTGGCCCGCCTTCACGCATAGATGGGTAACGACCAACACGCATTGTGCAAGCATCAATAATAGACTTTGGTAATTCTCTAGCTTCATTTATCCAGATACCAGTCAACTCAAGAGACAGCAGCTTCTTAACATCTTCCGGTCGATCTAGCGCTAAAAAAATAACTTCAAGGTCTAAATCCCCACGCTTTAAATGATGCGTATATGGAACAGACCATTGGAACCTTCCCCAGTCTTCTTCTGGAAACCAGTCAAGCCAAGTCTTTATTGTAGTAGTTCTAAGTTGTGGGTTGGTGTTCCGGATGATTGCCCACCGCGATTTCCGAATGCCTTCATCGTTTTTCTTTTGCGCAAGAGCGCGTCTAAAGACTTCGATACAGCAAGCCACAGACTTGCCGGAACCTACAGGCCCACGGATGCCGCGAAAGAAAGTATTGTCTTTCATAAAAGACTTTAATACTTCTCCGTCAGCTTTGTACTTAAAGGTTGTCAACCTTCATATCCTTCCCAATCCGAATTAAGTTTTCAACGACTTCAGGGCCGATAGATGCAATCATCTTGTCAGCCTCATAGTCTGTACAAAACTCTTTGGGATAGTGTTTGAAGTGAACCTGCTTAACGATCTTTCTAAGAACGCGACGTTCTTCTTCACTGATTGTATGAAGGAAACTCATTTTCTATACTCCCTAACTTTTTTGGCTATACCTTTTGGCTGCTTTGAAAACTGTTTGCCCTTAGCTATTGCGCGTCGTTTGGCTCGGCTTGTTCTGGCGTACTCTTCACTAGATAGAGCCTTAATTGCTTTCTCTGGCAGATAACGCTCGCCTGTTGCTTCTGGCCCTTGTGTAGAAGGTTTACCACTTTTGGTGCGCCACTTTTGTCGCGTCCAACTTCGTAGGCTCTTCTGTGATTCCTTGAGTGCCATAGTCTAGTCCTCAATCCGTGTACCCGCCGCCACGTTTCTTGTATTCTTTAGCAAGCATTTGTGCTTTACGAGCAGACCACTGGCCAGCTTTACCGCCCTTTGTTCCGGCTTTAATTTGTTTAAACAACCTGCGCCGCATCGTTGGCTTTGTGTAATTGCCAGCTTCATTCACAGCCATCTAAACTAAACCTTCTTTTTACGAGTACCTGCTCTGGTTGCAGAAGGAACAGCATTAATAACTGTAGGCACTACATTCTCAGGCAAGCTGTCGCGTGTATGTACTCGGCGGCTTTCCGTTGTATACGTTTTGCCAGACACGACACGACCATCAGGAAGGTCACAGGTAGGGCCTTTATATGGCGTTCCGTCAGCAAAAAAATATTCAGTATCCATTTTTAATCCTCATATTGCTTTTAGGGCCGAGTTTCTTACGAACGTTAAGGCCTTTTGGTTTGTTGCGTCGCTTTACTTTGGTGACTGCAACATAGGATGAAGGTGCTTGTTTCTTAGCCACGCTTACGCCCCGCAACTGCTAGCTGGCGCATTTTTCGTTTGCCATATTTTTTACGGCCAATGCTTGCGGCCAAAGCCTCTGGGTCTTTGACACCTTGCTTTTTGAGTTTAGCTGTAAGTTTTTTAAAGCGTTCGCCGCTGCCGAGTTTAGGCTTATTCATTACCACTTCACCTTATCTGCCCAGTATGCCGCAGACATCTTGCCCTTGGCAATGTTGCGTCTGTGCCTTGCTTTAAAGCTGGCACGTTTTTTCTTCATGCGATCAGACTCTCCAGCTTTAGGCTTGCCAGCAGTACTAGCACCCTGCTCACCAAACCTAATTGTCTTGATCTTGTCACCCTCTTTTGCCACCACAACATGAGACTTAGTTGGGTGATTAGGTGTATGCTTTGCCTGATTGTATCTCTTCAAACCAAGGCGCACTAAACGTGGGTCGCGTTCCTTAGCCATTAGCAACTTCCTCTGCATAAAGGGTAGTATAATCGCCGCCGCGCCATTTGAATGTCTCAGCACCAGTTTTTCTATTTTTAGCAAAGGCATCTGAGAAAGATAGATCATCATCATTTCTGTTATAGATACGATCTTTAATTGTAGTGGTGGCTTGTTGCAGACGCTCGTTACTTAACAAAGCATTTGGTAGAGTAGGGTTACGCACACCAAGATCAACAGGAATATCTGGTATGTTCCCAATAACTCTATCAGCAGGCGGCACTTTAATATCAATATCAAGCATCGGGCCTAGCGCACCACCCATGTCTTCAGCAAAGACCTTAAACTTATCGAATATCTGATAGCCACCATCTCTAGTCTGACGGGCAGCAAAGTACTGCATTACACTAGGCATCTCTTCCACATCAGGCATACCTAACTCATCAAACGAAACAACACTTGCATCTTGATTGGCAGAAAAGAAATTATCCAATTTCTCTCTTGCAGCTATCATAAACTCAAGCGGAACATCATCAGTCTTAATCTCACCAAGTGAATTAAAGGTATTTGAGATTGTATTGTATATTCCTCTGAAGACATTGGAAGCATAGTCATAGCCTTCAAAGGACTTGCCTGCAGGTGGAATATTACCTTTGATACTAAAATTATATGTTTGGTTTACATCTTGAGCTTCGTAAACTCTTTCAGCATAGGCATCCATTGGATTGGCGCGTTTGCTCTCAATGCTTTTGCTTTTATCAAACCCGTAGTGGTCATCAATAGCAAACCCACCGTCCTCATTATCCTTGAATGTAAAGCCACCAACAAGGGTAAACATTTCAAACACTGGGTCTGTTGCAGACTTGACGTATAAGTCTAAGTCGCTTTGCTCTTGCCTTTTACCACTGTAAAAATTTTCTGGGCGCGTACCATCCTTCATAGCCGGATAGTCTCTATACTCAACATAAGAGCGGCCATCAGCCCTTGCGTTCTCAACAGCAGAGCGAAGAACACCTAACTGATCTTCTGAAAATCTTTCTGTCCTAACACTAAACCCATCAACGGAAACACCGAACATGTTTGTTATCTTATTCCCAACTAGGAACCTAGCATATTGGTATGCGTTCTCGGGGAGTAGATTAACCATATCGAACCTTTAAAAGAAAAAAATATTTTCCAAACAATACCAAAGTAATGGGGTTTTAGTCAACGAGCCTTTTTTGACTATAATGTTTGTATGGGTCCTCGGCGATGGGAGCGTAGCCCGTTTTTCCCCCCACCCCCCATTCAGAGTAAGAGCAAGGAAATAGAAACACGCCACGTTTGGTCAACCTAAGTCTATCTCTACTTTGATATCTCCGGCATGTAAGTGCATATGTTTATCTGGGGCTTTAAGCCCTGCGCGATCGAGCAAGTCTTTACTTGCTTCAAGCTGAACATACTCGCTCTTAGCTGACGATGAGAGGTGCATTACCCTGTGTAAAGCGCTGGTAGCTTTGACTCCCAATTCATCCCTTATCCTCTGCATCATATAGGCTTGAACATGCGGTAGGGCTAAAGCCTTGCTTGCACTTACTCTTCCTGATTCTCCCACACTGTACCCTGCAACTTCTGCGGCTTCCTTTATGGTTCCGCCATTTGCTACGAGGTGCTCAACCAGCGCAGTTTGCTTAGACGTTAAACCATGCTCATTCTTTTTCAAATCCCTACTCATATCTCTCTCCGAAAACGTAGTCCTCAAACAAGCAAACTGCTTGTCCTGCGGAGTTTAAGAGGGTTTGTCAACCCTTGTAAACCCCCTATGCGGTATCATGTTACCTAAACCACATAAATACTTTATCAGCTGCTACCTCAATCTTATATTTCTCTATCTAAATCAGCAACGAGTAAGGCATCCTTTGTGGTTCACATACTTGAGTACCACCACACCTATATCAGCTTGATACATAAAACATATGTTACCACTTGCCAGTCAGCCACTAACTCACTCTTGCACAGAAGCACGTTATGAGCAGTAAATTCCCATATCTACATACATTCATACATAAAGATATTATAGAAGACATTGAGATGGCCGCTAACTTATCTTCGCCCAAAGCACCCACTCGCAGGTTTGCACTTTTCGCGCTTTATCCATTGTTATGTCCCTCTTCTAAGTTGTAAGTAGACTAAGACTACCCCTACCTAACAATGCGCTAAAGTTTCATAACCCACACGACCCATCAAGTACATCCCGTCTTTGGGCTTTCTCTAAGCGCGCCCCATGCCATGCGCTCACGCGCAAGGCGCGCTAAGAGAAACCACCAAACGTTCGTGGATGCACTTGACGGGCACGGCTTCGCCAGTGGCCTACGGCTCATCTGGGCCATGAATTCTTTGCGCTTGTAAGGTTGGGATAGTCTCAATCTACACAACTTAGAGGAACATAACCATGTCTAAAACACAAAAAGTACAAACGCTCGCAGACTCTTTGGTCGAAGCTAAATTAGCAGCAATCCAGTTTCATAATAACGTTTATGTACAAACGAATATAGCTAAAGGAAATTGTTTTACTGCTCACAACGCGCTTCAGTACAAGACCAAGCTAGTAGCTGACCAACAAGCAGCAACAGAGGTTCTTTCGGAACAAGCAGCTATAGGTGTAGCAGTACTCCAGCATGAGAAAGCACAAATGATGCTCGACTCGATGCTGGCAGAGATTGAGAGTTACAAGCTAGAAGTAGAAGCGTGTGAGCGTGTATATAAAATGCTTTCAGGCAAAGACTACAGCTTACCACAAAAGAAGTAGGTATTAAGGGGAGGGGTTAACACCCTCCCCGTCCTTACTCACAGGAGATTTCCATGTTTATCAGGATCGTAGAGACATTTGTAATCGTAGGACTGGGATGCACGGTCTTGCTATGGACTGAAATTATTATCCCTGCGCTGACTCAATAATCAAATTCAATGCTTGTAACTACCCATAGTATGTGTATAATTGTACACAGGAGGACGTTATGAAACTCACTTTGAAACAACAGTGGTGGGAATGGCATAAGCAAAACCCACATGTGTACCAGCTGTTCAAGAAATTTACTTTCCGTGCGATCGAGCGCGGTCATCGAAATCTATCCGCTTGGTTGATTGTAAATCGTATTCGATGGGAAACATCTATCGAAACAACTGGCACTGACTTCAATATATCCAACGACTACATCGCATTCTACGCTCGGCTCTTCATGGTCGAGCATCCAGAATACAATGGATTCTTTCGCATCAAAAAGATGAAAAGGATTTAATCTTTCGAAGTTTCCACCCCTTAGTAAAAGAAATTTGGAAATTAAATGGCAATACCTAACAAACTAAAGAAACTAAACGGCTTTCACGGCAGGCTCTTTGTTGAAAGAGATGAAGCGGAAACTTGGTTAGATCGTATTCAAAAGAAAATTGGAAACGAGTACGAGTTTGAAGTGAAAGAGAATGTAAAGTCAGAAGACGGAACTGATTTAGTGTTGGCATTTATTTACAAGAAGGAGGTGTAGAATGTCATATCCAAAGGGAGCGGTCGTCGAAGTGCGAGCGGTATATCATGTGTATGTTGAAGGGGAAGATATCGAGACATTCTTAGACTTGCCGGATGACACGTCTCGAATTGATTTCATTCAACCAACTCATCACGATCTGTCAGAAATGACAATCTATGGAATTGAATACGAATAGGAGGAACAAATGACTAAACAAACTCAATATCTGGATGAACTTAGCAATCAAATCATATCCTTGATGGAGGAACATGGTGCTAACTGGAAGCAGCCATGGGTTGAAAACGCAAAGTATCCTAGAAATATAAGCACAAAGAACTGGTATCAAGGTATCAACGTAATCAACTTGATGATCAGCCAATATCGAAATGGGTTTGGCTCATCTGAATGGGGCACGTTCAAGCAATGGAACAATGCCGGATGCCTAATAAAAGCTGGCGAAAAAAGCAAAGCCATGTCTGTATTCTACAAACAAACAATAGTTGAAGATGACAATGGTAAAGAAAGAGCATTTCCATTTATGAATGTAGTGCCGATCTTCAATGCAGATCAGGTGGAAGGGTACACTCCAGACACAACAGAAACAGACAGACCATTCAATGACTATGTAAATGTTGAGCGGTTCATTTCATCTGCTAACCCAAACATTAATAACAATGCCAGTCTTGCCGCATACAATCCTGCAAGAGATGAGATACTAATGCCACCAAAGAGTGCGTTCGTAGATCAAGGGGAAGCAACAGCAGAACAGCATTATTATTCTACTTTCTTGCATGAGTTGGTGCACTGGACAGGCAGTGCCAAGCGTTGCGATCGCAAGGTAATCTTCGACAAAGCAAGAGAGGAATATGCACAAGAAGAATTGGTTGCTGAGTTTGGTTCGGCAATGCTGTGCGCCATGCTCAATGTGACAACGACACCAATGGACGATCACGCAAAGTATCTAAACTACTGGGTAAAGTTTATTAGCAACAACAAGAAGGCGTTAAAGAAAGCAATCACAGACGCACAAAAAGCCGTGCAGTATCTTGATGGACAGCAAGCATCGAGCGTACTGCCAACTCAAATAGCTGCCGAATAGGAAGAACTATGGAAATTAGAAGTAAATCAGAACGTGGCTTAACCGTTCGATACAGTCACTATGAAATGATTGTAATGAACGAGTTAATGCAAATCGGAAAGGACGCTTTTGTAGAAAACCTAAACCGTGGTGACTACAAAGACAAAGGCAAAGGGTTTTTAATTGCAGCAAACAGAGTTTCTTATGGATACCAGTTGCTCCCGATGGGAGGAGTAAAAAAATTCCAAGAGAAGTTTGTTGATGACCAAACTCACTGCCCCCTATGCGCAACCAGACTACATGCAGAAGATCGGGCTTGTGTATAACGCCCCCGCCCATTCGAGGGGCGTTATGCACAGCCCTCAAACCAAAGGAGGACACTATGAAACCACAGTTTGAAGACTTACAAGATAATCTTATCGAGTGGCTGCGCCCTATGCGAGCCAGAATATTAACCATATCTGAAGATGAATTTGAGCACATGCTTGAGCCGGAACTTGATCGTATCACGCCACATGACCCAGGCTTTTGCTTGATTGTTGCTTTGGATAACCCAGTGCTTCGTCAAATCAAATTGAATGAAGGGTACTTCGATGTTGCAGATATTATTAGGGATAATATCTACAGCAGTCTCTATAAGTTTGCGTGGCAATGGTATCGCGAAATGCGTGCAGATATGGAGCAGATCAATGGCACAGTTTAACCGAAGACACTTAGAGTTTATTGCGGAGTATGTTGCTCCGCTTATCAATACCCCGCAAGACATTGAGTATCTTGCAGATGTATTTGAAGACACTAATCCCTTGTTCAAACGAGGTAAGTTTGTTTCTAAAGCTATCAATGCTTGGGAGAAACGCAATCTAATTGATGATGAAATTCCATACTAAGGAGGAACTGTTATGGATATTGATATATATGAAGAGGTTTCTATCGACACCAATTTTCATTTAGAGAACAACTTAAACTTTAATGACATGATAGAGATGATAACGAATGATGACTATACAGTTACGTTCTCTATTAATCTGGAAATTAGCGATAGTTACAATTCTTCAGCTGAACTAAATGAAATGCACGAAATCCAAGTTACAACAGAAGTTTCGAAAGAGTTTCTATTGAACCAACTTGCTAATTACACGCAAGAAACGGAAGGAACAATTGCTAATTTGAAAAAACTCGTTGCTAATCTTAGAGAAGAAATTGTCAGTTTAAAAGAACAAACAAACAAACCTGTTGACCATCTAAGACCTGTGGGTTAGTGTCCACATAGGAGAAACAGATGGCTAAGTCTAAGCAAGACAAGTTAGGTCAACCAGCAGAGTGTTCTAGGTGTAATGTCGTCACGCATCAATTCGTATGCGTGATGACAAACAATCCAAACGATCTGTCTGAGCGTCGTACTCTATGCGTAGAGTGTGAGGTGATCGAGCATGAGAAGTATTTAAACGAGCGCGCTGCCGAACTTAAACGAGTAGAAAACTTGGTACGCAACAACGATTGGGAGTGGTAATGACCAGCAAGAGTAAACAAAAGGGAGCGTATCACGAAAGGTTTTTCGTTAAGTTACTTGAGAAGTGGGGCATCAAAGTTAGGAAACAACCATTGTCCGGTGCACTGGGTGGTGAGTATGCGGGTGATTTAGTTGTCGAACTTGCAGACCTGAGCCTGATTACAGAGGTAAAGTATCGTGCAGACAGTGGGTTTCCGTCTCCATTTACAGTGCTGGAGGGACGAGACATAGCACTATTCAAGCGTGGCAAGGGTGATCCTAGATGGATACTTATCGTGCCCGACGTTGTGTTGGAGAAACTTGTCAAAGACTATGAGATTGTAAAAAAGGGAGGTGCCGATGGAGGAACATCAAAGGCTAACGCCAGAGCGTAGGAAAGACGTTATCCGGCGCACATTCATCTCACAGATGAAGAAGATTTACAGGCCGCACAAACACCTGATCGACAACAAATCAGAGGGTGTCTACCTAGATCAGATGGCCGAAATTATTAATGAGAAGTTGCCAGTTGCTGATTCCGAAGAGCACTTGCTTGTTATGATACGCAAGTCTTACGACCATGCAACCAGCAAGAACGATACTAATTTTTATTTCTCATTGGCACAGGTCATAAAGTCTTGCACCCATGTTGCACAAGAGCATTACAAAACACACATTGCACCATTTGAAAAACAAACTCGATACATTTAAAGCAAGCACGATGAAGAGAGAGGGCACAAAGACGATCCAACTTCTCAAGGCTGGACGATAGCAGGTGCACAAAAACAAATTGAGTATACTCAAGAACTTATGGACACAGGGCAGCTGCCGAAACGTGTCGGTGAAATGTTAATCCGAATACCACAGAAAGCATTAGAGCGTATCCAGCAAAGGGAGACAAGCAATGGATAGAAACAAATCAATCGGTGGGTCAGACGTACTCAAGATCATGCGTGGTGATTGGCATCAGCTATGGCTAGAGAAGAAAGGTCTGGCAGAGCAGGATGACTTGAGCAAAGTGTTCCCAGTACAACTTGGCATTGCCACTGAAGACTTCAACATTGAATGGTTCGCCAAAGACATGGGCGTAAACATTACATACAAGCAATCTCAATACAGCAAGATAACCCCTGGCGGTATCCCACTTAGAGCCACACTGGATGCTGAGTTTGAGTTAGATGGTCAGCGGAATATCTTGGAGTGCAAGCACACATATGACAATAACACATTGGGCAATCAGGTTCAGAACTACATGCCACAGCTTCAACTCTATATGTATGTTGCTGGTCTTAAGCATATTTACTTTTCAAACATATTTGGCAATCGCAGATATGAGTACTGCAAGGTTAGCTATGATGAAGACTATCTCAACAATATGATGATGCACGTTAAAGAGTTTTGGGGTTTGATAGAGAGCAATACAGAGCCACCTCAATCCGTTCACGTTCCGTCCATCACGATAGACCACATAGAGTTAGACGATATGGTTGCCCGCTGCGCTGATGGTGACAACATGTTCCTCGATCAAGCGCACCAATATATAGAAACAATAGAGGCTCATGCAATGCACGAGACTGCAAAGAAAACACTAAAGGCAATGGTGGCTAACAATGAAAGGGAAGTTTACTCGAAGCCGCTAAGTATTAAGCGATCAAAGAATGGAGCGCTGCGCTTCACCATAAACAAAGACGGGGCTACAGAATAGCCCCGCCCGTTGATAGAAAGGAAAATGACAATGACAGAAAAGTCTGACACAGGCCCTCTCATTCATGAGGAGGCACAACCATTAGAACATATGATTGGAAACGAGTATAGCCTTGGATGGAGAAGTGTGTGGATACACACGCCAGATGAGGCGGTGCGAATTGTTTATCGTGGAAGTCGGCTTGAATTAACAGTGGTTAGAAAAACATGAGAGTAAAAATGTCAACCATTATGCGGGTTGTTTGCGATGAGTTTGATGTAACAGAGGAGCAAATAAAGGGTAATAACAGGATAAATAAATTTATCATACCTCGCTTTGCTTTTTATTATCTTTCCTACAAGTACGGACACAGCTACAAAAGGATTGGCATGTGGCTAAACGATCGCGACCATACCACAGTGCTTCATGGCAAGCGCAGGGCAACACAATATCTTGGTGAAGATAGGTTAAATAAACTTGATTCACAAATCCAAATATTGAATAATAAAATGTATCATCAGCAGGGAGAACAGTGATGAGCGAAAACCTACAGCTATGGAACAGCGTATCTCAATCAAACAGCAAGTATCTTAAGAAAGTAAATATCGGTGCTCGATCGTTTACAAGCATCGATCCTCACTATCAAATCAGATCAGCAACGGAAGCCTTCGGGCCGCTCGGTGATGGGTGGCGCTATGATGTTGAGTACAAGTATATCACGCATGGTGATGTAACTATGTGTATCGCAGAGGTTACAATTATACACGGTACCGACAATCAGTACGGGCCTGTTGCTGGATGCCGGACATTTATTCATATGAACCATCCTAAACGCGGTACTGTGATTAACGAAGATGCGCCAAAGATGGCGCTTACAGACGGATTGACCAAGGCATTGTCGCACCTTGGTTTCAATGCCGATGTGTTCCTTGGAGAGCACGACAATAAATATGCGGCAGAGGCGAAAGAGAAAGGAGATTGGTAATGTCAGAACACGACAATACGAATCGCGGGGCAGTGTTCCCACCATACGAAGACACAAAGATGATCTTAACTGGCAAGGCAAATAATGATGGGCAGGATGTTAACCTTGTCTTCACTATGAGCAAGACCAAAGATGGTAAACAAATCATCGATATTTATCAGAAGGTCGGCACATTGTTTCCGAATGATAAAAAAGGAAACGAAAAAGCACCAGACTATACTGGGCCGTTTGCCAACCGACGCATCAGTACATGGCGTCAGTCTAAGGGTGATCTAAAGTATATGTCTTTAGAGATTTCAGACAAGCGTGATAGCCAAGGCAAAAGCTCTTCATCGCTAGTAAACGATGACGTTCCATTTTAATGGACTGGAAGATCGTGCATTAAGGGCTGAACAAGCCTTGCGTGATATAGCTGCCATCCCGAATGATAGTTTGGGGTGGCGGTTAATGCGCAAGCGGATAGCACAGGAGTATATTATGGCAGAGCAACCACCACTATTTTACCTACGCAATGCGCCGGACGATCAGTTTGCCGCAGAGTTTTGCTGGCGTGGAGATGATGATGTTTATCACGCTATGCAAATTAGCGACAACATGCTTCTCAACTTCTTGAAAGAGAGCGCACGAATTATTAGTCAGCGTGGTATTTGGAAGTTAGATATTCCAGATAGTCTGCTCCAGAATCAACATCAACAAAGCACTGAGTAAACCCAGTTGGGTTTTCTGCTTGAGGATTGATAACCTGCAATATGGCATGCCCGTAACGCTGGTTATCAAATCCTTTTACCAACGCATAAGTATCCCAATATTTATATCCCCTTGCCCTTGCCAACCAAGTTGTCATGTTTTGTTCGACTAACTCGGTGTGTGCAAGCGCCCAGTTGTGTCGATGTCCGGCAATGTAAAGGTGTGCATTGCTCTTAAACATTGCCATCTTTTGTTGGGCATGAAGCGGATTCCATTGACTGTGCCCAGGCATGTCGTGAGCGGCATGGACATAGCAACTCTTACCATTTGGAAATTTAATATCTATCTTAGCTTCCCAGTCTTCATGGATGGTGTGTGGTTGTGACATCCATTTGAGAGGGTCACCAGAACCAGACCACATATCGTGGTTGCCACCAATAAGAATGAGAGGGTTAATGTTTGTAATTAACCATTCAACCAGCTTCCATGCAGTCTCATGAGAGGTATCCTGCTCCGCATATAGGCGCGACAACCGACCAACCCAGTTGTTTTGATAGTCACCCAGACCGCAAGCATAGATGTTTTTGTTAGACTGGATGATGTCAATGTGATGCCGTAGAGTTTCCCAGTCGCAGTAGTTATCGTCTACATGAGGGTCGCCCATCCATAGAAGGCCTATAGGAGCGTCAGATTTCATCCGTACAGCGCGCCATTTCTTTGCCTCGATGTTCTCCTTGCGCTTTGAGAAACGCTTTGTAAGCGTCTCTATAATCTCTTCTACGGGTATGTCATCGTCAGGCAGGTGGTCAAGAGAATATGAATTAGTTTTTTCTACTACAATATTCTCAAAGTCAGCTGCTTTTAGCCTGTTATTTAAGGTGGTTCTTGGGATGCCCAGGGCTATAGCTGCTTCTGTTACGCTACCGTAATCATTGTAGGCCTTCACAGCCTCGATCATTTTTTCTTTAGATAGTTTTGCGTTAGCCATCACACTCTAGCATGAGTTGTTTTAACTCTTCTGCTCTCCCTTTTACTTGACGAAACCATAGTGAGTCTTCCATTTCAGCAGCCGCACGTTGATAGTCACGCTCTTCTAGCGCAGCCCAAAACTTTTTAAACTTAGATAGGCGCGGCCATCCAATGTTAAAGCACATGTTTGCTATGACAATTTGCGCGTTCTCTGGCAGGTCAGACCACCAGTAAACGTTCTTGTCTAACTCTTTAATGACGACAGTAATGTCATCCTCAAGCATTTGCTCGGCAGTTTCTTCCGTGATTGGTGTCAAAAGATTGTGACCATAGCCGATGGTAGGGACACCAGCAGTGCAATGGTACATGTCAAGACGTAAACCTTCATGCCGTTTCAGCATGTCTGCAAGTTTGTTAATCATTTTATTTCTTCATTTGTGTAATGGATTTGATACCAAAACTAGCACCAATAGAAATGAGGATGCCGTAACTCAACCAGTCAGGGCAGTCATCTCTAAGAAACTCAAAGCCAGCTTTCATGTAGGGTTGTGCAGCGGGAACAAAACAAGCAAGGATCATAAGAATAAAAGCAATAGTCCAAAGTTCGTCTTTGAAACTATCAGCCGATGCGTTCATAGCAGAGGCTTCCCAGTCACCATCCTGTTCAGCCTTCTTAACTTGAGCCTCAACTCTTGCCACGTCTAACTTGGCTTTAGCTTCAGCCTTCTTTTGTTTGCCCTCTAACCAAGTCCCCACAATATTGGTTACAGGCCCGATAAGCGTTTGCCACATACTTATCTCCTAATGTATCACCTCTCCCTCGCTAGGCGTACCAGTAATTATTTCAAACAGTTCCTCTGCAACATCAAGAGCAGCATCCATATTGGTGAATGGCTTTACTCGAATAACAATTTCAAAGTTATTTTTCGAATTTTTTTCCACTGTGACCTTCAGGTCAAATTCATTTTGTTCATTATCCATGTAGATAAACTAGCGTTTGATTTGGTTAATGACAATAACAATAATTGTTGCGACAATTCCAAGTGCGGCAAAGATTAAAGTACCAAGGATTGTTCTTTCAACTTGCTTTCGTTTGTTAATCTGCTGCACCCTTTCTAATTCTTTTTGTTCCTTTAGGCGCTTTTGATATTCAGCTTGTATCTGGTCGTAGAAGCCATTGCCAAAGCGCAGGTCTAGCATCATCTTCAATTCGTACAGCATCTCCTGCTGCTGCTTGTACTCAATCATCTCAATGGCTACGTCTTTCAGACCGCCACTAAAGCGCTTCTTATTAAATTCCTGATGACCAATGAAGATGTTGGAGAGTTGTTCGCCAATGGCTTTGGCATCGTTGATTGTATCAAGGTTAGACTTGATAAAGTCTATGCCCTGTTTTGCAAGGGCTAGACCTGTAAGGACTGTGGTGACTGGCTCCACATAATTGTCCTATTTATCTAACACAGCAAAGAGAATGGCAATCAAGAGGCTCATAGCCGCCGACATAGCAATGAAAGCACCAGCTTCTAAACGCTTTAGGCGGAACAGGGTTTCACCCCAACGCTCCGCGCAAATTGCTTCGTGGCTGTCAATTTGGTACTTGACTTGATCTACTGTCGGCCTTGCCATTATTCTGCCTCCGCAATCACAAGTGTGCCTGCCTCTACCTGCCGCATGATTTCGGCGTAGTGGCGGTTGGCTGGGTCTAGGGGGACGGACAACTCCTGTCCGTCGATGATGGCACGGATGGAGGAGTTGTTGCTGTCCAAACCTAGGCTGTATTGTGCTGATGTAATGTTCATGCTGTCCATGTTTATAACTCCGCATCAAAAGCAATGTAGGCACTTGCATTGTTAGTTTTCATTGGCCCACTGTGACCCGTTGTTCCAGAGGCTCCTACGCCATCCGCATCCATACTTGCCCCTGATGGCTGCGCTCTTCCTATGCCATTGAAGGTATTAAAGGTATCAAGGGTGTTATTTGCATAAATACCGTAGTAATTAGTTCCTGTAGCAACTTCTAGAGATGGACTACTACGCATTGTTACAGGAAACGTAACATGTGACGCTACTAATGTTGGATAGTAGTAACTGCCTGTAGGCAAAGCCTTATCTGCTCCACTGGCAAGTAAGTAATAATACCGCTGACACAGCGCCAGTTCTTCACCAAAAGACCGATGCTCAAATTCGGTGGCGACAGAGCCGACTTCAAGTTGAACGCCTGTGAGGTATAGCGTTGCTCCGTTAGTAGAAACAAGTTTTGTTCCGCCATCGGTTCCAACACTTCTTGATGATGACCAAGAACCTGCTGTTGGCACT
>Ga0070754_10000595_pt1 | contig 32574 bp, 56 predicted proteins | sample VirMetDEL_Sep_01_FD_75181 | JGI IMG/M metagenome (GOLD analysis project Ga0070754, IMG submission 75181) | Aqueous microbial communities from the Delaware River and Bay under freshwater to marine salinity gradient to study organic matter... | ecosystem: Environmental > Aquatic > Marine >...
TAGCGACTCATCCCTTTATTCCCATTCAACAATTTAAAGAAAACAAGCAAAAGTATCTTGATGAATTGCTCGACAATGACATGTTCTTGACTGAGTATTGGGGGCATCCACCCAAAGAGGATTCGGAAGAATACCCTCGCTACCAAGAAAATTTGAATAAGCAAAGACAAATGTACGCAGAAATAATTGACAAACTCCCCCTTATGCCATTCTATGACGAAGAAAAAAATGAATGGGGATGGCGGTAATGACCGTTATTATGGTGTTTGAGAAGGCGTGGCGTTTTCTTAAGGCTTCACGCCAAACCGAACTGGGTGAGTTCCATCCCGAATTTCCGAGTTCGTATGGGCCAGTGACGATGCAAAGAAGCCACCCCACTGCTGAATTTTTTGAAAATAATGAAATGGAAAGCATGATGAATCAAGGAGTCACTGCAAGCAGAAACAATCCTCCTACACCTATGCCAGTTTCTATGCAACAGCCCGCAGAACAAGTGTTCCGTCAAGGATTAAAACCCGAACCTCTTTCCGATTATTCAAGAAGTTGGGAAGAATACTTTAGAGAACGGGCTGATGATGGTGATATATCACATGCTAAATTGTTTGATTTTGATAAACCCGGTAATTGGTTTTCTCCGATAAGAAGAGTAGATGTGATGGGGGATTTCCCTTATCGTGCAAGGGTCGGTGTAAGAATGCCGATAAAAGAAACACAAGGTGAATTTAGAAATAAGGGATGGGGATATGAAGGACCGGAGGCATGGGTGACTCAAAATATACCCCCCGAAAGACTCGTGCAAATACCCGATGATTGGGAGTTTTGGAGTGCAAGACCCGGCCAACGGACACAAAAAGAGATAAAACAGCACCCAAGTGATTTTGGTTATAGGGGCGAAATGACGGGGCAGTGACATGGCGGTAATCAAGAACACAGTTGTTGGGCGGTTCAATACCGACATGCCCGCAGTGATGGACCATGTGCGTAAGCCGGTGTTTGTTGATAACGCCGTTCATCATGCAAAGGTGGACACGAGCACAGGCGTACAAGCGAAGGTCACCATTGAAAACAGTAACGCATCCACCTTCCAAGTCATGCCCGAAACTCGCTATCAAATCGTTGAGGGTGAGTCGTCAATTCAAATTACACATAAAGAAACTCCGGGTCACAGCAGTACCGCAGTACCCTTTTTAGGCGACAATATATTGAGTTCGACCAACAAACCAATGCTTGTTTACAACGCCGACAACCCGGCCCAACGCTTGGTGACTTCAACGCTTGAGTCAAGCACTGTTGGTATCTTGATGAACTTAAGAAATATGAAAGGTAAAACACTTAACGACCTCGGCTTCTTTGAGCGTGAAGTTAAGTTGGGACAGCCGATTGATGTTGGTCTTCGTACTACTGACATGGCAATTCGCTTAGGTCAACAGGCCACTACGAGCATGAACAGTTTCAACATTGGGCGCAACATGGCCGCTACAAACAACAACAATGGTCGAAGAATGCACTCCAATCGTTTCCTCGGTCAAGACTTCGCTAATGTCAACTTGATGACAGCACTGCGTTTCATTGGACGACACGACAGCCGTATGGTGTTGATGGACCGGTTTGGCAATATGCTCTATGTACCTATCACATTCAGTGAAGCCACTGCTACAGTGGATGCTAACTTTCACTTCGGCTCGACTCGCACAGACCCAGTGGATAATACACCTAATCGTATCACTGTACAGGGTCAACCAATGGCATTGAATGACTTGGTTATTGTCACTGTTAATGATACTGAAAGACAAAGCGGTATCAACGGTGAGATACGAGAAGAACCCGCACCTGTCGTTGATATGACTGTACGCTCAAGCAGAAAGGCAAAGAGTGTGGGTCGTCAAATCCTACGAGGTAATACGCTTTCTGCTGGTGCAATCAGCAGTGAGGGGCATCCGGGTTTGACCCACCTACGCCCCGGTATGACCATCGAGTACGGTGGAGTAAACCGTGTCATCACAGAAGCAAGACACACACCACTCACAGGCTACACCGACCTAACCATGCTTAACATCGAGTCGGGTATAGAAGGGGTACTGCAAGGCATAAGCGAGGGAGCGAATGCTGTTTCCGGCACAGAAGCACCACTCACCTATGTACAGATTGTCGAAGAGAACCTGTCCATGTTTGGTAAGATTGAGTTGCGTATTACTTCCACAGTGACAGAACGAGGTGTACACAACACCGCCTTCCTTATCGGAGGGGTTAAAGGCACGAAGACAAGAGGCAAAATTGGTGGCACTGGCCTACCAATAGGTGCGAACAAATCCGAGTACAGGAGTTATTGACATGCCAGTATCGAATCACATACGCCGTTTGCTCCTACAGACCATCGCTGATAACATCAACGAAGTAGTGGTAGGTTTCGACGGTACACCGGCTACTTCGGAGGATGGAGCGGCTGGTCGCCCTGCCGTTGTCCTCACGCCGACAGTGACGATTATTGACGACACTGCTCTCCTTGTCGAAGCATCCATGAGTATTGATGACGCATTCGATGATAAGATTCGTGAGGTGTACATACAGAATCGTAGCACCTCCGACTTCACACCAGTCGCTCGTTATACGACAAAGCCGATTATCAAAACATCGGCAAATGAAATTAACATTGAAATTTTAATTGAGGTGGCATGACATGGGAACAGGCAATCCAGTATCGGGACATACGAATCACAACTTGACAGTGGACGGTACAGGTGGTGCAACAAACGCTGATGGCTTGGCTGATGGCGACCATATCATATCACCCACACTTACCAACATGATTGAGGGTGTACATGGTAATGGTATCATGATGTACGATGATACATCGGTAGGCGAAGGTGACAGGAATACACCCGCCAACTTACCCGGTGCTGTCGATTATGACAGTGGTACTACTTTCACTGTGAAAGGTGGGTATGTCGTTCTTGATGGTGTCATGTATCAGTTCGCAGGTGGTGTGGGTGCAACAACAACTTACACATTGAATACAAGCAGTGCCAGTGCCGCAGGTTCACACACCGCCCTTACCAGTGGTAAAGAAGCACTTGTTGTCGTCTATGCTTGCGCTGACGATACTTCCACTGTGAAACATATTTATTGGGAATTAGGAACAGCCACCACCGTAGGTGCTAACGCCTATCCCGCTTGTTCCACCTCTTTCCTCAATACACCTACTGCAACAGGTAGTAGTGCGTTGGCAAACACCCAAACACTCGTTCTCGCTGTCCTCCGTGTCGTGTATGACGCTGGGGGCGATGACCTCAAGTTGGCTATCACAGAAGTGAATGACAAGCGTGTGTTCATCCGACCATCACCCATGTACTTCTCACCCGTCACCACAGGTGATATTGCCGCTACAGCCGAAGTTGACTCACATACAGAACTCGATAACTTCCACAGTGGTGAAGTGGGTGGTCTTACTGGCTCACGCTTTGGTGCAATGTGGCAATCCTTTGGGGCACAAATCGCCAGCACTACAGCAGGTGACAACGATAAGGATGTGTTGTACTATAGTGGTACTCACGCCGCCCGTTTCACTCGTTCAGTGTTTGACCGTGTGTTGACAAGCACTGCTACCAGCATTGACCTCACATCAACCGATGCTAACATCCTCGTGCTTACACCGGGTGGTACATTCGCTGTGACTACCAGTGGACCCTTCCCAGCGGGTTATGTCATCGAGATAAAGAACACCCACGGCTCTAACACTGGTACATTCGCTCTCACCAACTCAACCACTTCTGCCATCGGTGACACCGCCGACAGCGATGGTGGGTACGCTAAGTTCGTCTGTACAGTAAGCCATGCTACCAATCCAACCTTTGTTCGGTTAGTGTGAATAGGGCGATTCAAAATAGAAGAAGAGAAATTATTCTCAACTACTTTCACTGTTGTTTTTCTTAATTGCTGTGTCTTGCCAATAGTGCCCGCATTGCCTACACTGTAGCAACAGGAATCGCTCACGCTCATCATCAAGGTAGCGAGCCGATATGCGTCGTGCTATGTGCCAATGGGCACAAGCCCTACACTTTACTTTCAACTTCTCTAACAGTCGCCCCATCGAAACAAGCCTCGCAAAAATCTCCATCAACCAACACTTCGCATGGTTCATCGCAAAACGGACAAATGAATCTCGTCATTGTGCTGGCCTTCGTGCAATAATATCGTCAATGCGTAGGATAGAGTTGGTGACCTCGCTGGCACTCAACACTGCTTGACGAACAAGTTCGGTAGGTTCGTACACACCGAGTTCCATCATGCTACACACACCACCGTTGTGTACATCGGGGCCAACCTCACGGTTGCCCTGTAAGATTTCGTGGCGGATAGCGAGAACCGTGTCAAGTGGGTCATGCCCAGCGTTCTCGGCAATGGTAGCAGGGATGCACTCTAAGGCATCAGCAAAGGCTTCAATCGCCATCTGTGCCCTACCACCTATTTGTGCGGCGTGTTGGCGTAGGTGGGATGACATACGGGCGTATGCGTTTCCAACACCGACAACAAAGTTACCGTTCTTTAACACTAATGATACGACACCAAGTGCGTCATCAAATCCACGCTCAACTTCTTCAAGGGTGTGCGTAGTAGCACCCCTTAGCACGAGTGTTGCTTCATCACTCTTGACACTGCCTTGAGCGAAGAGATACCACACATCATTGTGCCGTTGTCGTTCAACCGTACATTTGGTAGCAGTATCGACTTCCTCGGCTGTTTGGTACACTGTAGCCCCTGTGACCTTGCTCAAAGAGCGTAGTGTTGACTCCGGTGTTCTGCGAGCAACCATGATGTTGTGCTTCTTGAGGTGGGCGCAAACATGGTCATTGACCGCATCACGGACAAAGACAACGCCACCCTTTGGCATTACTTTCACAAGCAACTTAGCCGTTGAGATGAGGTTTGCCTTACCCGATGATTTGTATGATTGGAATGACTGTGCATCAAGTTGGACCTGTACATTGTCTTCACTCTTCTCGTTCTCAAGGCCGGTGTTCAACAGAACGATGTTGCTGTAGGCATCCTCGCCTTCAAGCACATAGTCCTTGTTCACAATCGACCCTTCGTACAAGTACGAGTCATCGAGTGAACCACCGGGGAAGGACACGACCTTCACGCTTTCAGCATCGCCAGCCTTCTCGACAGCGGCTACACATAGTTCAGCGACGGCATCGAGTGAGTTCTCAAGTGCTTTACCTGTGATAGCAGTTTTAGCAACTGATACCAACACGGCTCGCTCATTGCTTGTGAGTGAAATGTTAGTACGAAGGTACTCAACGGCCATTTGTGATGCCTCGTGATAACCACGACAAATCACATTTGGGTGCAATCCCTTCTCAAACAGCATTTCGCTGTTTCCGAGTAGTTGACCTGCAAGAATGACCGTACTTGTAGTACCGTCATAGCATAGGTTCTCTTGTGTCTTCGCTACTTCAACAATCATCTTACCACCGGGGTGAGATACATCGAGTTCACGCAAGATGGTAGCACCATCGTTTGTCACGATAACACCACCTCCACCGTCAACCATCAGTTTGTCCATACCCATAGGTCCGAGGGTTGATTTGACGGTATCTGCTACCGTCTTTGCCGCTCGAATGTTGTGTATCTGTGCTTTGCTCTTTGTGCTTTCTATTTCTGTCATGTCTTCACCATTCCACTTCTATTTCGACCACTTCACCAGTTTCCAAATGTCGTGATTTGATATATCCCTCACTCTTTCCGAATTGATATAGGTCGAATGTAAGTTGGGCATCGCTAAGGCAGTATTTGGCTACCTCATCGAATTTACCCGCTCTCCATGCTAAAGGCGCATCTTCACTGTTCATTAACTTATTGTCCTCTAAAGTGGTCTTTGTTAGCATACCGAGAGTTGTTGATACCTTACCAACGGCTGTTGCCGCCTTCTGTACCAAGTGCTTTGTGTCTATGACCGCATCGGCCTTACCGAGTATGTCACCCGCTGTCCAACAGTCGAGAGCATCACGAAGTACGGGTAGGTCAAATCCTTTGATGTTATGACCGATGACAACGCCACCGCCAGCCACATGCTTTGCTAAGTCCTCACCCAGTGTACGAGGATGGAGTTCTTTCACTGTAGCGTCAATGTCCAGTGACTTGTTGCAATACACTGTACCATCGTTGCCATTCCATGTAGCAACAACCGTAGGCTCAAAGGAGGCGGTCTTATCCCATCCTCCGATTTCCCACGAGTAGTTGCCTGTTTCAATATCCAATGCCATTATGTCACTCATTTCTTCGCCGCCTTGTGTTGGTAGTAAATCCGCTTGCCTTGCTTGCGGCTGTTAAACATCTTGGAAGCATAATCTTTGAAATGTCTTTCTGCTGTACTCTTCGATACTCCGGTGTTTTCGGTGTACTTTGTGAGTACCGCTTGCTTCCTACGCCATTCACCGTTGTGTCCTTCAATCTCATAGCCCACGCTATCGTTGTACGCTTTGAGCATCTGCTCAAGCAACTTGCCCTCTTTGGCCTTGTTTCCGTTCACTTCAACGGAGTCTTCAAGCCATGAGATGAGGTTTAAGAACAGGTCGTGTAAAATCTCGTGTGCCATGTCAACATGTTCTTCTTTGATTTCCCATGATTTGTCAAGCAGGGCCATGTGAAGGGAAATGATACCGAGGTAGTTCTCAATACCCGGTGTGAAGGATGCTACGATTTCCGACATAGCAGGGTTCATTTTAACGAGTTCTTTGTAAATGTCATCGGATGCTTGATACAACGCAGTGGTATAATTTAAACCGGGTTTGAACATGTCCCACATGTGGTGTTGTACCAATGCTTCTCGTTCTTCATCATTCATTTCATCCCAAACTGACCACGGTATTTGTGCAAAGTCCCTTAATCGAGTTTGTAGTCGCTTTTGTGTTTCATCAAAGTAATCACAAACATCGTCTTTAGTCAAATCGCTTTCTTCGGGCCTTTGCCAAAAAGTTGCAAGACGATTAGTGCTTACCTCTTGACGCATTCCCATGTCCCAGTGCGCCCAGTACAACAGTACACGCTGAAAGATACCTTTTGTCAACACATAGTCCTTAACACCCTTTGGTGGGTATGTGGTAATCCATAAAGATACCAAAGAATCACACTCAATTTTATTCCCCTTCATGTGTTTTACCAGTACATTGCTATTGCTACCAACGGCATTACACGCTGTTTGTAGGTACAGTACAGTTTCTTGACTGTGTTTATTTGGAGTGAGTAGGATAGACCCTTCATCGAAGTTGATGGCCTTACGCCCTGCGAGTAAGCCGGGAACGGTTTCAAACTCTCCTGTGGGTTTATGGTTTTCATCAAGCACTGCATTGGTGGAACCAATCAAACCGGCATCTGTACCGGATGCAAATGAATCATACGGGACATTTATTCTTTCCATAATTTCACTGATAAAGTTCCAAGCGATTGACTTACCAGTACGAGAAGGTTGAATCCAAAATACATGTACACGGGGGTCAAGGTGAGAGTCACCGGTAGGAATACGAACATAGGGTAGGGCAACTTGGCCTTGAATGAAAAAGAATGAAAGTAGTGCTGGTACTTCATTCATCATGGAGGTTTGTGAAAAGTGGTGTAAGTACCCCTCAAGAACGGGGAACTTCTGTACGGCTTTGTAATTTGAAATTTGAGTCATTGTATCATTTCCTGTTTCTTTTGTTCTTTATATATTATCGTCGGACTTTTCGTTCTTGCTTCACTGGTTCTTCACTTGTGAGTATCTTGATGAGTAGTTTCCTTCTTACCTCACCCAAGCCTTTGATTTGCTTGAGTGATTCGGGGAAGCACATCTCTTCGATACTACCGCATGTTTCGAGTAAGCGTTCGGCCACTTCACGACCAACGCCCGGTACGGTCATTATCATGTCCAAGCGCAGGTCATTGCTTGCTACTCTTCGTATGCTTTGTGCGCCATGCTTGCTTGCTGGCTTGTGCAACTTGTCATGTAGTTTCACAATGAATTGAGATGCGGTACTTACATCGGGGGTGAAGAATACTTGGCATTCAAAGTCGCTCATAATGCGGGCGATAGTACCTGTCATTTCAGCCTGTACTCTTGAATAACTTACTTGCTTACCGTTGCGCTTCGCCATCGTGATGTACTTCTCAATGGAGCCATGTATGACAAGGAAGAAACGCTCAAAGTTAGCATCCATGTTATCGAGTTGCCGCCATAGGTGACCGGAGTGAGATGATTGGAATAGGTCGGGAATACTTTTAGCCTCAACTAACGCACCACCGAGTAGGTAATCACCTACAACAAGGGTTTGTCTTACGACATTTAGGCCAGCCTTCTTCGCCTTTCGCTCAATGGCTTCACACAACGAGCCACGCTCATTACTGTCTATTATCAAGTCCGGTTTCATTTGAACTCCTTCCTGTTGTGAAAGGCACACTTATCACTCTTGTACCCCTTCCAGTGTCCACAGCGTTTTCCCTTTGTGTTGATATGTACACATCTATATTCATCGGGGCTTTCTTGTTTTCTACATGTGTGACAAATGAATCTGTAGTCATCGGGTTTGTCATTTATTCTCTTACTACTTGACGGTCTTGCGTTGCAAAAAATACATCTTAACGAATGCATATATCATCCCTCCATATCGCCGGTTCCGTCGTAGTATTTGCATTTACCTATGCAGAACCCTTCTTGAAATAATGTAGCACATGTGGCGTGAGGATAACCAGCCATCACGATACTGCGTACCTGTTCTTCTGTTTTTTCTTTTTGATAATCGACCCAACCTTGACCGGAGATGATTCTTGAAATCATACCTACATGCTCTTCCTTTTCCTTCTCGGCTACACGCCAAGCGGGGAAGAACATACGAAGTCGGTCGGCTAAGTAGGAGGCAAGGTGAAACCTCGCCCTGTGAGTAGGATTGCCGCCACCCATAGCGGCCTGTGAAAGACACGGAAGCATGTGAATGTCATCGAGTGAAACGGTGGGTATCTCCACTGTTTTTATTTGTGCCATGTTAGCGAAGGCACTCTTGACTATGGTTAGTTCGATAGGGATGCTACCTAACTGTACATAACCTGTGTGGGATTCTTGGCCTATATCCATCAAGTCATCGTATGATGCGTTCATAACAAGGTCACTACTCAATGGTACACCCCACACCTCTCGCTTGGCGTTGTATGAGTTTGGTATGCGAATCATACCACTTGTATCAAACGCTACCGCAGGGTCATTACAGCGTAAGCCACCGAGTTTACGCTCCCATTTGTTGATGAGTAACCTACCGGAGTGTTTGATGCGTGAAAGTTCATTTCCATTTTTAGGCTCAAGTGTTTTGTTTAAGGGAATCCATACATGATAACCACCACCACTAAACCAAATGTAGTGTAGTGCGCCTGTTTCAATTAAATAACTGTGAAGTTTCCTAACTTCCGCTTGTGGAACTTCAAACGGAACATCCTTGCCCCTGCTCTTGAAATCCTTACAATCGAAGTCCAATACAAAGTGGTGTATCTTCGGTGTGTTGTAGTCAACCCTGTGGTGCTTGGGTGCTTGTGTTTCATTGAAACCGTAAGCGGTAAAGTACACATTACCACTCCCGTTCTTACCAGCCCAATACTGTTCAAGTTCGGCTGAACTACGGACAATACGCCGCCAACCTCGCTCACCATTACTCGGTAATTCGAGTACCTCACGAGGGTAGTCAATAGGTACGAAGGGCACGCTATCACCGCTTTTCGTGTAGTAAAATTTCGAGGTCTTTCAAAAGTGCATCAATCAATATGTTCACCTTTGTCACCCGTAGGTTCGTAGGGTGAACAGTGTAAATGACCATCAAGGGGTGTTCCTTTGTTGCTTCTCCACCTATGTCCATGAACTCGCTTAGTTTCGTTTGTCGAATAACTTGGCGAGTGAACATCTTACGGTTGGGTAAACGCCCACCATTCGTTTTGTTTACTTTCACTTCAATGTTAAATGAACCAGTATTGTCATTCAACATGCGCTCTAAAATCATTATTGCTTCCATCATTTTTCATCTTCTCCATCTTTTTCTAATTTGTCCAAGAACTTATTCGCACCGGAACTTTCCAGCCATTCTAAATCATCAGCCGGATTCCAATACTCGCAGTGTTCTTGAAAACTGCACCACCCACATTTGAACTCGTTATTACCGGGGTCGGGTGGAAACTCCATGTTTAAGTGTGCTTCAAGTAGGCGCACCAAACCTTTCTCAATACTCTTGGAGGCGTATCTGCCTCCTTTCTTTGAATCTTCATAGAACATGGTAGGCCCATCGCCGCCGTTGATACCACCACCGGGGAACTCCCATCCCCAATGGGTGATAGGAAGGAACTCGTAGTGTGGGCTATGCTCAAGCATCATCTTGTAAAATTGCATCTCTTTACGCATGGCCGTGGGTTTGTTCTTGTTGTACTTCCCGGTCTTCAATTCCATAAGAGCGAAGCCATCGTCGTCAGCAAACAACCCGTCAATGAAACCATTCATGTGAATAGGAATGTGAACACCATCAACTTCAACGAAGCGTGTGGCCTGTATGTTTGCTTCAATAGCGACGGGTCGCCATTGCTCGCCTTTGGTGATAACCAAGCGATTGAATTGCCATTTTACCCATTGCGCTATTTGCTCATCTTCACCGAACTCATACGGTTCGGGAGGGGATGGTATAGCACTGTTGAACAACTTTTCAGCCTCAAGTAAATCACCTTCATCAATTAACTTTAACACTGATTTTTCTTGTTCATCGGTATAGTTGGCCCAAAACCACTCCATCATGTCGTGGACATTCAGCCCCCGTGTGTGATGGTCAACTGTTTCTCCACGCATACCTAAGAACTTCTCAATGTAGTATTGCTGTGGACACCAGCCGAATGTGCCGTAACTTGACTTGGTAACTCGGAGTATAGTAGTGTCATCCTCATTCGGATTCCAAGCGTAGGTGCTACTCTTGTACGAGTCAGCCTCCAATTGGTTGCCGGTAGCCTCAAGGTAATCGTCAATGCGTGGGCGACTATCATCACCAGTAGGATTCCATCTCATTCTTTCACCTCATTACGGTGCGCTCGCCTCGTATCGTTGATACGGTCGGCTCGTTCTTGCATGGTTTCGTGGAGGGATTTCTTAGGGTCAAAAGAGGATTGCTCCATCTCAATCAACTTCTGCAAGTACACGGCCAAGTCCATCGCTTCTTCCTGTGCGTGGATGAGCCATTCAAGGCGGGAGAGTGGTGCTGTTTCCATAGTGACCCCGTACTTGCTCTTGCCTACTTCTGCTCGCTGTGCAATCTTCTTGCATACTTCATCTTCGATTCTGCTCATTCTAAAACCTCCTTTGGTGGTGTAATTTCAATAACTCTTTGCATCCCTGTTTGCCCTGTGTAATCGTAAATGTCGCTTCTTGGGTTATTCCAAACAGCCCCATCATCCAAGATAACAGGTTCTTGGTTTTCGTATTTTTCTTGTTTGGTTTCAAGAGAATACTTCGAGTCCATATAATCAATACCTGCCTTTTCACTGGTGAAATACAGATAAAATAACGCATCGGGTAAATCCGAACGCACTTTGAATCGCCATAGATTCTTCACAGGTTTGCTGATATTTGGGTTGTCTGTCGCCTTCATTCTTCCTCACCTGTTATTTCCTTGATGATTCGTTCTGCTTCACATAATTTACAGTGATACTTACTTTGAAACTCCGGTCTGTGTATCATTGGTTTTACGCACTTCATTTTTTCTTCCTCCTGTTGGAGCGATTGATGTTAAGCATTGTACCGCCTGTTGCTTCGACTACCTTCGTATTGAGTTTCATCAATTTAGTTTCAAGTTCGGTTTTAACCTCTTCAATCTTCAATAGGGGGTTTGGTAGTTGAGTTATTTGATTCATCACTTCTGCCGCCACCATTACTTCCACAGTGGTACTAAGCATGTTTTCTAACTGTAGCACTCGGTCCTCTAATGATATAACTGATGATTCCAAACGCTTAGTGTAATTCGCTAATAACCGAGATTGTTTTCTATTACTGTAGCATGATTCGCACATGTTCTTTAATTCTGTACTTACATTCGATGTTGTAGTAAAAATTTCACTACAAACAATACATTTCTTTTCTACCATTTTATTCACCATTCCCTCAATACTCGCTTCGCAGTGAGTCGTTCTAAGTCCCATTCAAGTGTTTCGTACACCGTCTTGAGTTTCTTTGTCACCATCTTTTCAACACATGTTGACCAATCAATTTCATACTCATCTAACTCCGATGCATCATCATAGGCAATCACATTACACTGTGGTTGACCTTCGGGTACACCATTGATGAACACCCACTTGATGCTATCACCTTTGTTAAAATCAGTGTTATTGTACTTGTTTGAATATCTTGCCGCCTTAGCCGTGTTAGGTACTACCTTGTCGTACTCGTGGAGTTTCTTTGAGATACGACCGTAAGCGGTCACATCATCCAATGCACCGCCACCATAGACAGCCTTGACCATAGGGCGTACAGCATCGAAGACTTCACCTTCATCAGCACCACTGCAAATGAGATTGAATGTTTCCTTCTGCACACGCTTAGTGAATGGTGTTGCGCTTGATGCTTTCATAGCGAAGCCCGTCACCTTCATACTACCTGCTTCTTCAACAGGCCATGACTTCACACCAAAGTTTCTGTTCTTGATGCCAGCAGTAAACCAGTATGGGAAGAATGCCTCCAACTCCACATCGAGGTGCTTTAGCCCCATTTCATCTTGAGCAATGTTGGTGAGTTTCTGTGCCACCGCTTCGGCTTCATCGAATGGAACTTGAATGTAGCATGAGTCAGTGTGTCCAGCAAGACCACGGTAGCCCATTTGCTCACTCTTATCCACCAGCATACTGATAGACTCACGACCGAGGTAGGTGATGCACTGTGCGATGGCATAACTACTCCACTGCCCACCAATCTTCTTACTCCCTGTCATACCATAGATGGCGTTGACAGCGACCTTGACGGCCATTTGAAGCATGTTGAAGCCCAGTTTGGTATCGGGGTCATCAGCCTCACGCATGAGGCGTTTGTACTCCTTACGGAGAGCGAGCATTTGTTTAACAACGAAAGGAAGTATGCCTTCTTCATCTTGCTTCCAGTGGAAAGTACCACCAGTTCCGGGGATGAAGTTGCCGTTCTTGTCAGCCTTTGGTGGTACTCTCAGTGTGAGAATACCTTCGCCCGGTTCGTCAACCAATGTAGTCCAACATAGGTTGGCGGAGAGTATGATGTTAGGATATAGGGATGCGAAATCGACCAGTGCAACATTCTCATGTCGGCCCGGTACGGGTGGCATCACCCATGCCGCCTGTAGTTCGGGGCGGTCTTGGAGGTATGATGAGGGTGCTTTGAGGTCAGTGCGCCGACCAATCAACCCTCGGAAGTATCGAGTGACCTTGTGTGTACTACCGAATGATACACCAGCCAACTGTTGCATAGCAATGTGATAAGAGATGCAATTCAACTTCTCATCACAGTCACGCAACAGCGTAGTATCGACCAAACAGTAGTCAACGAAATCATCGTAGTAGTCCTTCCATCCATTGAAGACTGTCATGCCTTCTATGTCGTTGGTTAGTTTACCACTGAAACCAAGTTCAGTAGCGAACCAGTCCAACTTGCGGGACTGTGCTTGACCCTTACCGGACTTCTGCCATATACCCTCAAAGCCACTACCATCGGTCCACTGCGCCGCAGTGTCAAAGATGAGTCGGCCCTTGATGGGTTGTGCTGTAGTGCGGTATGAGCCTGTCTTCTTGCTGGGTGCAATCACCCTACGGACAGGTGATAAGCGGTCCCGCTCGACACCCAGTTGCTCGTACAAGTGAGGCAAGTCAGCCCAAGCAATAGCGTGAGCGACCAGCATATCGGGGTTGCATTCCTCAAGGTATGACAAGAAGCCGTCATGCATCTCATCCATGTTAGGATAGGTACGCAACTCGTAGCCTTCGTAGCGGTCAATCCATTCGGTCTTCCGTACTGTGTCACGAATAGATTCCTCACTCCAAGCGAACACTACAGGGTGGTCACTGAATGTATCGGACACAGCCATGACAGTAGTGGACTGGTCTTCCGTGTCCCACTCAAGGTCGAAGTACCATATCCGAGGTTTGAACTCCGGTAGTTTGTCGGGGTAATTCGTGAGCAACACTTGGTCGAGATAGTTGAGGTCAGCCTCGTATGTCCACTTGCCACACTTCTCTTTGACTTCCCACAATTGATTCGGGTGGCGTACTGTCACCTTCATCAGTGGCTTGTTGTCAAGCCCTGTTGCTGTAATGTCCTTGTGTATGGTAGCCCTGTGCGCCCTAAGACGGTTCATCACATACTGTGGTGCGGCTTGCGCTACCCAAAAGAAAGGCTCAACATAGTCTTCATCGCCCTTCATGATGTATCGCTCATGTAGTACCCCGTCAGCCCCACGAGTACGCTCATAGAGAACGGGTGGGTCGTATGGGTCATCGGTGAACCAATCAATAATCATCAGTCATCACCTACATTTACGACAACCAACAGTGTTGCTGTCTGTTCAAAGATAACACGAGTGTTGTTGCCCATATGCATACGAGTGACACCATCATCAAGGTAGTTCAGCGAAGCAGGTAGGCTGTCCGTGAACATCGACTGTATGGTGGTAGCAGGGCCATCAGTGTCCGACACAGGTAGTGTAGTGAACAAGCGACCTGTGGATGCCTTACCACCCACTATACCCATCTCTCCCTCACCACAATGAATACGCAACTTGAAGTCTGTATCTTTGCCGAGAAGTCCACGCATGTTTGCGAATGAAAGTAAGTCCTTTGTCATCATTGTAGCATGTGTACTAAGCCGGTCTGTACCGAACTCACCCCACCCTGCTTCTTGTGATGCTGTTAGCAAACCACGGATGTACACACACTTACTCGCCGACTCAATATCATCAGTGCTTGGTAGTTGCAACTTGTTCCCACCTGCATCTATATGTAGTGGTTTATGAGAATCCACTTGTCTAAGTGTGATTGTATCTTCTTTGGTCGCCTTGATGAACTTGATTGCTTTCTCAAGGTCAGCAATGTGTAGTACACCATCTTCTGCAAACGGTGTAGGTGATACGAAATACTTTCGCAAGTAAAAGGATGCATAGGCAACCTCAACGATAAGTCGAGTACCCAATGCTTCCATACGCAAATCCGGTAGTCCCTTCACAAATGGCGAAAGGAACGATAGGAAATCGCTTTTATTCACTGTAATTTTAGTCATAATATCACCTCGTAGTGTGGTAGGAAAAGTGGTTGGAGGAAAAAACCGTAACCCCGTTGAACGGTCGAAACTGCCCACTTATTACTGTACAAACCTACCTCACTGGGAGTATCAAAGCGTACCGTCATACAAGTCCGGTAGTCCATGCCATGTGTAATCACTGTCGGGTCTTGTCACGAAGACAGTCCGAGATTGATTCACAAGATTTGGATTCGTCTTGCACTTGGTGTATGTTGCTGTGAAAGTTGTCTTTTCCAATTCACCCTCATCGTCATGATGTTGGCTCTCTTGCATGTGAATGATGGTAGGCAGGTAGACGTTCATCTTCTTCTCCCATGCTGGTTTCCATTCATCGACAGGGCCACTCTTGTAAGAGAAGTTAGCGATGGTCATGTGGGTTTCCCAAAAGACACGGACACCAAGCCGAACAAGGTCACGGCTCAATCGAGTGAGTTGGTGGAAGCGAGCATTACGCATACCCCACGCTGTCTGTGACTTGATTTTCTCCATACCACCACCACTGTAATCTGCTGATTGGATGGAGTCTTTCGCCATACCCAAGTCAACGATACGCATGTTGTGGTTGCATATCTCAAGCCATGAATCAATACCGCTTAGGAGTACACCCCAAACCGGCTTACCGCTTTCAGCCTCATGAATGAGGTAGCGCATGATTTTCATAATACGCTCGTGTGTAGCGGGGTAGTCGTGTGCTGTACGGTCGTGACCCATCTGCCACGGATTCCATGACTTGATGTTTTCATTCTTGTACACCGATGAGTTGAGCATGACTCCACCACCGTCGAAGTCCACCAGTTCTAAGGTAGCGTCTTCCGGCTTAGTGTCATCCTTCACGAAGGCATCGAGAACAATAGCCGACTTACATGTGCCGTCGTGTCCCATGATACCGATGAGTTGGTGAGTCTTCATGATGTGAGTGCGGGCCGCATCTTCGGCTCGCATTTCAGCGAAGGGGTCGCCCATGAAAGGCTTAGGAACCTCCACCGGCTCAACTACTTCATCCTTAATTTTCTTCTGCGCTTCTGCTGTTTGTCCAAATCCCGCCATACATAATCACCTCATTCAAATTGACTTGTCCCTGTATCTCCACCAGTCGCTCGCTTTCGGCAACGGCGTGGGTCAGCGTAAATTCCCATCACGCTAATCTTGGGAGTGAGTAGTCCGTCACGGTCTTTCATACCCAAACGGCCAAAGACATAGACTGTGGACTTTTCAGCGTAGTCGAAGGCATCATCGCCCCAACCGCTTGTGAACGGGTCACACATCACACCGACAGCACCAGCAATCCAACAATCAATATCACCAACAATGGTGCTTGAGAGTGTCATGTTGTAGTTGAACCCTTCCGGGTCGTACTCGCTATCACGAGGTTCTGTACTCATGCGATTGACCGTACCCTTAGTGACGACAAGAGGACCGTAGGTGACCTGTCGGCCTCCAATCTCGGTGCGCTCCTTCTTGTTCTCAAAGGCTTCTTCAAGCCCATCAATAGGAGTGAAGAGTTCATGGTCAGCCATAGTCCAATAGTTGGCTGGCTTCAAGAGTGACCGGAACTGTTCGGGTAGGAACTCATCAGTGTAGTTCGGTGAGAAGTCATCGTATGTACCGAGAACAGTCTTGAAGTATTCACTCGTGGTGTTCTCACGAGGCGGAACAACTGAAATCTTACATGGCCTACCAATGTCAAGCGACATGTCAGCGTTCTCATTGGTCAAATCAACCTTCCACAGTGAAACAGCGTTGTTGCTCACGAAGTCTTTTTCTTCCCCACCGAGGAAGTATGCGTATCGACCCATGCGAGTTTGAGGTGATGGAAGACCCTTGCGAGTCACCAAACACAACCACTCGTCACCATTCTTGATTCCATGTGGTGGGTCTTCACTTGAACTGTTTGTAAGTGCTGTAAGTCCATCTTTGTTGTTGATGGCCCATACATCACCCTGCTTCTCAAACAGTCCCACACGGCCCAAGCCAATAGCCTCGGCGGGGTCTTTGTTGTACAGTGCTACATTCGAGCGTACAATGTTCTGTAGTCTGTCCTTCTTTCGGTCAGCAACGCCAACGAAAGAGCCAACCCACATACTGGTATTGCTACTACCACCGGTTTGCTTTCGGGTTTGTACGAAGATTTGCTCGGCCCAATCAATAAGAATGTCTTCATCTGTTTCAGTGCTAATGTCATTAACACCGTATTCTTTAGCGATGTAGGCAAGGTACTCTTTCTTGACCTCTTCCGCATTCTTGTTCGTTCGTTCTGCGTAGGCAACGATTCGTTGCGCTACACCGGTTGGGAGGGCTACTGCTGTAGTTGCCTCCGCAAATCCATTGCTTGCTTCTGCTTCCGTATATTCATCTTGTTCATTCCAACTCATGTTTTCACCTCTATTTGTTTTCTTAGTCTTGCCACCAACACATCAACGAAAGCGTCATCGCTTCCCGGCCACTCGTGTACCTTCTCCATCATGCCGCCCCATACCTCAAGTATGGTAAACGCCACATCGGGCGAGGTATCGAAGTGTCCTCGGACAGTTCGGTGGAAATTGTTCATCATAGCCAGCCTGTTGCCAACCCGATATAAAGAATCTAACAGCGACTCTCGTGTATCGAGCCAACTGTTGGATAGTGTGAAATTCATCCAATCATCGTTGTCTTCGGATGCCTCGGATGGGGAGGAAAGTGATTCGGGAGTCCTCGGTAGGCTCTCCAAGTAATTGACCGCTGAACGCAGGTCACCAGCGTGTTGCTCGACAACAGCCTCGTAGTGCTGTGTCCACTCACTGGGCGCACCGATTGACTCAAGACGAGCGAGGTGCTTTGCACCCTCCTTAGCGGTGACTGGGTTGAAGACATAGGTTTGACAACGGCTCTTGATGGCCGGTCGAATCTTGTCGGGATAATTAGCGGTGAGAACGAACAGCACTCGGTGAGCGTACTTCTCCATGATGCCTTTGAATGCGTCTTGCGATGGGACAGTTAGCCCGCACGCCTCATCGCACACCACGACCTTACGAGATACCCCTACCCCGCTTAAACGGGCGAACTGCTTAATCTCCTTTCGGATGAAATCAATCCCCCTGTCGTCGCTGGCGTTGACCCATAGAACATTCATTTCGTTGTTCCACTTACCGAGCATGGTGTGAGTAATTGCGTTAGCCGCACTGGTCTTACCCGTACCGGATGGTCCTACAAGTAGGAGTGCCGGTGGGTACTCACCCGACTCAGCCCATGATTTGAAGGCTGTCGTGAAATCCCCATTTCCGACAATCTCATCCCATGAAGTGGGTCGTATTTGCTCATTCCAATTTGCCATTGTTCTCAACTTCTGTTTCTTTTGTTCTTTATATCAGTTCGGTTTCAGTCCACTCTTTTTCTAAGAAATTGTTTTGTTGTCCCTCTTGTGATTAACCTTCCCTTGTACAAGTACATGGAATACTCATCAATGTCAAGTATGTGTTGTATGTCTTCCACACTCAAAGGGGAAACGAGCGGGAATAAAGCCTCCAACATATCCAAATCATGTGGGATAGCATCTTGATGCTTGAAGAAACCCTCTTTTATGCGAATGTAATACATTAGGATTCGTGATTTAGTTTTTATTTTCTCTTCAAATGTACTGGGGTCGTCGTAGTACACATAATCACCAGTTTTATCCAAAGATAAATCTTGTTCCACAGACATAAAAAAGCCATGCCTGTACAACTGGGACTTGTTAGCAATCCACGCCCAATACAAAAGGCCACTATAATTCTCACTTTCTTGATGACATGTTAGACACAGTGAATGTAGGTTGTTTGGTTGACATGAACCTTGACTTGAATGAGCAAGAATATGTGCCCTATCTCTTCTAAAAAGGAATGGGCGGCTGTGTCCACATGCCATACATCCATACCCATCATACCCATTATCCTTAACTTCGGTGTCTAAATATGAAAAATTGAGATGGTGACTCAATGGGTGGTCATACCAAAAATTGTGCAAAGATTCCCAAGTCAATTTTTTATATCCCTTTCCTGTACCTTTGTGTATTCTTCCAAAAATATCCCGTTCACCCTTAACCAATTCTTTGAAAAGTATGCCGTTGTGTGTTACCATTGTTCTCAACTTCTGTTTCTTTTGTTCTTTATATCAAATCGTCATTGAACTCATCCCACTGTTCGGCCCAGTCATAGAAGTCATTCCATGATTTGCTCCTTGCTTGGGGCATTGGCGTAGCCATCATCCATTTCATGCGTTCCCAGCCCCGTGTGTCACACAGTAGCGTTTCGTAGGGGGCAAGAGCGTCCACCCATGCTTTCAGTGCATCCTTTTCTTGCACCCTTGACTGTAAGAGCAAGTCGTTTTCATCGCACCATAATTGCATGGCGAGTCTTTGATGCTCATTCATTTCACCCAAGTCAACATACATGTTAGTGCGGAAACCAAATCCCCATGTCACCTTCGACACGGACACTTGGAATCTTACTTTCATTATGATAATACCCAATCCGACGCTTCGCATTGTTTCACTCATTGTCTTCACCCACCAGCATGTAGTAGTCCACTATCTCATCCACATCACTGATGCCCATGTCACGATGAGTACCAGCGTAGCGCAAGTGCCAATCATCACTCGGACTCCAAGTGTACACGAGTGACAGCACTAAGCCATCGGGAATGTCATGGGTGGTGTGAGAGTTGTGTAGTGTGATGCCACGCATCTTCAACGAACTCTCAAGGTCGTACACCATTTCTTTCATTCTAAAAGTAGCAGTGTCGATAATGTCCAGCCCATCCTTGAAGCCTATCGTGAACTCGTAGCCGATGTTCTTGATGCGCCTCACCGTGAGGGCTTGAGCATAGAGGGTGATTGACCCGCTCGTTAGCAGGTGGTACTCACCCTCATGGAGTATGATGTACCCACTCTTCGGGTACTTTTGTAGCACTGTCATTGATTCAGCCCACGACAGTGACATGGGTTCTTGATACTTTGAGTATGAAAGTTGTTGATTGACGGTATGACACCTTAGCGTTCCCACTGCATTCACCCATGACCAACAGGGTTCAGCATCACCAGTGAGCGGAGTGAACTCAATGTCAATGTCACCCCTGCGATTGCGTACCGCACCATCGCTGATGTGGAGTAGTGTAGCACAGTCGGGTACAAGCCACCAAGCATCCGGCTCATCACCTACCCATCTGCGTAGTCGCTTGAAGGCTGATGTATCTGTGACCACTACCGCATCGACTTCACCAAACGCTATGTCGATAAGTGTTTCAGTGGGTAGTAGTGTGTCATTTTTTACAGAAAACTTCTTGCCCCATGTACGCATTCTATTGCGGAGCATGATGAGTCGTTCACCTAACGCCCAACGCCAAGCCAGTTCAGCCTCTTGTGTGTTCATCATATTGCATAAGTCCAACACCCACTCATCATCTTGATTAGGATTACGAAACATAGCAGTGATGTTTTCCAGCGTGAGTGTACCACCATCGCTATCGGATGATTCCCATACCAACAACTCGGTGAGTGTAGCACCGTTGGCTACCGCATCCATCTGTTCGATGAACACACCACACTCCTTAGCGAGTTGTACCTTCACTGCTTGCCGTGTCATTGAGAGTCTGTCTTCACTTGACAAGAAGGCCCACACTTCGTGGGCTTCCTCCCTCGTTAAGTCCTCCACCGAGAGTCGGTGAGGCATTTTTGAAACGATGATAGTCGCTCGTGATAGGAGCATTACTTCACCTCAACGCCGACATGGAGTACATCATAACAAGCGTCGAGTAGTTCGCATTCAAGCCAACCAGTACCAAGTTCATCATGCTCATACCTTGCACCTGTGTTCTCCTTGAACATTACTTTCATTGCGAAAGAAGCAGGGAATGGCCGCTCGCCTATGAGTAGGTGACAACCATCATTCAATGCATGACGATACTTCACCGCACCTAACTTGGTGAGCATCTTAGTGATGACACCATCGAAGCCATAGAACAACGGCTCGCCTCGCAGTGGTCCGTCTTTGAAGACCCACACCCTGTTTCTTTGTTGCCAAGATAAACGATACGCTCTCATACTTTCACCCTTAATTTTCATTGGGTGGGGATTTCCTTTTCTCTTCTTCTTCTGTGTTGTCGATGTGTTCAAGCATCTCGTTGAGTGCTGGTAGCATTGAGCGTAGTTGGTCGGGTGAGATACGAACACCGTGTCGGGTGTGTACATATCCATCATCCTCTCTCCGCATGATACGCAGGTCAATCCAATTACGGCCTAACCATTTAGTCCAAGCGAGGCGAATCTTCCCCTTACCGGCTGACCACTTTTGGACTTTGGAATCGTCCACCCAGTAATCTCGCTCGGTATTCCGCTTCACTCTTCTTCACTACTCTCTCGTAGTTGGGTCTTGATGGCATAGATACCCCACATCCACGGGGGTACTCGTTGCCCATCGAACTTACTACCAAGCACATGACCTGTTTGTACGCCAGCATCAGCCAAGTCTTTCATGTCGCCTCGTGTCAAAGCAGTGAACCTGTAGTCCTTACTTCGCCATGACATGAAGAGGCCATCACCAGCAATCAAGTGGTAGTCATCGGGTTCCATAGGAATCACTGTGCCGCAACCACCACAGTTAATGAGGCAACGCCACAGTTCGATTTCTGTATGTTCACCATTAGACAATTCCATCTCGGTTGTTTCAACGAACTCATCCACACGGTATTCCAACTCACTGTTAGCAAGAGGGTACTCACATTCGGGGCAAGCCCATCCTTGAGCCACCGCTTGCTTGCGTTCGTACTCATCTTGCATTTGGCGTGATGGGTCAAGAGCAGGTGTGACCATCTCAACATCATCGCCTTCGAGAACTGTGTAGTCGCAACCCTCCATTAGTATCTTGAATTTGGTATGTTGTTCTTGAGAAGTAGGGTGGTTGTACATAAACATCAGTGCGAAAGTATGTTCGCCCATCTTCCTGTACTGTACTCCGCTACCTTCCGGTGACCATATCCCATCAAGAGGTATAGCCCCCAAGTGTTCTTTTCCCCAAGCAATCAATTCTTCATTCGGCTTCCAATCCATTGTCCTCACCATTAGCCACTAAGACTCCAAACATCCCACAGCACAACCCTTTGTAAAGGTGCTGTCCTCCATCTAAAAGATACAGAATACTTTCATCGTGGAGTTCTCCGCATGTAGGGCAGTTCATTTCTATTTCTTTTGCATTCATTTCAGTCACGATGCTCAACCACTTGTCATTGATGAGAAGTTCGTACCCCATCAAATCACCAGCCGTTTCCGGCTTCACCATGTCTTTGCTCATCCTTTCACCTTCATTCTATACACATTCATTTGACCGCCACCACTTTCATAATTAGCGTTTCGTTTAGCCATCTTTCTTTGATACGGTGTTTTGGTTTTTTTCATAATAGCAATAAGACCAAGTGGACAAGGTGCATTGAACAAAGAAGGTGGTGGTCGAATCTTAATACCTACATCTTTGCTGTACCGTATGTTCACAGCCTTATCTCTATGAGTGAGCAGAAGTCGTACCATACTGTTAGCGGTCAACCATTGGTTTGAGTTTTGCTCCATACTCCACTTCAATCGCTTCATCATGTTTTCTTTATTCACGCCGTCACCTCCACGCATTTCATAAAACCAATGTCACCATTGGTAGTGCATACTTGGCACATTATGAAAGTGAAGTTGGCGTGTGGTGCTTCGCTGATTCTATCACACTTCGTGCATTGAACTTGTATCACGCCGTCACCTCCCAATTTATTTCATCTTCAAGTGTAGCATAAACGATACCCTTTCTCCCACAGTGCTTACACACAATGTGCAAACCCGTGTTATCAGCATACAATTCCATCACTTCGTATTCGTCATAATCATAACTACCTTTGGGACAATGTTTGCAACTCACGCCGTCACCTCCAATTCATCCACTCGCACGACAATCCCACCGCATGAACAAAGGTCGCCATACATCGGCCTTATGTTTCCATCGGTGTTATTCTTGATGTAATCGTCTGTAAAGTCCCACCGACACTTCTCGCATATTATCATGAAGGGTTTCTCTTTCTTCTCTTCTTTCTTCTTCCAAAATCTCACGCCGTCACCTCCACGAGTTTCCCGTATTCATCAAAGTATTCTATCCAACATTTCAATTCCATTTCTTCAAATAGTTTCACGGTTTCGTGAACTTCTTTATTGGTAAAGTTTTGAGTATCAATCCTAATAATCACTGTGTTAATATCACTCACGCCGTCACCTCCACATGATATTCATTTGTTTCTACATTTGCACCGCAAACTTTACATGTAGCATTAAAAGAAATGTATTCAAAGCAATCATACCATTGAACATCCCAATCGTGGTGTTTGTTTTCTTCACAATTCACGCCGTCACCTCCCTTGTAACGCTCAACGCTTCTTGTTCGACAGTATATCTAACTGCTTCGTCGTAAGCCGCCTTGAGAGGCCAACCCTTCTTGAGTAGGTCAATGTAATACGCCCTGTGCATAGCCCAATTCACGCCGTCACCTCCACGCTTCGGGTGTGTGGTTTGCGTGATGAATGCCGTCCCTCTCCACAATGTGGGCAACGCCAAAACCAACGCTCTCGCCCAGTGGAAGTCAAACCTCCACCTTGCTTGCCCCAATTTTCCCATTCATGTTCACAACTCACGCCGTCACCTCCACGCCTTGCCACCAGTCGGGGGTAGGTGTTCCCTTCTCCCACTTGGCGAACTGCTTGGAATGGTAGTAGGCTTGGTATGCCTTGACCGCATCATCATCACGATACTCGTCGGGCATGGCCTGTGCGAATGGTGTGCGTACACCGATTCGTTCTGCATGAGGAATACGCTTCACTTGTTCCTTCATCAAAAGGATAGGCCCATGACAAGCATGTATTTTTCCAAACCTGCTTTGGTATTCAATACACAGTTCATCAGCGTGTACAGCCAGCCACTTGAAGTTGGCTCGGCTGTCGCCAGCCCATACTGTGCATGGGTGGTGAGCGTAGCCACCCTTGTAGGGCTTGCCCGCTTTGGTGAGTGGCATCTGCTCATCAGTAGCACCGTGTCGGCGCAGGGCTGATGCCATCATCTGTGCGGCCTCCACGCACATTTTCGGCACATGCTTGTCGCAGTGCATCCGAGCGGCCAGTACGGGGTTGGTGTCAAGTACGAAGATGTTCATTAGTCCCACCTCGATGCTTCTTGGTCTGCTTGTAGTGCATTCAGTTCTGCATTACAATCGTCACAAATGTACTGGTCACTGTCATGGTAGTCGTCTGCACAAATGGCGCACTCTTCATTCATTCTTCTTCACCGCCTTCTCTAAACTCCGACCACTCATCGCTAAGAGTAATTGAATCGTTCATTGCATAATACACATGTCGCTTAATACCGCACCACTTACATTGACTTACTACACTGATACCTTCTTTCAGTTTCACTGTATCAATATCAAACCATCCATGCATAGATTCGGGTTGACTCTCATCACACACCGTAGCGGAGTAGCCTGTGTCACGCCACTCTTGTAGTCGTTTCATCTGTGATTCAAGAGCAAGCATTTGCTCTCGTATGTTTTGTTCTATTTGTTTTTCATTCATTGTTTCTCAACTCTCGTTTCTTTTGTTCTTTATATCAAATCGAATCACTGCTATCTTCTGTGAAGTATGATGATGTGTTGTCGAATCGGTAAGATATGCCATACTCATACAGGACAGACCAAACGGTATTCACCACTTCCCTGTACCCGTAGTCTTGCTTGTCGATTGTGTTCTTGAAGTTGTCATAGGTCATGTGTTCCAAGCGACGGGACATGAACTCAATCACATCTTCTCGTGGTACATCAGCACGAAACGGATAGTCAGCCGAGGTGATGATGTACATATCCGCATCACGGAATGTACGAGTGATGTGCTTGGGGTTGCGTGCCCGCACCAGTAGGTGGTCGGGCTTGTGTCGGTGAGCAACGATGCTCAACCAGCCTTCGGTCAATGCTACCCACATTCAGTCTTCCTCCTGTATGTCAATTTCTTCTAATTTTATCTCGGCCCCATCGTATGGTTCACCGAACATTTCAACAGCCCACCCTTGATTGAGGGCCACCGCCAGTTTATCTTCAAGGCGTTCACGATTCTCCGCTTCTATAGTCCCATGAAAAATTACTCTCACTGTGAATGTTTTCATTCAACCACCACTGCTTGTAGTGCCGCCACCTCGGAGTAGTCCTCGAATGCGTTGGTCCATGCCGCTTGCTTGCGTCGTGCCAGTGGCCCGAACAGTGCGCTCTCCATACGCTTGATGCTCTTGTCACCGTTGCGTAGTTCAGTAGCGTGGTGGTCAATGTATTCAGTCAGTGCATTGTAAGCGGCCCATGCTGTACCCTCCATGTTGCCGACCTTGTTGTTGTCGCCAGCAAGCAGTGACAATAACTTGTTCATAGTACGCTGTGTTTTAGGGTGAGTGCTAACCCTTCCGTCTTCATCAGTTGCCAATCCTAACGAGTCAACGAAGTATGCCTTCGCCTCATCCAATGTCATCTCAATGTCAAGCAGTTCAACCGCTTGCTCACCCCATGCAAAGAAGGCTTCGTTGGCTTGGTTGAATACCTTTTGAATAGCCTCCAAGTGTTCGCCCTTCTTGCCGGTGTGTCGTACTCGCCAAATGAAATCGCTACCCGCTTGGAGTGCCATGTTCAATGTGTTTTGGCATACCACACGGATAGGTGTGAGCATGATGACAAGTGAACCTGTGCCATCGTGAGTGTTCGTGATAAGAAGGAACTGATTGATTGTGTCAACTCCGCCAAGCACGATGTTGTTTGGCATACGGGCCAAGACCCATACCTTCTCACCATTGCCAAGCGCACCGCAAACCTCAATCTTACCTTCCTGTGTTTGGAAGAGGTCGTCAATATAGGAGAAGGCATCAGCATTCTGCCACGCCTTCCATACCTTACCCACTGCTTTGCCATTGCGTGTCAGTGGTACAAGTTTATCTCCATCGTTGCGGAATACACCGTAGGTTTCCGGTACAACTTCCAAGCCATTCGTACCATCAATGTACATCAGTGGTATCTTTTCGACTTGCCAATTTAGATGCGCTTTTTCTAACGCCTCATAACTTGTCATCAGTCCTTCTGTTTGTGTTCCTAAGCCATGCCACGGTGTACTACCGCTCCATGCTGTCATCCATTCTGCGTCTTTCGTTTGTGCTAATCCATGCATATTATTTCATCTCCATTATCAGTTTCTTTCTCTTGTTGTATTCAGCCATTGCACCATCAAGGCCCGCATTGTATGGCGCACCTTGTATGATTCTTCGGTATTGATTCCGTGTACAGTTGTACAGTTTCTTGTATTTATTCTCATCATTCATATTGTTCATCTCCATTTTGTTTTCTTTCATTTCTTTTTTCTTTTGTTCTTTATATCAAATTGCTTTCAGTGTTATTCTTCTTCTCCAAAGTTCGGTAAGTGCCCGTGAGTATCTTCTTTGCGTTGCCGGAATACTTCTGCAACATCAGCAAACAGTTCCGGTCGGTCAAGGATAGACATGTTTGTAATGCGAGAGTCCTCAAGCAAACACACCATGTCCCGTAGCCTTCGGACTTCTGCACTCAACCTTTTGACTACTTGAGTAATTGAGTTTTCACCGTTGTAGTATTCTTGACATCCTTTGTTGAAAGCATCCTCATCCAATTCACCTGTCCGTCTAATACCCTGCACTGCGGTAGCGAGATGATGTATAAATGCCGCACCACCCGACCAATCTTCCACACCATCAGCGAACTCTTTGTATGCTCGCAACCGCTTGACTTCTGCAAGGAGAAGTGGTGCGTCAATGATGAGGCGTTGGTCTGCATCCAGTGACGGTGACGACTCACTGGGATAAACAAGTTTGACCACATCTCCGTATTGATTCACCCACGAGCCTTTGTAGTGTCCTTCGTATTTGTCTGTGTCAATCATTCTTCTTCATCTCCTTCTTCACAGTAATTATGGTCATCGCATTTGTCGCACATACCACAGTCGGAGCAAAGTATTCTTTCATGGTTAAACCTGCTACCACAATTATAACATTCAAACTCGTATTTGTCTGTGTCAATCATTCTTCTTCACTCCCCTTAGCCAGTTCGTAAGCCTCCAATGAGGTATTGTATTCCCCTGCTTTGGGGGCGAACTGTTCCAACCATTCGATGTATTCCATCTGCTTGTTGAGTTCTTCACGCAACCGCTTGACTTCTGTGAGTAGATTCGTTAGTGTATCTCCAAGAGTTTCACCTTCAAACTCTACAAGTTCGGGATGGTCTGTGTCAATCATTCTTCTTCACCCCACATCAAACTCTCGTGGAACACTCGCCGGTCTTGCATTATCGTTTTCCATTCCAACGCCATGCGTGGTCGAATCTTGTTGAGTAGTGTACATGCTTCACGATGGTCCTTGCCGGTATTACGAAGGACAACATACGCTACCCCACCAGTCCGGTCACGACCATGAATACAATGAAGCAACACATCCTTTCCCTGTGAAAGTAAAACCTCCACCAGTTGTATCGCATCCCGCCACTTCGATTCATCATCATGGAAGGCACGAAAATAACTGTGATACGCTTTGTTCTCACTCCCCTTCGGGTAAGTAGGTTCATACTTACACAGCGTCACTACTTCGTGGTAGCCCCGCAGTGTGTCCCTAAAGTCATCAAGCCCACACAGTGTAAGTGTACCACCACCAATCGGTAATGGTTTGTTCGTACCGTGAGATACCATGTTAATCTTCTTCATTGTGTCACCAACCGTGTAAGTCGGTGTGGAACATTACGAAGCAATCCCGCCATGCTTTCCCAAGCAGTTTGATTGCCTACCTGCATTGCTTTGTACATATCCTGTGGTGTATCGTAGTCTTCAATGACAGCGATACCATCAACGGACATAGACACACTATTCTTTTCCACCGACCAAGTTGGTTCGGGAGAAGATACATTGAAGTCACTGTCAAATTTCCGTTGTGTTGGTACACAGTCAAGCCCTGCTTCTGCTGGTGAGTACACGGAAAAGGATTTCATGTGGTTCATGTGTGCGTGTGCTGACGCTTCATCGAAGAAGACAATCGGGACAATCAAACGCTTTTTATCAATACGGCCATCAATCCCACTCCATGTGTCTGTCGATGGGAACCTACCTTCAACAGTGTAGTAGTGTAGGTCTTCCACAGGTTGCCAATCATGGTCGTGGATTTGCATACCGAATGACTCGGTGGTTCTTCCAGTGGTGTACTTCCAACCATTGACCTCATCTCCAATCTTTCGTTGCTTGGCATTGGAAGCAAGGATGCGTGTACGGATATTCCCTAACCATGACCATGCGGTCCACTCGAACATGCGCCCTCGCCCCGATGATACTTGACGAACAGTACCACGCTTTGCCATACGAGTCAATGACTTGTTGATTAACTTGAGAACCTCTTTGTCATTGACCTCTTGGATAAGCCGTCGCTTGTGGTCGCTGAACCTAACCATCGACATTGTAAAATGATGGTTTTTATTGAGGTGAGCGTTGCCTTGCTGGTAGTGACTAACAGGCTCATTTCTGTACAACCGCATACCATGTATAGTTGTACCTTCGGGGGCAATTACCCAAGTCCTGTTGTAAAAGTTCTTCGGCTTGTGGGTAGTACAGTATTGTTCCTCGTCTGCATGACGATTACACCTATCATTCGTGTTAATTTCCCACGATACATACTCTTGGATGAGTGCAATGACTGTGGATGCACGAACAGTTTCACCTTCATCATGCTGTGCTTTCATCATGTCTTGGAATGGTTGGTTGTTGACTGTACCATCCCGCTTGAACAAGAAGAAATCTTTGTAGTCACCTCGTGCGGCCCTGTTTGCGAAAGTATGCCTGTGACCACCTTCCCAATTGTACGCATCAAGAAGTGCATTCATCAGTCCCACATCTTTCTTCTCAAGTATCTTGGCAATGAACCCTGCCAACTTAGCAGGGTCAAGCGCAGGTGTATGTCTTAAATTACCATATGAACTACCACTGTACGACAATTGAGGGAAGTCTGCGGTGGGTGTACAAGTGTACACTTCTTCTGTTGGTTCATACACAAAACCATCTGCCACTATACCCGCCTCAAAGTAGTATGCGGCTCGTGTGTGGTCGTTGAGTAGTTCCCTTGCTGTGGGTGTAGCACCTTGTCCTCGGTTCAACATGCTGTACACCACAGCAATGTCCATCGGACAGTTGTAACCACACAGGTTTTTGGTGTACCCAATCGCCTGTTGTGTCACAATCTCATCATCCGTGAACTGTAATGTATCACCAATCAATCCTTGTCTTTCCCATTCATCTGCATCTCTATACGCTCTATATGTTATTCTTCCGGCCATCTTATTCATCTCCATTTTTGTTTGTTTGTTTCATCTTCTGTTTCTTTTGTTCTTTATATCAAATTGCTTTCAGTGTTGTTTTTACTTTCCAAGTACCTTGTCACGAGTCATGTGTAGGTCACCGAGTGTCCAGCGTAGTGCGTGGATAACACCCTGCAATCCCTTGAAGTCCCTCATGTGCTGTACCTTCTGTTTCTTCGTGAGTTGTGTGTTCTGTAGTGCGAGCAGGTGTTGGTTCTGTGTACGCTCGGCCTCATGTAGTAGGTCTTGAATCTCCACCCATGTACGGTTGTAGGAAAAGTTCTCACTGTCTTGGTGGTCGTTCATTCTTCTTCATCTCCTATGTATTCTGTTAATGTGTCCATTATGGTAAGACAACATTGATGTGCATTCGCTAACCTTTCATTCGCAAGACTTAGTTGCTCACGCAACAACTTGTATTCTGCTAAGAGAAGTGGTGCGTCTGCTATCAATGCTTGAGCCGCAGGTGTGAGTGTCACCCATACTTCATGTGGAATAATATGCACCAAAGAGCCTTTGACTCCTTCGTATTTGTCTGTGTCAATCATTCAATCACCTCTAAGTAATCCTCAAACACTCTTGTTGAATCATCATCACTTGACATTTCAAGAGCGTACTGGATAACATCGTTTGCTTCTTTCAATTGCTCACGCAACCGCTCGACTTCTATTTGTAGGTCTAACTCCTTATTCATTAGTTCGACATATTCACATCGCAGTGAATTGTATTCTTCTGATATTGTGTCACAACAACTCATTCAATCACCTCTAAAAGCATACAACGCATGGCATCAATGACCCCTTTCAATTTCAAATTGGGTGGACATTTTTTGGGGAATTCAGCAACATTCTTTATCACTAATCGCAACCGCTCGGCTTCTGCGAGAAGGTCTGCTATCCTATCCTCACAAAAATACCCATCATCGTCAATTACTTTTGCGTATTTGTCTTTGTCAATCATTCTTCCTCGCCTCCGAACTCGCAATAGATTTCGTATGTGATGCCGTCAGCATCGGTGTATTCATCAGCCACTTGTTGTAGTAGGTCACGCAAACGCTTGATTTCCTTATCCAATACATCAAACGATACCCACGCTGATGCTATCCATTTGTCTGTGTCAATCATTCTTCCTCATCCTCCATGCAAGTAATTTCCATGTCATAGACTTCGTAGTTCATCATGGGAGCAGTATCATCATGCGCCCATGCTTCCTTTTCCGCCTCCGCATCATTGTCAGCATACACAGTGTAGGTCAATATAACCGTCTTCACAATTTCATATTCCTTAGTCATTCAATCACCTTCTTTGGGAATGCTTGTTCATCATCGCCGTAGCCGAGTACATCATCTGCGTTGTACTCCAAGCGGAGTACAACATCTTCATCGTCTTGAACGAGTTCACAGTCTTTCATTGTGCGCTTGATAACTTCATCCACTTGTACCATCGTAAGTTGTGGCCGCATGAACAATGCTTGTTCCATCATCGCTTTGTACAAAGCCATACTGTCAATCGTATCTGCTGTTGCGCTCTCTTGGGGGGTTGGGGTGTCGGTATTCGATTCCATCAATTACCGTTTCTTTTACTCTTTATATCAAATTGCTTTCAGTGTTGTTTTTTCAAGCAACTCTTCTCGCAACATCTTGTATTCGTTGTTGCATAATGTTCTGTGTCTGTGCATCTTGTAGGTATCGCAGTGCATCGTTCATGGCTGTTTCGCCACCGTACCTATCGAATGATTGCCCTATGTCTTGCTCGGTGATGTGTCCTAATTCGTATGGGTTCTTGTCCCGTAGCGTATCGAGTTCACCTACTGTACTTCCAAAGGCTCCCCCCTTCGGTGCGCCCTGCGCTCGGTATGAACCGGCCCCCCCTACATCAACATAGGATAGGCTACCATCGGGTCGCCTTAGTGCGTTGTCGTTATCCATACCGAGCATGTCCCAATTTGCTGTCAGCGCATGGGGTACGAAGTCTTGCGTGACCTGCCTCCTATCCCTTTCGGGTTGGTAAGCAGTGGCCCCCTCTTCAAACTCGGTGAGCATAGTAGGTCGCCCTCCCTCTTGGTGAAGTGAAGCCTGTGGTACACCCACACCAAGAGCATTGAGGTATTGGTTCATGTCGAACTCGTTGAGCAAGTGGCCCGCACTGTTGCCCCGCTTCTCAACGAAGCGGCCTTGCGGTGTGTCGTGCGCTCTCGCTCCTGTGCTACCGCCGAGGTACTGCCCTCGGTTTTGGCTGTTGCGAATATACGCCATCGCTAATTCCATAGGTGTTGGCATAGCCACACCTAAGTATCAGTCTTATTTTAAAGCACTGCGAATGCTTTCCAACTTGGCTCGTAGTTGCTTGTTCTCTTCTTGGAGTCCACGAATGAACCCAATGAGATTTTCGATACCAATGTCCGTAGTGGTTTCAACCTTAGCAGGTCTTGGCTTGCGTGTTTTCTTCTTACCAAGAGTACGGATTCTTGAATCAATGGCCTTTTCAGTGCGCTTCAATGCGGTCATGAGTTGAAGCATGGTTGCCTTGTGTTTCACCATGCTCTTGAGTAGTCGGTCTTCTTTGCCGGTCCATGCCTTGTTGTTGCGTTCTGTGGATAGTGGTTGCACTGATGGGGTGAAAGGTGCTTGCTTAGGGTTGGCTAACATCTTTATCATATCGTGATTCCTTTGCACCTCCGGTGACTTAACTGTTCTATCGGTGTGATATGCCAAAGTATCTTTCACCTTGCTGTACTGTTGAGTACAAGCATGTGCGCTACGATTCAGTTGCTTGGCGATTTCCTTGTAGGGTGTGCCAGCAGTACGCATTCGTAGCAGTGCATTCGTTTCTATATCTGTCCATTTTCCTTTCTTATTGTTCA
>Ga0070754_10000596_pt1 | contig 32572 bp, 17 predicted proteins | sample VirMetDEL_Sep_01_FD_75181 | JGI IMG/M metagenome (GOLD analysis project Ga0070754, IMG submission 75181) | Aqueous microbial communities from the Delaware River and Bay under freshwater to marine salinity gradient to study organic matter... | ecosystem: Environmental > Aquatic > Marine >...
ACATTTGGTCTGGAGGCATCATACAGGAGTGAAGATTCATACGGCATCAACACCTTCCTGCCGTCATTCTTTAAATCAGACTAAACGTGATGTGCGACGAAAGTTTATAGAAGTGGGCATTCGTTCGTGAACAGCAGTTAGGGGGTATTATGCCCCCTTATGTGTCGCCCCCCGTGCCCCGCCCCCGTATATAAAAACGCCCTACTTCCCTAAGCTATAAACGACCCAAAACGCGATCTCGATTTCACTCACTCAAAAAAATTTTTTCATATATAAAAAATGACGATAGGATTCAAAGATATGCAAAAAAATCCCGCAGAAAATTTTACGACTATAGAGATTGATCCAGTTAGTGGTGAGCACTACGTCACTATTCCAGAATGGATATGTGATGAGAAGGGATGGTATGAGGGCGTAGAAGTCAATATTGAAGTTGAGAATGACTGTATAATCATCAGAGACATTGAATGAAGACACCTTGACGATGCCTAGATAATACTGTATGATACTGAAGTAACTTCATTCGATTATGGCTAAAGGATTTACTGTAAAAGCAAATGCGCCGAGTCCCTCAGAGAAGAAAAAAACAACTGAGTGGGACTTTGAGAAAGCAAAAGAAATGGTCAAGGGGAAAACCATTGTATTCTGTCTTCCTGGTAGAGGAGTTTCATACACCTACCTGAAGAACTTTGTACAAATGTGTTTTGACCTTGTGCAGGCAGGGGCGAGCATCCAGATCTCGCAGGATTATTCCTCCATGGTTAACTTTGCAAGATGCAAATGTCTTGGAGCAAACGTACTGCGAGGACCGGATCAAATTCCCTGGGACGGCAAACTAAAATATGATTATCAATTGTGGATTGATTCTGATATTGTTTTCAATACTGAAAAGTTCTGGCAATTAATTCTTTTGGATAAAGATATTGCAAGTGGTTGGTATTGTACGGAAGACGGGCGAACGACCTCTGTGGCACATTGGTTAGAGGAAGATGACTTCAAGAATAATGGTGGAGTCATGAATCACGAAACTCTAGAAACAATCGCCAAGCGCAAAAAACCGTTTACCGTGGACTATGCAGGTTTTGGATGGTTGCTCATCAAGAATGGTGTCTTTGAACACGAAGGTATGAAGTATCCTTGGTTTGCACCCAAGATGCAAGTCTTTGAGTCTGGAGCAGTTCAGGATATGTGTGGAGAGGATGTATCATTCTGTCTCGATGCAATCGAAGCAGGATTTGAGATTTGGTGTGATCCTCGCATTCGCGTTGGTCACGAAAAGACTCGGGTTATCTGATGAAAGAGACAAATTATACAATTCTCCATAAAGGAGATATTCTGTATAAGGGATTGACAGAAGAAGAATACTTTGATATTATGGAGGACCTTTCAATAGAGTTCTATCAGAAAGGTTCTCCAAGACCTCAAGATCTTGAGACAAAAATGTTTGAATTTTAAGGAGCACTAATTATTATGGCAATGCGTTCAAAAATCGGCGGCAGCAACTTTATGCCCGGGAAACCCAAAAAGTCTCGTCAAGGAACTGGAAAGAATACAAAATATGCTGCTACCTCGCGTAACTCGGCTCGTAAGCGGTATCGTGGTCAAGGTCGTTAATACATACATTTAGTATTGTAAAAGTAACCATGGCATGTTTGATTGCTAATCTTCCTTCAATGGAAGTATGGGTTCGTAAAGAATATCTAACAGATCATCAAAGTGGTCATGGCGAATTTGTAAAGGGCGTTTGGGTTTCGGTCAAGTCGATTCCCGGACGCGCTTTTTATTTTGAGACTTATTTACCAGAATATGCGGCAATGTATGACAAATTGCCCATCAGCGCCTTTGTCTCGGACCCTGAGACCCCTTCTCCTGACATGAGCCTACCAAACCTCCAGTTTTGGAATTGTATGGACTACGGAGTCGTCTCGGTGGATAAGAAATTTATTGGATCAATGGACTTCGAGTGTTATACAAGAGATCATGGTATTGTAAAAGGCACTTATATTTGCACAATTGACAATTATCATCATGATCCAGACTATGTTGACTATGCCACAAGCGAAAATCCTGCCGAACATAAGTCACATAATTTGATTGAACTTGAAAATGGGCAGTATGCTCTCTATCCAAACAATAGATTACGTATTTTTGACAATAGTTTGACTCCAGTTAATCCAAAAACACCAGATTTTAAGGTTTCAACCCTATATTATCAAGTTGAAAACGGTCATGACCGCCTTGGAATGGGTCGCGAAGACGAATATTTTTGGAAAACAGCAAAGGAACGGCAAGAATTTATTGAAGAAGACGAAAATAAATAGAAAAAAGGGATAGCAACCCCTTAAAAAGTTCTGATTTCACCAATCGGAGCAAAAATGGCAAACTCACCTGTTGATAGAGACGTAAATTACATGAGAGAGATGTGGGGAACTGAATCTTTAATTACTGATTACAATGCAAAACTTGAAAAACCCACCAAAAGAGTCATTTCTGAAGTAATGCATGACACTGCACCTCGTCATGACTTCAAAAAACAGTCAGAATTGCATGAAAAAATTCGTAATGATGAAGATTATGATGACTGGGAGTATGGAACAGAACCAATCTATGGTTGATTCCGGAATTGGGTATAAATAAATTCAGAAAAATCCTATTAAAATGGCAATTCAGAGGATATCTAGGTCCTTTAAAGACATTAGTTTATCATTTGAACCACACCCAATAACAAAAGACCTGCAAGTTCTTAAAAATGAAGCAGCGATTCGCAGGTCTGTGAGAAATATTGTAATGACAATACCTACCGAAAAGTTTTTTAATCCACTTTTCGGTACTGACATAAGAAAATCTTTATTTGAATTTGTGGATTTTGGTACTGCATCAGTAATTAACAGTCAGATACGAAATTCTATTAATAATTTTGAATCTAGAATAGATAATCTTCAAGTTTTGGTGAACCCTTATCCCAATTTGAATTCATTTGAAGTGACTATTGTTTTTGATATCATTGGCCAAGAGTTTCCGACACAAGAATATTCTTTCCTATTAGAGGCAACAAGATAATATGCCTTTTACAAAATTTACAAATCTGGATTTTGACCAGATAAAAACATCAATTAAAGATTATTTGCGATCCAATTCAGAATTTTCGGATTTTGATTTTGATGGATCAAATTTTTCAGTGTTAATTGATACTCTAGCATATAATACGTATATTAATGCTTTTAATTCAAACATGATTGTGAATGAGTCCTTCTTGGATTCTGCAACACTTCGTGAAAATGTAACATCTCTAGCGAGAAATATTGGGTATGTTCCAAGATCTAAAACTGCATCAAACAGTAGAATAACAATATCGGTAGAACCAGAACTGAAGACGGTCAACGGTATCATTCAACCCATAAGCAGTTCTATAACCCTTAAAAGGGGGTTAGTTTTTACGGGCAATAGAAGTGATACAAACTATGTTTTCTCAACGTTAGAAGACATTACAGTGCCTGTAGAGGAGATCAAAATCAGAAACGCTGATGGATCTACAACAACAAAATACATAGCAACATTTAAAGACATAAAAATATATCAAGGCATATACTTATCACAAAAATTTGATGTTGATAATTCAATTAACCAAAGATTTATTTTGGGTAATTCATCCATTGACACATCTCTTCTTAAGGTCTATGTAAATGAATCAAGTGATCCTAACGACAATCAATCTTTAGGAACTGAATACCGATTGCTTGATAATATTGTTAATGTAAAACCTATTGATCCGATATACTTACTTCAAGAAATTCAAGATGAAAAATATGAGTTGTTTTTTGGAGATGGTATTATCGGGAAAAAGGTTGACAGTGGTGTAGTAACTGCAAACTATATCGTAACGGATGGAAGAGATGGAAATGGAGTTAAAGAGTTTTCATTTGCCGGTAATTTAGTAACTAACAATCTATCAGTATTAGGTTCTAGCGAACAATCTATAAAGTTGTTGAGCAATATCATTTTTGGATATTATCAAAAATCTGAAGATGGAACATATGCTGTTATTTCTGTTTCTCCTACATCTTCCAGTAATGGAGGAGATATTGAATCAATAGAGTCAATTAAAAGATATGCTCCTAGAATCTATTCAACTCAGAATAGAGCTGTTACTTCGAATGATTATGAAAATTTAATAAAACAAATATATCCAAATACGGAATCGGTTTCTGTTGTTGGTGGTGAAGAAATGGATCCTCCACAATATGGAAATGTTCAGATTTCTATAAAACCAAAAAATGGATATTTTGTATCAGATTTTGATAAAAGTAGAATATTGACGGATTTAAAAAAATATTCAATATCTGGAATTAATCAAAGAATAATTGATTTGAAAGTTATTTTTGTTGAAATTGATACTTCAATTTATTATGATGACACAAAAATTTCTACAGCGGATTCTCTTAAAACTCAAATTATCTCTACTCTCACTAATTATTCAAATAGTTTAGATTTAAATAAATTTGGTGGCAGATTTAAGTATAGTAAAGTTTTAGGAATTATTGACAATACAAATAGAGCGGTTACGTCAAATATCACAAAAGTAAAAATAAGAAGAAATCTTATAGCATTTATAAATCAATCCGCACAATATGAACTATGTTTTGGTAATGAGTTTCATGTTAAGTCTGGTCAATACAATATAAAGTCTACAGGATTTACAATTTCGGGGGAAACTTCTACAGTTTATTTGACTGATACTCCAAACCCAGACAAAAAAACTGGAATTTTATCAATAATCAAAATTTTATCATCCGGTGAAATTAGAGTTGTGGCAAAATCTGCCGGTATTATAGATTACAAAAAAGGAGAAATAAATTTAACTACAATAACAATAACTTCAACTCAAAGAGATAATAATATTATAGAAATAGAAGCGATACCAGAATCAAATGATATTGTTGGATTAAAAGATTTATATATCAATTTTAATCTTGAAAAAAGTAAAATAAATATGGTAAAGGATGTAATATCTTCTGGCGAAGAAAGTTCCGGATCTGTATTTATTCGGAATTCATACACTTCAAGTTACTTAAACGGCACACTATTTAGAGAGTAATATGATAACGACTGGTATTGAATCTAAAGTAAAGATTCAGGATATTGTTTCTAATCAAGTACCATCTTTTATTTTAGATGAAAGTCCAAAATTTGTAGATTTCTTGAAAACGTATTATACGTCTCAAGAATATCCTGGTGGACCAGTAGATTTATCTGAAAATTTGGATCAATATTTAAAGTTAGATAATCTAACTCCAGAAGCTATTGTTGGATTTACTACACTAACGTCCAATGTTGATTCGGATTCTTCCGTAATATATGTTTCTAGCACTAGGGGATTTCCGAGAAAGTATGGTCTTTTAAAAATTGATGATGAAATTATTACATATACTGGTATTACCACAAATTCCTTTACAGGATGCGTTCGTGGATTTAGTGGAATTACAAATTATCATAATGAATTTGATAGTGAAGAATTAATATTTGACTCTTCTAGTTCAAATTCTCATACTGCAACAAAATCTGTAGAGAATTTAAGTTCATTATTCCTTAAAGAATTTTTTGAAAAGTTAAAAATTACATTTTCTCCTGGATTTGAGGGTGTAAATTTAAATAAAAATATTGATGTAGGTAATTTTATTAAAGAAGTAAGATCATTTTATTCATCTAAAGGTACAGATGCTTCTATTGAGACTTTACTCAGAATTCTTTTTGGAAAGTCTGGAAAAACTATAAATCTTGAGCAATATTTAATAAAACCATCAGATTCCGATTTTATTAGAAGAGAGGTTATTATTGTTGAAGGAATTAGTGGTGATTTATCAAAGTTATCTGGGCAAACAATCTATAAAAATACCGATTCTGAAACTAGAGCAGTAGTTTCTGAGGTAGAACCATTTACAAGAAAGGATAAAGTTTATTATAAGTTATATGTTTATGTTGGATATGATGATAAATTATCAATTGAAGGCACGTTTGAAATAACACCCTCAACAAAATCTTGCGATAAAGTATTGCCAGAATCTGAAGTAATCACTGTAGATTCTACTATTGGATTTAGTCCCTCAGGCATTATTTACTCTGGCAATAATATTATTACATACAAAGAAAAATCTGTTAATCAGTTTTTAGGATGTGTGGGGATAGTATCTACAATTAACAAAACTGGTAATATTATTTCAGATAAAACTTATTATGGATTTGAAGGTGGAGATATCTCAAAAAAATGCACATTTAGAATAACTGGAGTTATTTCCGATATTTCTAATATTAATAATGATAAAGTCTCTGTGTCCTAAAATCAGATTATAAGTATTAAGTATCTTGGAGATAATATAAGAAATCCTATTACAGAAAATAAAACTTATAAAGAAATTTTTGCAAATTCTTGGATTTATAATACATCAACGTCAATTGATATTGAGTCGATATTATCCAGCAATATTACATTGAAAACTAATATTGATAAGTCTCAATTTAAAGTTGGTGATAGAATTGAAATTATTGATCGAGGATCTAGAGAAGTAGTTTATCCTTTGTTGCCTGGGGATATTCCTTTTGTTGAAAGTGTAGATCAAAATAGTGAAGGTTTATTAAATTCTTTATCATTAAGGAACTTTAATCCTGAACTGGAGACTGGAAAATTATATTCTATTAGAAGAATAATTAATAAAGCATCTAGTGTAAGTGTTCCCATAGAATATGGAAATGATCAAATCATTTCTGATATTCAAAACCTTTATACTAATAAAATTGGCGAGGAAGAGTATGCATATGTTGCATCAAATGGATTGCCATCATCAGAATTCAGAGATTCTCAAGTTTATAATTTTGATATAGATCCAGAAACTCAAAAAAGACCAAAAATTCCATCAGTTATTGATATTGATCAGGCAATTTACCAATATCAAATTGATCAGACTTCTGTAGATCCTCTTCAAGATGTTGATCAACAAACACTTTTATCTAGTGGTGTTAAAAGATTTACTACTATAAGTTTTCCAGACAGAGTTAAGTTTTTAACTGGTGATAGAGTATATTATTATCCAGAATCCAATCCACTTATTGGATTAGTAGAAGGATCTTATTATGTTAAGGTTTTTGATAACGCAAGAAAAATAAATTTATATACCTCAAAATCGCATATTGGTTCAAGTGTGCCAAGTTTAAGTTTTTATGCTTCAAGTACAGGTATAGGAACACATACATTTACTTTATACGAACATAGGTCAAATTTAATTAAACCAAAAAAAATATTTAAAAAGTTCACATTAAATCCAAATTTAGAATCTGGTAACAATCAAGAAACTACTCCTGGGCCAACAGGAATGTTGATAAATGGAGTTGAGATTGGAAATTATAAAACAGAAGATAAAATATATTATGGACCACTAACATCAGTAAATGTTATATCTCCTGGAAAAAATTATGATGTTATAAATGAACCAAAATTAAAGATAACAAGTCCAAATAATGGAATTGATGCTAATGTTCAAACAGTGGTTACTGGAAAAATAGAAGATATTATTTTAGATTCTAGAGATACTAAATTCAATCTTGATGGAGAAGTATCAGTAAACATTAGTGGAGGAAATGGAACTGGAGGATTATTTGCTCCAATTATTGTTAGGAAAAGACTTGAATTATTATTTAATGCAAATCCAGTTACTCAAGGTGGTGGTATAGGCACTGCAACAAACCAAATAACTTTTATTGATGAGCATGGTCTCATTGATGGACAATCCATAATTTATAGAAATGAGACGAACAGTCCAAATGTTCCTATTGATAGTGACGGAAATACTTTACCAGATACTACTCTTATCAATAATGCATCATACTTTGTTAGAGTTGACAATAATAAAACAATTCAGTTATTTGAATCAGCTTTTGATTATCAAAATAATAATCCAGTTTTGTTTAACCTTAATGTTACGACTGCAGAATATGGATATGGTGGTATTCAGAAATTTTTAGTTGGTGAAGATTCAAGTGTTTTAAGTGAAATAAAAATATTAGACTCTGGATCTTTTACCAACAGAAAATTGATAGTAAAACCTGTTGGAATTAATACACTAAACAACACCATTAACTTCAAAAATCATGGATTTAATAGTGGAGAATTAATTGAATATAATTTTGATAGCACAACAGGTATTGGCATATCAATTACTCCAAATATAGGACTTTCTACGTCTACAGATACAAATTATCTTGTGCTAAAAGTAGATGATGATTCATTTAGAATTTGTGATGCTGGAATTGGAGGAACTATTACAAGCAATTTTGATAAAGAAAAATTCGTCAGATTTCACAGTAGTGGATCTGGATATCATTATTTTAAATATCCAGATATTAAAGTTTCTGTTACTGTTAGATCCTCTGGGTATGGTGAAAAGAATATAAGAGCATTTCCAGTAATAAAAGGATCTATAGTTGATGCATATTTGTATGAGTCTGGATCTGGATTTGGATCAAATATTTTAAATTTTGAGAAAACTCCTTCTATTAATGTAATAGAAGGAAAAAAAGCACAAATTTCTCCCGTAATATCTTCAGGTCTCGTAATAGACACAAATATTCAATTTAGTGGATATGATTATTTTTCTACCCCAGAGATAACTGTATTTGACCCAACAGGATCTGGATCTGGTGCAAAATTAATTGCTAATGTTGAGGATGGAAAAATAAATGAAGTAATCATTCAAAATTCTGGAAGAGGATATTCAGATAGTAGTAGAATAGAAATAGTTAATTCGGGATCTGGTGCATTATTTGAGTCAAATGTAAGACCACTTAACGTTAATAATGTAAATAAGATACCAGAAAAACAATATCAAATTTTAAAAGATATAAATGGAACTAGTTTAAATTATCTCATTTCTGGTTATTACGATAATCTTAGACAAACTTTTAGAGATACGGGATCTTCTAATTCAAATATTATTGGTTGGGCGTATGATGGAAATCCTATATATGGCGCATATTCTCAAACAGACCCAAATGACAAAACATCTCCAACAAAGAGAATGGAGTCTGGATATAATTTGAGTTTGGATAATATTCCTGATAGACCATCAATAACAGACTTTCCTTTAGGATTTTTTATTGAAGATTACTCTTTTGATGGAAGCGGAGATTTGGATAAAAATAATGGTAGATATGCAAAAACAAATGAATTTCCAAACGGTGTCTATGCCTATTATGCAACTATAGATATAAACAATAATCCAGTTTTCCCATATTTTATTGGAAATAATTATAGATCAAATATTCTTGATGATAATAAAACGTTAGATCAAGATTTTGATTTAAATAATTCTGGTTTTTTAAGAAATACATTTCCATATAAGATTTCTGAACTTAATTCGGATAATGATTTTATTATAGAAACTAATGAAATATCAAGGCAAAAAACTAAAATAGAATCTATAAGAAGTGGACCTATTGATCAAATTGAGATCATTAATCCAGGAACAAACTATAATGTTGGTGATGAGTTAGTATTTGACAATACAAAAACCGAAGGTGGTGGAGCTATTGCAAAAGTATCTTTAGTTGGAGGAAAAACTATTGAAAATATTCAACAGAATATAGTAAATTATGATCAATCGGTAGTTACTTGGGAAGATAATACAACTCTTAGAATAACAACTCCATCCGAACATAATTTTTCTTCTGGAGATTATGTTTCTATTTCTGGTATTGCTACTGTTATTCCATCTCCTCCCATATTAAAACTTGAAGGGGCATACAAAAAAATAACTGTAGATCAACCTGTAGTTCTCACTTTAGAAGATGAAATTGTTGCTTCTCCTGAGAGCCCTGCTGGATATGCAACGACTGAAATTTTTGTTTCTAACATTTCTGAGAAATTAAGTCCGGATACAGAATTACTGATAGGCGACGAAACCTTAACTATTTTAAATATATTTCCAAATGAAAATGCACTTAGAGTGCAAAGAGGAAACCCATCCGAAACTCACTCGGTAGGTGCATCTCTTACTGCAAAAAATTATGACTTTACAATTAAAGAAAATTTTGAATCATTTGATTCAAAATTAAATAATAAAGTTTATTTTAACCCTCACGAATCTGTTGGACTGGGGACAACGGCGGGAGAAACTTATAGCGTAACACTTGGATTTGGAACATCTAGAACTATTAGTAGATCAATTTTATCTGGAAGTATTTACTTAGAAAATCATAAATTTAATGTTGGTGATAAAGTCCGTTTACATTTAAATGATGTCAACGGCAACGGGACTCTGAATAGTAGGATTCCAGTAACAGATACCTTAGGAACTCCAAATATAATTGAAATTTTAGATGGAGATGTTTTATATATTGCAAAGAAAACTCCAAACTCAGTAGGACTTGCTACAAATAAAGATGATTTAAATAATATACTATATTACAGAGAACCTTTTACAGCGACTAATATAGACAATTACTACTTAGTGTCCAATTATAATCAAGAATATGCAAATATTGATAAAATTACTGCAACTGTGTCAATATCAACTTCACATGGACTTGTAAATGGTGATATTGTTAAACTGTCTGTAGAACCAAATTTAAATGTTGGTGTTGGAACTTCAATATCAGTAAAAGTTATTAGGAATTATGATCAAACTATTGGTATAAACACGGTTTTATCAGGTATATCATCATATCCACAATCCGGAAATAATCTTCCTTGGGTATTTACTACGTCTCCACAAAAACATAACTTTAAAACGGGTGATAAAATACTTTATTCTAATATAAACTCTATAGTTCTTGGATATGGGTCATCAGATTTCCATTTGACTGCTAATGATTCTGATCCAGAAATGCAAAATGTTTCATTTTATGCTCGCGTTCTTAGTGATACTGATTTTAGTGTAAGTGAGACATATGAAGATACATTTAAACCATCCGTAAATGGAAAAACTTCATTAAGTATAACTAATGGACCTAATGCTCCTACCGATCCATCTTGGTCATGGGGAGGCAATATTCATGTATGGACACTAGTAAACCCACAAATTGAAGTTACTAAAGGAAATAATATTGTCTTTGATGTTTCTGATCCATCATTAGTAGGAAATAATTTCAAAATTTTCTATGATGAAGATTTTAATAATGAATTTATAACTGATTCTAATAGCGAAACATTCAATGTTGCTTCAGTTGGAACGGTTGGAGTTAGTAGTAATGCTTCAGTTACAATCAATTATTCCGGCGCTTTACCTAAAAAATTATTCTATAATCTGGAAAGTTCCTCTGGTTTGGGTATATCTACAGTAAGCAAAGATGTAGTGAATTACAATCGGATTTCATATGTAGATAGTAATTATACTGGTTCTTATCCAGTCATTGGAATTGGGACAACAACAGATGTTACATTTGATATTTCTCTAACAAAAGAAAGTGAAAGAGTTTCTTATGCAAAGTCAGAATCTAGCAAATTAGAATATAATACACTCTCTCATACTGCGATTGGACCTATTAAAAATATTGATGTTGTGTCTAGGGGGGAAAATTATAAAAAGTTACCACCAATTACATCAATAGAATCAAAATTAGGTAACGGTGCTATTTTAATTTGCAATTCTGATATTATAGGATCAATAAATGAAGTAGAAATTTTAGATACTGGTTTTGAATATTCTTCTGATCAAACTCTTTCGCCAAGAGCATTTGTCTCTCCTTCAGTTAGTTTGAGAAATTCAAATATTTTAAAAGATATTGAAGTAATAAAAGGAGGATTAAATTATACTAATCCCCCAACAACTGTTCTTGTTGATTCTATAACTAGAGATTCTATAAAAGGTGGATTAATAAACGCAAATCTTTCTGCACAATCCATATCATCAATTGATATCGAGATAACTCCATATGGAGTAAGTGGTGATGCAGAACTCTTTGTTGAAAATAATTCAAATGGTATCAGTATTATATCAGTTGAATCAAGCAACAGTGGTATATTTACATGCACTTTAAATACTCCTATATTAGGATTTTCGCAAGACTCAATAATTAATGTTGGAGATTTAGTTTATATTGAGGGTATTCAAAAATATAGTGAGGATGGTAGTGGATTCAATTCATCAGATCTTGGATATAGATTTCTTAAAGTATCTGGATATCAAAAATTAAGTGAAGATCGTATAACTATTGATGCTTCAGAATATACAAGTAATACTGGAATTGCTAAAACAATTCAAGATTCATCAGGAACAATAATTAATAAGAAAAATTATCCAGAATTTAATGTAATTACACAATCATCTTTATTCTCTGTGGGAGAATCTTTATTAGTTAATGGTGTTGAAGTTGACTTAAAAGTAGAATCTAATACAAATGATACTGACTTAAAAGTCGTAGGCTCTTATGAGTTATTTGTCAATGACAAGATTGTTGGAAAATCATCAGGAAATACTGCATACGTTTCTACTATTGAAAAAGCAGATGCAGTTTATAAAGTTGATTATTCTATTAAAAAAAGATTTGGATGGCAATCAACAACTGGAAGATTGAGTGAGGATTATCAAGTAATTCCGGATAATGATTATTATCAAACTCTTTCTTACTCAATAAGAAGTCCTCTAACTTGGGATGAAGTAAAAACTCCAGTTAATAATCTGGTTCATGTGTCTGGCATGAAAAACTTTGCAGATACTGAAATAATGTCTAATAATGATTCTATAAGTGGAATTACTAGTGCTAATACTGATCTTGATATCTTCTTAGATTTGATTAGTGAACAAAGAGTTGATACTATTCATAATTTTGATAATGCTAGAGTCATTGATGTTGTGAATGGAATATCTAAAATTTTAGAATTTGAAAAATCAGTTTTCATACCATACACTGAAGCAATAACTAATTCAGTATTAAAAATTGATGATATTTCTCCAGAATTTTCTCAGTTTGAATCAGAACCACTTCCATATAGAGATTTATTTGAAATAAATCCAGTAAGAGACTATAGAAATTATACATTTAAATTGACAAGTGTTGATGGCACACAATTACAATTAACTAGATTAGCAATATTATCAAATCCAAGTGAAGAATCATTCTCTCTTGAGCAAGAATCTTTAGCAAATGTTGGAACTGGTATTACACATTTGGATGGTGAATTATATGGAGAATTTTCTTTAGTAACAACAGAATTTGAAGAAACTTTCTTGAGATTTACTCCAAAAGATCCATTTACCACTGAATATGATATAAAATATTTGGAAAAAAGATTTGGTGACAGTGCGGTTGGTGTAGCAACAACTTCAATCGGATTTATTGATTTAGTTAGTGCAGTAACTGGTGTTACTACTGGAGTTGGGACTAGAGATTTAATTAGTCTACCCAAAAATGATTATACATCTGTGTATATTGATGTTTCACTTAATACCCTTATTAGTAATAACTTAAATGTTGTTCGGTTATATGCAACACATGATGGAGCAGCATCAAGCATTACATCATATATGTTTGACTCAGAAACAACAAACATATCTAAAGAACCTATTGGTATATTTACCTCAGTAATAGATGGTGATGACTTTAAGATCAGATATACGAATGATGAAGAAATTGAAACCGTAGTTGTTAGAGCTAGATCAATTTGTTTTGGTGATTATGACCAATCATTAAATCCAGAAGACACATATCATTTCAATCTTCCTGGACAACCAGAAGGTTCAGAAAGGTCGGTTTTCTATAAATCCACCCATGTCGAAACTAGCGATACTGCATCTAATTTACCAATTGGAATATGCACTGTAAATAAAAATACAGTAGATGCTATTCAATCCGTTGTTGAAGTTACAGTCTCTGGATCTGCAGGAGCTGCTTATACTGGAACTGCATTATATGATGTAACTTTCCTATCAGATTCTACTAACACATATAGTCAAGAGGGTCCTGCATTATATCGCACAGATGATGTTTCTGGAATTGGTACTTTTGGTGCTGAATTAGTCAATAATGATTTTATAGTTAATTTCTATCCTAATGATAGACAAAATCAAGGCACTATAACAATTAAGGCACTTTCTGAGTGTTATTATAGAGATGTAGATACTGTTAATATTGCTCCACCACTACAATATGGTTCTGTAATTGAAACTCTCAAGACATTCGAATATTTTGCATTAGAAGGGGAAAGAATTAACAAGAAAAACTTTGTCCTTCGCCATGAAACAGTTCCCATTTTTGCAAAGACTATTAATCCTCAAGATACAACACAGTTTAATCCATCAACTGGCATATTTAATATCCCAAATCACTTCTTCAGTGATGGTGAGGAAGTGAGTTATACTGCAACATCAACTTTTATTGGAGTAACACCTTCTAAAATTCAATATGATAATGGTGGCACATTAACAGATTTGCCAGATACAGTTTACATATCTCTTGAAAGTGATTTTGAATATGATACCTTTAGGATTAAATTATCTCCTGGTGGTTCCGCATTGACCAATTTAACTACAGGAGGTGGTAATGCTCATATCTTCTCTATGAGTAAGTCTTTAAGTAAGGCTATTCTTTCAATTGATGGTATGGTCCAGAGTCCTATTGCGTTTACAAATATTACTTACAATTTACAAGGAAATGTAAATGGCGAAGTTACTGCAGAGGCAACAACTTTTGCATTAAGTGGAATTACAACTGTAAATGTTTCTGATATTATTAAAGTTGATGATGAACTTATGGTTGTCAGATCCGTTGGATTTGGAACTACAAGTCTCGGTCCTGTAACTGGAATTGGACAAACTACTATTGTAACAGTTGAAAGAGGTATTTTAGGAACAGAACCGTCTTTACATAGTGATTATACTGGCACTCCTGGTGTCGGCATCGCAAGTATATTTAAGGGATCTTACAACATAATTAATGATGAGGTTCATTTCATAGATGCGCCAAAAGGAAATTCATCAATTACAAGAACTGAAAATAATTTAAAATTCCAAACTTCTGAATTTACAGGTAGAGCGTTCTTAAGAAAGGATTACTCAACGAATAGAATATATGACGATATATCAAATGAATTTAATGGAATTGGAAGAACATTTACATTAACTGTAAATGGTTCTAGTGATGTTGGTATCGGCACGAGTGGTGGTAATGGACTCGTTCTTATTAACGGAATATATCAAACTCCTTCAGCATTAAATAACCCTGAAAATAATTTTGAAATTATTGAGGAAGCTCCTTCGGTAAATGTTCCATCTGGAATATCTAGTGTAAGATTTACTGGTTTAACAACTAGTGGTGGCATCTTTATATCCGAAGAAGATGTCAATCAAAATCAAATTCCTAGAGGTGGACTAATTGTTTCTATTGGATCTTCTGGTGGTCTTGGATATGCGCCTCTTGTAGGTGCAGAGATTGATTTAATCACTAATCATCACCTACCTTCAAATTGGGGAGTAAATCCATCAAATCCTGATTTAGGTATCGGTTTAGTTGTTGGAAAATTTGTTACTGAAGTATCTTCAGAAGGCACGTTTACGGGAAGTAGTGATACAATTACCGGGATTAATACTTCCGGAATCTCTACTGGAATGGAACTACAAAATAGTGATAATGTTGCATATGGACAAACAGTAACAAACATTGGAAATTCTGAAGTTACAATTAGTAGTTCCAGCTACATTGGTCATGGAACAACATCTATTAATTTTGGTTTTAGAAAACCACTCGGTGGATCTGGATATTTTAATAATCCAACCGTTTCAATTGCTACTACAACATCTGGAACTGATGCAGTAATTACTGCAACGGTAGGTGCGGGTGGAACCGCAATATTCAATATTATTACTGCCGGATCTGAGTATCCGGACTATCCACAGGCATTTGTTTCTGAACCTTCTTATGAAAATCTTGAAGTTGTTGGTGTTTCTAGAGTAGGTCTTGGTGCAACTACTGATACTGGAGTTGGATTACTAATGGATATTGAAGTTGGTGCAGCAGCAACAACTGGAATTGGATCAACAACCAGCGAAGTTAGAGGATTTAAAATTAAGAGACAGGGATATTCATTTAAAAAGGGTGATATATTCACTCCTGTCGGACTAGTAACCGCTACTGGATTGTCTTCTCCAATTGAACAACTTCAATTTGAAGTCTTAGAGACCTATGATGATTCATTTGCAGCATGGCAATTTGGTGAACTTGAATTTATTGATACGATTAAACCATATCAAGATGGTATTAGAACTAGATTCCCATTATTCTTCAAAGGTGAGTTGTTTAGTGTTCAGGTTGCAGAAGAATCAAGAATGAATGTTGAAAATTCACTCTTAATCTTTGTCAATGGAGTATTACAGAATCCTGGAGAAAATTATTCCTTTAGTGGTGGAGCATCATTTACATTCTCAGAACCACCTAAAACGGGAGATCAAATAGCAGTATTCTTCTATAGAGGAACTGCAGATATAGATGATAGGCAAATTGGTTCTGTCATACCAACTTTGGAAAGAGGTGATGAGGTTCAAGTTAAGGAATATTTGAATATTTCTGGACAAAATTCCAGAAGAGTTTTTGATTACAAAGAATCTGATGTATTAGAAACTTCTCCATATAAAGGTAAAGGAGTTTTTGGAGAGGATTCTGGTGAGATTGGAAGAACTTTTAGACCAGTTTCTTGGACTAAACAAAAGAAAGATTTAGTTCTTGGTGGAGATATTGTATATAAAACAAGAAGATCCTTACTCGGACAAATATATCCAACAACTAATATCATTAAAGATGTCAATCCAGGTGATACTGAAATGTATGTTGAAAATGTAGATTTGTTAGTCTATGAAAATCCTTCTGCATTTCTAGGAGAACAAATTAAATTATTCCTTATTGATGATAATACAGATTTTGTTCCTGCAGAATTTAATGTGGGCATTTCAAATGGATCTATTGACACGTTTGAAATAACCAATCCAGGAGCAGGTTATACAAGTAATGATGGATCTCTTACATTAATTGTAAATGATCCACCATATACTATAAGACCTGGATGGCCAGATACGGTTGAAGTAGAAGAAGGAAATCTTATCAATGTTTCAAATAATTTATCCCTTCCTCCACAAAGATCTTCAGTTGGAATACTAACTGTAGCGATTGGCATTGGTGGAACTCTCATGAACCCTTCAATAACAAATTCTGGTGCTGGTTATACTGTAGCACCAACTGTTGCTGCCCCATTACCACCTGCAAATGAGGAAGTTGTTGGAGATTTGAATACATTAGAAGGATTTAGTGGTATTGTTACTTCAATACGTCAAAGTGGAACTTCTGGTGGAGAGGTAGTTCAATTTAGTTTAGATAATCCATTGGAAGACTGGGTATGGGATACTAGTTATGTTGGTTCCGATACTGGAAGTGTTGTAATCCAGGATACTACAGTTCCATTTTACAGTGGTGGTACTGGTGTTGAATGGACAGTTTATTTTGTTGATAGAGTATTTACTAAGATAGTAATGACTAATAGGGGTTCTAACTATCCATTTGACCTAGCTTCCGCACAAGCTCTTAATTCTAACTTTGGTTATCCAATCAAAATTACACCAAGTATACCTCAGGCATCCAGTTCATCTTCGATACAAATTGATAAGGTAATGGCTTCAGCACATAATATTGCCAAAATTGAATTTGATCTTAGAGAACAATATTTAAATGATAATATGGATGCAATTAATAATAATGATTTTAATGAAGATGGTACTTTGGGAGTAGGTGATTACATATCTATTACAGGCACTAGTGTTCCAAGAGGTGATTATTTTGAAACATTAGATCTTGCTGTTCAATCACAAATAGTTCTGGGTTCTGCTAATTATGATAGTTCTGGTAGACAATCTTCTGGTAGACCATCAGTTTCAATAGCATCAACATATATGGATTCTATTTACAAAGTAGAAGAATATGATAGAAAAGATGGTAATAGAACCGGAATTATAACATCTTTTGCTTATATTAATGATTTGACTAATCTTCCAACTGCAGATGTGAGTGATGGGGCTGCGATTGGTAACTTCTCTTGGGGTAAAATTGGAATTACTAATACTATTACCGGCACATACAAAGTGTTTGGTAATACTGTTGATGCAGATTTGACAAATTACACAACTGTCCAGAGAAGAAGTTCTGGTCTCAGAGATACTGGATCACTGACTCCAGGACCTGGAATTGCTATAACATCCAATTAACTCTAAAAAACAACCAAAAAACTTCCATAAATACCTAAAAAACTGATGTAATATGGCAGCTATAGTAACAGATCAATTTAGAATCCAAAATGCAACAACATTTATAGATTCTCTGACAAATAATTCCTATTATGTATTTTTAGGACTTGCAAATCCTTATGATGCTGGTGGAAGTAGTATAGGATTTGGAAGAACTACATCTTGGGATCCAGATAGTGCTGGAGGTTCAATACCACCTCCACCGGTAGATAATCAAAGTTATTTGTCTCATTATAGAGATACTATATTGTTTGGAAAAAGAATATCTCAATCCAATGTGAGAAGAGTTATAAAAAAAGTAGAGTGGTCTGCAAATACCAGATACGATATGTATCGTCATGATTATGACATTTATAATCGTTCTCCTAATTCAGATTCCTCAAAATTGTATGATTCAAATTTTTATGTAGTAAATAAGGATTATAGAGTTTATATTTGCCTCTATAATGGATCTAGTGGAAATAATTTAAAAGGAGAACCGTCTCAAGATGAACCACTTTTTACTGATTTAGAACCTTCGGTTGCCGGAGATAGTGGTGATGGATATATTTGGAAATATCTTTTTACAATAGCTCCATCAGATATTGTAAAGTTTGATTCTACAGAGTATATTGTATTGCCAAATAATTGGTCAACTAGTACGGATTTTGAAATAAAATCTATCAGAGATGCTGGTAACTCTACATCCAATAATAACCAAATAAAAATCGTATATATTGAAAAATCTGGAAATACTTTTTATAAAACTGGAACATACCCAATATTAGGAGATGGTACAGGTGCAGAAGTTCAAATTACAGCAAATAATTCCGGAGAAATTGTTAGGACAAAGGTAATTAATGGTGGTAGTGGATATACTTATGGTATTGTAGATTTAAAATCTCAATCATCTATACCTTCATCAAGTTTGGCAAAACTAGTCCCAATTATACCCCCATCAAAAGGACATGGATATGATATTTACACCGAACTTGGTGCAGATAAGGTATTAATTTATGCTAGGTTTGATACTTCAACAAAAGAATTTGTGGCAAATACAAAATTTGCTCAAGTGGGAGTCATAAAAAATCCTGAGTCATTAAATTCAAGTTCTGTTATATCAAGCAATACATTTAGTGGATTATATGCAATAAAATTGAATGGCACTCCTGAAAATTTACCAATAATTGGTAAAATTATCAGTCAAACAACATCGAATGATCAAAGTAAGTCGGCAAAGGGTTACATTGCTGCATATGATCAAGAAACAAATGTATTAAAGTATTATCAAGATAGATCATTATATCTTACCAATGCTATTAATACTGTAGATAGTTCTGCTATAACAAATTCTGGTCAATTATTACCATTTGAATCTTCCGGAATTTCAATTACTGCCGAAAATTTTGAAGGTTCTATTGATACCACTTTTAATGGAAGTACCGTTGAATTAAATGACGGTATAATTGGATTGGGAGTAACTTTTGTTGGTGGACTTGCTGAACCAGAGATAAATAAAGGTACTGGAGATATTATCTACATCGATAACAGGTCTATTGTTTCAAGAAGCATTAGACAAAAAGAGGACGTTAAAATTATTCTGGAATTCTAAGAAATGGCTCAAAAAACAAATTTAAATGTAAGTCCATATTATGACGATTTTGATTCGTCAAAAAACTTCTTAAAGGTTTTATTTAAACCTGGTTTTCCAGTTCAAAGTAGAGAGTTAAATTCTTTACAATCAATATTACAAAATCAAGTAGAAGATTTTGGTAGTCATATATTTAAAGAGGGATCCATGGTGGTCCCAGGTAATGCAACTTTTGATGATCAATATTATTCTGTAAAATTAAATGATACTCAATTTGGAGTAGATTTATCGTTTTACATTGATAAACTTGTAGGAAAAGTAATTACAGGACAATCTTCGGGAACAACTGCAAAAGTTGTAAGAGTAGTTTTTCCAAAAGAGAGTTCTACAATAGATAATATTACATTATATGTAAAGTATATCAATTCTGACGAAAATTTTGCATTTGAACCATTTAGAGATGGCGAAACTTTATCATGTGTAGAAAATGTGACTTATGGAAATACCACTATAAATTCAGGAACAACTTTTGCATCAATAATTGCTACTGATGCAACTGCTATTGGATCTAGTGCTTCTATTGATTCTGGAATTTATTTTATCAGAGGTTATTTTGTAGAAGTCTCTAAGCAAACTATTATATTAGATTATTATACAAATACTCCATCATATAGAGTTGGTCTTACAATCACAGAGTCATTAGTTTCTGCTAAAGATGATGATTCGCTGTTTGATAACGCTAAAGGATTTACTAATTATGCTTCACCAGGTGCTGATAGATTAAAAATATCTTTAACTTTATCCAAGAAAAGTTTAGATGACAACAAAGATACAAACTTTGTTGAACTTTTTAGGGTAAAGAATGGAAAGATCCAAAAAGTAACTGCAAAAACAAGTTATAATCAAATTAGAGATTATCTCGCACAAAGAACTTTTGAAGAATCGGGAAGTTATGCAGTAGATCCATTTGAAATAACACTTCAAGAATCCTTGAATGATAGGTTAGGTAATAATGGAGCATTTTTCTCAAATGAAAAAACCAAACAGGGAAATGATCCTTCTGATGATTTGGCATGTCTTAAAATTGAGAATGGTAAAGCATATGTAAAAGGATATGATATTGATATCATCAATGAAGTTATAGATATTGAAAAACCAAGAGATACTGATACGTTTAGATCAACAGTTCCTTTTGAGGTTGGAAATTTATTCAGAATTAATAATGTAACTTCTACACCCCAACTAAGAAAAACAGTTACATTATATGCTGGACTTGGACAATCTGGACCAAGTTCAAGTTCAGGAGGAGTAGGAGTTGCAAGAGTATATTCATTTAATTTGACAGATGCTCAATATACAGACGCTTCCACATCTTGGGATTTAAGACTGTATGACATTCAAACATATACTGCTTTGCAATTTAATACAGATTTTTCAAGAGATGCTGGAGATCATATAAAAGGTAAATATAGTGGAGCTAGTGGATTTGTAGTTGCAGGAGATGCTGACGATAATTGTAGAGTAAGACAAACATCAGGAACTTTTATTGTTGGAGAACCAGTTATTATAAATGGAATTGAAACTTCAAAGACAATAATTAGTATTAATACTTATGGAATTCAAGATATAAAGTCAATTGAGCAAGATAACGCAACTCAAGGATTTAATAATAGTGGATCAAATTTCACAGCAGATTTCATTTTAGATAGAGAAATCCTTCGAGGTGGAATTGCACAGGTTAATATAACTGCGGAAGGTGCAGGAATTTCTACAGTTACCGCTGGAGGAAGACCTTTTAATGGTATCAAAGTAAATGATATTATCAGATATCAAAGATCTGGAATTTCTTCAGAAACTTTTAATAGAGTAACAAGTGTCGATAATACATTAACTTCATTTACAATCGCTGGTGTCTCTACTGTTGCTAATGTATTTGATGGTGGTCTTAGTAATAGTGAAATTACTACTCCAATATCATTAGCAAAACTATTACCAAGAGGAACTGGGAGATTATATGCCCCATTATTTGATGAAAATGTTTCTGAAGTTAATTTATCAGACTCTAAACTTAGAGTAATAGGACAAGTTAGAGGTATAGATGTAGGTCCTACCAATACATATGATCTTGCTACATCAGATATATCTGCTTCTACCAATTCTGAAATAACATTAAATACAGCAACTTCATCCTTTATCGGGTTTGATCAGGAAAATTATTCGCTGTTTTATGATGATGGCACTCCAGTAACTCTTTCGGATGATGCATTTTCAATAACTACAGATAGTAATACTGGAAAAAATAGTGCTATCCAGATTAGAGGATTAGTAGATGCATCATCTGCAGGAAAAACCGTCCTTAATTTTACTGTAGAAAAGGATAAAATTAAATCCAAAATTAAAGATTATGTTAGATGCTCAACACTGTATGTTGACAAATCAAAATTGGTAGAGTCGGGATCAACATCAGACACCTCTTTAAATGATGGTCTCACTTATAATAAGTGGTATGGTCTTAGAGTTCAGGACGATCAAATTTCATTGAACGCTCCAGATGTAGTTAAAGTTTTAGCTGTTTATGAATCTTTAAATAATCAAAATCCAACACTTGATAGCATTGAATGCACTTCCACCAGTCAAGTGCAAAGCAACGCTATAGTTGGAGAAGATATTTTAGGTTCTTCTAGTAATGCAATAGCAAGAGTTGTTTCAGCACCATCTCCAAATATTTTAAATGTTGTTTATTTGACAAAAGAAAGATTTGTTGTTGGAGAATCTATTACATTTAGCGAGTCAAATGTAACTACAATTGTAGAGAATCAAACTAGAGGTTCATATAAGGATATATCAAATTCTTTTGCCTTAGACAAAGGTCAAAAAGATCAATTCTATGATTATTCGAGATTGATTAGAAAACCAAATACTCCAGATCCTACCAAGACCTTGTTGGTAATTTTTGACAAGTATGTTGTAGCAACAAATAGTGTTGGCGATGCATTTACTGTCGCAAGTTATAGTTCAGATAGGTTTACTGAAGATATTCCGACAATTGGTGTTAATAACGTAAGAGCATCAGATACTCTAGATTTTAGACCAAGAGTTTCTGAATTTAATCCAGCAGTAACTACGGATAGATCTCCTTTTGATTTTATATCAAGAACAACATCATTTGATTCATTGCCAGATACCATTTTAGCACCTAATGAAGTTTCAACAGTATCATATAGTTACTACTTACCCAGAATAGATAGAATTTATATTGATACATTAGGCAATTTTGTAGTAGATAAAGGCAAATCTTCAAAAAATCCCCAACCGCCACAGAAATTGGGTGAGTTTATGGAATTGGCAACTCTTAACATGCCAGCTTATCTTTATAATACTGAAGATGCATCACTTACTCTCATTGATAATAGAAGATATACAATGAGAGATATTGGTGAACTTGAAGGTAGAATTGAAAATCTAGAGAAAACAACATCTCTCAGTTTACTTGAATTGGACACAAAAACTATTCAAGTAACAGATTCTGAGGGAAGAAATAGATTTAAGTCAGGATTTTTTGTAGATAATTTTAAAAATCTTGATAGAATTGATACAGATATTAGTTTGGTCTCTATAGATTCTACCGTTGAAGAACTTTCACCTATATTTACGAGAAATACTGTAGATTCATTGTTAGCAGCGTCTTCTGATGCAAATCCACAAAATTTAGATCTTTCTACAAATTTCACTTTACTTGATTCTTCAATTCAAAAAACTGGAAATTCTTTAACCTTAGCATATAAAGAAGTTGATTGGTTGGAGCAACCATTAGCAACTAAAGTTGAAAATATCAACCCATTTAATGTTGTTTTATATGTTGGTGCCATTGAATTAACACCTAGTGTTGATACTTGGATTAGAACAACATGGATGGCAACTTTGAATCGTTCAAATACAGTTAACACTGCATCCACTAATCTTCAAACTAGAAACGTCACTAGAACTCGTTCAAATACTACGAGAGTTGCAAACGTGAGAAGGAGAGGAACTACTGTATTCTCTGGGACATCTACTTCTACGGCAACCAACTGGGGAGTAAGTTCTAGAGTTGTTACTTCAACCAGCACATCTGTTCAAAATGTTTTAAGATCCAGCAGTGCTGAGGTCTTTATGAGATCTCGTAATGTTCATGTTAATGCAGAAAATCTAAAACCAAGAACTAGATATTATCAATTCTTGGATAGCACAAGTGGCGTTGATTTTATGCCAAAAATGTTGGAAATTGCAAGTGATTCTACACTGCAAAAATATGGTGCAAGCACTTCATTTAGTATTGGAGAAACTGTAGTAGGAACTATAGATGGTCAAGAAGTTACTCGCTTTAGAGTAGCACATCCAAGACATAAAGAAGGACCTTTTGCTGCTCCAACAAGATTCTATAATGCAAATCCATATACTACAGGAGCATTTACCGATACTTTCTATTCGTCATCATCCAAAACTTTGAATGTTGATACATTCTCAATGTCTCAGCAAGCTCAAGGTGATTATTATGGATATGCTGCAGCAGGGATGAAATTAAAAGGTCAGACTAGTGGTGCTGAAGCATATGTAAAAGATGTTCGTTTAATCAGTGATAATTTTGGAGATTTACTGGGAGCATTCTTCCTAAAGGATCCAAATACAACACCTTCTCCTGCAATAAGAATCAGAACCGGCAATAAGACGTATAGATTGTCATCAAGTGCTTCAAATGCGGAAAATCTTCCAGGAAGCACTGCAATTTCTTATGGAGAAGCACCATATAATTCCACAGGAACACTGCAAGTTTGGCAGAGAGTAGTTACAGTAACTACAACTAGAAGAACAATTACAACAGTAACGAGAACAAATACGACAACCAGAACTAACAACTTTACACAATTTTTTGATCCACTCGCTCAAAGTTTTACAGTTGGTGGAAATATTCAAGTTAAATCGAATATTGATACTGAAGAAGATGCAAATGGAGCATTTTTAACTTCGGTTGATCTTTTCTTTGCAACTATTGATGAAAATAATGCTCCAGTAAGAGTAGAAGTTAGAACAATGGAGTTAGGAACTCCAACTTTACGAGTTATCGGTCCTAGTGTAACAATTAGACCAATAGAAGTTGATGAAAATGGAAACGAAATTGAAGTTATCAAAACTTCTTCAACTGGAGATGTTGCAACTAATGTAAAATTCCCAGAACCAATTTTCTTAGAACCAGGAAGAGAGTATGCTATCGTCCTAATTTCTGAAAATAGTGATGCATACGAAGTCTGGACTGCTGTGATGGGAGAAAAAACAGTTAATACCGCAACTCTTCCAGATGTTGATGCAGTTGTTTATACTCAACAGTTTGCTCTTGGATCTTTATTCAAATCACAAAATGGATCAATATGGACAACTGATCAATTCCAGGATCTCAAATTTAAATTATATAAAGCAGAATTTACTGAAACAACTGGTACTGCATATTTCTATAATCCAACTCTAGATGTTAGTAATGGATATAATCAAAATCTACCACCAAATCCAATTAGTGCCGCACCTAAAACAGGATATATTGGTATAGTAACAATTACTGATAGTGATACAGCAGGGATATTGACAGTTGGAAGAAAACTTTCTGGTAGTAATGGTATAGGTGGATCTGCTATAATTGTTGGAACTGGATCTAGTGTAACAGGAATAAACACGATTAGTGGTGGAGAAAATTATATTCCAAATCTCTCTTCTAGAAACTTTGCAGCAACAAATATTAGTGGACTTGGAACAGGTCTTGTTTTACAATTCTCTACTTCTGGAGTTGGAACAGTAACGAATGTGAGTGTTGCAGAAACTTCTCCTGGATTTGGATATATTGAAGGAGACATTGTAAGTATAGTTGGAACTGCACTTACAACTGGAAGAGATGCCGAATTTGCAATTTCTGGAATTGGTAGTGCAAATAGGTTGTATTTAACAAATGTTCAAGGGTCTTTTGGACAAATAAATACTCCAAACGATTTTGCCGTTGGATATGGTTTAAGTTACTATGACGGATCAAATGTTGTATCTTGGGCAGCTACAACGATTACAGATTCTGTAGAATTGACAACAGGAAGAGAACTTTTTGTCAGACATTTTGATCATGGAATGTATTCCGCCACAAATAAAGTTAAATTAACTAATGTGCAACCTGATGTGCCTCCAACAATATTAAACGCGCCTCTCTCCGCTATTAATAGTGGAACGTTTACTGTCGTTAATGGCACCGAATTCGCTAATTTTGAAGGATTACCAGTTGGAAGCGAAAACTCAGGATATTTAAAAATCGGAAATGAAATTATTGAATATAGTAGTCCATCAGGAAATCAACTTACTATTGTTAATAGAGGTCTTGATGGGTCAGTGGCAGAGAGTCATGAAGTTGGAGAAATCGTACAAAAATATGAATTTAATGGAGTTTCATTAAGAAGAATTAATAATAAAACTCATAGTATCTCTGGAACTATTGGAATTGATAGTTACAATATTAATATTGATATGTCTGCTTCTGGCAGTATTGCTAAAAATAGAAGTCAAGACACAAAAGATATCGGTAACAACGTTATCTATCCAGCACTGTCATTTAATACTAATAATAGTGGTGGTGGAGACAATGTATATGCAACTGAAAACATACTATTCACTGGATTAAGACCAACTTATGATATTGAGACACCCTCAGCAAATACTTTCGTTAATGGTAGAGTAAGAACTATTTCGGGAACAAGTGTGGGAGATGGTAATAATACCACCGAAAATTCCTTTATTGATATGGGATATCAACCTATTCAATTAAACACTTACAATTCTTTGCCAAGTCCAAGAATAGTTTGTTCTGATGTAAATCAAAATGAATATCTAACAAATCTTCCCAGGAAAAAGTCATTCACGACTGCAATTAATTTTAATACAACAAATAAAAATGTATCCCCAATATTACATTTAAATACTGCATTTACAGAATTCTTTAATAGTCGTTTGAATAGTCCTGTTTCAGATTATACTACCGATAATAGAGTAAATTCTATTCTGGAAGATCCACATGCAGCTGCTTACTATAGCAGAGTTGTTCAACTTGCAAATCCAGCAACATCGTTAACAGTCATTTTATCCGCATATAGACACGAATCTGCTGATATTAGAGTTCTTTATAGTCTTATAAGACCAGATTCTAGTGAAGTAGATGAAGAATTTGAATTGTTCCCAGGATACGAAAATCTTAGATCCGTATCTACTGGATATGAAGTGATTGATCCTAATAAAAATACTGGACATTCTGATGTTAATATTCCATCCAGTATCGATGATGAATATTTAGAATATGAATACAGTGCGGATAATCTTGGATTGTTTACTGGTTTTAGAATTAAGATTTTGATGAGTGGAACTAATCAGGCACAACCTCCAAGAATTAAAGATTTTAGGGCATTAGCAGTTAGATGATTAAAGTAGAAGGACATGTAAATCTCTATAGAGATGAAAAAAGTGGCGCTATCATTAATACTGATAGCGCATCATATGATAAGTATGTAAAAACAATTGAAAATGCCGAAATAAAAAAACAAGAACTTGATAAGATAAAAAGTGATATTGATGAAATTAAATCTTTGTTGAGGGATCTTTTAAATAAACAATATCAATAGGGCAATTAGTTATCATATAAATACTTAAAAGTACATTGATCCCAGAATAATGGCAGTTTATGTATCAAATATTGTTATTGAACAGGGATATGATTTCGAGACTACCTTTGAATTAGAAAATTCTATAACTAATGAACCATTAGATTTGTCTACTTATGAATTGCCTAATGCAGTAATTAGAAAAACATATTCAAGTTCCAATATTTCGGCAACTTTTTCTAGTGAGTTTGTTGATGCTGTTTTTGGTAAATTTTTACTAAAATTAACTGCTGCAGAAACCACGTCACTAAAACCGGGGAGATACTTATATGATGTAAAATTAACAACTCAAGGTACTGGTCTTACTTCTAAAGCAGTTGAAGGATCAGTTATAGTTAGGGGAGGAGTAACTAAGTAATGCCTACTATAAAAGCAAGAGTTGGTTCTCAAAACGTAGTAAGAGTTCTATCTCAACAAACATCTGCAGTATCAAAACTTTTAAATTTAAGTGATGTAGAGTCAACAAAAAAGGATACTGACGGTGTAATTTTAGTTTGGAATAGGCCAACATCTCAATTTATCATGACAAGTGTCATTGATAATGAGATTGGAATAAGTGATTTGACAGAATCTTATAATGCAACCACTGGAGCATTAATTGTATCTGGTGGTGTTGGTGTTGGGGGAAATCTTAATGTTGCAGGTATTGCTACCTTTGGAAGTGCATCTGTTACTGTTGATGGTGATAATGAGATCGTAACAGTTGGTAGTGGAGTAACTCTTAGTGGTGAGGATGGTATTCGTACCAAAAAACTAACAGTAGACGGCGATTTTGTGGCAAGAAATCTCACTATTAGTGGGATTGCTACTTTAGCCTCTGAAGGCGGAATTACAACGACTGGTGGAAATTTATATGTAGGAAGAGATTTATACGTTTCCGGAGTATCTACATTTATCGGTAATGCCACATTTAGAGGTGGCACTATTGGAATTGGTGATTCTACTAGTGATGATATTAATGTATCAGGCGAATTTATTTCGGATTTAAATCCAAATTCTGATGGTCTATATGATTTAGGTATAATTGGAGAAAGATGGAGGAACGCTAGATTTTCTGGTTTAGTTACTTCAACGACTTTAAATGTTGCCGATACAGCACTAATATCAGGAATATCAACTTTTGCAGAAGCAGTTTTTGTCAATGGAACTCTTACTGCTGGTCTCATTGATGGAGGAGAATACTAATGGCAAAACCAAGCACAAGACAAGGATTAATTGACTATTGTCTTCGCAGATTAGGGGCACCAGTTCTTGAAATTAATATTGATGATGATCAAATTGATGATTTGGTTGATGATGCAATTCAATATTTTAATGAAAGACATTTTGACGGTGTTGAAAGAATGTATCTTAAGTATAAAATTACTCAAGATGATATTGATAGAGGAAAAGCAAGTGGAACTGATGGTGTAGGAATAGTAACCACAACAGGAACTTCCACAATAGTTGGAACAGCAACTACATTTAATTATTATGAAAATTCAAATTATATTCAGGTTCCAGATTCGGTCACCGGAATAGAAAGTATTTTTAAATTTGATACCAGCACAATTTCTGGTGGAATGTTTAGTATTAAATATCAATTGTTCTTGAATGATTTATATTATTTCAATTCCGTAGAACTTTTACAATATTCAATGACAAAAAGTTATTTGTCGGACATTGACCATCTTTTAACGACAGATAAACAAGTTAGATTTAATAAGAGACAAGACAGATTATATCTTGATATTGATTGGAAAGCGCAATCTGAGGGAACTTTTATAGTTCTTGACTGTTACAGAGCATTAGATCCAGCATCATTCACTCAGGTTTATAACGATAGTTTTGTTAAAAGATATTTGACTGCTCTTATGAAGAGACAATGGGGTCAAAATTTAATTAAGTTTAATGGGGTTAAACTTCCTGGTGGAATAGAACTAAATGGAAGACAACTTTATGAGGACGCTGAAAGAGAATTAGATGCAATTAAACAATCAATGGCAATGGAATATGAACTTCCACCAATGGACTTGATAGGGTGATTCAACATGGCTCTTAATCCATTTTTTCTTCAAGGCACTTCCGGTGAGCAAAATTTACTTCAGGATTTAATTAATGAACATTTAACTATTTTTGGTTTAGAAGTTCATTATTTGCCTAGAGCTGTTTTTAGAACTGACAACATACTTCAAGAAGTTGAGTCATCAGTTTTTGATGATAATTTTGTTCTTGAGGCATATCTAGACAATTATGAAGGATATGCTCCAGATTCGGACATAATGACCAAATTTGGATTGAGATTGAAAAATGAAATTAAATTAATTGTATCTAAAGAAAGATTTGAAGATTTTATTGGAGCATATTTGGGTGGACAAAATTGGGCTATAGATAATAATTTTATTACTGATAGAGAAAAGTATTTGGTAAATAGACCGGCGGAAGGAGATCTAATTTGGTTTCCTCTTGGAGAAAGATTATTTGAAATTAAAAGAGTAGAAGCAGAGAAACCATTTTATCAATTAAACAAAACATATGTTTATGAACTGCATTGTGAATTATATGAATATGAGAATGAAGTTATAGATACCACTTCAGATCTTGTAGATAGTTCCGTGGTTGATGAGGGATATATTGCAACAATGACCCTTGCTTCTATTGGTGTTGATGCTTCTGCGACAGTTAGTGTTGGCGGAACTGGAATGGTTAGACAACTCACATTAACTCATGATGGGATTGGATATAATACTACTCCTACAGTAACAATATCACCACCTTCTTCTGGTATAGGTACAGCAACAGCAGTTGCGATCACCACCAATACCGGAACAACATATTCCGTAAAATCATTAAAAATTACTAATCCAGGATTTGGATATATCAATACACCAACGGTCACTATCACTGGTGGAGGAGGATCTGGTGCTAAAGCAACCGCAACTTTATGCAATAACGGAATATCAACATTCTCCGTCAATCCAGACAACACAGGTTATTACAATACCACTCCAACTGTCACAATTACTGGTGGAGGAGGTTCTGGAGCAGTAGCAGACGCCGTTGTTGTTGATGGATCTATAACTTCATTCCATATCGTAAATACCGGAATCGGGTATACAGAATCTCCCACAGTTACTGTATCTGGAGTTTCTACAACTGGCATAGGAACATTTGCATTTAATGAGTTAATTACGGGTCAATCTTCTGGTGCTACAGCTCGCGTTAAAGATATTGAAATAAATTACATCCCAGTTGGTGGTGGATTTGATACAGATAATCCAAATAAGTATTTAAAACTTGGAAATGTGACAGGAACATTTTATGTGGGAGAAACTGTCATAGGAGCAGCATCTTCTGCCGTCTATATAGTTAAATCATATGACGATGACTCTTCTGGGGATGAATATGATATTAACGATAGTATTGAATTGGAAGCAGATTCTATAATTGATTTTACGGAAAGTAATCCATTTGGAGAATATTAATGTTAGGCACTTATTTTTATCACGAAATTATACGAAAGACAATCATATCTTTTGGTACACTTTTCAATAATGTTTATATAAAACAGTTGGATAAAAGTGGTGCTGTTGCCAATCAGCAAAAAGTTGGTCTTTCTTATGGACCAATGCAAAAATTTCTTGCAAAAATTCAACAGCAGGATGAAGCAACAAAATCAGTTGCTATCAGTCTTCCAAGAATGTCATTTGAAATGACAAGTATTCAATATGATTCTACAAGAAAGGCAGGAGTAACTCAAACATTTAAGGCAGTTGACTCTTCTGATGGAAACAAACTGAAAAAGGTATTCATGCCAGTGCCATATAATATTGGATTTGAATTGAATATATTCAGTAAATTGAATGATGATGCTTTACAAATTGTTGAACAAATTTTACCATTTTTTCAACCATCATTCAATTTAACTTTGGATCTTGTAGATTCTATTGGAGAAAAAAGAGATACTCCAGTTGTTTTGGATAGCATTGATTTTCAAGATGATTATGAAGGATCTTTTCAGACTAGAAGAGCACTTATATACACTTTGAGATTTACAGTAAAAACATATCTATTTGGTCCTATTGCATCTAGTGCTGAAGGTCTTATTCGTAAGGTTCAGGTTGATATTGCAAATACAACCAATACTAATACTGCAACAAGAGAAATGCGATATACTGCAACTCCAAAAGCACTTAAAGATTATAATGCAGACAATATAATCAACTCTGCAGATGATGCTTTGATTGAACCAGGGGATGATTTTGGATTTAATGAAAATTGGGATATTCTTCTAGACAGTAAAACTTATAGTCCAACACAACAACAAGATATTTAAAGATTATGAATGATAATTATGATGCTATCGATAAAGCTCTGAATACAGAGAGTGATATTGTAGAGTCAAAACCAAAAAATTTAGATATCATTAAACCAAAAGGAGATGATATTAAAAAAGATTATGAATATACTCGTGCAAATTTATATTCTCTAATAGAAAAGGGTCAAGAGGCGATTAATGGTATCATGGAGGTCGCTGAAGAAGGATCTAGTCCTAGAGCATATGAAGTTGCGGGTCAGTTAATTAAGAGTGTTGCAGACACTACTGATAAGTTGATTGATCTACAGAAGAAATTGAAGGACGTAGAGGCAGATACAAAGAAAACTACAAATAATGTGACAAATAATGCCGTGTTTGTTGGATCAACATCAGAACTTCAAAAAATGCTGAAGCAAGGTTTTCTAAATAATAATAACGCAAACAATAAAAATGAAGAAGTGTAAGCAGGGACATTACTACTGCTATAAAGATAAAAAGTGCAAGCGAATTCCTCTCGGATATCGTGTAGGTCTTGGTGGTTGGTTGCGTAAAGAAAAAGAAGAGGAAAAAGACGAAAACACAGAAGAGAATGGAAATCACAAGAATGGCGATGGAAATGGGAATGGGAACTCTAATGGGAGTTCTGATGGTGGAGGCGTCTCCGAAGGTTGGAGTCAAAAGTATAAAAGGTCCATCGATTGCAATAACCCAAAAGGAT
>Ga0070754_10000601_pt1 | contig 32370 bp, 30 predicted proteins | sample VirMetDEL_Sep_01_FD_75181 | JGI IMG/M metagenome (GOLD analysis project Ga0070754, IMG submission 75181) | Aqueous microbial communities from the Delaware River and Bay under freshwater to marine salinity gradient to study organic matter... | ecosystem: Environmental > Aquatic > Marine >...
ACGACAACAGGCACAGGCCCATCACCACCTGGAACGTCCGTGGCCGCAGGATCAACCAGACGCCGGAGGCCGCCAGGACCCCAATGGCAATTGCGATGACTTCTTCCATCAGGCGGCTCCTTCCGGTGTGGCAACGGTTTTCGGCTGGTTGCTCGGTTTATGGGCCCGCACCGATTGGTGACCGAGGGCGATGAGCATCAGCAGCGTCGAGCCGACGACCATGGCGTACACGCCGACGTCGAAGAACAGGGCGCTGGCGATATGGATGTCGCCCAGCACCGGCAAGCTGAGATGCCAGGTGTGGGTGGTGAGGAACGGGTAGCCGGCGAACAATGCGCCGAGCCCGGTCAGGGTCGCCGAGAACAGGCCGAAGCCCATCCAGCGCATCGGCCGCAGACTCATCTGCGCCTCGACCCACTGGGTGCCGGCGACCATGTATTGCAGGATAAACGCCACCGACATCACCAGGCCCGCGACGAAACCACCGCCCGGTTGGTTGTGGCCGCGCATGAACAGGTAGAACGACACCACCAGCGCAATCGGCAGCAGCAGGCGCACCAGCACCGCTGGCACCATCATGTAGCCCAGGGCGGTGTCGCTGGCCTGGCGCGGGTTGATCAGGTCGGTGGCCACGTCCGGCGCGAGTTGGCGCTGTTGCGCGGGCAGTTGCATGCTTTCCTTGGAGGGGCGGAAGCGTCGCAGCAGGGCATACACGGTCAGCGCCACGGCGCCGAGCACGGTGATTTCGCCGAGGGTGTCGAAGCCACGGAAGTCCACCAGCATCACGTTCACCACATTGCTGCCGCCGCCTTCGGGGAGGGCGCGGCTCAAGTAGAACGAGGAAATGTCGTTAGGCGTCTGGCGGGTCAGCATCGCGTAGGACAGCAGCGCCATGCCGCCACCGACCACGGTGGACAGCAGGAAGTCGCGCAAGCGGCGAATGCGTGCCTTGCGCAGCGTACTGGGCAGTGGCGACACTTCTTCGATCCGCCGTGGCAGCCAGCGCAGGCCCAGCAGGATCAGCACGGTGGTCACCACTTCCACGACCAGTTGCGTCAGCGCCAGGTCCGGCGCCGAGAACCACACGAAGGTGATGCAGGTCATCATGCCGCACACGCTGACCATGGTCAGGGCCGCCAGCCGGTGGTACTTGGCCTGCCAGGCGGCGCCGAGGGCGCAGGCAATCGCCAGCAGCCACAGGGTGACGAACACGATGGAGCCCGGGATCTTCGGCCGGTCGCCCCAACTGAGGCCGCTGTTGAGCAGCGGGATCAGCCCGCCGATCACGGCGACCAGCACCAGCAGGAACAACTGCGTCTGCAGGCGCTTGGTGCTGATGCGTTTCTCGATTTTGCGCGCGCCGCGCATCATCAGCACCAGGCAGCGCTCGAAGCCGCGCTTGCCGTTGAAGTAGCTGATCACCGGCGGGTACTTGAAGCGCCCGCGCTTGAGTTGCTTGCGCAGCAGCAGATAGAGCAGCACCCCGCCGCACATCGCCACCAGGCTCATGATCATCGGCGCGTTCCAGCCGTGCCAGATGGCCAGGCTGTATTGCGGCAACACGCCGCCGACGACCGGCAGCGCGGCGGCGGCGAGGATCGAGCCGACCACCTGGGCCGGGAAGATCCCCACCAGCAGGCAGGTGAACACCAACAGCTCCACCGGCGCGCGCATCCAGCGGGGAGGCTCGTGCGGGATGTGGGGCAGGTCCGTCGCGGGCGGGCCGAAGAACACATCCACGGTGAAACGCAGCGCGTAGGCCACGCTGAACGTGCCGGCGATGGTCGCGATCACCGGCAGGGCGATTTCCACCCAGGCGGTCGACGAGATGAATACGGTTTCAGCGAAGAACATCTCTTTGGACAGGAAGCCATTGAGCAACGGCACGCCGGCCATGGACGCACTGGCCACCATCGCCAGGGTCGCGGTAAACGGGATCAGGCGCACCAGGCCGCTGAGCTTGCGGATATCGCGGGTGCCGCTTTCGTGGTCGATGATGCCGGCCGCCATGAACAGCGAGGCCTTGAAGGTAGCGTGGTTGAGGATATGGAACACCGCGGCGACAGCGGCCAGTGGGCTGTTGAGGCCGAGCAGCAGGGTGATCAGGCCGAGGTGGCTGATGGTGGAGTAGGCCAGCAGGCCCTTGAGATCGTTCTGGAACATGGCGCAGTAAGCGCCGAGCAGGAGGGTCAGGGCGCCGGCGCCGCCGACGAGCCAGAACCATTCTTCGCTGCCGGACAGCGACGGCCACAGGCGGGCCAGCAGGAACACGCCGGCCTTCACCATCGTCGCCGAATGCAGGTAGGCCGACACCGGTGTCGGTGCCGCCATGGCGTGGGGCAGCCAGAAGTGGAACGGGAACTGCGCGCTTTTGCTCAGCGCGCCGATCAGCACCAGGGCCAGCATGACCGGGTACAGCGAGTGCGCGCGAATCTGATCGCCCGCCGCGAGGACCAGGTCCAGGTCATAGCTGCCGACGATATGCCCCAGCAGCATCACGCCGGCCAGCAGGCACAAACCGCCCGCGCCGGTGACCATCAACGCCATGTAGGCACCGCGCCGCGCATCGGCGCGGTGGTGCCAGTAACCGATCAGCAGGGACGAGAACAGGCTGGTCAGTTCCCAGAAGAACACGATCTGGATCAGGTTGCCGGAGATCACCAGGCCGAGCATGGCCCCCATGAATGCCAGGAAAAACGCAAAGAAGCGCGGCACCGGATCGTCCGGCGACATGTAGTAACGCGCATACAGCGACACCAGCGTGCCTATGCCGAGCACCAGCATCGAGAACAGCCAGGCGAAGCCGTCCATGCGCAAGACGAAATTCACGCCCAGGCTGGGCAACCACATGAATTCTTCGCGGATCACCCCGCCGTGGGCGATTTGAGGGTAGAGCAGGGCGACTTGAACAGTACCGATCAGGGCGATGAGGCCGGCCAGCAAGGATTCGGTGTTACGTGCGTTGTGCGGCAGCAAGGCCGCCAGACAGCTGCCGATAAAAGGCAGAAGCAGTAGAACTATCAGGGACATAGGCTTCTAATCTGCGGGAGTTTGGGATGCATCATACGTGCCGCTTTCTTGATCACCAAACGGCAACGTGTGGCAGGATCCTACAAGGTAGGCTGAAAACGCCCATTTGGCATTGTTTCAGCTAACCCTCACCCACGCGCTCCAGCGCCTGATCGTGGACGCTGGGCGTGCCCGGGATGGCGATTTGACAGCCACCGCCCGGGCTCGGACCTTACCCCTGCTGTTCCTGTTCCCGCGCATTTTGCAATTCGATGGCCTTCTGCCCGCGCGTCTTCAACTCACTCACCACCACCGCCGCCACGATCAACGCCGCCCCGACCATGGCAATCGGCGGGAACCGCTCCCCGGCAATCCGCCCAACCACGCCGGCCCACACCGGTTCCCCGGCATAAATCAATGTGGCCCGCGTCGGCGAAACGCTTTGCTGCGCCCAGTTCATCGCCACCTGGATCACCGCGCTGGTCAGGCCCAGGCCCACCGCGCTGAACAACAGCAACCAGGAGAACCCCGGCAACGCCTCGCCCATCGGCACCACCATCAGGAACGACAACAACGACGCCGTGGCCAGTTGCACCACGGTCACCCGACGCACGTCCACTTGCCCGGCAAATGCGCTGATCAGGATGATCTCGGCGGCAATTGCCACCGCGCCGATCAGCGTGGCGATCTCGCCGGGGCTGAAATTCAGCGAAGCACCGGCCGGGCCGGTCAACAGCATCAACCCGGCGAACGCCAGCATGATGCCAATGCTCGGCATCAACCCTGGCCGACGACCCAGCACCAGCCATTGCAACAACGGCACGAACGGGACATAGAGCGCGGTAATGAATGCCGACTGGCTGCTCAGAATCGTCTGCAGGCCGATGGTCTGCAGCCCGTAACCAAACATGATCGCCACGCCGATAAACACGCCGGCTTTCAACTCGAACAGGGTCAGGTCGCGCAGGGTGCGCAAAGAGAAAAAACCGACCGCGATCGTCGCCGCAGCAAACCGCAGGCCCACGAAAAACATCGGCCCGCTGACCGTCATGGCGTGCTGCACCAGCAAAAAGGTGCCGCCCCAGATCATGGTGATGAACACCAGGATGCATTCGGCTTTGCTGAAGCGGTTGAAACGCGAGGGAGCATTCGGGGTGGTCATGGCGGCTCAGTCTTGCAAGGGAAGGGCGCGGACCGCACAATGCGCCGCACGCTGGGCAGTATACTGCGCACACCCACCCATTGAGCAATATAGTGCACAAAGAAAATCCGCAACGGGCCTCGGTCCTGCAGCATGTCAGCCAGAATGTTCGTCGCCTGCGTCATGCCGCCGACTTGAGCCAGACCGCGCTCTCGGAAAAGTCCGGAGTCAGCCGACGCATGCTGGTGGCCATCGAGGCTGGCGAGAAAAACGTCAGCCTGTCCACCCTCGACCGCGTCGCCGAAGCGCTGGATGTGGCTTTCAGCGACCTGATCCAGGCCCCGGATGCACCTGACCATAGCCGTATCAACGAACTGGCCTGGGCCGGTGACATCCCCGGCAGCAAAGCTGTATTGCTTGCCAAGGCCACGGCGCGGCGTGAAGTCGAGCTGTGGGAGATGCGCCTGGAGCCGGGCGATTGCTACAGCCCCGAGCCGGACCCGGATGGCTGGAGCGTGCAGTTGTTCGTGTTCGAAGGCCGCCTGACATTGGTGCTGGATGGTCAGGAAAAACCGGTCGGCGCCGGTGAGTTCTTCATGTTCGCCAGCCGCCAGGCCCACGCCTATCGCAATGACGGCGACGTGGCGGTGCGCTTTGTGCGCAATGTGGTGATCTAACTGTTGACCCGCCAACAGCGGATGGACACTTTGCTCGATCGCAGGCGGGTTCCCCTGCATTAAAATGACGGCAACCTACTGATCTTATTGAAGATTGGTTTCGGGCACGACTCCTGCAATCACTCCAGCATCCCCTTGGACTCTGGAGTCGGCCCATGTCAGCCCACCCTCAACACCCTGCTCATATCATCCGATCAGACGCCGAAGCCATCGCGGTCGCCACGCGCCTGGCCGAACGCTTCGCCGTCGAGGCCAGCGTGCGTGACCGCGAGCGGCGCCTGCCGGTCGCTGAACTCGACGAATTTTCCGCCAGCGGCCTGTGGGGCATCACCATCCCCAAGGCCTATGGCGGCGCCGAGGTGTCCTATGTGACGGTGGCAGAGGTGATCAAGTTGATCGCCGCCGCCGATCCGTCCCTGGCGCAGATCCCGCAGAACCACCTGGGGGTGGTGGATATCCTGCTGCAAACCGGCAGCGAGGAGCAAAAACTCCACTACTTCGGCAAGGTCCTGGCCGGCTACCGTTTCGGTAACGCTTTCTCCGAAGCCAAGAGCAAGAACGCTGGCACCTTCGACACGCAGATTCGCGTTCACGCCGATCATGCGCAGATCAATGGCGAGAAGTTCTACTGCACCGGCGCGCTGTTCGCCCATATCGTGCCGGCGGTGGGCACCAACGAACAGGGCAAGGCCTTGATTGCCTTCGTCGAGCGCGATGCGCCGGGCCTCACGGTCATCGACAGCTGGGACGGCTTCGGCCAGCGCACCACCGCCAGTGGCGGCGTGACCCTCGATGGCGTGACGGTGCCGCTGAGCGCGGTGATTCCCGCGCACCTGGCGTTCGACCAACCGACCGCTGACGGCCCGATCTCGCAGATCATCCAGGCCGCGATCGACACCGGCATCGCCGTGGGTGCCCTCGAGCAAGCGAAAGTCTTCGCGCGCCAGGCCCGCCCATGGATCGACAGCCAACAGGATCACGGCTGGCAGGACCCATTCACCATCGCCGCCATCGGTGATCTGGAATGGCGCGTACACGGCACCGAAGCGATTCTCGCCAAGGCCGGCAAGGCGGTCGACCAGGCCCTCGCCGAACCGAACGAAGACACCGTCGCCAACGCCTCGCTGATCGTCGCCCAGGCCAAAGTGCTGTCGGCCGAAACCGCGTTGCTCGCCAGCAGCAAGCTCTTCGAGCTGGGCGGCACCCGCTCGGTGACCGGCAAGCACAACCTCGACCGCTTCTGGCGCAACGCGCGCACCCACACCCTGCACGACCCGGTCCGCTGGAAATACCACCTGATCGGTAACTTCGTGCTCAACGGCGTCAAACCCGCACGCCATGCCTGGAACTGAGGAGCCTGCCCCATGAATGCACTGACCCAACCCACCGCGCTCGACCAGGCTCGCCAATTGCTGGAGAGCACCCGACGTGTGCTGCAAAAAAGTGATGACCCTTATGTAATCAGCCGCTTCGGCGACTGGCAGATCCGCGTGGAGGTGGCCGCCGCCTTGCTGGAATACGCCGAAACCCACCCAACGCCTGTCGCCGCCACCGAAGCGCAGATCGCCGCCGCCGAAGCCTTGCTGTTCGCCAGCGCCGCCGAATTCGAACTGACCGGCCAGCGCAGCGCGTTGCCGTCGCCCCTCGAAGAGCCGCTGCGCTGGAAGTACCAGCTTGTCGGCAACTACCACCTCAACGGTGTCGCCCCCGGGAGGACTGCTTGATGTCCCGTGAAATCCGCTTGAATGCCTTCGACATGAATTGCGTCGGCCACCAATCCCCCGGCCTGTGGGCACACCCGCGTGATCGCTCGTGGCAGTACAAGGACCTGGAGTACTGGACCGACCTGGCGAAAATCCTCGAGCGCGGCAAGTTCGACGGCCTGTTTATCGCCGATGTGCTGGGCATCTACGACGTGTACAACGGCAATGGCGACGCGGCGATCCGCCAGGCCACTCAAGTGCCGGTCAACGACCCGCTGTCGCTGATCGCGCCGATGGCGCTGGTCACCGAACACCTGGGTTTTGGCCTGACTGCGTCGTTGTCCTTCGAACACCCGTATCCGTTCGCTCGACGCCTTTCCACGCTCGACCACCTGACCAAAGGCCGTGTCGGCTGGAACATCGTCACCTCTTACCTGGAAAGCGGCGCCAAGAACCTCGGCCAGAACGCCCAGACCGAACACGATGCGCGCTACGACTACGCCGAGGAATACCTGGAGGTTTGCTACAAACTCTGGGAAGGCAGCTGGGAAGAGGGCGCCGTGCTGCGTGACCGCGAGCGGCGGATTTTCAGTGACCCGAGCAAGATCCACGAGATCCGCCACGTCGGCAAACACTTCCAGGTGCCCGGCATCCACCTGTGCGAGCCGTCGCCGCAACGCACGCCGTTGCTGTACCAGGCGGGCACGTCCAGCCGTGGCAAGCAGTTCGCTGCCGAGCAGGCCGAGTGCGTGTTTGTCGCCGCACCGTCCAAGACGCTGCTGAAAAACACCGTCGCCGACATTCGTCGCCGCGCGGCCGAGGCCGGGCGTGATCCGCGCAAGATCCTGATCTTCAACCTGCAGACGGTGATCGTCGGCGAGACCGACGCGAAGGCCAAGGCCAAGTTCGACGAGTACAAATCCTACGTCAGCTACGAAGGCGCCATGGCGCTGATCTCCGGCTGGACCGGCATCGATTTCAGCCAGTTCAAGCCCGACGAACCGCTCAAGCATGTGCATACCAACGCGATTCAGTCGGCGGTGGAAGCCTTCTCCACGGCGGACCCGAGCAAGGTCTGGACGCCCAAGGAACTGGCCGACTGGGTCGGTATCGGCGGCTTTGGTCCGCTGTTTGTCGGCAGCCCGGAGACGGTCGCGGACTTGTTGCAGGAGTGGGTGGAAGACACCGATGTGGACGGCTTCAACCTGGCCTATGCGCTGACCCACGAAACCTTTATCGACGCGGTGGAACTGCTGGTGCCGGAGTTGCAGAAGCGTGGCGTGTACAAGAAGGAATACGCCCAGGGCACGTTGCGCGAGAAGTTATTTGGTGAAGGTGCAAGGTTGCCCGAGTCCCACCCAGGCAGCGGTTATCGCGTATTGGCAAATGTGCAGAAAGATAGAACTGCTGCGCGTGCCTGATTCAACCGAGCGAAAGGGCCCTCGGGTGTTGCGCATGACACGCAACACCCGAGGGAAGATGACAAATACGTTTATTGTTCCAGGTTGAAGCTTCCATTGTCAGCTCTTAAAACGAGTTGGCTGCCATCACCAAGTTCGGCGGTGCCGACAAAGTTGAATGTTCCAGAAAGTTTGCCTTTAATCGCCTCGAAATCTGGAATTGAATTGAATGTGACCGTACCGCTTTCAGCGCTCCAAACGAAACCTTCAAGGATATGGAAGAAAAACAGACGGACCTGTTTGCTTTCAGGACTAAAGCTGTAGGTGCCGCGTGAAAGGCCTTCGGCTATGTTGATGGATAATACATAGTCCTTAAAGTCGGGTTTCGATGTGAACTGTCGTGACCAGGCCTGTAGATAGGCAGGGAAACTACCCGTCTCTCCTCTTTTATTAAACCCTGTCTCATTAGACTCATAGCGCTCATTAATCGACTCGCTGAGGTTACACGCCACCAAACCGCTGGCTCTGGCTTTCTTGTCCTCGGTAAATCCTTGGAGTTTCATCTCGCCCTGGGTAAGAGAGACTGTTTTTGAACCGCTTTGTGCTGCAAACTCGAAGCTTGACTCCACTGTCTGCAGGGTGCTGTTCAGCGTGACCGTCACACTTCCGCTGATGGCGGTGTAAGGGCGAAATGACGAGGAAGTTGCTTTTGTCCATGACGCATTGGCTTTCCCCTGCGCACCATGGTCGTCAACGATTGCGTAGGTTTTTTTTACAACGTCACCCTCGTTAGGCAACCACAGCGAAATATATTGATATTGACCAAGATGGTCTTCATCGCTTGCGCCTGAGATATACCATCTGTTTGTTTGTTCATCCAGATAGAAATAGAAGCGTGTGCCCTCGAAACTGTTAAAGTCCTCGTCGTCATTCACTATTGCACTGGCTGTGCCTGAAGTGGCTTTTGGCTTGGTTTTATTCGAGCTGCTCATAAGCGGCTCTCCTTTGTTGTGACGTGGGTTCGGCTTGAGTCTATTAAGCGAGCAACACAATATCTACTGTCAAAAATGACAGGTATAACGTGATCGTTTCTAATAGCGAAAGTGGTTATTCGGAACACATGTTTGAATGCCGGTGACTTATCAATTCCGACCCCGCTCGGCAGGGTGTTCGCTGTTGCTCCAGCAACAGCGAAGAAGCACTTTGTGCTGTGTCAGCTTCATAACTGTTGATGAACGCCTGGGTTATGCGGCGTTTTATATCGGCATGGTTCCTGCTTAGTCTTTATATCAACGCTATCGACTTTCCGTTCAATCCTCATTCAGCCAGCGGACCACCGCACGCTTACCCACCCAATAGGAGCATCACCCCTATGAGCGTGCATGTACTCAAACCTCCGCCGGCTCTGGAATGGCCGGCCGAGTTGCTCGGTCAGTTGCCCACGGCCCTGGAACAACTGCGCCATTGGGCACAGATCACGCCGCTGCACACCGCCCTGCGCCACAAGCGCCAGGGCCAGTGGTATGCCTGGCGCTGGATCGATGTGTTGCGCGATGTCGAGCGCCTGGCCGATGGCCTGCGTCAGCACGGGTTCAGCGAACAATCGCAACTGGCGCTCAGCGGGGCTTTCGAGCCCAACCTGTTATTGCTGGCGCTGGCCGCCCAATCGGTCGGCGGCCAGGTACTGACCCTGGCCGATGACTTGGAGCCCGAGGCGCTGCGCCAACAACTCTGGCGCATTCGCCCGAGCCATTCCTACGTGCAGGGGCGTCAGCAGCAGCGGCACTGGCAGTCGGCCAACCTGGTGGATTTCGCCCAAGTGCTTGGTGCGACCGACCCGGCCCGGCACCTCAGCCGCTGGTGGCAGCCGGCCGGCGAGAGCGTGCTGTGGAGCGAGGAGGGCACTCACTGGCAAGGCGGCCTGGCGGTACTGCTGGCGCAATGGCTGAACAGCGGTCACGGGCTGGCCTTCCCGGAAAGCCTGGCATCGGCCCGGCGTGATCGCGGCGAAGCCGCGCCCACCGGCTTGCTGTTGTCACCTGCGCGCCTGCAGCACTTGGCCGACGACATCGAAAGCCGCCTGGCGCCCCACGGCACCTGGCGCCGACGCCTGTGTGAGTGGGCCATCGCCCAGCCGCACAGCGGCCTGCGCCGTCTGCTGAAAAACCGCGTGCGCAAACTGCTGGGCTTTCAACGCCTGGCCTCTATCTGGCAGCCACCCAGCACGGGCAAGTCCGTTGTCGAGCCGGTGTGGCTGGCTGAATTCAAACGGGACATCGCATGAGCCAAGCCATTCTCCAGGTGCGGGATATCTCGCTGTCGTTCAAAGGGGTCAAGGCGATCAACGCGCTGTCCTTCGATGTCCAGCGCGGCGAAATCTGCGCGCTGATCGGCCCCAACGGCGCCGGCAAGAGTTCGCTGCTCAATGTGCTCAACGGCGTGTATCGCTTCGATGCCGGCGAGATCGTGTTCGAGCAGCAGCACTTCCACCGTATCGACCCGTTGGGCGCCGCGCGTCGCGGCATTGGGCGGACCTTCCAGAACAACGCGCTGTTCAAAAAGATGAGCGTGCTCGACAACATCCTCACCGGCCTGTCGCGGCATATGAGCACCCGCTTTATCGAACAGGCCCTCGGTTTGCCCCGCGCACGGCGCGAGGCCGAGGCGTTCCGCCGGCGTGCCCAAGGCATTCTCGAGTTTCTTGAGTTGCAGGCCCACCGTGATGTGGCGGTCGGCAACTTGTCCTACGGCCTGCAGAAACGCGTGGAACTGGGCCGGGCGCTGATCGCTGGGCCCAGCCTGCTCCTGCTGGATGAGCCCATGGCCGGGATGAACGCCGAGGAGAAACAGGAAATGGCGCGCTTTGTCGCCGATGTGAACCGCGACCTCGGCACCACCGTGGTGTTGATCGAACACGACATGGGCGTGGTCATGGGCCTGTCCGACCATGTGGTGGTGCTCGACTACGGGCGCAAGGTCGGCGACGGCACCCCTGCGCAAGTGCAGGCCAACCCCGACGTGATCGCGGCGTACCTGGGAGTGGTCCACTGATGACGTTCTTTTTCGAAACCCTGCTCGGCGGCCTGCTCGCCGGCACCCTGTACTCGCTGGTCGCCATCGGCTTCGTGCTGATCTACAAGGCCAGCGGCGTGTTCAATTTCGCCCAGGGCTCGATGCTGCTGTTTGCCGCCCTGACCTTCGTCAGCCTGCACGAGCAGGGCGTGCCGTTTGCCCTGGCGCTGTTGCTGACGGTGGTGGTGATGATCGTCGGCGCCTTGCTCATCGAACGCCTGGTTCTGCGCCCGCTGGTGAACCGTTCGCAGATCACCCTGTTTATGGCCACCCTGGGCTTGTCGTTCATTGTCGAGGGCCTGGCCCAGGGCTTGATGGGCTCGCAGGTGCGTGCGCTGGACTTGGGCATCGACGACGTGCCGCTGTTCGTCGGGCCGCTGATGCTCAGCCAGTTCGACCTGATCGCCGCCGCAGCCGCCGTGGTGCTGGTGACGGTGCTGGCGCTGCTGTTCAACAAGACCCGCATCGGCGTGTCGTTGCGCGCCGTGGCGGATGACACCACGGCGGCGCTGTCCATCGGCATCAACCTCAACCGTATCTGGCAGATCGTCTGGGCGGTGGCCGGGACCGTCGGGCTGGTGGCCGGGCTGCTGTGGGGCGCGCGTCAGGGCGTGCAGTTTTCATTGTCGCTGGTGGTGCTCAAGGCCTTGCCGGTGTTGATCATCGGCGGCTTTACCTCGATTGGCGGGGCGATTGTCGGCGGGCTGATTGTCGGCGCGGCGGAGAACCTTGCCGAGGTGTATATCGGCCCACTGCTCGGCGGCGGCATCACGCCGTGGTTCGCCTACGCCCTGGCCCTGGCCTTCCTGTATATCCGCTCCGCCGGCCTGTTCGGCGAGCGTGCCATCGAGCGAGTCTGAAACCATGTCGATCCCTGTTGTGCAAGAAACCGCGCCATTGCGGCTGATTCAGCGGCGTGTGCCCTGGGGCCTGCTCGGCCTGTTGGCGCTGGCGTTTGTCGTAGTGCCGCTGTGGGGCAATGATTATTGGCTCAATGCGATCCTGATCCCGTTCCTGGTGCTGTCCCTGGCCGGGCTGGGCCTGAACCTGTTGACCGGCTACACCGGGCAGACCTCGGTGGGCGCGGCCGGCTTCATGGCGGTCGGTGCGTTTGCCACCTACGGCTTTCTGCTGCGCCTGCCGGAGCTGGGCTTGCCGGTGGCGTTGCTCGGCGGCGGCATTATCAGCGCGCTGGTCGGTTTGCTGTTCGGCCTGCCCAGCTCGCGGATCAAGGGCTTCTACCTGATGGTCACCACCCTGGCCGCGCAGTTTTTCCTCGAGTGGCTGTTCGTCAAATTCCCCTGGTTCTACAACTACGGCTCGTCCGGCACCATCTCCGCGCCGAAGCTGGCGTTGCTCGGTTATGACCTCAACACGCCGCTGGGCCGTTACTGGCTGACGTTGCTGACCGTGCTGCTGTTGACCTGGACCGCCGTCAACCTGGTGCGCAGCCAGGTGGGGCGCAACTGGATGGCGATCCGCGACATGGACACCGCCGCCGCCGTGGTCGGCATCCCGGTGGTGCGCTACAAGCGCCTGGCGTTTGCGGTCAGCTCGTTCTACCTGGGCATCGCCGGCGCGCTGTGGGCCTTTGCCTACCTGGGCACGGCCAGCGCGAGCAGCTTCGATATCAATCGCTCGTTCCAGATTCTGTTCATCATCATTATCGGTGGCATGGGCAGCATCGCCGGCAACTTCGTCGGCGCGGCGTTTATCAGTTTGCTGCCGATCTTCCTCAGCCATGCCGGGCAGGCGCTGTTCGGCGGTTCGGTGGATGCGGGGCAATTGCAGAACCTGCAGAAAATCATCTTTGGCGTGCTGATCATCGTGTTCCTGATCAAGGAACCCGAGGGCTTGATTCGCCTGTTGCACAACTTTCGCGATCGGCTGCGTCAGTGGCCCCTACGGTTTTGACCTCTATGAGAACTCCCATGCGTGCATCCTTGAAACGTTCCCTGGCCGGCGCCGCCTTCGCGCTGGCCACCCTGGCCGCTGCAGTGCCCCAGGCCGTGGCTTCGGCCGACCAGCAGTTCTTTCCGTTGGCCACCTACCGCGTCGGCGCCTATGCCTCCAGCGGCGTGCAGGTGTGGGCCGGGATGATCGACTACCTGCGTTATATCAACGAGGTCGAAGGCGGCATCAATGGCGTAAAACTGGTGTGGCAGGAATGCGAGACCGAATGGACGGCAGAGAAGGGCATCGAGTGCTACGAGCGCTTCAAGAACGGCCTGGATGGCGCGCCGGTCGCGGTCTACCAGCCTAATGGCGCACCGGCGGCCTACGCCCTGAGCGAGCGCGCCGAGGTGGACAAGATCCCGTTGATCACCCTCGGTTACGGCCGTACCGAAGCCACCGACGGCACCGTGTTCCCGTACAACTTCCCGGTGATGCTGACCTTCTGCAGCGAGGCGTCGAGCCTGGTGAACTACATCGCCCAGCGCGAAGGCGGTTTCGACAAACTCAAGGGCAAAAAGATCGCCACGGTCTACCACGACTCGGCCTACGGTCGCGAAACCCTCGGCCCGCTGAAGCTGCTCGCCGAGCAGTACGGCTTCGAGAATATCCAGATTCCGGTGGCCGACCCGGGCAACGAACAGTCCGCGCAATGGCGCCAGGTGCGCCAGGCCAACCCGGACTGGGTGTTCCTGCGCACGTGGGGCGTGTCCACGCCGGTCGCGGTGAAAACCGCGGCACGCTTTGGCTTCCCGGTCGACCATATCATCGGCGATATCTGGGCCAGTTCCAGCGAAGACGTATTGCCTGCCGGCACCGCTGCCAAAGGCTACCTGGCGCTCACCCCATACCCGGCCGGCGCCGATTTCGAGATCCACAAGCGCCTCAAGCAATACGTCCTCGACAAGGGCCACAGCGACCTCAAGGACCTGAAAAACTTCGGCAGCGTCTACTACAACTCAGGCCTGGTGAACGCCGCCGTGGCGGTGGAAGCGATCCGCACCGCCCAGGCCAAATTCGGCCAGCGCCCGCTCAATGGCGAAGAAGGCCGCTGGGGCCTGGAGCACCTGAATATCGACGACGCGCGCCTCAAGGCCATGGGCTACCTGGGCCTGATGCAGAACCTCAAGTTGTCGTGCCGTGACCACGAAGGCGGCGGCTCGGCGCGGGTGCAGCAGTGGGACGGCGCCAACTGGACGCTGGTCAGCGACTGGATTGCCGCCGACCGCGCGCTGTTGCGCCCGCTGATCGACGAAAAGTCCGCCGCGTTCGCCAAGGAAAAAGGCCTGACGCCACGCACCTGCACCGGAGATGAATAAACCATGAGCCTACCTGCCAGTGAATCCGCACACGCCGCGCTGCTGACGGTCAACGACATCGAAGTGATCTACGATGGCGCGATCCTCGCCGTGGCCGGGGTGTCGCTGAGCGTGCCCAAGGGCGCGATCGTCGCCCTGCTCGGCGCCAATGGCGCCGGCAAGAGCACCACGCTCAAGGCGATCTCCGGGCTGGTGCGCGCCGAGCGTGCCGAAGTCAGCCGTGGCGTGATCGAATACGCCGGCCATGACCTGGCCGGCGTCGACCCCAGCCAACGGGTGCGCCAGGGCATGGTGCATGTACTCGAAGGTCGCCATGTGTTCGGCCAGCTCACGGTGGAAGACAACCTGCGCAGCGGCGGCTTCGTGCGCCGCCTGAGCCGCAGGGCCATGGAGGCCGATCTGGAACGCATCTACGCCTGGTTCCCCAGGCTCAAGACCAAGCGTCACACCCGCGCCGGCCTCACCTCCGGCGGCGAGCAGCAGATGGTCGCCATCGGCCGGGCGTTGATGACCCGTCCTACTTTGGTACTGCTCGACGAGCCGTCCATGGGTTTGGCGCCTATGATCGTGCAGGAGATATTCGAGATCGTCGCGCAGCTCAACCGCGAGCAGCAGGTGAGCTTCCTGATCGCCGAGCAGAACATCAACGTCGCGCTCAACTATGCGTCCCAGGGCTACGTGCTGGATACTGGCCGCGTGGTCTTGAGCGGCAGCGCCGCTGAACTGTTGGCGCGGGGCGATTTGCATGACATTTATCTGGGTAAACAGTAAAGGCGAACAGGCATGACTGAATCCATCCGCAACGCCGATGTCCTGATCATCGGCGGCGGCCTGAGCGGTACGATGCTGGCCGTGCAACTGCTGCGCCTGCCCGGCTCGCGGCAGATCCTGGTGATCGAACCGCGCGCCGAACTTGGTCGCGGCGAGGCCTACAGTGCGGTCGAACTGGGCCATACCTTGAACGGCAATGCGGCGCGCATGAGTGTCGACCCGGACAACGCCGACGACCTGACCCAATGGCTCACCGATTACATCGGCGCTGGCGGCTGGCCGGAGTCGGACCAGCAGCATGTGCCGATCAGCGAGCTGTTCCCGCCGCGCGGGATGTTCGGGTTGTACGCGCAGCAACGCTTGGCCGAGGCCAAGGCGCTGTCGACGTCTACCGTCGAGCATGTCCGCGCCGAAGTGGTCGACCTGCAAGTGGACTCCGCCTCGACGCTGCTGACCCTGGATAACGGCCAGCAACTGCGCGGTGCCCAGGCGGTGTTGGCGACCGGCATGTTCCCGGCGGCGCGCACGCCGCAGACCGAATCCAGCGGCTTGAACGCTGCCGCAGTCGACCCGTGGGACGTGCAGGCCATGAGCCAACTCGAGCCGCGCGCGACGGTGCTGATCATCGGTTCCGGGCTGACCATGGTCGATGCCGTGGTGTCCCTGGAACAGGCTGGGCACCGGGGCCCGATCGAGGTGTTCTCGCGCCACGGCCTGCTGCCCCATGTGCGTCGACAGCCACCGGGCTGGGACGATTTTCTCGCCGCCGACCACCGCCTGCGCAGCCCTCGGCAGTTGCTGCGCGAGGTGCGTCGGCAGTGTCGCATCGCGACGGCGCAGGGCATCGATTGGCAGGCGCCGCTGGACACCGTGCGCGCGCATATCGGCCGTTTGTGGAGCCAGGCCAGCGAGCGCGAGAAGCGCCAGTTCGTGCGGCATGTGCGACCGTGGTGGGAAAGTCATCACCACCGTTCGCCGCCGCTGAGTGCGCAGTTGGTGGCGCGTCTGCATGAGGAAGGGCGCTTGCGCATTCGCGCGGCGTCGTTCAAGGGCTTGGCGCCTGCGGTCAACGGCGTCAGCATCCGCTTGCGTTACCGTGGCGAGCAAGCGATCACCCAGGTTGCGGGCGCGGCACTGATCAATTCCAGCGGCATCGAATACGACTGGCGCCGCGTAGCCCGGCCGTTGCCCCAGCAGTTGCTCAAACGCGGGTTGATCCAGCCCGGGCCGCTGGCGCTGGGGATCGCAGCGGATGCCTCGGGGGCGGTGCTGGATGCCCAGGGCCAGGCCAGCCGGCGCTTGTTCGCCATGGGCCCGCCGCTGCGCGGGATGTGGTGGGAGAGCACGGCGGTGACCGATGTGGCGCTTCAGGCCAAGGCGCTGGCGTTGAAGCTGACAACGATCTAAAGGTGGGAGGGGGCAACTTCCTCTACCTAGGGGTCTTCACAAAACCGGGTTTTAGGCCAAACACCTCGACGCCCTGCGGCGTCGATTGCCCGGTGGTCACGGTCACGCGTTCCACCGGCTGGTCCATCGTCGGCCGATATTCGACGGTCATGTCCGGCTGGATCGCCTGGCTCGGAATCACGATCGCCTGCGCGTTGTTGTAAGTGACGATGGTCAGTCGCGCACTCATCCCCAGCCGTACCCGCTGCAGTTGCTGCGGGGTCAGCCTGGGGATCGACAGGGTTACCGGGAACTGCGCGCTGCCCTGGGTATCGCCGGCAATCGCCAAACCGCTGACCACACTCACCGAGCCGCTCAACCGTTCGCCGTCGAAGCCATCGCCCATCACTTCCACCGCCTGGCCCTGGTGCAGTTGGTTGATGTCCAGCTCGGAGACCCTGGCGACGATTTTCAGCCGTTCGATATTGGCCAGGCCGAACAACACCTGGCCCTGGCTGACCTTGCTGCCGGCCTGCACCGGGGCGTTGGTGTTGCCAGCGCCTGCTGCCGCGTTGCTGCTTCCGGGGGCGGGCACCACGATGCCGGAGAAGGGCGCCTTGACCTCCTTGTCTTCGAGCTGTCGGTAGAGCGCGTCGTACTTCACCGTGGCATTGGTCAGCTCCATCTCGGCGATCTGTCGGTATTCGCCCTTGCCTTGCTCCAGTGCCTGTTGCAGTTCATCGCGTGCGGCGATCAGGTCCAGTTGTTGCTGCTGGGTCTGTTGCTTGAGGTCGTCCAGTTCGTTGCGCGGGATGATGCCACGCTGAAACAGGTTTTCACTTTCGGTGAGTTTGCGCTGGGTGTTGTCGGCGCTCATTTGCGCGGTGCGCAGGCTGCGGCGTGCACGGCTGACGGTGGGGCTGCTGTCCCAGTCTTGCATTTCCTGCACGGTGCGCCGGGCCTTGAGTTGCGCGGAGAGTGCATCGCGCAGTTGCACTTCGAGCAGGGCCGGGTCCATGCGCAGCAACACTTGCCCGGCGTCGACGCGTTGGCCTTGCTCCACCAGGTTGGCCTGCACATTGCCGTCGAACGGCGCGGTGAGGGTGAGGGTGGTGTCGGGCTCGATCTTGCCCACCAGGCCGATCTGATGCACCAGCGCGCCAGGCGTCACCGCCAGCCACTGTTCGGTCGGGAGGATCGGGTCGGCGGCGCTGCGATGGCTTTGCACCGCAACGCCGGCGGCCGCCAGCAGCACGATCAATCCAGCCGCCAGCAGGCGTTTTTGGTTAGTAGTCATTGAGGGCGATTTCCCAGCTTTCCAGCGTCATGCCCAGGGTCAGATCGAGCTGGGTCTGGGCGTTCAAGTAAGCGATCAGCGCATTGAGCTGCGTGTTTTCGGCGTTGCGCAGGTCGGTCTCGAAACTCAGCACCTGGAAGTTGGTGGAGCGCCCGGCGCTGAGTTTTTCGCGTTCGATCTCGATCTTGCGCCGCGACAATTCCACGGCGCGCTGGGAGATTTCGTACTGGCGCCAGCGCGTGCCGAGGTCGCGCACCACGTTGTTCACGCTGCGTTCCAGTTCCTGGCGGGCGTCGGTGATGCGGATGGCCTGATCCTCCACATTCACCCGTGCGCGCACTTCGGCCTGGCGCGTGCTGATGTCGCCGATGGGGATTTGCACCTGCACCCCGGCGTAGCTGTCCCAACTGCGGTTGTTGCCGCTGCCGGTGTCGTTGTCGTAGTTGTTGCGTATCTGGTTCGCCCCGGCCACCAGGTCCACTTGCCAGCGCCCGGAGTCTTTGGCGATCACTAGGTTGAGGTCGGCCTGCTGGCTGCCGAGCAGGGTGGCGAGGTACTCCGGTTGCTGGTTCTGCGCCAGGTTGAAGGCCTCGCGTTTGTCGATCTGCATGGGCTTGGCCTCCAGGGCTTCGGTGGCGCGGATCGGCGTCGACAGGTCGAGGGCCAGCAGGCGCAGCAAGGCCAGGCGGCTGGTGTCGAGTTGGTTCTGCGCTTCTTCCACGCCCAGTTGTTGGGTGGCGATATCGGCTTCGGTCTGCACGATCTCGAACTCGGCCATGCGCCCGGCGCTGATCAGCGCCTTGTTGACTTCCAGCAAGGTGTTGGCGCGTTTCAGCGCGTCCTGGACGATGCTCAGTTGCTCCTGGGCGCGCAGCAACTCGCGGTAGGTGGCGATGATCTGGCTGATGGTTTGTGCCACGGTGGCCTAGAGGTTCAGGCGGTTGGCCTGTTCCGACAGGCGCGACAGGCGCAACGGCGCGGTGGTCGCGTCCCAGCCGGCGCCGCGCATCAGCGGTTGGATGAGCGCCAGGTCGAGGCCGTCGCTGCGGTAGCGACCGGCCCGGTTGGCGTTATTCAGTTGCTGGGTCCAGGCCATGCTCAGGCGCGTGCCGTACTCGCCCAGCAGGCTGGTGGCAGGGGCCACGTTGGTATTGCGTGCATTGTCGGCGGAACCGCGGGAGCTGCGGTAATAGCTGTTGAGGGTGAGCTTGGGGTTGAACACGTCTTCGGCCACGCGCAGGTCGAATTTCTGCGCGACCCGCTGCAGGTAGGCGCTGCGAATCGCCGGATTGTTGCGCAGGCCCAGGTACACCGCGTCGCCCAGGGTGATGGCGGTGACCTGGGCATTCAGCGAGACGCCGCGATCATAGCCGCTGCGCGTGGTGCTGGGCGCCGTGGGCCGGATCAGCATATCGGCGGCGACACTCGGCAGGCTGATCAGCGCCAGGAGCAGCAGCAGGCGTTTATTCATCGCGCAACGCCTCCACCGGCTGCAACCGTGAGGCCGAGACCGCCGGGTAAATGCCGAAGAACAACCCCACCAGCAAGGTGCTGCCCACCCCCAGGGGCAGGGCGGCGACCGCCAGGGCGAAGGCCCAGCCCGACAGCCAGGCGTAGAGCCACGCGGCGGTCATGCCGAGCACCGCGCCGCACAGCGCGCCGACGGCGGTGAGGGTGATGGCTTCGAGCAGGAACAGGTTGCGGATATCCCGCTGGCGTGCGCCGAGCGCCATGCGAATGCCGATCTCGCGGCGGCGTTCGGAGACGTTCATCAGCATCACGTTCATCACCCCGACACCGCCGCCCACCAGCGAGATCGCGCCCAGGGCCAGCAGCAGGTAGGCGAAGGTGCGGCTCTGCCGGGTCATGCCGTCGATCATTTGCTGGGGCACCGTGATGTCGACGCTGTGCTCGGTCAATTGGCGTTGCAGCGCGGCGGCGGCGTCCCGGGCGATGCGTTCCATGTCCTGGCCCGGCGCGGCGCGGATGATTACGTTGCCGATTTGCGGGCTGGCGTAGATGCGGCGCATGCCGTCGGCGGGAATGAACAGCGATTCGTTGGCCTGCACCGGCATCAGCATCGCCCGGGGCTGGTGGTGCAGGATGCCGACCACCTGGAACAGGTAGTCGTTGATACGCACGCGGTCGCCCAGCTTTAACGGCGCGCCGGGGGTGCCAAGGGCCTGGGCGATCTGGTCGCCGATCACGCCGTAGGTTTCGTTGGCATCGAACGCCGACAGGAAGCGCCCCTCGCGCAGCGCCAGGCGCAGGGCCGCGGGGATATCCGCTGTGCTGCCGACGAAGTTGGCGTTGACGCTGCGGCCCTGGAACACGATGGGGCCGCTGAACAGGCTCAGCGCGCCGATGTGCGCGATCCCGGGCACGGCCTGGCGCACGGCGTCGAGGTCGAGGCGGGCACGCATCGGTGCGCTGCTGTCGGCTTTGGGCGGAAACTGCGCGACCAGGGTGTCGGTGCCCATGTCCTTGAAAATCAGCGCGGCATCCACCGCCGCGTTATGCCCGATATTGATCAGCGCCACCACCGACGAACTGCCGATCACGATGCCCAGCAGCGCGAGGATCGAGCGCTTGCCCAGGGTGCGCAGGCTGACGAACGCTTCATGCAGCAATTGGCTCAGGCTCTGCTCGACCCGCAGGCTCATGGGCGCCCGGCCTCATGCACCACGCCGTTGCGCACCAGGATCTTGCGCTCCAGGCGTTCGGCGATGTGCGCGTCGTGGGTGACGATGATCAGCGTGACCTGCTGCTCGCGGTTCAGCGCCAGGAGCAGGTCCATGATGTCCTGGGCGGTGCTGCTGTCGAGGTTGCCGGTGGGTTCGTCGGCCAGGATGACCGAGGGCTTGCCCACCAGCGCCCGCGCAATCGCCACACGTTGGCGCTGGCCGCCGGAGAGGTCGGCGGGGCGATGGTGCGCGCGCTCGGCCAGGCCGACTTGTTCGAGCATGCGCAGGGCCTGCTCCACCGACTCGTGGCGCGACACGCCGCGATAACTCAGGGGCAGGGCGACATTGTCCAATGCGCTGAGGCGCGGCAGCAGGTTGAAACTCTGGAACACGAAGCCGATCTGCTGGTTGCGGATCGCCGCCAGTTCATCCGGGCTGGCGCTGAAAATGTCGTGGCCGGCAAAGCGGTACTGGCCGCAGTTGGGCAGATCCAGCAGGCCGAGGATGTTGAGCAGGGTACTTTTGCCGGAGCCGGAGGCGCCGAGGATGCCGCAGCTGTCACCGCGGGCGACGGACAGGCACACATCATTGAGGATGGACAGGTGCTGTCCGGCGAGCTGATAGCGTTTGCCGATGCCTTGCAGGGAGATCAAGCCTGGGTGCGCGGGGGTATCTGTCATCATGACTACGCCTGCAGTCTCGACGCTGCCGTGCTGCCCCGGTAAAAATTTGTAACAAGTTCGGGAGCTGCCTGGGACACGTCACGGACTGGTTTGATTTCTTGTTTTTAAAATATTCTTTGAATACTAACCGCGTTCAACCGGCTCCGCCAGCCATCGTTGTAGAGGGTTTTTACCCTTTGAAATAAATGCACCGGGGGCAAAACCCACCGCGCAAAAATCCTTTGGTCAGCCTCGACGGGCCCGTCTGCCAAGGCTTGCGCTGATATGGCGCAGTGTCACTACTTGCTTTCGAGCGGTGGCCCCGGTATAAAAATCAAATTTATTTTTAAAACAATATTTCCCGCGTGGAACTTTTATGGTCGTGAAGAAAGTCAGTTCTCCAAACGTTACCAAGACTCGATTGCTGGATGCGACAGAGGCTCTCTTCATCAAATACGGGTATGACGCTGTTTTGTTGCGGCAGATTACCGAGCGTGCCCAGGTGAACCTGGCTGCGGTGAACTATCACTTCGGGGACAAGGACGCCCTGATGAAAACCCTGCTGATGCAGCGCCTGGAGCTGCTCAACGAGCAGCGCCTGGAACTGCTGGCACGCTGCGAAGCCGAATCCGACGGCCCCCTCGATTGCGACACGCTGCTCGGCGTGCTGTTCGCCCCGGCCATGGGCCTGGAGCGCAGCGACCCGGCGAGTGGGGAAGGGCGTTCGTTCATTCGTTTCCTGGGGCGGGTCTACAGCGACACCTCGCCGTTTATCCAGGAATACCTCAAGGTCCATTACCAGCCGATGTTCCAGCGCTTCTTCGAAGCCTTCGCCCTGGCCTTGCCGGACTTGCCGCGCAACGAACTGGGGGTACGCCTGCAATTTGCCCTCAAGGCGATTTCCGGTGTGATGGCCGGCACCGAACTGCGCCTGCTGATGAACTCCATGAGCCTGGGCCGCCCGGCCACGGATGCCGAAGTAATGGCCAAGTTGATCACGCTGGTCTCGGCGGCGATTCGCGTGCCGCAGCAAAGCCCCGAGGCGCAAGTGGCGTTGGCCAAGGTGCTCGATACCCAGCGCGCCATTCGCGAGCAAGCGTCCGCGCCCGCCGGCAAGGTGGCGCGCTAGCTCGAATCCGGGACAAAAAAAAGCCCGCTGGGGCGGCGGGCTTGATGTGCAACGTTTGTAACGGATGAGGCTTCACCCTACGTCCCGCGATGTGAATAAGTCGTGAAAAATATGTAAGAAGAAGTATGAATGTGTTGGCGCAGGTAAACGCGCTAAATGCCCTCAGGTTCAGATCTTCCAGCGGCCAGCACTTTTGGCCAACTGCTGGCGCATCTCATCCACATTTGCCGCCAATTGCACGGTCAGCAACCGATACCCATCCAACGCACTGTAGACCGGCGCATCCAATGTCGGCTCGGTAGCCGTGGCCTGGCTCGGCCGCTCCAACCGTGGTGTCACGCCCGACCTCAGCGCGCGCGCCATGCCCACCAATTGCACGCGAATCTGCCGATGCTCGCCCTTCAACATCACCTGCATCCGCGCCATTGCCTGTTCGTCGCGAGGGTCTGGCCGGGTGTTGCCCAGAATCTCCAGGGTGCTGATGCACATGCGCAAATGCCGCTGGATCGTGTCCAACTGGGTCATGGAGATCCGTACCTCCTTGGACACCGAGGGCATCAACGAACGCAGTTGCAGCATCGCCGTATTCACGTGGCTGAGCAGTTTGAGGTGTTCGTCGTCGGTGACCGATTGACCGCTGATGATACGGTTATAGATCGCGGCACAGTCGCGCAAGGCACTGGCCAGGTTGTAGCGCCAGGAGTACACGGCATACAGCGGCAAGGCGAAGGAAAACGCCAGGGCCAACGCGATACCGATCAGGATATCGACCGTGCGCCACAGCCCGTCCGACAGCGGATTGTCGCCATGCCCGGCGACGATAAACACGGTGATCGCCGACAACAAGGCGGTGTATCCGCCCTTGCCGATGGCGTGTTACGAGAAGAACCCGCACACCACCGACATCAACAAGTAGGTCAGCAGCGGCTGCCCCACATACGTCTCCTGCACCACCAGCAGCAAACCGACGCTGGCGCCGATCAGTGTGCCGTAGGCGCGTTCCATGGCTTTCTTGCCGATATTGCCGTGGTGCTGCAGGCCGCCGATCACCACCAGCATGGTCACCGACGCCCACTCGCCGTGGGGCAGGTTGATGCCGGTGGTCAGCAGGATCGTCGCCAGCAAGCCGATGGACATGCGCACGGCGTGGATCAGCTTGGCATGGCGATAGCGGCGGTAAGGGTCGAGCAGCGGGCGCAGCAGGCGCCGGGCAAATACAGGCAAGTGCAGGTTAATCAACGGCGAGGCGTCCTCTAGAAAATGTAGTCAGTGGTCAAGAAGCTCGAGTTGCGGTTGTGCAGGATCTCGCTGAGCAGTGCCTTGTTGCTGTCCTGGAACTTGGTCGCCACCAGGGTGCGGATCGAGAACACACGCAAGGCGTCATGTACCGACAGTGTGCCTTCGGCCGAGTTCTTGCGGCCGTTGAAGGGGAAGGTGTCCGGGCCGCGCTGGCACTGGGCGTTGATATTGATGCGGCCGACCTGATTGGCGAAGGTGTCCACCAGCCGTCCGATTTCGGCCGGGTCGGTGCCGAACAGGCTCAGTTGCTGGCCGAAATCCGATTCCAGTACGTAATCGATCACGGTCTCCAGGTCACGGTAGGGCACGATCGGCACCACCGGGCCGAACTGTTCCTCGTGGTACACGCGCATCTGCGGGTTGACCGGGTACAGCACCGCCGGGTAGAAGAACGAACCGCGACTGACGCCGCCATGGGCATTCATCACGCGGGCGCCGTGTTGGGCTGCATCGGCCACCAGTGCCTTGAGGTAATCGACCTTGCCCACTTCCGGCAGCGGCGTCAGCGCCACGCCGTCGTCCCACGGCATGCCGGGCTTCAAGGTCGCCAACTTGGCGTTGAATTTCTGGATGAAACTGTCGACCACGTCTTCATGCACAAACAGGATTTTCAACGCGGTGCAGCGCTGGCCGTTGAACGACAGCGAGCCGGTGACCGCTTCGCTGACGGCGTTGTCCAGGTCGACCTGGGGCAGCACGATGCCAGGGTTTTTCGCGTCCAGGCCCAGGGCTGCGCGCAGGCGGTGCGGGCGCGGGTGCAGTTTTTTCAGGTCGCTGGCGGCCTTGTTGGTGCCGATGAACGCGAAAATATCGATCTTGCCGCTGGCCATCAGCGCGCTGACGGTTTCGCGGCCGCTGCCATAGATCACGTTGATCACCCCGGCCGGGAAGCTGTCGCGGAATGCCTCCAGCAGCGGGCGGATCAACAGCACGCCGAGCTTGGCCGGCTTGAACACCACGGTATTGCCCATGATCAGCGCCGGGATCAGCGTGGTAAACGTCTCGTTCAGCGGGTAGTTGTACGGCCCCATGCACAGCGCCACGCCCATCGGTACGCGGCGGATCTGGCCGAGGGTGTCCTGTTCCAGCTCGAAGCGGCTGCTGCGGCGGTCGAGCTCCTTGAGGGCATTGATGGTGTCGGTGATGTAGTCGCAGGTGCGGTCGAACTCTTTCTGCGAGTCCTTGAGGTTCTTGCCGATTTCCCACATCAGCAGCTTGACCACCGCATCACGCTGTTCGCGTATGCGCCGCAAGAACGCTTCGACATGGCGGATGCGGTCGACCACGCGCATCGTCGGCCATTCCCCCTGGCCTCGGTCATAGGCGCGCACGGCGGCGTCGAGGGCGCTGAGGGCGGTGTCGGCATCCAGCAGTGGCGTGCTGCCGATTTGTACGCGTTCGTCGCCCAGTTGCACCGGGCTGAGCACTTGGGCCAAGGGGCCGTTCCACACCCGCAACTGGCCGTCGACCAGGTAATCGCGCTGTTCGATGGGCGCTCCCAGGCGGAATTGCTCGGGAATATCGGCGGCGCAGGAAGGAAACAGCTGGGCGAGCAGGTTATCGGTGGTCATGTCGCTACCCCTGAAATAGTTGCAAAACATGACTAGAGAGTCACCCAACAACGGGTTCTGTGGCAAGGCTTGCGCGCTTTCTTGTACGCACGGCTGCACATGGCGGGTAAACTGCGAGGCTTTCTTGAAGGAGTTCACATGAGTCAGTACCAGCCGGGCATTCTTGCCGCACCGGTGCCTTTACAGGCACGCCATCTGTTTTTTGCCGTGGACTCCCTGGCCGCTGTACCTGCTGCGTTGAACGCATTGGTGCAGTGGGCGGATTCGGCCGCAGTGGTCGGTCTGGGTGAGCCGCTGGTCAACGCACTGGGCGCGCAGATCGAAGGGCTGCGCGCATTCCCAGCTGTCAGCGCGCCGGGCGCGCACAACCCCTCCACGCAGCAAGCATTGTGGGTGTGGCTGCATGGCGTGGATCGCGGCGAATTGCTCTTGCGCAGCCGTGCGCTGGAGAAAGCCCTGGCCCCGGCGTTCCGCCTGGTGCAGTCGACTGAAGGCTTCCGCTACAAGAGCGGTTTTGACCTGACCGATTACGAAGACGGCACCGAAAACCCCCACGACGATGCCGCCGTCGAAGCCGCGCTGACCGACAGCGGCGCCAGCTTCGCCGCGATCCAGCAATGGCAGCACGACCTCGATGGTTTTGCCGCGTTGCCTGCCCAGGAACGCGACCACATCATCGGTCGCCGCCACGGCGACAACGAAGAACTGGAAGACGCGCCCGAGTCCGCCCACACCAAACGCACCGCCCAGGAAAGCTTCACCCCGGAAGCGTTCGTGGTGCGCCGCTCGATGCCCTGGGCAGAAAACGGCCAGGCTGGCTTGATGTTCCTCGCGTTCGGGCATTCCTTCGATGCGTTTGAAGCGCAACTGCGCCGCATGAGCGGGTTGGAAGACGGCATCGTCGACGGCCTGTACCGCATCAGCACACCGTTGACCGGCGGCTATTACTGGTGCCCGCCGCTCAAGGACGGGCGCCTGGACCTGAGTGCCGTGTCGATCTGACCAGGCGTTTGCCTGGGTCATTGCGTCAGCCCACGCGCCATCACCGATACGGAGTTGGCGCGTTTTTTTTACGGGTGCAGGCAACATGAAGATGTTGACAGCCAACGCATTGGCGACTGGAAAAAATCGTCGCAGCCCGTAATCTAGAAGCCTTTTGTCACCTGTGCGGATTGTGCATGTCTTCTGTTGCCGATGGGCTGCCCCTGAATAAACGCCTGCCGGCGGTGATCGCCATTTCCCTGGGCATCGGCATGGCGACCCTGGACACGGCCATCGTCAACACGGCGCTGCCGACCCTGGCCGACGGCATTGGCACCGACTCCGCGTCGGTGATCTGGGTGGTCAATGCCTACCAGTTGGCGATCATTGCCACGGTGTTGCCCTTCGCTTCGTTGAGCGATGTGCTCGGGCACCGTCGGGTGTACCTCGGTGGCTTGTTGCTGTTTATCGTATCGTCGCTGTTTTGCGGGATCGCCGGGTCGCTGGTGACGCTCACGGCGGCGCGGGTGGTGCAGGGGCTCGGTGCGGCCGCGATCATGAGCGTCAACACGGCGTTGCTGCGGCATATCTATCCGTCGCGCATGCTCGGGCGCGGCCTGGGCTATAACTCGCTGGTGGTGGGGCTGGCGTTCACGCTCGGGCCGACGGCGGCGTCGGCGATCCTGTCGGTGGCGAGTTGGCACTGGCTGTACCTGATCAACGTGCCGCTGGGCTTGTTGGCGCTGCTGTTGGGCTTGCGCTCATTGCCGGTCATTCCCATGGCCGGGCATGCCTTCGATCGCCTCGTCGCGTTGTTGTGTGCTGGGCTGTTCGCCTTGCTGGTACTTGGCCTGGGGACGGCGGTGCATGGCGCCCAAGGTGCGTTGACCCTGGGCCTGATCGCGCTGGCGCTGGTCTGCGGCGCGCTGCTGCTGCGCCGCCAGGCCGGGCACCCGGCGCCGATGCTGGCAGTGGACTTGTTCAAGCGCCCGGTGTTTGCGCTGTCTTCGCTCACGGCGATCTGCGCCTTCAGTGCCCAGGGCCTGGCCTTTGTGTCGCTGCCGTTTCTGCTGCAGGCAGTGCTCGGGCACAGCCAGGTGGAGACCGGCTTTCTGATGACGCCCTGGCCTGCGGTCGTGGCGGTGATGGCCTTGGTCGCCGGGCGCCTGGCCGACCGCGTGTCCCTCGGCCTGTTGTGTGGGATCGGCCTGTTGATGCTGAGCGTGGGCATGGCGGCCCTGGCGACGTTGCACAATGATGCGTCGGCGTTCGAGATCGGCTGGCGCATGGCCTTGTGTGGAGCCGGTTTCGGGTTCTTCCAGTCGCCCAACCTCAAGGCATTGATGACCAGCGCGCCCTTGGCCCGCAGCGGCGGGGCCAGTGGCATTGTGGCGATCTCGCGGTTGCTGGGGCAGACGCTGGGAGCGTCGCTGGTGGCGTTGTGTTTTCACTGGTCCCTGGGCAGCGGCCCGCACTACGCGTTGTGGCTGGGCTGTGCGTTTGCGTTGGTGGGCAGTGTGGCCAGCGGCCTGCGGTTGTTGCCGTATGACAAAAAGGTTTAATCGAGCGTTGTAAAAAGCCGTTCGAGAAGGCTACGGTGGCGACCTGAATATTTCGGGATGTTTCAGATTTATGGCAAGCCAGGCCCAACGCACTGCCGACATCACCTCCCGCCGCGCCGCGCTGACCTTGGCTTTATGCCTGCCCAGTGACGTGTTGCTTTATCTGCTGCTGCCCATGGAATCCCAGGCGTTCGGCATCACGCTGGCCCAGGCCGGGGTGCTGCTGGCGGCCAACCGACTGGTGCGGATTTTCGGTTACCGCCACGTGCTCAATTTCTATGCCCGCCACGGCGATCGTCTGACCTGCATGATCGCCGCCGGTGCCGCGACGCTGTGTGCCTTGGGTAACTCGATGCTGTCGGGCTTCGCTGCATTGCTGGGCTTGCGGCTGGTCTGGGGCCTGTGTTTTGCCGCGTTGAACCTGTCGACCCAAGTGCTGGCGACCGCCGAGCCGACGGGTGCCGCACGCCGGGCAGGGCGGTCGCGGGCCTTGATCGCCCTCGGGCCGATGCTCGCATTGCCGCTCGGCGGCTGGCTGACCTTATGGGCCGGGCCGCGTCCGATCTTTCTGATTCTCGCCGGATGCTGCCTGCTGGGCTTGTGGATGGCGCGGCGGTTGCCTACTGTCGGCCATGATTTGCACAGCAGTCCGGGGCGCCGTTTCAAGTGGCCCGACAGCGTGGCGCTGTGGTCGTTTATCGAAGGCGTGGCGCTGGATGGGCTGTTTATCTTTGGTCTGTCGATCCAGGCACAGAAGCTTCTCGGGGGCGACGCGGTGTTGATCGCCGGTGCCTTGATGGCCTTGCGTTATGTCTCGGAAATGCTCCTGAGCCCGCTGGGCGGTCGCGCCGCGCAACGCTTCGGCGCCACGTCGATGCTGTTGTTGTTTTCGTTCCTGAGCGCTTTGGCCCTGGCGGCATTCGGCAGTTATTGGGTGATCGTCGGCGCGGCGGCAGTGCTGGTGTTGCGGGCGTTGCAGTTACCCCTGGTGACGACCTTGGTGGCCGAACGCAACCCCGGTTCGATGCGCGTGTCGGCATTGGCCTCCAACGCGGTATGGCGCGATATCGGCGCCGGCCTCGGGCCGCTGCTGGCGGGGTTGTTGCTGCCGGTCGCCGCGGCCCCTTGGGTGTTTGGCCTGGCGGGCGCCGCGATAGCCGTCAGCGCCGTGTTCTGCTGGCGGGCAAAGCGTTCCAACTGACAATGTGAGGTAGTGTGTGACCCGACAAGAAGACTGTGTACGCGTGCTGGATGACGCCTATCGACACTGGACCGGCCAGGGCTTGCCGGCGCCCGAGCATCTGGACGCACAGCAACGCCTGACCTGGCTGCATGCCCATGCGCCCTACAGCCTGCTGGCCCACGATGGCGCGGCGGACCCGCGGTTTAACTACGCCAATGCGTGCGCCTTGGCGTGCTTCAAATACCCGCGCGAGACCTTCATCGGCATGCCGTCACGCTTCAGCGCCTCGGAACTCGACCGCGCCGCGCGCCAGGTGTTATTGGAGCACGTCAGCGCCAACGGCATCGCCCATGGCTACAGCGGCTGGCGGGTGGATGCACATCAGCAGCCGTTCATGATCCATGCCGGTGTGGTGTGGACGTTGCTCGATGCCGCCGGCCTGCCGTGTGGGCAGGCGGCGCTGTTCTGGCCGGATGCACAGCGTATCGGGGTGTTGGCTTAAGCGCCCTTGAAACTGTCCAGCCAGGACGGGTCGAAACGGGTTTGCTCGGTATCGAGCCCCAACGCTTGCATCTTCGCCCTATGTGCCTCGATCTCGCCGACCAACTGCACCTGGGCGCTGGAGTTGGCATCCAGCTCATGCATCTGCGTCAGCCCCAGGTGATAGAACCGCAGCACCTTGAGCGCCGTCGGGTCATTGGCTTGCACGCGGTCGGTGACCTTGTGCATCACGTTGGTCACGCGCATCAGGTTGCGCTTGAGCTGCCAGCCATACACCGCCGGCGCCAGCCATGGCTGGGTCCAGAACGGGCCGCGCACCAGGGCGAGGGTGATCAACACCCCGGCAAACACCCCACCCACGTTGTAGCGAAAGTTGTCGCCGCCGGCTTCGCCAAACAGCATCACCGCCAGGCTCGACAACAGCATCGCCAGGGCCACGAACAACACGGCCACGATCAACGTACTGCGACGGGTCTGCTGGCGGTAGGTGATGGGGTCGCAGGGTTTGAGTTCGAACATCCGGGGAAAATCTCCTTGGCGTTTGTAGGGGATAGGGCAGGGCGGCATCTTCTCATGCTTGGCGACGGGGTGTGCGGTAAACACGTTGAACGAAGGCGTGTGGGGCGTTCTCGATGATCGATTACAAGCAGCCCCGGCCCGGATCGCACACGCAATGTCCCGAAAGAGCGTGAGCAACCAAATGCTGTCGAAAAAAAAGCCCCGTCGTTGAACGGGGCGTTTGTTTATTTGGGCGGTACCCAGTTGACGTCGGTGATGCCGTACTTCTCGGCCCAGGGCCGGGTGGTTTTTTTCACCTGTTCGTGGCCGACCCGACCGATGCGGCTGACATGCGCAATATCGGCATCAACGGCCGCCCAGTGCCAGGCCTCGGCGTTATTCATCACTTCGGCACGCACCACGAAAGACTTCGGTTGACCGTGCAGTTGATAGGTAATGGTGTAGATTTTTGCGCTACTCATGTTGCCTCCCTGTCTTGTTATATATGGATAGGAAAGCGTTTAAAAAGGTTCATTCGAAATGACAAATTGCCGGTCCGGACGGCATAGTGGGGCCTTCGCCACGCGCCCAAGGATCGCGTCATGTCCCGCCTGACCCAAAGCCACCTGTACCTGCAACGCCTGGGCTACGCTGCGCCGCCGCCGCCGACCCTGCAAACCTTGCAGGACCTGCAATTGCGGCATGTGTGTACGTTCGCCTTTGAAAGCCTGTCGACCCTGCTGCGCTTGCCGGTGCCGATCGACCTGCCCAGCGTCGAACAAAAAGTCTTGCTCGATGGACGCGGCGGGTATTGCTATGAACTGAACCAACTGTTCCTGGAACTGCTGCAGGAGCTGGGCTTCGACGCACGCGGCATCACCGGACGGGTCGTGATGGGCGGGCCACCGGACGCACACACCGCGCGTACCCATCGCCTGAGCCTGGTGACGGTGGACGGTGTGCGCTATATCTGCGACGTCGGCTTTGGCGGCATGGTGCCGAGCAGCCCGTTACGCCTGGACAGCGAAGCGATCCAGGCCACCGCCCACGAACCCTTTCGGCTGACCGTTAAGCACGGCAGCTACACCCTGTGGGCCGACGTCGGCGGGGAGTGGCGTGGCTTGTATGTGTTCGACCTGCAGGTGCAGGCAGACATCGACTATGAAATCGGCAACTGGTACGTCTCCACCCACGCGGGCTCGCCGTTTCTCGGTCAGTTGAAAGTGGCACTGCTCGCGCCGGGTAAGCGTCACACCTTGAACAACGGCCACTACGCGATGCACTCCCTGGACGGTCCCAGCGAAAAACGCGCGATAGCCAGTGCCGATGAATTGCTTGATGTGCTGCGCGGCACCTTTGGCCTTCGCTTGCCAGTGCATCAGCGGCTTCGCGAAACGCTCGATGGTTTAGTGTCGGCCAATCTTTAGACGCATTGAGGCCGCATCTTCTCTGCCCCATAAACGCAAAAACGGCACCCGAAGGTGCCGTTTCTGTTTACTGCATACCGCTAAGCGATCAAACGCCCAGTACCGCGTGCTGCACCAAAGTGAGCAACGGTTGTGGGTACACGCCGAGGAAGAAGGCGAGCACGGCGATGGCCAGCAGCATCACGCCACCGGCTTTCTGTTCCCAGTGCAGCTCGGCATCCACACGACGCAGGTTTGGCTCGATCAGGTACAGGGTGACCATCACGCGCAGGTAGTAGAACACGCCGATGGCGCTACCCAGGATGAGCGAGGCAACCAGCCACCATTGATGCGCTTCAACGCCGGTCGCGATGATGTAGAACTTGCCGATAAAGCCTGCAGTCAGCGGGATACCGGCCAGGGACAGCATCATCAGGGTCAACACGGCGGTCAGGTACGGACGGCGCCAGAACAGGCCGCGGTATTCGTACAGGGCGTCGGCGTCACGGCCTTTGTAAGGCGAGGACATCAGGGTGATGACACCGAAGGCGCCGAGGCTGGTGATCACGTAGGTGACCAGATACACGCCGATCGCTTCCAGAGCCAGGCCTTTGCTCGCCACCAGGGCGATCAGCAGGTAGCCGAAGTGGGCGATGGACGAGTAACCCAGCAGACGCTTGAGGTTGTTCTGGGTCAGCGCCAGCAGGTTACCGAACAGGATCGAGGCAACGGCGATCACGCTCAGTACGTCGCTCAACACGCCGGTGTTGGCCGCCGGGGAGATCTGGAACAGACGCACCACCACCGCAAACACCGCAACTTTCGTCGCCGTGGCCAGGAACGCGGCCACCGGCGCCGGAGCGCCTTCGTATACGTCCGGTGTCCACAGGTGGAAGGGCACCAGCGACAGTTTGAAAGCCAGGCCGATCAGCATCATCGCCAGGCCCAGTTGGGCGATCGGCGCAGGCATGCTGGTGGCCGCCAGGGCGTGGCCGATACCGGTGAAGCTCAGGCTGCCGGCTTCGGCGTAGAGCAGGGCCATACCGAACAACAGGAACGCGGAACCGGCGGCCGACAGCACCATGTACTTGATGCCGGCTTCCAGGGAGCGCTTGTTGAAGAAGGCGTAGGCCACCAGGCCGTAGGTCGGGATCGACAGCAGTTCC
>Ga0070754_10000602_pt1 | contig 32344 bp, 48 predicted proteins | sample VirMetDEL_Sep_01_FD_75181 | JGI IMG/M metagenome (GOLD analysis project Ga0070754, IMG submission 75181) | Aqueous microbial communities from the Delaware River and Bay under freshwater to marine salinity gradient to study organic matter... | ecosystem: Environmental > Aquatic > Marine >...
GATGCTTTAGAAGAAGCGTATGAAAGAATAGCGCAGCGTTGGTTGACGATACAAAACCTAATGAAAGCTGCTAATGGCAACTGGAAAACTCTGTTTGGCATGGTTGCACCTGACTTTGCAGAGATAGCCCAGCGGCATGGCCCTGAGATACTTGAGATTGCCAAACAAACCTGGAGGGTGGAATGAAAGTGCCAACTTGGGATGAGATAGAAGTAGCGTTGAGGATACCAGAGGTAAACGTCAAGACTGACGCTATGGGTAGGGTTATTAGGAAAAAAAACTATAGCCAGACTAAAGTGAACAAGGGTTTTAATGTTGGTAAGCCGAAAGGGAAGGGTAAGTATGATTAAGATGGAGATGACTAAGGATGAGTTTCAAATGCTTACGGTGTGGTCAAAGTATCACTTTTGGGATAGCACTGAGAGTTTTACAGACGATATAGATATTGATGAATTGCTGGAGTGGGCAAGAAGTTGCCTGTTAATGGCTAGGCTTAAATCAATAGCTGATAAAAACAATATATATTTTGGCCTTGATTCACAATACTGCGAAGATGCTGAAGACAGCACAAAATTGAAAGTCGTAACACAATTTGTTCAGCATTATTCTGACCAAATTACTAACACAAAGGATGTGCTTAAAGGGGCAGCCGCATCAAAGAAGCTGGAGAGGGCAAATGACTGAGATAGAACAGGAACATGCGCAAGCAATCGACTTTACGCAAGAGAGATTGAACCGCATCGAACGAGACATGGCGCACATGCAGAAAGACTTGGATGAACTCAAGACTATGCTTGCGTCATTTATGAAAGCGATTACTGACTACAATGAGGAGGTGAATGACAATGACTGATTTAACACAGGCAATGACAGTCGTGGCTGATTACTATAAAGACCACGCTATCAAGCAAAAGGGCGGCAAGATGTATCTACAAGTGGTGCATCGTGTCGATGCGTTCCGGCGTGTGCTTGGTGCAGAGTTTGGTATTGACACCAAGATTATCGTGGATGATGGGCATCGCGTTGTCGTCAAAGCTATCGTTACAAACAAGGATGGCATCACTGTTGGGTCTGGCATGGCTGAAGAAATAAGAGGGCAAGGCCATGTCAACACAACTTCTGCCTTGGAAAATGCAGAGACATCTGCTATAGGCAGGGCATTAGCTAGTCTTGGTTTGTCTGGCGGTGAGTACGCATCAGCTAATGAGATGGATGCAGTGCCACGCAAGGCAGAGAATATTGCACAGAATCAGACGGTGGCTGTCGAGAAAAAAGACCCTCCAAGTCAACAGTCTCCGGCCCCGTCTGAGCCACCCAAAGAAATGACCCGTGAAGAACTTGATGAGAAGCATGACAAGGGCGTGTGGCAAGACATGAAATCACGCTTGCGTCAGATGAAGCATGTCAATAATGTTCATACTCTGTTTGAGGATATGAAGCCTAAAATACAGGAAATAAAACAACGTAATCCAGAGGCAGCGCAGCACATTGTTAAGCTGTTCCTTGATGCTGAAGATAAACTTACAACAGGAGAAGCCTAATGGCCTTGAGAAAAATCACAACTATTCGCTGCTTTGCGAATGACCCAGACAAGAAAGCAACCCATAGCAATTCAAACTGGAAGCCCTATGTAGGCAAGGAACCAGGTGATGTTGTTCTAAGCAAGGACACACGGCATCAAATCTCTGTCTTTGCAAATGAGGATGGTTCTATTGATGTAAGCATCAGTGAACGCATTGCAGAGGATTACACAAGCGGTGAAAGCATTGCTGCTAACGTAAGACAGGGCGGCATGCGTAAGATTGCCGAGTCAATGGAAACACCAGCAGCACCTAAGCCACAGATGGCACTCGATGATGAAGTCCCTTTCTAATCTGGAGACTGCCTTTCATGCTTTAGACCATTGCAAGGACATACTCTTGGAACGGTCTAGGTATGGAACGGTAGGTGATAACTTCCGGCAAATCAGTGAAATGGGGTCTATGATTACAGGCCACAAGATGACTGAAACACAGGTCTGCGCCTTTATGATAGCCGTAAAACTATCTAGGTTATCAGCAAAAGATGAGTTTGGTTTAAACTGTAACCACATAGATTCATTCGTAGACATCATAGGCTATGGCGCTATTGCTTTAGAACTGCTGGAAGATGGCAAAGAAAAAAGTTGATACAAGGCAAATACTATGCAGCCTCTGCAACAAGAAACACTACATCAAAGATGGCGGGTGGGTTGTTGCTGGTGATAAGAGGATTTATTGCCACTCATTAGAGGGAAGCTGCCTAGTAACTAAACTGAACCAGGAGGGTCAAAAAAATGGGAAACGTAATTCAATTTCCGAAATGTGGAGTGAAATATAATCCGGCAAATGGTAAGTATTGGGATGTTTATTGCGGTGAACTGGATGCAAAACAAATTGAAAGGATTGTGCTTTCTGTAAGTGGTTATGAATTACAGTCATTACGCAGGCAGAATCGCAGGGCTGAATACGTTGATGCACGGCAACTATTTGTTTTGTTGTGTATCAGGCACACAAAGTTTAGCTACCCAACGATGGGTAAGATACTAGCCCGTGACCACAGCAGCATTATGCACTTAGAAAAGCGCAAGGTATCGACTCAACTTAGGGCGATGTTACGAAAGTCGCGAAATATAATTAAATACTTGCACTACAAACCCGATTTCTGATTACTTTTTCTTAGACTTCATAATCTTTTTCTGTAAAGCGGTAGGCAATGTCTTCTGCTTTGCAGTCAAGCCCTTTCCTTTAGCGGCTTTCTTTTTTGCTGGTCGGCCCATCTTTGAACCGTAAGTTCCTACACCCATTGGCATTTAACAATCCCACTTCCTTAATGCTTTGTTGATACGACTATTCGGGTCACGCGCTGTCTTCTTACTTGTCAGCTTCTTCTTCATGCCTTTCATTCTAGCACAAAAACTCTTACGCCTAGCTGCTGCTTTAGGCGATTTCTTTGCCTGCTTACGAGATACAGGGGCTTTTAGATTCATACCCTGGCGTTTAGCAGATGCACGGCCTTTAGCGTTTAAGCCACCTGACTTACTCTTGCCTGCTTTACGCTGCCATGCTGGTGACTTAGCCATCTTTCTTTAGCCCGTGGGTATACCCGTCTTGCTTGTTATATGTAAGCGACTCACCTCTACCGCCTTCAACGTAGCTACAATGTATCCAGCCAGAGTTGCCGCCAGTATAACACTCAAGAATAAGCTGGTCATAGTCTAGGTTGTCCTCAATCCATTTTGCCAGGTCATAGTTATCTATGCCAGCTACCTCAAAGTCTGCTGCCTGACCTTTAGCATGTTGACTGTCCAAACTACTGCCAATTGCAACGCATAACTCTGGGCTGCGATAACCAGATGACACTAGAAACGAACCAAACTCATCACGGATAGGTTGCAATATCTTTTCGCACAACAGTTCCATAGCCTCAATGTGATGCAGTTCTGGGGCGTTGGGAATACCCTTGCGTTCCGCAATCTGAGACTTCACCATTTCTTCCAATGAGAAGTTAGGAGACAACGGGAAGGTCATTTCTTTTTCTTCTTTGCTGTCTTTGCTGACTGCTTAAAAGCCTTTGCTGTCGGTGCGCCTTTGGTTCCAGGCTTGCGCATCTTCTCACCAGACCCAGCAGCAATGCGTTTCTTTTTTGCATGAATGTTTGAATATAATCCGCGTTTCATTTTGTCAGCCCCTTTGATTTTTCAAAGCTACGCATCCCGCCTAGCCCAAGCATACCTAATAATACAGTCATCAGGCTATCCATGTCAAAAGATGGATAAGCTACAGCCTCTATGCCCATGTATGCAGTCACAACATCAGCAGTCGGGAAGATAAGGAAGTGTGCAAACAAAGCCAAGCCACATGACCATCCCACAAAGGGTCGCCAGCCTGACACAAAAACATTTCTCGACTTGGCTTCCTCAGCATTTACAGCTAACTGGCCCTTGGCTAGTTCTTGCGCATGACGTTCAGCCATTGTAGCTATTTCGTGAGCCAGCTTATTCTTCTGGTCTTTGTCCTCGACAAACTTGCCAATTAAATCAGTAGCTGGGCCAATTAGTGCTTGTAACATTACCTTGCCTCTAACATAAGTTTAAGTTTTTCTATCTCTATTTCTAAATCATGCACCCTGGTTACAGTGTCTTGGACGCTTTTAGGTGGTTGAAACTCATCAATCCAGTTGTCGTTCTCCTCAACTTCTTCCATTGTTAGTTCCAGGTTGTGTTCAAGGAAACTAATGCGTTCTGTCAGACCAAAATAAACCCAAACACTGACCGCTGTAAAAGCAATCATGCTTATAAGATTCCGCAATGGAATTGTTATTTCGCTTGCTTCGTTTAACTTTGTCGCTGTTTGTTTCATTGGTTATCTCTACGTCCTCTTACTGCCGCCAACGCTTTATTAAATGAATAAAACTCCGCTTTATCTTCATCAAATAACTTAGGCGACATGCGCTTTGACTTTTGTTGCACCTCAGAAACTGGCAAGAACACTGCTTTCCTATGTTGATAGCCCACACAGCATAATATGTCATAGTCCTTAACACTCCCAATAATTTTATTCTGGCGTCCATGCCCAAACTGAAAATGGTAACACGGAAGGCGCTTGCCTTTCTGTAATAGTAGGCTCGCAGTCTTAACTTGTATCCTGATAAATTCATCATCTTTCCACGCTAGTAAATCAACTTTATCTTGCTGACAAGGAGACACCCGCCAGCCTAATGATAACACAATGGCTGCGGCATGATACTCACCGATAAGCCCTGTTGTCGTACTCATCCAATGCCAATCGCTTTTGCTGTTGATACCATCACTGTGATAAACAGCCCGATTACTACGCAAGCAAGCGCAAGGACAGCCAAGCCAATCTTCATGTTATCAATCATTTCTTGCTGGGAAAGCGCGGCTTCTCTACGCGCCTTGGCCTGGGCTTCCCTGGCCTCTCGTATTCTCTTAGCACGTTCATCTAATATAGACTGCCAAGTGCCAGCGCCAAATCTGTGGTCTGTTAAGCGCCTGACTTCAGCCACCTGTTCAGCAGCTAACCGTGCGTCTATCAGTTCCTTTGCAACACTCTCAACGCCAAACTGGTCTGCGATACCCATGCCGCCTTTCTTGTTGCTTGCGGCCTGGACTTGCTGTTGACCGTTAAGCAGCGCATCTATGTCGCCTGCAATAGCACTAATGTCCTTTGCAGTACCGAGGGCTGATTTAATCCCGTCCACACTTGCTTTGACAAGCGCGATGCCAGCTAATGCAGTGCTAATCTGTTCCATTAAGACAGCATACCCTTCTTCAATGTCTGACACCGCCATTTTTTAGGCATCAAACCGTCAGTCATTTCGCCAACGTCACGCCCCATTTCCATTGCACGGCGTTCACATGCAGCGCGGGTATCGTAGGGGCCGCGAGTGTCGTGAAATTCGATACAATCGGTAGGGGTCGCTATCGCGCAAGCCAGTACGATTGCCTTAAACATCTTTCCCTAGAAGCCTCTGAACGGTCTTAGTTTCCCAGATGCGTATCAACACCCAGATACCAGTGAACAGTGCCACAAAGTCAGGAACCATAGCCATCCAAGCGGCGACTGTGCCTGTGCCAGCAGCTACATCAACAATAACTTTGTTTTCCTCGTTCATCAGTCAGCATCTGCAATGGTTAGTGTGCCAGCATCAATCTTGGCTTGTATATCGTCAGGTAAACTGTCTTTATTTTCACGAAGCCACGCTTGAAACTCAGGGTCGTGTGCAAGACAGGTACGGCGCACCAAACCATCATCGTCTGTTCGTTGGTAGATTACATTACCATCATCATTTGTTTTCATAAAAGAATAAGACATTTACAACTCCGCACTTACGCCTAAATACCCAGAGGTATTCGCTATTCTATATACATATGTTCCGGTGGCACTGTTTAATGTGTTGAATGTAAGGTCTACATTTACACTTGTTTTGCTATCACCGGCTCTGATTGTTGGAACAGCACTACAAGCTGTTGTGGATTCATTACCCCACGCTGTGTAATGAGATGCCGTACCACTTTGGTCAATAGCTGTTGGCGCAGCCCTCATGGCAACAGGCAAATTCATAATCAACATAGCGAGAGTGTTACGATAAACGGCTCCTGCACCCAAATAGGGAATTGCAGTGTCATATTCTTGTCGGAAATAATACCGCTGACACTTAGCTAACGTAGTTCCAAAGTCCTCATGCTCAAACGGCGTGGCCTGTTCGCCTACTTCTAGTTGGACGCCAGTGACTGCCCAATCATTTGCGGTGCTGTCAAAAAAATTCACGTTATGCCCATACAAAAACCCTGCATTTGAATAGTTACTCCAAGAGGTGCTATCTGAACTTGTATAATTAGAACCCGCTGCTAACCCCCAATACACATACAGTCCAGCACCATTATCATTAGCAATGCCGCCGCCAGCCGTATCGCCAGCAAAAGTGATAGTTTTATACTCCCAAGTATCAGCAGAGCTAATTGTATAAGTAGCCGTAATTTGTCTACTTGTGCTATCTGGTTTGTATAAATTTAATCCCCACGTTCCTGTTTTATTAGATTTAACATAAAAAGATAACGTCAATGATTTTGCGGCAGAACTTCCATTGCTAATTTGTTGCAAATTTTGAGCTTCGATAGCTTGAGTAAAAGTAGAATACTCATCTGCTGCCAAAGCACTTTCAACGGTTGTACAATCTATTCTCCAAGACTTAGAAAACCCTGTTGGAGCCACAGAAGATTGGACGTATGTGTAAGCAGCATTATCCATATTTGCTACCGTAAATTGAAAACGGTCTATTGCATGGTATCCACTGGAAGCGGTTGCACTCGTCCCTCGCTGCGCCACCTGCATTGCACCATTGATGATGAGGTTTTTGTGTGGGAACGTGGCAAGCAACGCCGCATTTGCATTGGGCGTGGTTGCGCTTGCAATATCTCTTGCTCTAGTCATTATCCTGCCTCCAACGCTGTAATACGGGATTCTAATTCAAGTATGGTCTTACAAAGAAGTGGGACGAGTTTGGACTGGTCAATGCCTTGGTAATCAGGAACTGAACGTGTACCCATAACCGCCGCTGTGGTTTCACGCCACTGCTGGCCTTCTGCTAGTTCTTCTGGCTGTTCAACGTCAGTGCTATGGATAACTTCAGCAACCGCTGGTGTTACCTCGTTGCCATCCTCGTCAAGTACAGCCTCAATAGCTGGTGTGTAGATGTCACCTGTGGCTGCGCTGACTTGGTATTCTTCGTCACGCATTGCGTCTTTTTCGCCAGTGATAGCCTCTGGCACGATGTCCTGCACTTCATGGGCTAGGAAACCATCGACTGTGGTATCTGCGTCAGCGATAAAGTTAAAACGTGCTGGCTTGAGTTGTTTGAGGCGTGTGGTAGCATCCCAATTGTAATTTACATTATCTTTAATACGGTAGTCGGATGAAGTGTTGTAAGTGGTTGATGAACCAGATGAAACAACTGTGCCAACGATACCATTTACGTTAACAAAACCCAAATGTGAAAACCCGCCAGACGAAGCACCTCTGCCTAAAAAAATGCGTCCACCGGCTTCAATAGATACGCCCGTAGCACTTGCACTTCTGACAGTGGTTGTGGTGTCCACCAACAAGTTGCCGCTGCTGTCGATGCGCATTGCTTCTGCGCCAGCGGTGGCAAACTCCAACGCATTTACATCCGGTTCGTATATAATCTGACCATTAAATGCGCTTGTACTTCCTCCAAAAAACAGGCGTATGTCGTTTGTATCATCGCCGCCTTGAATACTTACATCTGTACTTGCACCGCTGCTCCCTTTTATATGAAGTAGGTCATGCGGCGCACTTGTACCAATGCCCACTTGTCCATCACACATAATAACAACTTGGTCAGATTGAGTGCTTCCAACATTTGATTGGAATTTAGCAATTGTTCTGCTTGATGTGCTAGTTGGGTGGTACGCTAATAATGCTTGATTTGCATCGCCAGCCGCACATTTTGCGGTTACGTTGCTGCCTGCATCTAAAAGGATATTAAAGTTAGTATCAATCGTTACATCAGTGCTTGCAGTTGCGTTTGTTATTGTATCAACCGCTAAACTGCCTGTTACTTGTGCGCCAAAAGAGGTGGTGGCGAGTTTTTGATTGTTGTTGTGGTAGAGGGTAACAGCGCCATTATTAACACAATTTACATAAAGCTCATCTGCCGCACTTTTTAATGTAATATTATCAGATGCTCTTATCTGTAAATAACCTGTCCCTACTTCATCAATAAAACTATTGAATCCACTGTGATAAATCTGCAAGTCCTGAGAAGCACCTAGCTGTATCTTCTCATTGTCACCCAGAGACAGCGCAGTTGCAGCGGTAAACGTACCGTAAGCCACAATCTCAACAATGTCAGCGGCTACAGCGGCAGAAGCCAATGTAACGCTGGTGCCATTGGTTGCTGTTACATCAGTACCAACAAGAAGCTTTACACCGTTAAGAAACACATCAACAAACCCAGCATCATACGTTGCTGGAAACACTGTTAAACTACCGTCATAAGACCCGCTACTTGTGCCTACTGTCCAAGCAAACCTGTTAGCTGTGCCGTTTACAGATGAACCAGCACTAATAAAGCCAGAAGAACCGTAGACCTTCATCAAGTTATTAGTTGTATCAAACCACAAATCGCCAATGTCTAGGCTTGTTGTCGGTGCGTTTGCTGACACACGGTATGTCTCAGCGAATGTGGTAGCCCCAGAAAATGTGCCACTATTAATGCCAGTCGCTACAGTGGCAATGTTATTTGTCGGGCTGATTTGACCAGCAACCGTGTTTACATTTGTCTGGTTAGTGCTTGTTAAGGTTAACTGCCGCCATTGTGTGTTGGTCAGGTCATAGACCTTCATAATGTCGTTAGTCGTATCGAAATATAAAGCACCATCAATCAATGCTGCGCCATCGTTATCAACGCTTGGGTCACTGCTTTTCGCCCCAAGGAACCTATCGTCAAATGTGTCTAATGCTGCTTCCGCTGCTGCCTGGGCGTTTGATGCTGCTGTTGCTGAACTGGCAGAGGCAGTGGCAGAGTTGGCTGAGTTGGTTGCCTGAGTAGATGCTGTTGATGCGCTTGTTGAGGCATTGCTGGCTTGGGTTGAGGCTGTTGATGCTGAACTTGCCGCCGCTGTTGCGCTACTCGCCGCTGCTGTTGCTGATGTCGTTGCTGACGCTGCATCTACTATCAAGTCCCATTTTGCACTATCAGTGTTTGTTGTAAGGGGCTGTGAACCGCTAGATGTATGTGCAGTCTTAGCTAAGAATATGTTATTTGTGCTGGTATCTTTTACTAAGTCACGAACAGCATAAGAAGTGCTTGCTGCCCAATTACCCTTGAATGTGCCTATTTCTTGAGTAACGCTAAGTTCACCACTAGCATCAAAGGACAATACTTTGTTAGCGCGGTCTGTTGCACCCACGGTAAACTCTGTGCTTGTTATTGTGTTTGTGGGAGATAGTTTTAATGACCGCCCAAGTTCTTCTTCAAGTTCCTGAGTAATTAGCGTCAGTTTGTCTAACGCATCCTCATGGCTTTCGGCTGGAAACGGGTCATTTGCTACATAATCTGTTAGCTGGGTACGGGCTGTATCTCTAATTAAAACAACAGTTTGTGCAGATGTAGGGATATTGCCTGATGTAAACGTAACATTGCCGCCGCTTGCACTACCAACACCCGATACAGTGTAATGCGTGGTTTTTGTCTTTGTAGTTTCAGCACCAGTCGCATCAGTACGAATGATAACCGTAATATCGTCATCATCAAATATCTTGAAACCATAAGCAAATTCGGTAGTGCTGCCATTACCGCTATAGCTGTTTTTGGTTGTGGTGCTACTAACTGTCATTTCAAACTCCTAGAGTATATATACCTTATTTTGATGGTTTAAGAAAGGTTGTTAAAACCTGACCGCTGACGAAGACGGTGGTAGCCAGTAATCTTGGTTGTACTCTCTTTTTATGCGGCGTTCAGTTCTACGCATATATCCTGGGTCAGCCATCTCCATCAACCCGTAAAAACCAAGGTAATTAACAGCCTGCTCAGTCCAGAACAGATTGGCAAATGGCGTATTACTTTTTATAAACCGTAAGTAATCTTTTGAATCTGCCTTCATCCTAGCTGTTTTAGATATTAGCGCCAAACCATCACTAAGCGTTCCTATAGAGGGGCCAAGCACAGTTTCTTGGAAAGACTGACCGTACCTATTATACTCAGCAAAAAGAAAATCCCCATAAATACCAAGGCCACCGCCACGGACTAACGCATCAATCCAGGCCTGCCCACTTTTAGGGTCTTTTGGTTCTTTGCCGCGCAACAAGTCTTTTGCTGCGCCTGACAGATAACCGAGGCCAGTGGTCGCAACCACAAGAGAGGCAACTGCTGCGCCTCCTTTTAAGCCACCGCCATACGCATTGAATTGCGGTAATACTTGTTTAGTGAGTACAGTTACAGGAAACGACTTAAACTGCCCAGCAAATCTAACAAACTCACCTAATGGAGTTCCCTTCTGTGTACCTAAAGTCATCATGGCGCGTTCTCTATCACCAACAGTGACCACGCCTTCGTCTACAGAATCATTTATCAAGCCCATTAGCTTTGAACGTAAATCGTCTTTAAATCCTAGACGCATATCATCAGTCACATTTAAAGTTTTAAGGCTGTCTCTTATGATTGGGTCAATAACTTCTGCTGATAAATCGTTGATTGCGTCAGGTGTAACAAAGTTTTCCCCATCAGCCGCCATTGTTTCTAAGTGTCTAAAGGTAGACCATTCATCGGCAGTAAAGTTGTACAATTCTAAGGTTCTCTTTGTATTGGCTGGTAATTTATCAAAGTCCACATTTCTATAGTTAGCCAACTCATTAGAGAAAACAGCAGCCATTCCATTTTTATGGCCCTGCGTCCAGCCAGCCAACAAATTTAACTTGTAAAACACTTTCTGCATTTCAGAGATTACCCCTGGAAGGTCGCTTACGCTATCACCAGCAATAGCGTGAATTTCTCCTAAATGTTGGTCAGTGTATATTTTTAGGTGCTTAATAACTTGCTTGCGTTCTTTAGATGCAAATCTATTAAGCAATCCGTCTAAGGCATGTTTGTGTGAACCAGCAAAACCTTTGCTTGTTTTTCTGTTAATGGTAGCGCCTTTAAATGCTACGTCACCAAACGCAGATATAACAGCACCCCCCAACTTTGCCATACCTTGTATTGCCCTAGTTGTGTAGCCAATTTTAGCTAAACTAATTCTTGCTGGAATATCCAGCCCACCACTTACAATACCAAACTGTGCGTCTGCAAATTTGCGGGAAAGCTCATCAACAATCCCTTCCTTTGACGCAGCGCGGTCTTGTATATCGTCCAGTATTTGCTGGTGCATTAGCTTTGGGTTTGGCCCTAGCTTCTCAAGTAAGGCTATGTTTCTGGCGTCGTATTCAAAACTTTTGTAAAGCCTTTCGTATAAACTTCCGCGCGAATATTTTTGCGCATACTCAAAAGCAGCCTTGCCATCTCTGAAGTGTATTTTCCTAGATGAGCTAAGTTTTTTAGCAATGTTTGCGGAAGAAGGCTTGCCTATCTGCGCCTCTGTAGTCTCGTCAGCAAAGTGGTGCCTGCCGGAAATAAACTCTTTATACTGCGTTTCCAGGTAGTCTTCGATGTCAGCCTTTGCTGTGGCCTTTGTAACGTCTAGGTTTTTGAATGTCCGATTCTGGTCAACCAGCTTTAAAAAGTCAGCCTTCCACTGGTCAAACCCAGCCCTGCGTATCATGTCTGAGTCATGGCTTTGGCGAACCAAAAAATCATCTCTGTCGCCAATATAAGCGCCAGCACGGTTTTTCCTTCCTAACCTAGCGTTGTTACTTTTGTCTATTGAATTAAATATTTCAGCAGCTTCTTTTGAAACCTTGCCATCGCTAACCATCTGACCTCGGTTATCAGGGGCTGTATAAGCGTACATAGTAATTTCTTCATCTAAGGTTCCGCGCCTAAACACATCCTCTAAGTGCGCACCTTTTTTATTTAAATCCAACTCAAAAGAAGCAGCGTAGTCTTTATGGATAGCACCTCTTAAAGTCGATACACTGTCACGCGAACCGACAGTCATTTTAGAATTTCCTGTTAGGTACGCATTGTAACCATCTATTTCATTAGCCGACTTACTGATTGCAGCGGTTATATTTGCCCTATGTTTAGCCCTTAGCAGCGCTTCTTTTTTGCTTTGCAGCGCAACAATACGCATTTCACGCACAGTTTCACGCGCAACATCAAATGCCCTATCTAAATCATTCTGCGACTTTGGAGACTTTTGTTTTAATTGGCGGTCAAAATACTTGACCATAGTTTCCGCTTCTTGATTACTAAGCTGCACACCTCTGTCTGTTGCTTGTTGCAGCATCAAGTTCATACATTTTTTGCTTGCCACTACCCTACCCCTTTATAACGCAGCTTGCGCCAGCAAACGCAATCTCGTCCATATTTTCTGAACGCTCAACAATAGAAGTCCAACCATCCAATTCTACCAACACATCATCGCCAATCATTTTGTTGTCAGCCATAGCCTTAACCTGTTCCTCAAGAGATTCAATTTCTTGGTTAAACCTAGCAATTTCTGCATCAGGCGTTGCAGTGCCGCGCTCATACGCCAGTGCTTCAAATTCTATTTCTTCTAAAGTAGGGGTATAGCTTTCTAAGCCAGAAATCTCTTGGTTAATAGAACGAACTCTAGCAACCTCTGCGTTCATTTCCTGTTCAGTAACACCTGGCCCCTTAGAAACCTCCAACTCTATAGCCTCGTCTGCTGTGATAGCGTTTTCAGCAATATTTATTTCATCAAACAATTCCTCGTCACTAAGGCCGCGTGGGTCTATCCCTAACTCAGCAACGCGTTCCTCTAAGTCTGAAGCCTCCCTCCAAGCTACGGCTTCGGCGTCAAAATCACTAAACCATTGTTTCGTTATCGCGTCTGTTTCAACAGCATTTACAAATTCATCTGGGTCAACTTCAGTATTATAAGTGTCGATTTTTGAAGGAAAAAAACCTTCCTCTTGCGCAGCTTTTTTCATGTCCTCTAGGTCAAGACCTTTGTTGTTTAGAACGCGAAAGCCAACTGTATCTAGCCTGTCAGCTAAGTCTGAAACACCAATACTCTTAGGGTTTATGCCACCTTTATTTCTTATGAAGTTAGTCAAATTTGTTGTTGGCTTTTTCTTTGCCGCTGCTAGCGTTGGTGGTAAATCCTTGCCTTTACCTGGCACTTCTAAAGGCGGTTCGTCTGCTAATTGCAGCAGTCTGTTTGTTTTTATATCGACTTCGCGCTTATACTCAGTGCGTAGTGCGGGGTCAGTCTTTAACACTGCCTCTACACGAACAGGCTCACCGTTTGCAGTTTGTGCAATAGCAGACCTGTATGCTTGCACAACCGTTTCTGGCGTTGAGCGTGAAAACACATCTGTTAGCTTGCCGCCAACACCAGTAACCGTTCCACCAAGTATGCTTCCGGCAGTTACATTTATAAATGCGTCCATAAGGCCATAATCAGGGTCTTGTTCAAAATAAGAACCAGGCAAAGCTACGCCTGCTTCAAAAGCAAGCCCAGCCAACCCAGCCTCGCCAGCACCAGCAGCAACCCGACCCGCTGTAGCCCCATATTTTGCAGTAATACCAGACACAGCCCTTGCTGAAGCTGCCCGTGCAGGCGCGTACAAACCAACTGCCAGCGGTGCAGCAAAAGCTATGCCTACGTTTACAGGGTCAAAAATACTTCCGACTACGCTAGCGCCAAATCTTGCTGCACTTGTGCTAAAGTCTCTCTGCGCACGGGATAAGACTAAATCCCTTTCATACCTTCTGTCATGCGCCTCTGCTAAAGACCTAGCTACACTTTCGCGCACCCCTGTATTTGGGATGCTTAATCCATCTCTAAAATATTGGCTTTCATTGTATTCGTCTTTTGTAAGGACACGCTCATCATAAAATTGCCTAGAAATGGCACTGCCGACACTACTAAGTTTTTGCACACCAAATGATGTTGCACCAAAAAACTCAGCACTTAAAACATCTCCTGTGCTTGCTGGCGTGTACTGAAAGTAGTTATCCACATGCGACTTAGAAAAGTTCATTTGCGGGTAGTAAATATTCATCAAAATGTCTCAACATCAAAAGCGTCTATTTCAGCGCTAGGACGAATAGGTGCGGCAGATTTGCCTGCTTGAATCTTCGCCTGTTGCGCTGCTTGTATGCTAAGTATTTCAGACAGACTCTTAGAAATAGGCTCTGCCTCAGAATCAAATACCGCCCCGCCATTCCTGTCTACCAAAATAGCTTGAGAACCATCACTGCTAATAATCCACCCAAAACCAGTCTTAACTTCAGTTAGATATTGGTCTTTTTCCATGTCGTATGTTTTTTCAACTTTGGCGTATGGGCTAGACCTATAGTAAACATCATCAACACCCAATTTAGCTACAGCCAAGTTTAGCCTTTTCTCAATGAAGTCAGCATCATTCTGCAAGTATTTTGGGAGTCTTAGGCTTGTGCCTTTATTAGGAAAGGTGTCTATGTAAGAATATCTCTCATCAAATACCGTAGCCGCCTGGTCAATGTAGCCTTGGATATTAGTGGCATCCACTTTGTTGTCGCCACTTAAACTTTTGCCATCTTCTTGTATTAAAAATACAGCCAAATTGCTAATCATATCTATATGCTGTTGACGCGCATCCCTCATGCCCTGGGTATCGGCTGCGGCACTTCTTATGGAGTCACCTTGAAAGTCAACAAACAAACCGCCAAGCATAGAGTTCAAGTGTTTCTTTACTTCACCATTAGTGCGCACTTGTTCATTTAATAAGTCTCTGTTCTGGGGCGTCACGCTTATCTTGATGTTCCCAGGCTGTGCTGAACTAAGTAGTTGCTTGGACATAGGTGCGTCTGGTGCATTTGCTACATAATTAAGGGCTAACTTAAATTCACCCGCCCTTAACTGGCGCATTGCAGCCGCTTCAACCTCTGGCCTAACAGGGCTGTCTGGGTCTGAAGATATGCCGCCAACCGCCGCCAATGCCGCTGTGACATCCTCTGGGGTTTGGGCTTGGCTAATAGCGTTACTAAATGTATTGACTTCTGCTACAGTAAAAATTTTTATCTGGTTGCCTCTTAAACCCATTTCTGACTGTGCAGTTATTATCTGGTCTTTTGTCGGCCCCTTTGTTGGGTCAGACACATTTGGGAATTTACGCTTAAAGTTTTCTACAACATAACTGGCAGGGTCAGCAGCTATTAACTCTTTTCTGCGCGTCATAGCTTTGTCAAACATTGACACTTCAAGCTCACGCTGTCTTGCCAAATCAGTTCCAGCGGCAGCGCGTGATTGGCTAGAAAGTATATCTCTTTGGTCAGATATTTGTTTGGGAGAAGCGAAAGTTAAGTTATCGACCACATCAAAAGTAGTTGCAGCAACTGATGCTTGCAAATCTACATCATTTGCCAATTCATATTGACCAGTTTGGCGTAGTGCATTTGAAGCGGCTGCTGCTTTATCTGCACCCTTACCTGTGGTTCGGATAGATGCCAAAGCATTTTCAGCGTCAACTTTAGCTTGGGCTGTTAGCGGGCCTTTAAGGTAGCTGATGTGGCTCTCATAAAGATTAGCAATCTGCCCAATTTCAGCAGCGGTGCGGCCTTTGCCGCGGCCTTCACCTTTTAGTGTTCTTTCTTTTTCGCCTTCAAAATATGAAATGGATTTGTTTGTGTCTGTTGTTTCTGATAAAATCTCACGCTTATCTATCTCAAATCCAACAGAATCTATTGTCCAGCCTACATTTAGCCCATCGTTATTGGCGTCCAAAATTAAGTTGTTTATGTCACTCATAATCTCTGGACGTAGACCTTTATTTGACACAGCCTCATCTATATAAACGCCAATGGCGGTTTGTGCCTGGTTTTTTCTTTGGGCTTGTTGTTGAGTAAAAACCTTTGCCCTGCCGATTGCCAATTTGCTATCTATGGCGCGTGATAAATTATCTTTTACAAATGCCCTTTGGCTTCTTGTTAAATCAGTTCTGGAATCAATGTCAGCTATAGCGCCTTTTTTAAAAGCGCCTGCTTCTATGTCAAACCCACTGACGGTGCTGCTTTTGGGGTTATCAATTAACTGTTGTGCCTGAGGAACGTAGTTAGATATGGCTTCGTTTTTTGCTTCGCCAGCTTGCGCCTTTTTCTCAGCCATGCCAAATTGGTTGGCTATATTACTTACAGTTTCACCAAGACTAGCCATAGCCCTACCTGGCGCTTCAAAAGCAGCACTACTTGCGCGTTGACTTAGCTGCCCTGTTGCTAGCCCCACTCTCGGCCCTTGGCCTTTGTTGTAAATTGGTATTCTCATGCCTTACCCCATAAGTGAGGCAGCTTTAGAACCGCCTTGTAACAATGATTGATATGACTGTGTTTTTAAAGATGATGCACGGGCGCGACCCTCTGCGCGGGCTAACGTGGCTGATGCCTCGGCTGCGGTCTGTTGCACATCGCTGGCATACTGCACACGCAGCGCATCCATCTCTGTGTTGAAGTAAGTGTCTGCCAGTGCCTGCATTGGACTTCCAGACATTTGAACACCTGATGCCGCTGTAGCAACCGTCTGTGTAGCTATAAGTCTTTCTGACTGCTGGCGTAGGTTAGCTTCCTCGTCTACCTTTTCACGGGCTTGGAGAATAGCCTCGTTTTCCATGACCTTTGCATTGTATTCAGCAGTTTGCTTGGCAGCTTTTGCCGCGGCCTGGTTGCCCTTGAAACCCATAATGCCGCCAGTAACGGCTGCGGCGGCAGCTAGTTCAACACTCATTACGTCACCCTTGCCATGCGGTAGTAATCGCTACCGTCTGGCCCAAACTTATGCATAATACCTTCATTCTCAAATCCCATCCATGTGGCGAATCTAATCGCCTCTGGGTCGCCCATGTGAATACTAGCCTGGACGCGATGCAAACCTGTTGTTGCCAGTATACTACTAAACAACGTCTTAGCATACCTAGCCAGTGATAGCTTCCATTTAGGCGCATGCTTTGACAGGATAACCCAGCCCTCCCCGACACCAGGCCACATCTCATGTATGCCACCAACAGCAACAACGTCCTTGTCGCCCATGATTGCATAGCCAATCACTTGCTGCCCGTTGTCAAATGCAGCCCTCATGCTTTCTGGAAAGTCAAAGTCAGTCTCAATGCTGTTAATAAGACTAGAGTTAAATGGCACAATCCTAAGCATCGAAAGTATTTGACCTCCGCATGATTGCCAGCACTGTCATAGGTAATGGTTGTGATTGCCGTACAATAACTCGCGCATCAGTCTCGTATCCAGATGGGAAGTATATTTCTTTATCGCCCGTAAACAACGGCACAGCTTTATCCATAGCCATGCTACTGTCGCGGAACGGCAATCTGTCCAGGTTGTCTGTATCTGGCCCTAGTTCTGCACCGACTGTGTTAAAGAACCTCGCTGTCACCCCATGGATACGCTTTATCTTACCTTGCGAAACGCCATCATCAGCGCCAGCCTCTAGCCTTAGTGTCTCCACGGTTGAGGAGTATGAATAGCCTACATGCACCTTTGATGCTGTGCGGTCTAACGTAACTGCGCCAGCAGATACTGTTCTGTCTGGGTGGGTAGCACCATCAGCAAGAATAGATACAACTTGACCCTCTAGGTGGTTCAAGCCTGTAATTGTGCTGGTAGCTGTGCTGTCGTAGGTAAGGCCACTGTCTACAAAAAACGCATCAGCCACATCATCGCCAAACTCAATAGTTTTAATAAACTCAATGTGGCGCACTGTACTACCATCAATGGTACGTTTGACAGATACATAAACCTGGTCTTCTGCGCCTGATGGAATGGCAGTTACACTCTCAACAATTCCGCTGCCGCCAATGGTGTGGTCATGCCATCCAACAGCAGCATTTGCACGGTCATAGGTAAGACCAACTAAACGCCCGTCATTATGCACAAACCATAAAATTAACTCTGGTTCCTGTTGCCATACCATATCAGTAAGACCGCCGCGCGGGATGTGGTCTGCTAGAATTGTTAAATCTATTCCCAACAATCCGTCAGTGTCCAAGTCAAATGTAATCTCTTTTACTTTCTCTTGGCCTTTCTGAATAAGAATAGTGCTGTTACCAGCGCGAACTGGTCTAATGTCTGATGTTCCAAATGTTGTTTCACGCAGCACGTTTACGTTTGTAGGTGTAACTGGCTGGGAACCTGTGCCGCCTGATAGTGTAAATTCCGCGCCTGTTGTTAAAACTTGCAAAAATCTAGCTGGCAATAGATGCCTAATAACATTAACGCTGTCAGATGCAATCGTAATGTTTACCGCGTCATCATCTAGTATGCCTGGGGTGTGGTTTTCAAAATCTGCTGACACACTGCCAAATATTGTCTGTGGCTGGCCCGTAGTGCCAGCAAAGTATAATCGTTGCTCATAGAAGCCAACAGCCCGTGGGAAGCCCTGGTCGCCATTAAATGCACCCAATGACCACAGTTTAGTCGCGTTACTAGAGCCAACCGCATGTTCTGGCAAAGTTGAAATGCCAATCGCGTTAGTTTTTACTGTAGCTGTAACTACTGTCGCGCTTGTAAATCCTGTGATTACGACATAACCATTAGCGTCATGCTGGTATGTCCATGTTAAAGCGCCGTACACCTCGCTGCCTTCAAGATGGACAGGTGGTGTATTACCAGAGGTTTGTGTGCTGCCAGTGGTGTGTTTATAAACATGCCCGTTGAAACGAACTTTTACATTATTAGCGTAGCTTTTTGACGCTTCCCATTCATCATAATGAACTTCTAACACTTCTCTAAAACGTATGTACCTACCAACATCTGTGCTAGCAAACAAACTTGCAGAGGCTGTTATTGTTATTCCAGAGCCTGTTTGTGCCGAAGCATACAAAGTTGTCGTGGTGTCATTCTCATCAAGGTATGGCCCATCAACAAAATCAATGTCAGCTATCGTAAAGCTCGTTGCTGTCGTTCTTGTTAGCTTTGCTGGCTCATGGCTTTTGTGCGCCAGGTAAACAACATCAGCAGATTGCGTATAATTTAATTCAAATACTTCTGTGGCGCTGTAAGTCGTAGTAACTTCTACAATCTTACCAGCAGTGCCGCCGCTTGTGTAAGTAGTAAAGCCAGTGCTATTTACGCCCGATAATGCAAACGTATTTGTAGCAGTGCTGGCTACAGTAAACTCTCGGTTGTTTAGTTCAGTCATACCAGCAACTGACTTGATAAACACCCTGTCTCCATTAGAGAAGCCATGACCGTTAGATGTTACAACTGCTGGGTTAGCCTTGGTAATTGCTGTAATTGTTTTTGCGGCCTCAGTAAGTAAGCCACCATCCTTGTAGAAACGGATATAGTTTGCACCCATTTCTAGGACATACGCTTGCTCATCACTGAACTCAAAGTTCATCAAACGAACCTTGCCACCGTCTTTAGAACGCCCAGCAAAGAATGTACCTGGTCTGCGCGTTACACCGCCAGATGGGTACACCAACATATTGTTTAGCGTTTGCGCAGCCTCGTTGTATTTCTGTAAATCAATACGGCCTTCTAGCTTTGGCGATATTTCACCAGCGCGGAAGTTGGTGATGATGCTGGATACACGGGCCATGTTACAACCTAAAGTTAGTAAAGGTGTCTGCGATTGGCTGTTCTGGGTATCCTTCCATAGCGTCTATTGATTTGGCCTCTCGTAATCTTTGTTCGTATAATCCCTGCATACCCTGCGCCAGAGTAGAACTGCCTGTAACTCCATAAGCAATTTCAGCAGCCAAGCGATGCGCTATTGTGGAAGTTAGCAAGGAATCATACTGTTCAGTATCAGCCTCGCGGCCTATGTATATAATATTGCAGACATTCTCATTAGACAAAATCTTACGGCCCTCAATCTTGTACATGACATTGCTGTCATAAGCTGCAATCTCGTTGTTCACACTGGTATCCCAGAACGACAACAACCGCAAACAGTACGGGTCTGTTGGTAAAGTGTACTGGAAGTTAAAACCAAATGCCGGAGTGTCAGTGTCTTGAGGCAATGATTTTCTGGTGACAGCTACGTTCCAGGGATGTGCGCGTAGAACTGAGTCACGGATTAACTCAAAGTTTCTGTTACAAAGCCTAGCTTCTTTAGAGTTTTCTGTTAGGGCTGTAATAGTAGCAGCGCCTAGCAAGTCTAGTGATTGGTTACATATGTCAACAACTGATGGCATGGTTTACTAGCCTTTCAACTCTAATCAGTACGCCCTTGCTTAAATTCTTCTCGCCGCCCATAACAGGGCCACGTTTCCTATATGCTTCTCTTGCTATAATCTTTAACTTATCTGTTGGTAACAATACCACAGTTTCATCATCAAGTATAAATGCCCAATGTGTTGCTTGTGTTGTAGCTATGCCACTTGGTTTGTTTCTACAAAAAAACTCCACAAACACATTTCCCGTCCGTGAAGCTACAAAATCCCTTTTTACCTCTATAGTGTTTCCACTGAGTATGCCGCCTAGCCATTGTTCAGCTATCTGACCTACTTCTAAATCCCAGCGGAAGTCTCCGCACGGCTTCATCATATCCCCTCCAAAAATGTATGGGAGGCGGCAGAACCGCCCCCCACATTGTTTAGTTTACAACGTACTGGATGACAAAAGCCATGTCACCACCAGTTCCACCTGTCGCATTGAAAGTTGCGGCAACATAGTAGAACCCGCCTGAGTCAGAACTATCACCAGCCATTGTGTACATCTTCTGGCCTGTAGTGTTTAGGTCAGCGGCCTCATAACGAAGCTCTGCTAATGCTGCACCATCGGCAACAGAAGTAGCAAAGAAGTCCTCGTCCTTAACAGCGCCAGCATCTGTGTAGATACCAACATTGTATGTGCAGCTTCCACCTAAAGCATCTGAGCCTACTTGCAAAGATACAATGGATGCGTTGCTTGGAATCGGTGCAAGCATAACGATGTCATCGTCAGTGCTATCACCAGCAGCCAAGGCTACGTTTCCCTGAGCCACACGGATTACGCCGTGCAGTTCCTGGGCATCGTTAGCGACTTGAGGGGATGCCTCAAGATTCGCTACTAAGTCTGAGTTTTTAGTAGTCATCTTTTAGCTCCTATTAGTCAGGGGTTTCGTCACAGAAGATTTGGCAAACCTTGTTTTCTTCCATGCGCACCGCACCGATGCTCATGCAATAGTAAACCTGGGTTGCGTAACCTTTATCTGCACGCTCATCAATACGGGCAGAAATGTCTTTGCCCATACCTAATGTAAGACCATCCTCAGCCCATGCAAAACATGTACGAACATCTGTGGCAGAAACGGCCAAACGGTTCGACATGATAAAGCGGAAGCCCATGAATGTGTCCACATCGCCAGATACCAACGCCTTGACGGTGTTGAAGTCTGATGAAGTCACCTGAGTTGTTCCAAGCAAATCTTCAATCTGCTTTGGGCCAACTGCAATGTAACGTGGGATAGAAGGGTCAACGTCTGCAAGGTCTAACTTACGCTTTGCTTCAGTTAGCTTTGCAACGGTCAATCCATCGTTTGATGATGCTGAACCAACAGAGTTGGCTGTTGCATCTAGGGACGCTGAACCACTACCAGTTTCGCCTGTTGAGGCTGTACCTGTTGCAGCAGTAATGATGACATCATCCATCGCACGACCCATAGCAGCAGCAGCCGCCATAGCGTAAGATGAAGTCGGGTCAACAAGCATACGAACCTTGTCTTGGTCGTCAATCAGGTCTGCATACTCATAGTCAGCAAGGCTCAAACGTCTACGCCCGTGTGGGGTATCAATCTGAGGTGTGTCGGCATTTCTTGATGTACGAAGCTGCGCTGTCGCTACACCAATTTGGTCGATAAAGGCATTTTTGCCAATAACATTCTCAATACGCACCGCATCACGAAGACGAGAACCCATCTGCTGTGATAGCATCTGCACGTTCGCAGAATATTGTTGTACAAAGCCCGTGGTGATTTGTGATGACATATCATGTCTCCATTGTTTTCACAGGTTTAAGTTACAGTAATTGCGATGCGCTACCCTTGCGGACACTTCTAGGTTTTTTAGCTACCATTAAGCTATCGTCTTTCCGATTGTCTTTAGGACGGAACTCTCCGCTACCCTGCATGACCAACGCCCAATACTTGTCAAAGAGAAGGTCAGGATTCACTATGTCTCTCTGCGTACCAAACTCTAACGCAGTTCTTAAAACTTCAAGCCTTAATGAACGATAATCTAACTCATCCATGTATCTGGCTCATTAAATCAGAAACCCTTTTTACAGCTTGCTCACGGGCTATAGGATTCTTCCTATCCCAATAAGCATGGCTTCTGTCATTCATAATCGCGTCAACCTCTGTTTGCGCAGAGGCTGGTGTCATTATACCTGACTGTGACATTTCTGCAACAGTATCTTCACTTGTAACACTTTGTCGGAAATCAGCAATTTTTGCAAAGGCTTTTATAAACTCAGGGTTATCCCCTAACTTTGAACCGTCTTGTAAAGTGATGTTAAACATTTCTGGGTCAGCAAACTCTTGCGCTGCACTAGCAGCAGCCGATACTTTTTGGTCGTAAGCACGGCCCCACTCTTGCTTTAATACTGACTCAGTATTTTCACGGGAAATCTCAACCTGTTCCATTGTAGCTGAGTCTATTTGCTCTACGCTGCTTTTGTAATAATCAAGCACACCTTTGGCCTGGTCGGGCGTAAGGCGCAGCTTATGCGCAATATCTGCGTAATCAGACGCAACTTCCTCTGTAATTATGTTTCCATCAATAGGAAGCTCGTACCCTGTAGCTGCCTCTGGTGTTCCTAATCGGCTGTAAATCCTGTCTAAGTCCTCATCTGTAGGGTTTACTGGCATCGGTATCTTGTCCGCGCCGATTAGTTTTTGCGCGTTCACATAAGAACGGGCTAGGTTTCCAACATCTTTAATGGGTGAAATGCTAGGGTGTCCACGCAATTCTTCTGGTATCAATTCTAAAAACTCGTTACCAGACCCACCTGATGCTACTTCTGCTGGTGTCTCCATGACAGTTGCAGTTTCTGGCTGGGCTACCTGTTCGACAGTTTCTTCTGACATTTATTCCTCTTTCATCATGTTATGGATATGAAGGATAACAGCACGTTTTCCTTCCTCAAATGCTGTAGCATTGGCATCGCCAGCTACATAACTAGAAGCACGGTAGTTACACCTCGCCTCTAAGTCCTCTAAGACTTTGGTTGCGCCATCGGCGGTAAACGTCTGTCTGTAAAGGAATTTAATCTTTTCTATTTCTGGTGTCACTTACTAACCATCCTAGATGCTTGGGCAAGCTGACCTACATTTTGTATTTCTTGTTGCTCTTGCATCATTTCCATTTGTTGCTGTTGCTGTGCGGCGCGTTCCTCACGAACCTGTTGCACTTCACGTTCTGACCGCAATGCTGTCTTTGGTACGCCTAATGCTTCAGTTACATGCTTAACCAACCCATCGGCATCAATGTGGTCTCCTACTGGTATGGATTGCGACAGCGGCATGAGTATTTCTAGCGCTTTCATAGTGCTGTTAAGGCTGCTTGATTTCTGCGCACGGGCTAGTGGCGATACATATTCAATGTCTACATCACGCCCTTGCAACATCTCTGGCGGCTGTTGAAGCATGTCACTGCGCAACATTAGCGCAAATACACGGTCAATAAGAGGCCGAAGCATCTCATTCATCAATCTTCCCAGCACAGGGCCAATCACTCTCATACGTTCTTCCTGGCGCTGGACAACTTCAGTAGCTGTCATATTTGGTGCGCCACCACTAAGAAGCTGGTCAACATAGAACGCTGAACGAATAGCTGTACGCCGTTGTTCTTCCATACTTAGACCAATAGGAATGTTTGCGCCTGTGTTTAGCGGCGTAATCATCTCTCTAGTACCGCTTCTAAAGAAGTTCAATCCCCCAGGCTGCGTTCTGATGGGCAAGAGGAATCCATCGTCAGGAACAAGAAGGGGAGGGTCTATCTGTTTCTGAGCAGCTTGGATGATTGTCTTAGACATAAGATTCAACATCTTAACATCAGGCAACGCAGTCATCGCTGGGGAACGCCCCATTGTCTCACCAGTTGCCTTCAAAAATCGTGGGACAATGTACGGGAACTCTTGGAAACCACTTTCGGAAAGTAGCATCTTTGTTTGCATGTCGATGTAGAATGATGCAAACGGCATGTTTTTGTTGTCACGCTTGTTAGGGTCACGGTTAATACGCGGCACAACAGCATGCAACAAATCTATTTCGTCATCTGGCTTTTCTTTAAACTTCTTGGCAATGTAGTCGCCAACATTGTCAATACCAAACCTTTGCACAGCTTGACGGGCTGGTAGCCTGTACATTCTAAAGACTGTATCTACAATGCCAAACTGGTTCTCTTGAACATAGAACTCAGATATGTGCCTGGTGCTAAAGCGTAGGTCACGGTCATCCATCTCGACAAACATACAGCCTGTGCCAAATACAACCAGGTCAACGTACATCTCATGGATTTCAGTTTCAAAGTTAGAGTGGCTAAACGCCCTCATCATGCGCATACTGGTGTCTTGTAACCACTCGCGCACCTCATCGTCACGGCCTATGTCTGCATCTTTTAAGTCCAGGTGGAACCAGGGAGTTGCACCACTGGTGAGCATGCCGTGAAGACTAGCGGATAACAAATCAACAGCCTGCAATGCAGTGCCATCGAATATCATTTCCATCCGCTTCTCGCCTCTGGAACGCTTGCGAACAATATCGGCTTTGCGGGGTAGCATATAATCAGCAAGTTCCTGATAATGCGTATCCCAATTATCCCTACGGGTCTTTAGTGAATCGTACCGTTTTACCAGTGACTTAATGAAATCTTGCATAGATTACCCCAATAATGTAGGTGTGCCGCCAGTGCCAGTAGTAGGTCCTGCGCCACCAGCCAAGCCAGAACCAGCAACTATAGTAGACCCAGCACCTTTTCTTTTACGGGCTTTCTTAACGGCTTCTTCAGACAATGCTGCTGCGCGTTCTGTATCTTCTTCAGCGGCCTCTACTGGTGGTGGAGGTGGTGGTGGTGCGGGTGGCATATAAACTTTTGGTTTTAAGAACGACATTATGCAGCACCTCCTGTTGGGGATTTAGAGCTAGGCTTTGCATAAGCTACACCGTAGCCTTCCATTATTGTGCCAGCTTGTCCTTTACGTTTGCCTACTGTGCGGCGGCGTGCTTTGGATGCCAAGAGTGTATCATCAGGCACAACCTCTGGTGTTACCTCTGGTGTAACTATTGGCTCAGGTGTTGGCGGTTTATCACCTAACATAGCGCGGCGTTCTTCTTTGTCAGTGTTCATAACAATGTCAAAAGTTTCAGCGGCAACTTTTTTAACAGGCTTTTCAATAAGTTCTTCAAAAGCTTCATCAGCTACATTTTTAACGCCCTTTACTACTTTCTTTACCGGCCTTTCCAAAGGCTCAACAACAGCCTTATCTACTACTTTAGCAACCTTCTTCACCGGCTTTTCCAGAGGCTCAACAACTTTTTTATCTACAAACTTTGCAACCTTATTAATTGGTTTCCTAATAAATTTTGGAACAAACCTTCTTACTGCACCACCCATAATAATCTCCTAATCCCACTTGTGAAAGCCTAGTTTTTGTGTCTCAGTGCGCAGCCAGTACGCATTTTTATACCCTTTATTAGATAACATACTTTTTAGGTTTCGGAAACCTATAGCTATGTTTCTCTTACCGCCTATTGCAATAAAGTCAACTATCCACGGAACTGTGCCGCCACCATCATAACCTTCTGCTGGGAAACATAAGCTGTCTGTATACTCGACAACTTGGGCATAATTAGGGAACGCCCAGGTTGCAAAGCACATTGGCATGCCAGAATTGTCTCTTAAAACCAGGTACTGACCAAGTGTCATCGGCGGTCTAATGCAGCGTTCAACTTCTTCAACGCCCCACCAGCCGTGGTAATCACTCCAATCAAGCAGATACTTGATAGCTTCTACATCTATAGACTTGCTCATAATGTGAATGGGTTATACTCCATTTGTGCTATTTGCTGCGGAGGTTTCGTAAAGTTACTTCTATTTTCGAGACCCACAGCGAGATACCGAAACGCATCTGCCGCATGTGACGTAAAATCATGCAACGGATGGTCTCTAAAAACTTTCCTACGTTCATCGAACTCTTGCCTGTACTGTTTCAAATAACCAACGCCTTCACCACACTTATCCTTATCAAAGTGGCATTTAGGTATCAACATCCTTGCCGCGTTAATACCATCAGCTATCTTCATCTTAGGTATTACCCTAAACCTAATACCAAGGCTATAGGCTGTCTCTAACCTGGACTTTCCACTACCTAACTCTCTAACCTCAATGTCATGCGGCGCTAAATGGTCGCCATAAATGTATTCCTTCTTATTAAGAACATCCGCATAATGCTGTAGGCCAACACCGCTACTCTCGTAATAATCAATAATATTAACTGCACCACCTCGGAAAATCTGGGCGAACCAGATAGCTGTGGAATCGTTTATCCCCAAATCCCAAGCAGTATGCACAGGGTACATAGGGTCATAAGGAACTCTAGTAATACGTCCATCATCATCAGCAGCATCCAACAACTTGCCGTAGTAAGCGCCAATAATAGCAGCAGTAAACGAACACTCGTATTCCTGTTCATACTGTTCGGGTGTCATCTGCGTCCTGGCAGCGTCTAACTCCTCATCCTTAACTAGCCCACTCTCACTAGCCCGTACTATTTTATAATACCATTGGTCATTACCTTCTTCTGCTTGGTCTTTGGCAGTTTCAAATAAATCATAAAAGTGATTATGGCCTGCTGGTGTACCTAGAAATATAGCCGCACCCTCTCTATCAGATAGTGCTGGCCTCACAACCTCCCCCCATACCCTTGGATTCTGCATACCAAACTCATCGAACGCACACATATCTAAATAGATACCACGCAAACTATCTGGGTTCTCAGCAGATAACAGCATCAACCTACCGCCATTAGGAAAGTCCACACGCAGTTCTGTCTCATTAAAAGAAACACCTGGTATCACACCCGCATAGAACTTCACATAATCCCAGGCAATCCTTTTGGCCTGCGTAAAAGTAGGCGCTACAAACGCCACCCTTGGCCTTGGTAACTCACAAGTCAGCGCCTTCTTAATAAGTTCATTAACAGCCCACACGGTCTTGCCAAAGCGTCTGTGCATTACCAGCACGTTCCACCGCTTTAAACTGTTGTGCATCTCTGCCTGTAAGGGCCGAGGCTTATAAGGTATCTTAACTGCTTGTGCCACTGTCAGTCTCCCACAATATCCTAACTGTACCATCACTGACCTCTACGCCAGCACGGTTCTTAGCTTCCCCAAACTTCTCAGGCAATACCTTACCTACCTTCCACCGTACATGATGTGCATAGTCTCGCAATACATTAGGGTTGTAATCCTTCCTACCATGCAACGCATCACCATACAAAGTGTCTAACTCCTCTAAAGCCTTCTCCGCACTATACTGCTGCGCTTCCTTAACAGCCGCTGCAAACTCCTCATCCCTCTTGCAACGCTGGTAGAACGCAGTCCTGGACACGCCAGTGGCCTCGCATACGTCCACAATGCTATGCCCGTCTGCAATGCTGGATATGATTATGTCTGTGCGCTGTCTGGTAAGCTTGGTCATGGTTACTCCTGTGTGTGTGCTGGATAGTAGTATTTAACATATATATAGCAGGCCGCGCGCTGTCGGGTGTGCCGCCTTACAAAACATGCCCCCCTATGCCTTGCGCTGGCAGAACATTGCAGTGTGGCCTGGCTGCAACAGTGTGTGACATATTTGCAACACCTAACATTCTGTGATAGGCTCGCGGCGATTGCATTGCAGCGCGTCTGGTTCTGTACGTTGTGCGTGTATGCAAATGTAAAACAAACCCCATTCAAAACAAAACCCAAGCAATATCAACACTTGCCCAACACAAGCCACAGTAAGGCTTTGCGCTGCATGTGTAAACTTTTTTTATGTTTTGTGCATTTTTATGCTTGACGGTGCGCGGATACTGCGCTAGGTCTTGGTTATGTTCAATTACCTTGGAGGGTTAAGTTATGACTAATATTCAATTTACAGTTAAGTTTGATAGTGACCAAGATTGGTCAAACGCATCAGTGACAACCGAATGTGAAACAGCTTGGCACGTTTCGCAGTTTGTCGGATTCTGGAAAGACAAGCTTGGCCTGACAGATGATGACCATCATTTGTTTTTAGTTATTCGCAACAAGGACGGCAAGACGTGTCATCCTGGCAAACCAAAAGCAGCAGCTTAACAGCTGCCGCCCAAACCTTGGAGGGTTAAACAATGACCTATAACGAATACGTCAAAACTTATGAGGCGATGCTTTCTATCTACCTTGATGGCTTCAAGCCAACTAACATACCATCCGAAGTTAAGAAGATGGTCGCAGCAGCCGACAAGCTTGTTGATTTCCAAGAAGCTTATCCAAACCACACTGCAAAATACGAATCGCAATTTTAAAACCTTGGAGGGTTAAACCATGACTATTTATTATCACACACCATCACAAGCAAACGGCGGGTTTGTTATTTGGTCACATGCCAAATCATTAACCGATGCAGGCAAGACACTGGCAAAGCAAAACGCAGCTTTCCCGGGCAGTTCATCAGAGGGTGAGGTCATCACCATAGGCAAGCGTCCTAGAGGCTGCCATAACATCAGGCCATTCAAGTATTACCGGTTAGACGGTGACAAGCTGCGCAAGGTTCCAAACTTCCTAGCTGGCTTGATTAACCTTAGACCATAACAACGGCTGGCAGGGGCAACCCTGCCGCCTCATGGCTTGCCTTGCGAGGCACACCATGCGGCGAAAGCCGACAACGCAAACAACCTTGGAGGGTTAGACAATGGAATATGATTTTAGACAATGCCGCGCAATCTGCGCAGAACTGGAAACCGAGCTTGGCGTTTATAACTGGCGCGAAGTTATCGAAGAACTGAAAGACGACCAAGACGATTTTGAGGTTGCTGGTTATCGGTTCATTCACAAAGACAGTATCGACAAGATACAGCAAGAAGAACTTGCCAGTGATGAATATGTACTCGGCTGTTTCTTTCCTTCTTTCCTTGCAAAGCATGTTGGCCTTTGTGCTGATACAGTGGAAAAACTGCAAAAGGCAGAGGCATACGAGGCGCTAGGCGAGATGGTCATAAGCAAGGGAACTATCGCAGCATTACAAGCCGAATATGCTGGCGTTGATGGTTATGGGCATCACTTTGCACATTATGACCACAACGAACACGACCTTGATAACTGCAAGTTCTTTGCGTTTCGCGTTAACTAGGAGGGTTTCATAATGATAAAAGAACGCAACGAACCAATGTCGGATATCACGCTATCCTATGCTGATATTGAGCTAATATTAACCAGTTTAGAACATTACGTTCCAAGGACTAAATTGGCAAATAATCGCGATACAATGGAATTAATCTCATTGTTTAAGCGAAACGAATCCAGACTATTCAAAGCAATAAAAGAAAGGTCAACCAATGGCTAACAAGCTAACAATAGGCCTTGGCCTTTTCATGGTGCTAGTTGCATCAAGCATGCAAGACCCAATGACCAACGCAGCATTTGCCTTGCAGATATGCCTGTTAATAGCTGGCATGGGGCTTGCTGTTTATGGCGCAAGGAAAAGCAAATAAAAAAGTTAGGGGCAGCACAATAATAGCCTGCCCTTAATCGTCTACTATATGAACCAAACAAGAGGGAATAACCAAACCATGCAGACGCTAACCTTAGAAACACAAAACAACGTACTCAACGCAGCTATCGCAATTGCAGCGGATAACTCAACCGAAAACATGGAAAGAGTCGCGGCAAAGCTAACACAAGCAGAACGCGAGTATTTGCTAAAGATTATACAGCTTGCACAAGCCAGCAAGTAAAACAAAGGCAACAACCAATACCATTAACGGCTAGAGGGCTGTCAGTGGCCTTTAAATCGCTATTAAACCGTAGGAGGGTCAAACAATGGCATCAGTAAACAAAGAAGGCGTATATCATATCCAAGATTGGATTGACTCCAATCAGGACTATAACCCGCGAGTCTTTGACCTTTGGGCAAATGGCATAGCATCAGAGATAAACCAATGTGCAAGCCTTGACGATGATTTGCAGAGAAATAGCGAGTTTATCTATGAAGTAGGGCTAAACGACGCTAGAGGCTATGTAATGACAATAGCATTAGAGAAACAGCATTTTAACTTGGAGGGTTAAACAATGAAAAACTTGGATGGACTAAGCGCCTTTGCATTTACTAGCAGCTTTATAAGCAGCGTACTTGGCGAGATAGTATCAACAAACCAAGAACCATTTACCGCGCATTGGACTGGCAAAGTGCTAGATATAATGACTGATAACGATAGCGACTACACCTTTGTTTGCAGCTTAACACTGCCAGACAAAGGCAAACCGAAAATGTGGGTTTGTGATGGCATGATAGATGCCAAATCCATGTATGCTTTGATAGGCTATGCAACGTATCACGACATTGAACTGGAGAGATAGACATGCAGCTAGTATTTCATCGAATCAAATTCACAACAAACATAGCAGACCAGACAACATATCAAGACCACTGGCAGTTATGTGACACCAAAGACGAGGCAAGGCAGCAAGTCCTTACCTTGCAGAACATACACGGCGATGCGCTGGATTCCTGGGGCATTGCTGCAATCACAGACGCATCAGAGAAAAGCTGGGTAGAGAAATGACACCATCAGAACTTAGAGAAAGGCGGTCTTTCCTCGGCTATACGCAGCTTTCATTTGCTGAAAAGCTAGGGTTATCACGCCGCACAATACAAGCCTATGAACTAGGCGAGACAAGCATACCCAAGGTCTTGGAGATGGCCTTGGAAACGATAGAGCTAGAGGAGAAATAGAAATGTATGAAGTAAGAATGACAAAGCATTGGTCAGGCAAGACCTACAATGTTGACCTTGTATCTTGGCAGAGAGGTGAAGGCATGGCAGTTGGTAAGGCTTTTAATGTTTCACGCAAGGAAGCAGATAAAGAAGCAGACCGCGTTGCCAAGCTATACAACGCACAAAAGGTTTTGATGATAGTGCCAGGAGAATAAATAAAAAGGGGCTGGGGTGCTATGCTTAACAAGTTATGCTTAACAAGTTTGGCACCCTTTTCTTTTTGCAATAGGTACTTGGGTTGCAAAACAAGTAATGCATAACTTGTTAAGCATAGCACCGCTAATGCGGATTATATAAAAATCCAAAAACCTGTCAACCACAAATTTATAAAGCATTGAAAAGGAGGGTTTCACATGCAGATAATCACACGACAAGAAGCAAAAGAGAAAGGGCTGTCGCGCTACTTTACAGGCAAGCCCTGCAAGCATGGGCATGTAGCTGAAAAAACTGTTACGGGAGGTAACTGCATTGAATGTTATAATTTAAGGTATTGGGGCAGCAGGGAAAGACCAAAAAAAATAAAAGTGCCAGAACATTTGCAGCAATATCTAATAACAAGAAAGCAAGCAATACTAGCTGGGCAAAAGACTTATTTTACAGGGCAGCCATGCAAACGCAATCATGTTGCTAGTAGGTTTGTATCAAGTTCAGACTGCGTTATGTGCAACAGAGAAAAATCCCCTTGGAAAGAATGTTGCAACAAGTATGCTTATCGCTCAACAAAAGAACATAGAGACAAGCAACAAAGTGAGTACAGAAAAACTAACGCAAAGAAAGCGGTGCAAAGGGCTTCTTTATGGGCAAAAAATAATAGAGAAAGACGCAAAGAAATAGCAGAAGAATACAGGCGGCGAAACCCAGACGTTGTAAAACAACGTTCCACGCTTAGTCGCGCAATGAGGCGTAGACAGACATTGAAAAACTTAACTAGCGAATATTTCACTCACATTTATAACGAGTCTGCAAGGTTAACGAAAGAAACAGGGATACAGTATCACGTTGACCACTACTACCCACTAAGGGGTAAAACAATCTGCGGCCTAAACGTACCTTGGAATCTACAAATCATTACGGCAGAGGAAAACCTAGCCAAAGGTAACAAAATGCCAGAGGAGTTTTATGGGGCTAATCACACAATGATTCCCGCACTAACATACACCATGTCTCAAAGCTAATCGTGGCTATGTCATCCTTATTAGAGAAAGCATCGTTGATAGCTGAGAGATACACAA
>Ga0070754_10000608_pt1 | contig 32153 bp, 13 predicted proteins | sample VirMetDEL_Sep_01_FD_75181 | JGI IMG/M metagenome (GOLD analysis project Ga0070754, IMG submission 75181) | Aqueous microbial communities from the Delaware River and Bay under freshwater to marine salinity gradient to study organic matter... | ecosystem: Environmental > Aquatic > Marine >...
GAGAGTGCCGTTGAAATCACCTTGGATAGTGACACTTTCTGACATAAATTGTTTAAAACTTTTCATATCAGCAGTTCCAGGCTCTTAATGACTTATTTATTCTACTATTGGGATCGCTTGCAGTTTTAGAAGAAGTGAGTTTCTTCTTCATTCCTTTCATTCTAGCGCAAAACGATGCCCTTCTGGGATTTCCAACCTTCTTGCTTGGTGCCTTAAGGTCGCTTCCAGGATTTTCTCTCTCGTAAGATTTTCTTCCTTTTTCGTTAAGTCCACCTGATTTGTTTTGTCCCTCTTTCTTTGTCCATGCTGCTCCTTCTGTATGAAGGATTGGTTGTCCTGGTTCATAGTCCGATACTACGTAACTTGTTACTTTTGCGCCAGGATAAACTTTGTCAATCTGATTTTGAACATCAGATCTGCTAGGCATCTTTACTGATGGGAAGAACATTTTAATTCCATAATATTTTCCTCTCCAAGTAAGAGTAACCATTACAATATTTCCAGTTTTTGAAGGAACTCTTACCGATTCTTCAAATTCAATAGATTCTTTCTTTATGCAATTTGGATACTTCTTACCAAACATAGTTTTCATTCCTTTTTTCTCATAACCTTTCCAACATTTTTCATCAAGTTCGTAATTAGTTTCTTCTGATTTGTTTCCCCAGTTTGATGCACCTGCTTTACGACATTTAACCAGTGCTCCTGACGCATATGCACTTGGCCAAACGCTATAACGTGACTTTACTTTATGGTAACAGGCATCTTTCTTTCCACTGCCTTTACCTTTAATGTCTTTTTGTGCCTCATCAAGCACAATTTGAATTTCGTCTCCAACTTCAACGTTGTTCTCAGCAAACCATCCACGGTTTACTTCTAATGCTCGTAGAACTTCGCCATCGGAAGAGACTGGATTTTTATCATATGGCTCTAACTCTTTGATACTGTCAACGTATCCATCTTCAGTGATGAATGCAATATCAAGAGGAATCTTTGTTTCAGTCATGTGGAATGACTTCTGTCCAACTTCATCAAAAACAAATAACATTCCTTTATTGAAGTCAAGACTTTCCCTAAACATTAATCCAAGATTGAAATCTCTAATATTATTAGGAATTTCAATTTCAAGTGGAAGTGTTGTAAACTCTTCATTAGTTACATAATCTGCGGCAGTATCAATATAATCTGCTGCTTTAGTGATTTTTGATTGAACCCAGGCTTCAAGATTTCCTTCTCCTTTTTTGCCCATTTTCTTCTCTAATCTTTTTGCAGCATCTTTGACAGTCTTTAATTCAGAACGTGCCATAGAATATTCATGATCTTTTTTTTCTGCCATTTCTTTAAGTCCTGGTTCTGGTTTTACGTAGTCTTTACTTTTTTTACCTTTTGCAAAGGTTCTCACATTTGTTGGTTTTGCTGCCCCAGATTTTTGTTGTTGTCCAGGATCCTTTTCACGTTTACGACGAACTGCTGAACGGATCAGCGATTCACCTTTTTTACCTTTTCTTTTCAATGCAGCAAGTCTTGAACTACTAAAACATTTTGGAGTTTTAGTCTCTCCAGGTTCATTTGCACATGGAGAACCATCTGCTTGAACCCATCCAGGTTTGCCACCTTTAGACTTAGAACCTTTGAACCAGTGATGAAGACTTCCTGCCTCATCAATTGAAGCACCATTTTCTTTACGAAGCATTCCCTCAGGATCCACCATAAATCCAGCAGGAATTGGTTTACATTCCTTGTTGGTGTAGCAGTAATATTGTCCCGAAGGGCAGCGTCCGTTTTCTTTCATTCAACTGGTTTTGATTTAGTTTCTTCACCTCTTGCTCTTTTCTTTCGTCCAGCGCAATGAGCTTTCTGAGAAAATCCTTTTGGATTAGAGCAATCAATACTCTTTTTATATTTATTCGTCCAAGACTCTTGGAACTCTTTAAATGTTTTCATGATTCTAATGCAGTAAAGATTACTTTAAATGTCGTTGAATTTGTTGATGATGGATATCCAAGTAATCTCAATGCACCGCCACTAATATCAGTTGAAAATGTTGCAATTCCTGTTGGTTGATTAATTGTTCCATATTCTGTCATATATGTGTTACTACCATCATGTATCACATTAATAGTTGTCATGTTGTAGTTAGATCCCTCAGTTACTTGGATCTGATAGTTAACTGATCTATAAGTTGTTGCACTTATAGACATTACTGTAGCTGGAAGAATTGATGTTGTAGTTAAAACTCCAGATTGAATATCTCCAGCAATTAATTCAAGATTAGTTGCTGATACTGGAGAAAAAGTAAACTCACTAGAAGATGCATCATATCTTAAAAATCTTCCATCTCCAAGATTGGATGTGTCAACATCGGTAAGATCAACTAAGGCAGTTGATCCGCTTAAAGCAGTGCTTGCAATACCAACCCATCTAGAATTGGCTTGATCATAAATTAGTAATTTATTATTACCTGTAGTTTGATCAAAACTTACATCGTCAAGATCTTTGATGAATCCAGCACCACCTCCACCAATTGTGGAAATTTGTTGTTGTACACGATTAATGAATAATCGATAATGATTCGCAAGATCATCGAGTGTTGCAAATTTTTGATCCATTGGAGTCAATGGATCTCTTTGTCCGTCTACAGATTCTGGTTCACTTGGAGGTTCATTAAGTAAACCTTCTTGAATATCTTGAATCTCTTTTTGTTCTTCCTTTATTACTTTAACAAGATCAAATAATTCTTTGATGTCTTTTCTTACATGACGAATATCATCATCATAATATTTGACTTCCGGAAGATTTCCAATTTCTTCTTTTAGTTCGGAAAAATACTTAAGAAGAAGTTCATCTGTCTTGACACTTTCTTCACTTACTTCTTTAAGTTCATCCTTAATGCTTTGCTTTAATTTATTATATTCCCCAAGAATTTGTTTTTTTAACTTACGATCGTCATCTTTAAATTCTTTATGATACTCCCAAATTTTCATGGAAGAATCACGAAGTTCTTTCCAGATTTTGTTCTTTTCTTCTCCTAGTTTTTTATCTAAATCATTTACTTCAGTTCCAAACTGAACTTTACTTTCAAAATGTCTGGTTTCGTTTTGCTCAGATAATTTTGAAATCTCTAGTTTTATTTTTTCACCAAGAGTTTCAATTGTATCATTGACTTTGATGAAATCATCATCAATGACGCTAAATGTTTTACCTATCCAAGAAAAATCTGGTACTTCATTAACCTCATTTACCCATTTAGGAAATGTGGGAATTTCATTTTTTACTTTTTCAATGTCTTCTTTTAAAGACTGAAGATCTTCCTCATAATATTTTGGTTCTGGAAGTTCATTAATATTTCTATTAATGAGACTAAGTTTTTCTTCAATAGTCTCAATCTGCTCGTCATAATATTTTACCTCAGGTAACTCTGAGATAGAATTTGAAATATGCTCTTTTACTAAATCAATCTGCTCACAGATTGCTTCAATTTCATTATCATAATATCGTATCTCAGGAACTACTGGAATATTCTCCCTTAAAGAATCAATCTCTTCAGTAAGTGCCTTTAGTTCATCATCATAATATTTTATTTCTGGAATATCAGGAATATCTTCTCTGATATCATTGATTAAACGAATTAACTCTGGCCAAGGGGGAACAATATCTTTTACCTCTGCGAAAGTGTTCCCTTCTAAGTCCTCAATGGTTTGAGTTTCTTCTGTTAATTCTTGCTGATCTTTCTCTATAAAATCTTCGATAGATGGTAACGATTCTTCTGGAATAAACTCTTCTACAGAAGGTAAGTCATCACCAGTATTGGCGAATTCATTGATAGAGGGCAAATTGTTATAGTCGTTCGCCATTAGACAAAAGGTATGAGTAAATAATACTTCGGGATTTCTCTCCCTAGTTTATTTATCTTCTTCACCTAGTCCATTCTTTAACATTTTCGCCAAATCTGCTGTTGAACCAACAAAAAGTGCATTATTTACTGTTGATGGGCCTTTAACTTGTTTTTCTTCCTCCACATCTTTCAGTTTTTTCTGAAGTTCCATTAATTTATCAGTTGCATCAGCGACATTTTTTATTAATTGTCCAGCAACTTCATACGCTCTTGCCTGTTCTGTTTCTTGAGCTAGTTCTAATATACCATTAATTGCTTCTTGTCCTTTTTCAATAATAGAATACAAATTTCCTCTAGTATATTCGTAGTCTTTTCTAATGTCTTCATCCGAAGATCTTGTTTTCTTAATAATTTCATCTTTTTCTGATATTTTACTCATCGATGTTTCTGCAATCTCTGCAGTAACATCAAAAGTTTCATTTAATGATTTAAATTTATCATCCATAAAATTAACCTCAAATTACTGATCCATCAAAGCCAAAATTATCTCCGAATTCTATGAGAGCGTTATCTTCAGAAGTAATCTTCTTAACTTCCGCTCCCCTTACGTGCGATGCTATTGTAGTTGAATCTGCTCCACGAATAACTGTTAATGTATTTCCAGAAATACTATCAACATACATTTCTTCATTATCAATTACAATGTAAGTATTTTCTGGTATTGCTGTTCCATCATTAACAACGATAGTTGTTTCAGATAATCCAATATCAGAAGAAAGATTTGTTGCGACGTTCCCTGTATAATTTTTAATCGCTCTTGGTTCAACAGAATATGTAACTTCTCTAACCCTATTGGATCCAGAATCTCCAACAAGTCCAATATTAACCTTCTTAATGATATCACTGGATGTAGAAGTAACAGGCCCAAAGAAGTAAGTCTTTGCAGTAAATCTTAAAGTATAAATGAGTGCCCTTCTTGTTTCAAAATTTCCTTCATAATCATCGTTCATTGTAACACTATCTAAAACGATAGGAACATCTCTTTTTTCATTGACGTTTGACAAAAGATTAATTGAAAGATTATATGATGGTTGAAAATATGGCAAAATTTGTTCAACAATCTGCAACATATCATCATTTAATTTTGTCATAATTGACAACTCAAATGACATATTGTATGGAACTGGCATATAAACCTTCTTAGTATCGGTTTTATCTGCCGTAGGTGCAGTTTGAATTATCTGTGTTTGAGTCGTTTTCCTTTGTGGATCATAGTTCATCCCGATAAATTCAAATGACATTCTTGGCAAAGTCATTTGAACTGGTTTATTCAAATTTGATTCTTGCTCAAGTCTTGCTAAGAATTTTTGAGTTGGCCCGTATGCCAAAGGAACTTTTAATACACTGACAACCGCATCAGCATCTGTAGTGTGTTTAATTGTAATGTTATTAAATAATGATCCAAAACCAATAATGGTTTTTCTCATTATTTCGTGATAAAAATATTCAAACATTTTAAAAATGCACTAAGATACTACTTCTATTTAACAAACTAATTACTATGGATTTCCGAATGGATTTGATTCTGAAAAATCTAATATTTGATCTGCTTCTAACTCTATATTATCATTATCTGCATATGGATCTACAACATTATCAGTCTGAATAACTCTTAATGTATGAGTTGCTCCAGATTCACTTCCAACTAAGTTTTCACCAATAGTAAATTCTCCATCAATAATTGCTACAGTCAGAATATTAGTTGAAGAATTCCAAGATGTGACTTTTGCAGTTGTTCCGCTAATACTACCAGTAACAGTCTCATTAGCAACAAAATTTCCAGATCCAGAACTTCCGGGATTGGAAATTGTAATTGTTGGAGCAACAGTATATCCAGAACCAGCATTAGAAACGTAAACTGTAGATACTGAACCAGAAGAATTTAAATATGCAACACCAGTTGCAGTTGTTCCCAGTCCAACTGGAGAAGAGAACGTAATGGTTGGCGTTGTTGCATATCCAGAACCACTGTTTGTTACTGTTATAACTCCAACGACACCACTAGTTGTAATTCCTGTTGTTGCTGCAGCTCCAGCACCACCGCCACCTATGAAAACTATTCCTGGAGCGACAGTATATCCCATTCCGGGATTTGTAATATAAACTGCTTGAACTTTTGATGTTTTATTACCATTACAGTCAACTATTCCAGAAATCATAGTTGCAATTCCTGTTGCAGTTACACCTCCATTAGGAGCAGAAGATATTGCAACAGTTGGAATAGAAGTGTACCCCTCACCTCTTCTTGTAACAGTTACATAATTTAATCCACCATTTACCAACCCAGTAATTGCTGTTGCTGTTACTGCTGTTCCAACCATTGTAAGAGTTTGGGTATATCTAAGATCTACAAAATTATTATCAATCTCTTCAATATTGGTATCAACATCTTCATCCTGATATCTAAAGAGTTCGCATGTCAATTCATAAACATAATTTTTTTGTAACTGATAAAATGGTTTTTCATGTTCAACATATTTTATTTCAAAAATTCTATCACCTAAAGGAAAATAAATTAGATCTCCTTCTTTGGGCCTAGTTGCTAATTCAATATTGGATAAGTTCTTTATCAAAGGAGTAATATAGGTTTCAAATCTCTCTTTCGATATGACTATTCTCATATCATCAAGTTCTTGAATCCCAAATTTTGACAGAATAGTTCCTTGTCCAGAATAACCATCATAAGTATCAACATATGCCTCTATGGGATATGCATTGTCAAATTTAGATTCAATTACCTCACGAATAACTGTATTTTTTGTGTAGTATTTTCTTGGAATATAATAAACTTCAACGCCATACATGCGTAGTTGTTCATTGATCAAGTCTTGAACAAGACTTTGTTCGGTTTTTGATCCCTGTTGAAAAAATGGATTAAGCATGATATTAACCAATCATATCTAATGGTGGTAATTCATAAGTATTTGACATCTTCTCCATTATTGCATCTATTTCTTTTTGAGCATCATCATATATTTGTCTTCCGTTTAGTTCTACTCCTCCAGGAAGTTTTACTCCTTGGAATTTAATCAAGTTTTGTCCCCACTGCCTCTTAATTAAAGATGTTAAATATGGTTTTAAGAAAGAGTCATTCCATACTCTTGAAAAATCATTTGGATTGAGCAGTCTCCAACAATCTATTACCAAATAATCACCAACACTCATACTTCCCCAATCAATGTCTAAGTACAATCTGTCCATCCTTTGATTAAATCTTATTTGCTTATCTGTTGTCAGAAGAAAATCAATATCTTCAAGATAAGTTTTAGTCATTGCATAAGTTAAAAGTTCTGTAGATCCCCAGTAGTAAATATCGTTTAAAAATAACTGATATTTAACACTAAACATATTATTTGTTATGGAATTTGTTCCATCAAATTTGAATATTTTGTTTATTCCAATAATGGATGATGGAATCTGCAAATAGTTACTATTTTCTGTATATGTAAATGTAGTCGCTGTTCCTACAATTGATGTTGTTGCTGTTGTAGTTACAATTCCAGCGACAGAACTTTGTCCTGCAGGAGCTCTTCCTCTATTAATATCGTCTTGTGTGATTTGATATTTCAGATAAATCTGAGTTACACCGTCAAAATGTCTTTCGTTAAAAAATTGCAGCGCGTCATCAACAAGATCATCAATTTGCTCGTCGGCAACGTTGATCTCCAAAACTGGCGCTCCCAGTTTCCTTTTACAATAATCTATTAACTCTTGTCTAGAGGTTGGTTGCGCCATTTAATTATTATCTCTAAAAAATATTTATGGTGCTGAAGAAATGCCAGCTAGTACCAAAACATTCCCCTCGGCAATTCTATAAACAGATGATCCAGAACTAACTAAAACATCATAAACATATCTACCTTCACTCAGATTTCTAGTTGAAGATGAATTAAGAGTTAAGTCAAACTTTCCTCCAGCTTCGCTAGTAAATCCAACATTAAAGGTTGCTGATGGATATAAAGTCGATCCAACAGAAACGCTTTTTGTCATCTGAGAGGATGCAGTCCAACTAGTAAAGTCAAATGCTGATCCTGAAGTGTTTAATACTGTAAATTTGCCTGTGAATGTTGATCCTGTGTTAATCGTTAAATTAACACCATACGCAACACCAGAGTCAGGATCAAATGTAATAGTATGCCTTGACATTATAGGTTGCCTATTTTAATTATTTATAGATTGATTTTTAGCAATTTGTATCAATAAATTTTTTATTTCACTAATATCATTTTTTACAGAATTCATTTCCATTTCTAAAGAATTAATTTTATCTCTTTCACCATCCATTTTTTTCTTAGAATTTAAATATGATTCATAATCATTTTTATTTGTATTCACAATAGCATTCGATAAATTATCCCGGTATAAACCGGGATTTCCTTCAACTGGTATTAGATCCATATCAAGCAAGAGCAATAACTCTAAAGTTTTTAATGATTGGAACAAAAGCTTGATTTGTTGATGTTCCTATCAATTTAATTCTAAAGAATTTGAATGGTTGTAATTTATCAATAACAAACTTATATTCTCTAAACAGTGCTCCATTTGGTTCGTAAGCATAATCATCAACTTTTTTAACATTTGAGGATGCTTGTCCATTATTATTTGCAGGATTTATTACATTGCCATAAATGTCAACATTTTGATATCCTGGGAATGGAGCAAAGATTGTTTCATTGACTTGAGTTTCTTGATCAACAGCATAGAATGCTCTAAGATCACTAAAGTTGCTAATGTATCCATCAACAATAACTTGAATAGAAGTTGCTGGATTTTCCAGTGCAACGTTCTTAGTTACATAATAGAATCCGTTTGGATCATTAACGGTATCATTGACTCTAAAGTCAGTTGCATAGTTTGAAATTGGATTATTTACTCTATTCGATGTAAATATGATGCTATTGTTTTGAAGATCGATTGCTGGAGAAATTCTTGAATCTGAAGTTGTAAAGTTTACATTCATTGTGAATGATTTATCACCAGGTAAAGAACTCAGATATTGATTCTCATTAACCTTAGATGCAACAATTCTTGGAGAATCAAAGTAATTTGCTTGATTTAATGAAATCTGCTTAAATCCTTTATCAACATAAGGCGCTTCAGATCCATTAAGACTTCTTCCAGTAACTGTTCTAACAGATGGAACAATACCAGTTCCGGTTGGAGAAATTACTCTTACATTTGGTGTAATCAATTCATATTGAATGTTATATGTTGACTTCGCCTTAAGTCCTCCTCCAATCTTGCTTTGATTGAAATGCAACTCTGGCAAGCTAACAGATGAAGATCTATCAATTCCATTTGATGTCATATCAACTTTTACATTATAGAAGTCAAATCCTCTTGGATCGGATACTGTGACATCAGATAATGTATGTGTCTTGTTGATTCTTCTTAAAGAAACTCCATTCAATTCATACTTATAAACTAAATCTCCAGAAAGATAACTAAATGCTTTAGTTCCATCAATTTGTCTTGTTACTCCAGTGAGAGTATTTGCAGAAACTCCTGTATAAGAAACAATTTCATTTCCGATCAAAGCATAACCAGGATTTGTAGCCCCAACACTTACATTTTCGAAAGAACCAAAATTAGCAGTGCTTGCAACTGAAATGTTGCCAGTTGAAGAGGATGTATAATTCGAATTCAGTGTTGTTGGAATTATATCTGATTGAGCATCAGAAATTGTGACTTTGTTGACTCCAGAATGCATACCATGGTTTCTTTGGAACACTTTGAAGTGAAGTCCATCAGAAACTTCAGTTATTGGTGAAATTGCCAAAACATTTCCGCCAATTTGTCCATTTAACTGTGTAGTAACACCAGCATTGTTGAGATATTGGATTGATTTACCAACTCCAGTTTCAAAAGCACCTTGGACATCTGAAACAATAAGTTGATTCTGTCCACTGAGTTGTGAAATGCTGAGTCTTATTCCACTGCCGAGACTATTTGATCCAATTTGAATTGGAGAAACAATGTCACCGATAGTATATCCAGTTCCACCATTAACAATAGTTGCTCCAACTGCAACACCATTATTGATATGAATATCAGCGGTAGCATTTATCCCATTTCCAATAACACTGGTTAATGCAACACCAGTATATGTAAGACTTGCAGCAGAAGGAGTATATCCAACACCCGCATTGGTGATATTTAAGTCTCCGGTTGCTGTTCCTCCATAACCAATAAGTTTTCCGGAAACATTAACTCCATTTTGGAGAATAGTATTTCCAATCGTAATTTCTTGATCATTTACTGTAGTTCCAATACCAATTCTTACAGTATTGGATGTCATTGTGATTGGATTTGCTGTCAACAATTCAAGATCTTTGGAGAGATCTGGGTTAAAGAATTGTACACTTCCAGATGGAACAAAGTTTGCTCTATAAAGTTCAAATGTCAAGTCCTCATATTGGCTTGGAGTCCATGTTGATGCGTTTTGAGATTTGAAGAGAGAACCAAGTAATCTTTGAGTTGAAACTAAGATTTGTCCTCTTTCAGTTCCCAAAGTGGAAATATCAGATTCGCCAAGTCTAGAAATCCAAACAGTATATTCTGTTGAATTTGAAATTACAACAATTGCATACTCTCTTTGTCCTTGGAGATAAACTGGAGATTCAAATTCAAATGTCGTTGCTACACTTGCATCTGAAGAAACATTTACATCATCTGGGGTTAATTCAACTTCAGAGTATGGAAGAATTTTTTGAGATGGAGTTCCTAACTCAACTTCTCTGATCTGAACCGTTACAGGAAGATCATTTGCTTTAGCGGCAAAATACAAATCAATCTTAGTTACAAATATTCCAGTTTCATCATCAACAATAAAACTTTGTGCAAGAGGATCTCTATATTCTCCAGTAAGTCTAGAACTAGAACTAGTTCCGCTTACAAAAGTTGTTGAGGATGATGCACTATCTCCAATAGTTCTTGTTTGTAAGAAGTTATCATTATGTTCAACTCTTGCATTTCTCAGAGATAGCGTAACTTCTTGTGTATTATCAATATCTCCTTGAGAATAGAAAATTTCTTCTGCAGAAGTTGTAACTACTCCAGGAACTTTGGAATCAATAGAACTACTTGTTAATCTAAATCTTGTTCTACCTGTTTCAAAAATTGGGTTTGAAGAATTATTTCCATTTGGAACCAAGAAGGAACCAATAACAGTACCAAGTCTATCAGTTACAAGTCTGACATTTGATACAGTTGCCTCCGCACCACTGCTCTGTCCCTTTAAGAGCATTCCAGTTCTTACATTTCCTCTAAAGTTTGGTTGACTCTCATCTGCCAAACTAAATGTATCTATATTCAATATTGTTGAAGTAGCCGAGTACAATGCTGGAACTTGATTTTCTCTATCATATGGATTTCTTTCAAAGATATCAGTGGGATTATTATAAGGGCCGTACTTGTGATTTGATGTAGATACTCTAAAGACAATTGTTGGTGAAGACTGAGTATCAATGTTTGTTGTAGTTTGTGAGCTTGGCATGTAACCAATCACAGTTTCGCCAACTTGGAAAACTCCTGTTGACATTTGAATTTCAAGAAGTTTGCTGAGGCAGAAAGAATTTACATCGACATTATCAAAGAATGGATAAACTTGAGTAAATGGTTTTAATCTTCTTCCCGTAAATTCAATATTACGAGATCTCATGAAGTTGATAATGTTTCTGCTTGTAATTCTATCACCAAGAGATTCTGTATCAATTTGCTCAGTTACAGTTGTTTGAGTTCCTCTTCTTTGTTGTTGTAAATCAACTCCAACAGTTCCACTTATTGTTGTGGATGTTGTCGTACTTGTATTTTCTTCCTCTACCATGAAGGTACTAGGAACGCTAGATGCTCCAGATCTATCAGCAGCTGAATCTCTAAATTCTCCTAATGATCCTTGTCTAGTGGAAGTGCTAGAAGAACTTGAAGAACTTTGGCTGGATGATAATTCAAAAGTTACGTCAACACCAGTAGTCTCCCAAGATTGCCAGATGATGGGACTGATACCAGATCTTGAACCATCAGCAGCAGTCCTAACTTCTGCTCTCATTGCCTCAGCAACGCCCAGGAATGATCCCTCCATTTCAACACTGTTAACTGCTTGGCGATTAACATCAATCCAAACATCAACTGTTGGTTCAAATTCTAAAGTTCCTTGCCAGAATTTAACTAAGAATGGAGTAACACTTTCAGTTCTAGTTGCAAATGGTTGTTTTAACCATGAAGTATCGGAATAATTGAGAGTTACTACACTATTTGATCTCTTAATATTAGTTCCAAGAATATCTGCAAATCTCTTGTCTTGATTTGCGATCGTTGTTGTACCAATTCCAGCTATTGAAGTTGAGCCAATCTCAAGATTCAGAGCAGTTGTGTAGTGAGAAGGCCTACATTCTGCTTTTCTAATATCAACACTATTTTTTGCTCCAATATTTGAATCTTGTGATGTTCTGTTTAAGAATCCATCTACAAAAATTCCAGATTTGAATCTATTCAATCCATTCGCATCAGAAACAAAAAGATTTAAGGTATTTGTTTCTAAATTAGATAAAGATGTGTAGTATTCGAGATTTTGAATTCTTCTTTCTAATCTAAAGATATCATTCATTTGATATCTCTTATGATCAACTGTGCTAACTCTTGCATCCTGTGCTGAATACAAATATGCTGGTAAAAATACGTTAGCAATATTCATCGCACCAGAAACTTCTTCTGGAAGTTTTGGATTATCGTCTGGTGCTCCAAATTTTACAATGAATATTCCATCTTTATCAAGATAAACTCTATCAATTCTTGGTAGATAATATGAATATGATAAAGTCATAGATTCGTCGGATGCAATTACATCTCTAGAACTATGTTGTCCAGATGAACCGCCATTAAATGATCTTCCATTAAATTCTAATGGAGAATTTGCTCCCTCAACAACTGTATAATCAACAACTCTAGGTCTTGCATCTATAATATCAGTATTTCTTATGGAATTTAATGTTGCAATTTCACTTCCATAATCAAATGCATTGTAAGATTCTACTGTTGTAATGTCTCCAGTATCTGAAGAATCATAATATCCTTTCGAGAAGAATACTTTTAATTTTCTTGTTGGTTCTGAAGAATCAGATCTTCTAATAATTCTCGAATAATCATAATGTGTAAGTTTTTGTCCATTTGAGAATCTATAATTGGAAGTTACATTCTTACTTCCACTACTTAAATTTGAAGAAACAACAGCATTAACCCCAGATTGTGAGAAAGTTACAACTTCACCAACTTCAAAAGAAATATTATTTTCATATATGAATCCAATGTTTGTATCACTATTTCTTGTGATATAAAGTGCTTTAGCACCACTAGTTTGTCCGGTAATTTCTTCACCAATAATTAAATCATTAGTTGTTGCTGAAGGCCCATCCATTGAACCCAATGACATTGATGGTGAAACGGGATCAGAAGTATTTTCTGATTCAAAAATGCCATAAATTCGAATTACATCAGGAACATTTAGAGAAATAATCTCATCTTGAATTCTAGTTCCATATGGATAATTGCCATAAGTCAATCCATCTGCAAAAGTGGTGTTTCCAATTCCAGATCCTTGATACTTCGACTTGTTGATTACAATAGAATCAACAATTTTCTTCTTTTTAACTTTAGATTTGATATTATTCTTTCTTCTTGTTGTAACTAAAGTAGCTCCAGTGTCGTTACTTCCTAAACCATTAATGGTAAGTTGAGTTGAACCGACAGTAAATGCAAACTTATCTTCAGTTAGAACTTCTAATGATCCATCAGATCTAATTAAAGAATATCTTTCCTCATCAAAAGGTAAAAATACTTCATTAGTTCCAGCTAAAACAGTTGTAGTAGATCCATCAGTTATATCTACAGATTCGCTCTTTCTAATGATAAGATTTGATGTGGTGATATCAATAGTTGCAATGTTGCTCTTTGGAAATACACTGAAAATACTATTGTTTCCTGCAAAATTTCCACTACCGATACTGGTTGGAATGTTGGATCTGAGAACGGTTAAGTCGGTTAAACTCAGAGAGGTTGCAGACAATCCACCATCACAAACTCCGGTTACAGTAGTAACTCCAGATACTACTATTGAGTTTGTCTGAACACTTGTAACTCTTGCAAAAGATTTATCTGTTAATCCTGGACGAGAGTAACTAACCAAATTTCCTGTAGTTACAATGCCAGGGAAAGCAACTTCTGACGTTGTTATTGTTGCAACCCCAGCACTGGCAGAACTAATTGAAGAAATGCCAATAACTCTTGATGATACTTGCAGTAAATCGGCAGAGAATGTTCCACCAAAACCAACACTACCAAAAATGGATTTTACATCGGAAAGATTTCTGTTATTAACAGAAACACTTACTCTACTTCCATCAGTAATTCCATTAAATATTAATTCTTCTCCATTGAAGAACTGCCCATTAACTTGATATGCAGTAATCGCAACACCAGTACTTGGATATCTTAAAAATCCAGTTGCTCCACTAGATTTTCCTTTAACATGTACTGGTAATGAAAGATTTACTGATTCGTTTAAAGTAATATCAGTGTATGTTTGAATATCAAATAAAGATAGATCCCATTGATTGATATCTAAATTAGAAATATTGTATGAACCAGATTCAAGAGCAAAATCATAAACTCTTGCAAGTCCAATTTCGTTTCCAGCAGCAACAAAAGAATTGATTCCTACTCTTTGATCTCTTAATTGTAAAGTCGTTCCTGTATTAATTCCAATTCTCGGAGAACCAGTTACATTGTTTACAACAATAGTTGGGCCAAAAGAAAAATTAACTGCTTGATTTTCTGCTAATTTTGTTGTTCTTGGTTTTGGAACATCAATAAATGAAGGAGATCTTGTCTCAATCTCATATCCCCTTACATATGCCTTACCTGGACTGACTTTATATATTGACAATGAATCATTTGGTGTGTTTCCACCAGATGTTTGTTGATTTTCATTATAAATTCCTCTATTGCCATATCCATCATTAAGACTTTCTTTGCAATCGACTTTAAATCTCTTAACGTAATAATGTCCCGATTCATCAAATGTTCTTCTTGCTAACTCATCAGCTAGTTCAGAATTTTTATTAGTTGTCTTTCCTTCTCTTAAAACACCATTTTCAACTGTAGCTAATTGAATAAAATTCTGATCATCAAAATCATTCAGATCTTTTTTAGCTAATGATGCTCGTATTCTAAGTCTATCTGCACCGGGAGCAGCATAATTATTGTATCCCTGTGCATTATCTGTCAGAGTTGAGTCTAATTCTGTAGATATTACATCCTCATCAATTAATAAACCAACTCTATAACTTGGAGTATTTGTGTATTGATCTAAAATTAAAATTTCACTATCAACCTGAACAAAATATCCTCTAAGAAAATATACACCTTCTCCAAGAGCAAAAGCAGATCCTGTGGAAGTTGAATTTGTTGCTATTGTAGATGCAAATCCTTCACCAGCAGTAATAAAAGTGTTTAAGAAACTTATATTTTCATCTACAATTAAAACTTCACCATCAGAAAATTCCCTATCAGAAAGATTAAATGAACTTGTCTCAATATAATCTACATATAAAGTATAATTTCCTCTATTAGATTGTACGTCGGTTATATAACTAACAACTTTAGCAACTACACCAGAAGTTTCACCTCTAATAGTCTTTCCGACTAACTGATTTAAGTATTCATTAACATTAATACCTAAAAATTGAGATTCAATCTCAACAGCATAATAATTGTTGAGGTAAGTTAATTGGCCAGGAATGATTTTCTCACCTTCTTTAAAGAAGTGTGTACCAAATTTCTCAATTTGATTTTGTAAGATAGATTGTAGTGTGGTTAGCTCCCTTGCCTGAACAGGATATCCTGGTTTGAATAAAACCTTATAATAATCCTTTTGAGGATCGAAGTCGTCAAAATATGGAGCAACGTTGAGATTTGTTTCCTGTGGCATAATTCTTTAGAATTGCAAGATAACCTTTACATCTTCTTTCTGATTAACAGATCTCGTTATTGAGGGTCTGTTATCGACATATATGATATTTCCAGAATATTTTTTAACCTCTGGATTTGAAATTCCATTGGTAAAAGATTGTCCAAGGTAATATGTCCTATTATTTATTGTGGTAGAGACACCCGTAAATGAAGTATTAATGCCCAAATTTACAGATCCACCAACAATTGTATAACTACCACCAGAAACAATACTACTGGTAAATCTATTCAACTTAAATCCATAAGCTGGATTTGAATTCAAAGTTCCATCAGTATTAAATCCTGCAGTTGTTCTATCTTGCCAATATTTAAGAACACCTGTTGTTTGATCATAAGAAACAACTCTTCCAACTGCTGTAGAACCAACTCCAATTGTTTGACTGATAAATGAGTCGGCAGTAAAAGTAGCAGAACTATATCCAGCACCAGTCAATCTTAAAGCATAAACTGCGCTCGCTTTATCAAGGGTTAAATTGTCACTTGATTGATATGCTTTTGGATTTTCAATAATTCCAACCCTGGCAATTTGGTTACCAGTTATAAAGTCTGGATTTTCAGTGTCATTCTCAATTCTTGAATATGTAAGTACGTTATATGCACCAAGTTCACGATAAATGTCTGCTCCATGTCCTCCCTGAGGAGGTACAATTACATTGAATACTGGAGTGGTAGTTCCTGTTGGAACTCCTTCTGCCTGCAAATCGACAGTTCCAAATGTATAATTAGAACCACCATTAGAAACAGTAATAGATTCTATTTTCGAATCATTATTTACAACAATTGTTGCTTCTGCTCCAGATCCATCACCTTTGATTGGAACTCTGGTATATGTTCTATTTGCAGTTCCTACCCCAACACCACGATTTCTGATAGTTACAATTTTAAGTTGTCCGCTAGTTGCGGCATTATTTCTCACAGAAGAATTTTCTGTACTAGTGCTCCAATTTTTTGGAACAGGAATATAGTTTGTTACATCAAATTTGATTGCTTCACTTGGTTTGATAGTATAAAGATATTTCCAAATATAACCATCACCACTAGTACCTGCCGCCCTTGGTTCTAAATCAGTGAATGTTGGTTCATCTAATGAAGGATTTCCTGAAAAATTATTTTCAGGAGAAGCACCATTAAAAAGACAAATATACACTCTAAAATCACTATTCATTACATAATAGTTTGCTGAGTATAAATCAATAGCACCAGATGGTTGTGAGGCATTGGTTCTGCTGATGTCATGACGATACATGTCATATGTAATTCCCGATGTCCAAGTAATCTTACGAATTACTTGATTCACATCACTGGCTGAGATTTTTTTCAGCGCAATCATTGTATCCCAATAATTATTCTCTTCATTAAAATTATCTTTTGGGCTTGGCGGACTAGTATTCCAGTCAGACTGGAAATCTGTCGCATTTGGCAAACCAACAAAGGTATAATATGAATTAGTTGTTGATGTTACACCAGCAACAAAATTCTTTGCATTCAATATACGAAGTTGATCAGTAATTATTGCGGCCATTTGATGGGGGTTTTTCTTTATTTATTTAACATAAATCACGAAGTATAATTTAGATATTTCAATGGATTTGATCTGCTAACAAGAGCGGATGTAGAAATTCCAGTAACATTATTTGTTCCAATTCCAGATAAAGTGTACGAGTTGAACACTTTTGGATCTGTTCTTGTTTCTAAATTAATTTTACCCCAAGAGAATTCGCCAAAGAACTCACTTGAACCTGTTCCAGTTAAGGAATTGTAATCAGAAACGCTAGTTGTTACTCTAGCAACATAAGTAAGTGCAATTCCTGGAGCAGATGTTTGGGCAACAGAAACAGAAGCAACCTGATAAACGGTATCTAAGAATTGTGTCGCTATTCCAAGAACAGATCCACCATTATACAAACTAGTTACTCCATTACCAATATTACTTCTCTTGACAATAAAGTAATATCCAGTTTGAATTCCACTAATCGTAGTAACTCCCGTTACAGAAGAATCTCTGAGATATGAATTTTCTGGAATATAAAAATCAAATACAATTCCAGTAGATGCAATTCCTACAGATGTAGTAGATATTCCAATAATCTGTCCAAAGTCTCCTTCATAAGAACTTACATTAATTGTTTCGGATATCAATGCTGGAGATTCGACAAGAACCTGTGGTGGATTTGATGTTGTATATCCAGTTCCTGGACTTGTTACCGTTATGGTGGTAACTATTCCAGAGGTAAAAGAAGACACGCCAGTCGCCCTCTGAGTGGTTCCAACTCCCACTGGGGTAGATATTGTCACAGAAGGAGAATTAACGTATCCAGCGCCTCCATTTGTGATGGATATGGAGGTTATTGTTCCTGCGATAGAAACAATCGCAGTTGCGGATGCAGAAACAATCGAATCTTGAGAAACAATTGTTACTTTATTTTGGAAATCTCTTATTGAAGATTCATTAGTTGCATTGAATGAAATTCTATTTGAATCGACATACAATACAGTAGATCCCAATCCGACTGGTTGAATCAAATAAGCTAAAGGATCAATTAATGGTTCATATTGAATTCTATCTTTGCCAACTTCTTTTCCATTGATAATCTTATCAGAAGTCTGCTTACACCAAGTAACTGGCCTTAACAACCCAGTGTCAGTTGTAACTCCAGGACCTGGATATGGGTTTGTTGCAACTGAATCAGAAGTGTTAATACCAGTTACTATTCTAGGATCTTGTTGTAAGATGATTCCTTGTCCCTTTTCCGAATCATAATTAAGAGTTAAATCATCACCAACTTTTACAGTTTCGAGGACATCTTTGAAAATTACATCAATATCTCCACTTCCTTTATAGAAAAGAATTTTTGATGTATCTCCTGATTTAGGAGCCTCATTAAATGTGATTATACTACCACCTTCAAACTCATAACTTCCTCCACCGATTTGTAAAATATCATTGATAAAGATGAGAAGAGTTGCTCTAACATCAATATTAGAACCGACTGCCGATCTGATTGTTATTACATTTCCATCTAAAGTTAATGGGAATGTTTTTCTAGATCCATCGAAAAGATTATCTAATTTATCCAGAACCTCCAATTGTCCGACATTCCATGCGGCAAAGTTATCAGTAAATGTTCTGTCGATAGTAATTTGGAATTCCTCAAAAGGTAATGAAGTATTTGTTGGAATGCCACTTAATCCACCAATATCAACTGTAAGCACTTCGCTTTGTCCATAACCATATCCAAAGTTCTTGATAGAGAAATCAATAACACTTGATCCTTGTCCTACAACAATGTCAATTGTTGCTGCGTTTCCTCCACCAGATGAACCAGAACTATAAACAAGTGGAATATCGGAATAACTTAGTGGATCATCAATTACAACTATTGGAGGATTGGATGAAGTGTATCCAACTCCAGGATTTGTAATTGCAATACTTACAATATTTCCTCCACTTATTGCCGCAGTTCCGATAAATTCAATTGATGGAGTTCCTGTGCTAAGAGTTTGAACCCCAACATTTACAACTGTTTGAATTCCAGCTCTATATCCAGATCCACTGTTTCCAATACTAATTGATTGAATTGTTCCAGATGTAGAAACTATAGCAGTTCCTCCAGCAGCAACCAAAGGTTGATATCCAAAACCACCAGTGGAAGCGACAGAAACAATTACACCACCAACAGGAATAGTTGCTGAGTTTGGATCATAAGCGACTGAAGAAGCAGCACCGAGGAATGTAATGCTTGTTACTCCAACTGATTCATTCAATGTATAATCTTCAACATCAACTTGAGAACCCTGAGGCCCTTGGAATATATTATTGATTAAAACAATCGCATTTTCTGTCGAGAATCCAGTTGTGTTTTGCTTATCTGATGTTAGAGTAAACGTCTTTGCAATTCCTGTAAATCTATTGGAAATATCATCAAATACATAATTCTTAGAATAAGTTTCTTGAGTTCCATTAGGAACACCAGAACGTAAGAATGTTCTTCCTTGGAAAGATGAACTTGTTGTAATTCCAACCCAATCTCTAGAATCAGGTGGATTGGTTGTTGAACTCAGAGGAATTTTTCCATAAGGGGCCTCAACAAAGTGAAGCGTGTTGTCAACAATATTATAATTTCCAGTAACTTTGGTAATTTCGGAATTTGCTGAGTGACTAGAAATTCCTGTTCCCATCCATGGACGCTGAACAAGGATCACGTTCGTACTTCCAATACCAACAGTATTGATTTTCATGATCTCATTGTCAATTTGAATCAAATCTCCACCAAAGAATGAAGTGATTCCGGAGAATGTCAATCTATTATCAGTAATAAGAATATCATTGACAAGAGTAGTTGTGACTGCACTAGAAACAATAGGAGACTGGAACATATTATCAATCAAGATAATACATTTTGCATTTTGATTCTTAGCAGTAAATGTATGGGATGTTCCAATACCAACTGTCACTAAATCTAATGTATTGGGAACTGCATTGAGAGCGTCTTCGGCGGATCTAGCAAGTTTTACTTTGCTATCGTTAACCTTAACAATGAAAACACTGGAGGGGAGTTTATCAGTTATTCCAATTCCTGCAAATGAGGTAGATGCAATTCCAATTGCTTGCGTAGAACCAGCTCCAGAGTGACTATAGACAACTTCTTCGCCAGTTACAAAGAAATGATCTGGAATTGTTATAATATTGGTTGATGTGTTGGCAATAGAAGCAACACTAGCGTCAAAGTCTCTTTGGAAAATTTGTTTTTGTTTATGAGTTAAATTAAATTCTCTCTTGATCGATCTATCAGTTCCCTCATAATCTCCATAATTAGAAATTATTTTACCATTGTTAAAGTTGATTTGATTTGTTCTCGTATTTCCATCATAAAGTTCTAAGGAAAGTTGGAAAACTCTTGTTTCAACATCAATACTTGGATTTGGAGTAAAGTACAGTTGAGTTCCTGTTGCTTTTACTTCTGCTCCAATAGTTCCTAAACCAGATGATGTCTCAAGATTAGCAAATTCAACGATTGATGCACTTAATCCATCATCAGTAACAATAACCTCAGAGAATTGTGATTCATTATTTGTTGTATCTTCAACGCTTACCAAATAGTAAGCACATGACATTCCACCATCATATTCACAAATGATGTTTTGAATTGGAGATGATGTTGCAGCAATAGAAGTATAAGAAGATTGTAAGCGAGAATTATTAAGAGATATGGATCCAATACCAGAGGAACTTGTATTTGCTATTGAGACTGTAATTGTGTTTGCAGTTAAGGCAATTCCTGGAGTTGGTGCAAAATCGACATTTAAATTTGATCCTGAGAAATATGCCCAATATGTTCCAAGTCCACTGCTTGAGTATGCACTCAAAGAGTGGCTTGTTAGTTGTCCGTATTCAAGTAATTCAACTTCTGTTCCATTATGAATAATATTCAGTTCATCATATTCATAAACATTGCCTTCTCCTTTAATTTCTACTAAAACTTTAGAACTTCTATATGTTGAAGCAATACCAACAATGGTGGTAGTTGTTGCAGCAGAAACATTTGTGTTTGTGGTTTTAATATTAACAGAATCTCCAATATTGGTGCTACCGATGCTTGCAACACTATCCTTCAAATCAAAAGAAACGTAACTTACATCATAATCGTTTACTGTGTATTTGATTGGATAGAATCTAAGTTGTCCTTCATCTCCAGCGATAGCAAAGTCAAAAGAACCAAGATCTGTATAGGTTTCAACTCTTACATATTGATTTAAATAACCATTTACGTCATCATGTAATAAAGATACGATTAATGATTGTCTTTCTGCCGTATATCTCTTGTCTCTAACAAAAGTGAAATACTTTTTAGTTCTGGCTTCAGAGAGGCGGAATGTGTCAACATTACTAAATCTTGTTGCCCTTGGAGAACTGTTAAACAAATCACTTATATCGTCAATTAACAATACTCTGTTTCCAACGGACTCAAAATAATCTGTTAAAACTCTAGTTTTAAATCTAATTTCATTAGAAATTACTCCATAATCAAGAGTAACTGTACCTTCAGATGCTAGATCAAAGTCATAGTAGCAATTTAAGTTACCACTTCCAATAATATCAGTAATTACTTCAGTATCACTGTCATCGGCAAATACAATATTTTTACCGGAATCATCTGTTGTTTCAATAATAAGATCTGAGAATTTGCGGAATCCTGTAGTATGATTAAGTGAGCTAACAGCATCATCCCAGGTTTGATATGGAACTTTAGATTTCAATGAATACGAGAAATACTGATAATAGAAATTATCAGATATTCTTTGAAGATTATCATTCAAGAATCCAGTATTTTGATCCCATCCTTTTTCTACAACAGAACCAAATCCAGTTTCTACTTCACCGTTGAATTCAATTTTCTTTCTAATAACTCCTTTTGTGTTTGACGTTTCTCCAGTAACAATTTCGTTAATAGTGAAGTCTTTGTTAGAAGAAACTGTTACATATTCTGTTTTATTATTCCAACTTTCAACTACTCCAGAATTTGTTCCAGTAGAAACTGTTTCGCCACGCAGGAAATTATTTTTTGTTAACGTTGCATTGAAAATTGGGAATTGTTTTTCTGGAACAATTCTTCCGTATGAGTTTGCAGAATCGTAAGTTCCTGGATATTCACTCCCTGTCAAATAATCATTGAGATTATAAGTTACATTTGCATTTCCTCCACCAAGAGAAGTAGAAACTCCAGTCAATGTAAACAGACTATAATTATAATTTCTAGAATTGTAACCTTTGCCAAGAGATCCTAATCCAACACTAACATTTTCAACAATAACTTTATCACCAATTGAGAATGGGAAGTTATTTGGATCGCTAAATTCGGTATCAAGATAAACGATAACGTCTTTTGATGTACTATTAAACGTTACAGAACTAATTCCAACACCGTTTGAGTTTTGAGTTGGGATAAACGTTGGAGGAGCAGAATAAAGTCCAAATGTATTTTGGAGAATAGTAACTTTAGTATCTCCTAAATTATACGTTAAATCTAAATCTTCAACTAATTCATCGGTGAAACCATCTTTAACGATTATTTTTGGCGCAACTGTATAATTTCTTCCACCAGATGAAATCCCAATACTAGCAAAAGAACTTAGTGGTTCAATACTTAATATTTCTGGAAGATTTGCTACAGGCCTTAAAGTTCTATCTGATGGATAATCAAATCCAATATCTTGAATTTTTGTTTTTACAATGTTTCCGATAGAATTTGTATCCGGTTCAAAAATAGCACCATAACCGAAATCTGATATTACTGTGCTTATTCCTGGAACATCTTTATATCCAGTACCACTATTAATGATATCAACTTTTGATATTTCCCCTAAAGCTGATTTTGAAGATGTCTCGTATGAAGATTTTGAATTCGATGTTGTATAAAGAGTTGATTCGGGAACATCAAATATTGTAAATTGGAATGCAGTAGATCCAATTCCAGATACTATATGTTGTCCAACATATGCACTGTTTACCAAATCAATTTGATTATGATTAGTTACTGTACTGTCAATTATTAATTCGCTACTTGGAGAAGAAATAAATTGAGTGTTGTCCAAATCAAACTTATAATAAAGAGTAGATGGAATATTTGAAGTTGTTTGAACTTGTACATATGCTGTACTGTCAATTCCAACTCTTCCTGATCTTGTTACCTCAAAGTCATCACTTACTGATGATGAATAGAAAGGATTCTTAAATTCTTTGTCAGTGTAAAAATCAAATTTGAATGAAGAATAAACATTTGATGCATAAGTAAATGAAAGTGATGAGTCAGACAGATCAAACCTTAGAGGCCTGTTTTTAATTACTTCAATATAAGGATTAATTCTAGATAATGTTCCCGATGAAGCACTACTAATATTAATAAAAACAGGATTATTTGAATTTAAACTGTATTTTTCTTTTATAAGTTTTACTTTATTTGAGGAAATTACAAATACGTAATACATTCCTTCATTTTCCAGTCCACCACTAGGAGAAGTAGAAGTGTGTATTACTCTATCTCCAGTTATAAAACCATGGTTTGAAATCTCAATAACATTAGATGAAGTATCTACATTAACAGATGTAAATGATTTTGGATTAAATACAATCCTTCTGTTGTATGCATCATATTTAACTGTTACTGTTCTTTGTATAGAAGATGCTAAATTAAAATCAACAATATCATTTTTACTTAATCCATGAGTAGATGCAGTAGATACTGTAACCAAATTCTTTATAACTTGTCCAGAAATGACATCATTTAATGATGTTTTTAAACTATGATGATCACCTGATCCATAGTTGTGGAAGTAGAGAATTCCAGACTGATTCGTAGTTCCAAGTTTTACATAAACGCCAGTTGTTCCAATACCAACTTTTGCTGATGAAATGCCAACAAAATCTTTAGAGATTGGAGCTGCATATAAAGTTTGAATGTCACTTAAAGAATATGAAGATGTTCCATCTGTAGAAACAGCAACTGATGTTCCTCCATTTGCAGAATATGATAATACATCATTAATCTTTAAATTATGATTTGGATGATAAATCGCTTGAACTGGAATGAATATTTGAGTAAGTCCTATACCAGGATTACTAAAGGATACTGTTATACCTATTCCAACTCCAGATACTGTTCCAACACCTAATGATTCTGCAGGATCAAAATAATATTGGTTGTTTAGTCTAAAGATTCCACTAGTTCTGTATCCAACATTAACTACAAATTTTCTTGGATCTTCATAAATTTTCTGAGTTGAAGTGTAAGAAATTCCTACAGTTCCATCATACTCCCTCAAAACTCTAATTCTATTACTTCTTTGATCTACATTTAGAACTTTAACTCTCTCAGTTCCAATGCCCAAAATATCATTTTCTCTAATTGATGGGAAATCCAATAAACCAGAAACATAAAAATATGTTGTCATTCCAGTTGAACCTGTGGTTCCAACTCCAAGAACCAGAGAAAGAACCTCTGTATTAATTCCAACTCTATATGTTCTATTTTCAAAATTCTTAATGTAAGAAGATAATCCTACAATAGATACTATTTCCCCATCATTTAAATTATGTGGTGTCGATGTAAATCCAACATATTGATTTCTTGATGAATATGGAGTGAACTCTATATTGTTATAATATGTTGTATTGCATGAAATTGTGTTAATATATTTTCCTTTTATCTTTGAAACTTTTGCTGATGCGCCTACTCCGCCAGTATCTGCATTATTAAACACAATGCGATCATTTACGCGATAATTTTTTCCTCCAGTTGTAATTCCAAGGGAATCTACACTACCTCTAGAGATAGATGTAATATCGATAACTTGTTCTTTTACTTTATTTGGGTTGAATATGTAATTGTATCCACTCTTTTGATTGTTTATATTATATGGCCTTGTGTTTCTAAACCAATTTGTAGATTCAAAAGAATATTCAGATTGATTTGAAGATTTTCTATAATTGAACTCTATTGGTTTCGATTTAAATGTATTTCCAATTACATAAGGGAATTGTGGTTTCTTGAAATCTTTAAATGGACCGCCACTTTCAACAGAACCAGAATTTATTGATGTAAAATATGCATAAGTTCCATTTGGATATTCTGGAGTTATGCAGAATCTTCCATTATGTTCATCTAAGTCTCCAGTTCCAGTATATTCATAGTCCTCAACAAAAAATCCTTGAGGGAATGCTGATATTGATGGCCTGTTTGATTTGGATACTAACTCATATCCAGATAACATCTGTCTAATAACACCACCACTTCTGGTTGTGTATCCATATGGGCCATAAATTGGATTTCCATCGTAAGCCCAACCAACAATTGGAGAGTGATATGATGGAACCGTTTCTTGTCCATTTAAAATAGGAAGATCTGAAACACCATACAAATCATCTCTTTGAGCAGTAAGAATATTTGTTTGTGGATATACATCTCCTCTTACTGCAGTAAGTGTATTTCCCTCCCCAAGAAAAACTGCAGTGGCAGGATTCTTTGCATACAAACTTGTTCTCAGAGATCTTGGAGTAAACAAGTGAGAGTATTGTAAACTATCTCTAGAAATAGAAGTTTGAACAATTCCATCATCTCTAGTCAAAATATTAAAATATTTCTCAAATAAATTAACCGTCCATCTCTTAATATTTGCTTTGCATGAACATCCAGAACCAGATGACTTTAGATTTATAAATGTATCTTTTCCATATCCAACACCACCATTAATTATTTTTATTTCAATTATCTTTCCATCTCTAATAATTGGAGTTAATTTTGCATACTTTCCGGTACCAGTTATTTCGACCTTTGGAGGTGTGTTGTAATTTTTACCTTGATTGCTTACTAAAATTTCCGTGATCTTTCCATTATCAATAATTGGAGTAAACTCAGCTTCAGAACCAGTGATAAAATCAAATTCGGGTTGTCTATCAAAATTTAAAATTTCAGATGATCCATATCCAACTCCATTATTTGTCAGTTGGATTGAATCGATCGATCCTCTAAAAATTGGTTGAACTCTGCAATTAAAGTTTTGATCTGTTCTAGTTGATACTCCAGTAATTCCATCAACAGATACAACTATAGATGAATAGTTGAATGAGTGTGTTCCCGATCCCTTTGATTTTAAGTTTTCGGTTATTTCATTAATATAGTAAAAATCTTTAGAAGTTACACCAGTTCCAACTAAAGATAATGTAAAGTTGTTATTGTCAATTTTATTAACATAATATTGCTTGTTTACATCTAATCCCTTAATAGATGTTCCTGTAGTAGAATATTCAATTATTTCGCCAGAAGAGTATCCGTGATTTTTTATCTGGATAGTATTATTTGATGTTGAAATACCACTTATTCCAATTTTTCTTTCTTTATTCTTATATCCACTTCCAGGATCTGTTACAACAATATTAGTTACAATTTGTTTTCTTTCTGATGATTTAAATCTATGAACTCCAGATCCATAAGACGTAAGATTTACTGTGTTAATTCCACTTATCGCATCACTCTCTTTGGTGTGCAATTTAATAGTTTTGCTATCAACAACAAAAGCATAGTAACTAGAACCAGTTGTTAATCCAGATACTCCACTAGATCCATCAGTTTTGTAAATTATTCTTTCATTATCTCTAAATTTATGATATGTTGAAAATCCAATAGTATTATTAGTTAAATTCACGAATGCTGATGCTGCTTCAGAATTAAACAGAACGTCATGTTCAACCAAAGACATATTAACTTCTGCTTTTGCACCAGTTCCAGAACCCCCACTAATGTTAACTACAGGAGGCTCTAGATAATCAAATCCAGTATCTAAAATTTCTATTCTATCTAAAACACCATTAACCGCACATACTCCCGTTGCGCCTGTTCCAACAGCATCTCTAATTCTGAGAACAGGTGGATTAATTACATCATAGTCAGTTCCTGGACTAGAAACAATGATGTCTTCTAAAGAACCATAGAATACTGTGTCAGAAGACTTATAATTTAAAAGTTCTGTTCCATTTACGAATATTCCATTATATCCTGGATTAGTCGTATAAACAGCACTTTGATTAACTGGGTGACTAATTCTTCTCAGTATTTGTTGTGGTTGTAAATTTTTATTATAAAAATCATAATAAACAAATTTATTATTGGTTACAGTATCTGAAACTGAAATAAAAGAATCATTAAAAATATCAGATTTACTTTTTGCTATCTTAATTTTTGTAGAATCTACGCGAGAAACATAATAAACACCTTCCGATAAATTAGAAAACTTATTTGTAGTTTCAGTTTGTGTGGTATTTCCTTCAACATCAGATGAAGTTGAAATTACTACACCCGGAGAATAAAAAATAGCATCACCAGTATAAAGGCCATGATCTGTAGTAGTTGTTAATTTAAATGTATCTCCAACATATGTTCCATTTAATGTAAATTTCTTATCAAAAGGATTTAAAAGTTCATCATAATAATTTGGGAGTGAGTTTGATGCAATGATGGTTTCACTTCCGAAATCCACATAAGAATTTTGAACGTTTGCTTGTATTTTTGTCAGATATGGATATCTTGTAGAATTTCCTTTTAATAATTGATTTTCTACAGTAAAATATAAATTGAGATTTAAAAGTGAGGAACTTCTAACTGTAAAAACTGTGTTGCTAATAATATCAGTAACAGTTGCTGCTACTTCATTAGATGCACTATCTTTTAATATAACCTTATTTCCAACTCTTAAATTATTGGAATCATATGTTGTAAAATTGTAAAGCCTATCTACAGAATCAATCAGTTTAACATTTTTTACATCCCAATAACTTTTTACATTACTGATTAAAGTTGATGGAATTAAACTGATATCAGATTTTCCTAAAGACTTTATTTTTGTAGTATCTCCCGCAGAGTACCTATATGTTTTATTTTCTAATACTTTTAGTTCTTGTAATACAGAACCTATTCTAAAGGTAATTTGATTTTGTGTTTCTACAGCATATCCATATGCAAAAACATCAAGTCTTAGATTAGATCCCTTTGCAATCGCCGTATCAACTGTCGATACGTTAAAAAACTGAGTTAAAGATTTTCCGTTAAAAGATAAGACACTTTCATCGCCATCAACATTGACAACTGATATTTCACCTGAATTTGGAAATCCGATGGTAGAATCTACATCAAGTATTGTAGCTCCAATAGAAACATTATTTAAAACTTTTGTTTTTGGATGAACGACAAAATCTCCAAAGATTGTTCCTTGAACATCAATGTCTTTATCATAATCAAAATCAAGACTTAATTTATAAAAAATATTTTCATCATATGATATTTTTTCAACATTTGTTACTGATGCTCTTGAAGCCTGAATATCATATTCACTATATTCATCTTGGAAAATAGTTTTGTTTAAAAGTTCAAGCGGATCGCCCTGGATAGATTCAACTACAATATCTTGAGTTATTCTATAAGCAGCATCTGAAGGTTTAAAAAGATAGTCTTTTGGCTTTACAACTTCAACATCTTCTCCATATAAAGCAGCAAAAAGAATCTTAAATGATTTATCAGTACCTTTCGAATCATAAAAGTCTTTAGCTCTTGATATGAATGTTCTTGAATTCAAATCCGAATCAAGTTCTCTATCAGAAATGCCTGGAATAAATTGTTTTTTAATCTTATTGAAAAATTCTTTTAAGAATAAAACACTAAGATTGTAAATCTTTGTTTGAGATGTATGTTCCGCAGCAGAAGAAGTTGAAAAAACTAATTCATCTGGAGTATTTTTTGCCTTTAAAGAAGTAATTCCACTAAAACCTCTTTTACATCCTTCAAAAGTAAATTCAGTTTTATATTCATATGCAATAATTTCATTGTCAATCAACAATAATCCCCATTTATCGGGAAATCCTTGAGTGAAAGTACTGATTAATTGTCCTACGCCAAGAGCACCAGCATTTATTGTTGTGTCTGTTAATCTTACGTCTGCAGAAAGATATGTAAATTCTTTCGTTGCTGAATTATTCTCTAATTTTAAATACTTGTCAATATTTTGAATTAAATCAAAGGATCCGCCTTGAAATTCCTGTGATATGTAATACTGCTTCAAAAATTCCCCAATTAATGGGAAATCTTCTCGCACAAATTCTGGCAGTTGATTTTCAACAATCGATTGAAGTTTTACTCTATCTTCCGTCATTCTTTATCGTACTAAATTTGAATTTGAGTAGCTTGATGATACAATGTAATTTGTTCCAGATATGTCACCACCAGATGATATTTGATCTGAAACCATATTAATAGTTGTTCTGTTATTGTCCAATTGAAGATACAAATCTTGCAGTCCAATAACATCATTAGAGTACGGTGAGATAGAAAATTCTATCAAAGACTCTCCTCTATTTACACTAGTAGAAATGATATTAATTGGATTCAATTTAATCTCTCCTTTCAAATAATCAATGGTGCCAACCGCTCTTCTAATGATTTTAGGTTGAGTTGGAGATTCTAATGAGAAGATGAAAATTTGTCCAGTTTCAAGATTTGCATCTGGAATATCAGAGAAATAAACAGTTCCAGATATGCCACTCACAATAAATCCTGAAGATTTGATGTTATATCCTGTTGTCCTATCAACATGAAATCTATTACCAAAACAAATTTCATATTCGGTAAAGGAGTTGAGATTTGCTCTCATATCTCTTCTCATAGTCACACGAGTAATGTTTGAAGTAATTGATTCATGACTATCATCAATTAATTTCAAGAATTTACTATATTTGAATCTAGCTCCAAATTTATTCAATTCTGCAGAATCAGAATAATCTAAAATGTTACTACTTACAATTGATTTTACATATGCGGCAGATGGAGCAAGATTTGTGTTGTAGTAAACATTCGAATCAACTTCAACATACAAATACTTAAGATCTACAATTTCAGTTACAATTCCAGCAACAGAATATTTTTTAATAGAACTCTTAATATTTTCTTTTATGAGATTTGATAAGTAAACTCCATTATATGGTTTTACACTTATAAAAACTTTTCCATATTGTGGCGGAGTTAATTCTTCTCCACCATATACGGATACTGATTCTGTTTCTGAATAGATTGTTGGAATAATCGCTTCATAATCCTGTGCTGTTACAGCTCTATTTCTAGAAGCATAGACTTGAGTCGAATATTTTCTAATCGAATCAATACCTTCAATATCTCTTCCACCATAAGAAACTTGATTTGTAGAAATTTGAGAAAGGCCTGAGGTAATTACTCTTCCATCATTATCAATTAATCTTCCAGCAAATACAAATGGAGAATTTAGATTATTTGCGTTCTTTCCATTACAAATCAAATAAGAAACTTCGATATAATTTGGTTCTTGTAGTTTCTTTCCAAATATTCCATCGCCAAAAATTAATTCATATCTTTCGTCTTCTACTTCTTGAACGAAATATATTGCAGAATTTCCATCAATGTCAAAAAGACTATCAGATTTTCTATATTTTCTAGAAACAGAAGAAAGTTCAGAATCTTTTACAATTACTGAAATTGAAGATGTATCAATTCCACTGTTTTCTAAAATAAATCTTTGATTTAAATTGAAGGAATTAACAGTAAAGTTTGTAGTGACATATGTTCCTTCATAAACATCAATATTATAAAATTCTGCGATTCCATTGCTATTTACTGTAACTGTAATATCAGACAATAATGAGAATGAAAAACTTTCTCCACTAAAAACATTGGAAGTTGTAATTACGTTTCCAGCTTTCAATGTAAGTGATACTGGATTTGTTGAGAAATTGGTTGTATCAACAAAAAATGATATATTTGTGATTGCAGACTTTCTTGATCTTGGAACATACCCAATGTTCCTTGCAAGAGAAACAACGTTCTCTCTGAGTGTTGCACTATCAATGAATACCTCATTCGATACCATATTGGCATTGTATGAGGTAATATATGTGTTATATGCTAAGATATCGATGATTGACGATAGATTCGATCCTTCAAAATCGTAGTCAGTAAAATTTGAATTCGATCTAAGGTAATCCTTAATCGAAGTTTTTATCTGATCGAAGTCTATGTTGCTGAAATTAACTAAAGGCATTTACCTTGCTGGTTGTAATGCGAATGACAATTTTTGTGCAGGAACGTCAATTCCTACGATATAATACTTAATTGTGATATTATATTCATATACATCATAATTTGGAGAGACTGTAACGTCGATTAATTCAACTCTTGGTTCATAATTTTCAATTACAATCTCTATTTCACTCTGTAAGGATGAAGAAGTGATGTCATCCATCGCTTCAAAGAGTAATCCATAAACATCAGATCCAATATTTTGATTGAAAGGACGTTCTCCTTTCTGTGTCAAGATCAAATTACGAATAGATCTGGCAATTGCAGTCTCATTGGTAAGAGAAATTAAGTCAAAATTCAGGGGATTAACCTGAAATGACATACTAACGTCTTTAAATCCCTTACTAACTCGTTCTGCAGGCATTTAGATGATAAATCTATCTTATTTATTAGAGTTTTTTGACATCATAGACTGGTTCTGTTCCATATTCCCAATCATCATAGTCATCATCATTGCGAATTTTCTCATGAATTTCATTTTGAACATGAAAATCATGTTTTTTGGGAGTCAAATCATCATTTGCAATCTCACGAAGCATTTTTCCCTTTGGTTTGCTCCAATAATCAGTAATTAAACTAGTCGTTCCCCA
>Ga0070754_10000613_pt1 | contig 32110 bp, 17 predicted proteins | sample VirMetDEL_Sep_01_FD_75181 | JGI IMG/M metagenome (GOLD analysis project Ga0070754, IMG submission 75181) | Aqueous microbial communities from the Delaware River and Bay under freshwater to marine salinity gradient to study organic matter... | ecosystem: Environmental > Aquatic > Marine >...
AAGAGATTTTGCAAGTTTACATGTATTTGGATTAGCACCAATTTTTGCTGTGTCTTGTGTTTCTATTGTTTGATAAGAAGGAATACCATTCCAGTAATCATATTGTGTTAGAATATCACCAGTATAGTATTTCTTTTCTCTTGGGAATTCAGTTGTTGTAATTGATTTAGCACCAACAACATGTTCTACAATCTTAGCCATATGTAAGAATGCATCTCGTGTTCCCATTCTTTGTTCGATTTGTAATCCAGTATTAACTGCATTTTCAAAATACATTCCAGCAGTTTGTACTGTAGCTGCATTACCACCATATTGAATATCGTGAGCAACTGCATCAACAATATATCCAGTATCTCTTCTGCATTTCTCTTCGCTATATGGAAGTACTTCGAAGTATTGTGATAAGTGATTTAGTACACCAGATTGAACTGTTGCTTTAACACCTTCAATTTCACCAAACGCAGATTGATTTACTGCATTATATGTTGAAAGTGTTGGGAATTCAACTGGAGGATTAAGTAGCAATGTATTATTAGTAATACTATTTGCAACAATATCAAATAATCCTTCAACTTCATCACCGATTGCTCCACCTGCTGAACCTGAACTAAAGTCTTGAGATGCAGCATTACCAGAAGATTTTAATCCACCAATATCTGTGTCTTGTACAATAAGGTTAGCACAATCACCAATATGTGCGAATGCAGCAGCAGTTGGTTCTCTTTGGTCGAGAGGTAATACGCTTACAGCATTTTCAAAGTAAAGTTTAGCGTCGTTGATTGTTGCAAAGTTACCACGATGTTGAGCATCGAATGAGATAGCATCAATTAGATATCCTAAATCTCTTTCGCACTTAGCAACATCATAACTTAATGAAGGTCTGTTTGCAGCTAACCAAGCAGTAATTTCAGCTTGTAAGAATGCTTTATTATTTTGTAATTGAGCTCTACCATTAATACGTTGAGTATTTACTGCGTTATTAGTATAAAGTATTGTGTCAGCATTGCCAGAACCATTTGTCATGATATCAATGATTTCATCAAATGATGCTTCAGCTGCAGTTTTCATTGTGTCGTCAGATATTGCAGCAACAACTAATCCTTTAGCATATTTAATTGCTGAAACAGTTTCAGTTAATTGTTCGTTAATTACAGCATCAGCACCTGTTGTACCAATTCTGTATGCAAGTCCGTTAAATACTGCGTTGAAGTTTGAACCAGTTAATACATCAGCTTTAACAGCATCAATAATTAAGCCAATATCACGCTTACACTTATCGCCATCAAAGACATAGTATCTATCCTTGAGATAGCCTTGTACTTCTTCAATGATAAAGTCTCTGTTACGTTGTAATTGTAATCTTGCATTTGTTCTGTTCGGGTCAAACGAAGCCTTAGTGATTGTAGGCATTTCGTCATCTTCAATATTAGTATCATCTAATAAATCAGCAACTGTGTTAATTAAATCATGTACTGCAGTACCGGTTGTAGCATTAGCAGCAGTTCCACTAGTATCTTGTGTTAGACTATTACCTGAAGTTGGAGTAATAGCTGTTTCTTCAACCACTTGTTTAGCTTTATCAGCCAACCAAGCAAATGCTTGTCTTGTAGGTTCGCGTTGTTCGTAAGGAAGAATATTAATTGCTTCTCTTAAGCCAGATACATTAGCAGTATCTTCGTATTCAGATAATGTTTTAAATTGACCTTTTACTTCAAGTGGCAAGACATTGACAGAGCGTTGTTGCTCATAGTCTGCCGATTGAGAATCAAATCTTCTGAAGTAGTAATTAAGTACTTCAACTGTATTTTCGTTACCACCATATTCAATATCTCTTGAAACAGCGTCAAGCATAAGACCAACGTCTCTTGTGCATTTCGCTTTACTGTATGGTAAGCCATTATATTCTTTTCTAATGTGGTCAATAACACTTGCTTGTAGATTTTCAGTAATACCATCAAGTGTTGCAACAGCAGCTTCCATTCCAGATTCAATAGAAGGTTCTATGTAAGCTGGTAAGTGGTCTCTATTTTTATCTCTAATAACTTGAGTTGTAATATTAATACCAGCTCTTACAGCTTCACCAACTTCAACACCAGCGTCTGTTAATGAAGTATCTTGTGTTTGTGCGTTACCAGTTGTAGGTGTTACTGTAATGTCTCTTACAATATTATATGCAACGTTTGCAATATGTTCCCAAGTTTTAGCTGTTGGTAAAATCTGGTCTTCAGGTAATACAGCAATAGCATTATCATAATACATTCTTGCAAAGTTAACAGCAGCTGCATTAGAGCCGTGTTGTATATCCCAAGATATAGCATCAGTTAAGAATCCTGTATCTCTTTCGCACTTAGCAACATCGTAAGTTAATGTTGGGAAGTTTTGAGCAATATATGCTGTGACTTCTGCTTGTAAGAATGCTTTATTTAATTGTAATATTTGTCTTGCAGTTGTATGATTTGCTGATACAGAGTTAGTTCCGAAAGTTAATGCGTCAGCAGCTGTTTCACTATTTTATAAGATGTCAATAATCTCATCAAATGCAGCATTACTTCTTGTTAAAGCAGTTCCTGTAATATCTGCTTCAGCTGCAGCTTTATCTTTTAGATAATTGATTGCGCCAACAGTTTCTGTTAATTGCTGTTGATATACTAATTGAGCACCAGCTCCACCTAATCTATATGATAGACCATTAAATACTGCGTGGTAGTTAGAACCAGAAGCAACATCTCGTCTTACTGCATCTAGTATTAATCCAGTATCTCTAGAACATTTTTCTCCATCAAATATGAAGTAATTATCGTCAAGATAAGCATTAACTTCAGCAGCTAAGAAGTCTTTATTAGCTTGTAATTGTTCTCTAGCATATTGACCTTGAGAGTTGTAAGTAACTTTTGTAACTGCATGTTTTTCAACAGATACAAATGTGTGAGTACCACCTGAGCCTGTTCCAACATTAACTGTAATATCATCACCAGCAACTGTTGTAATTTGCATTGGTACTCTATAGTTACCATCACCTTTTCTTGGATATGAGTGCTCAGTAGCATCTCCATCTTGAGAACATGTAAATGTGAAGCTATATGGAGCGAACTCGATATAATCATCAGTTGTTAAATCATGCCCTGGGATAGTTACTACTGAAATACCTGTTGCAGGGTCATAAGTAGCAGTTGTTGGTGTATAATGAGATACATGAGAAGCTGGGTCTGGGAATACTAGAACATCACTATCAATACAATTAGCATCAGCTCTAACAAACGTATGAGTTCCACCTGCTCCTGCGCCAACATTCATTGTAATTGTGTCTGCAGTAACAGAAGTAATTTTTACTGGTGTTTTATATGCAGGGTGGTGTGATTCTGGATATGCGTGTTCTGTTGCATTACCATCTTGAGCACATGTAAATACCACACTCTCTGGTGCAATAGAAACATAATCACCGGCCTCTAAATTGTGTTGACCAATAGTTGCTACGAATACTCCAGTTACTTCATCGTATGTAGCTGTTCTTGGTGTATATGTTGAGATATACTTAGCTGTTTTAATATTATTAGCTGTTGCCGATACAAATGTATGTGCAGATGTATCAGAAGATGTTCCAACATTTAAAGTGATTGTTGTGTTAGTTGTACTTGCAACTACTACTGGTTTCTTATATGCAGGGTGTTGTCTTTCGCCTTCGATAGCATTTGTAATTGCTGATACAAATGTGTGAACTCCGCCACCATTTTCTACAGCTCCAACATTACATTCAATACCTGTTGCTGTAACTGCAGTTAATTTAATCTTTTTCTTATAGAATGGATGGTGAGCTTCAGGAACAGTATGTTGTGTAGCGTTATCATCAAGTTCACAAGTAAATGTAATACTATAAGGTGCGATTTCAATCTCATCGCCAACTTGTAATTTATGAGCACCAATTTCTGCAGTAAATACTCCAGTCGATGGAACATAAGTAGCACCAGTTGGTGTAAACTGTGTAATTGTAGTTGTAGGATAAGTATGTTGAGTTGCATTACCATCAGTTGCACAAGTAAATGTTAAACTATCAGGAGCAATCATTATCTCATCGCCGATTTGTAAATCGTGAGAACCAATCGTTAGTACAGACAATCCAGTTACTGGGTCGTATGTAGCATTTGTAGTTGTATATGTTTTATTTCCACTATTAACAATAGAAACAATTTTGTCAAATGATTCATCTGAACGATGTTCAGATGCGTTGTCACTAATACCAATTACATGACTAATTGCATTTGTTAAAGCTGATACAAATGTATGCTCATTAGAACCACCAGTTCCTACAAAACATACAATTGTTGTTGCTGTAACTGAATGTACTGGACAAGGATGGTTATAATAAGGATGCCCTGGATTTGGAACTGCATCGTTTGTAGGTCCGCTTCCTGTATCACAACTGAACGTAATACCATCTTCGAGGAATCTTACATAATCACCTGGTTGTAAACTATGTCTACCAATAGTTGCTTCAAATCTTCCAGTTTCTGGGTCGTATGAAGCATCAGTAGGTGTAAATTGAGAACCAATCTCGTCAGTATTTACACGAGTCTTTAATTCGTTAATTGCGCCAGTTGTTTCTACAAGCTGTTCATTAATAACATTATCTGCAAGAGCAGTACCTGAGCGATACGCAAGTCCAGTTTGAATAGCGTTATAGTTAGAACCTGTTAAGATATCACGCTCAACCGCAGGTAAGATATAAGATTGAATATCTCTTCTGCACTTGTCTGAGTCATATCTAAAATATGTTTCATCAATATAACCTAATACTAAATCTTGTAAAAACTCTCTATTATCTTGTAATTGTTTTCTAGCATTACGTCTGTCAACAGGAATATCTGTAGAATCACTCCATGTAATAGCGTCACCTAATACTGATACAGATTTAGGTAATGCTTCAACAAATGTGTGTTGGTCAATAATTGCTGATTTACCAACATTGACTGTAATCTTAGTAGCATTTGCACCAATAACTTCAATAGGTGTTCCAGCAGCTGGGTCAGAAGCTCTAGGATATCCTGTTCTTGTTGTATTATTATCTCTATCACAAGTAAATACAAGGCCACCTGTTTTCAGAAGGACCTTTCTTCCAACAGTTAGACCGTGGCCTGTACCTAGTGTGATAACTGATAACCCAGTTTCTGGGTCATAAGTAGCTGCGGAAGGAGTAAACTGTTTTCCTTTATTTTCTAAGATTTCTAAAATTTGGTCGTATCCAGCATCAAGTCTTTCAGAAGCAAGATATGAATTGCCGTCAATTAATTCGTTTGTTTGGTCTTTAAGTCTTCGATAAGCTGCAACTGTTTCGTTATTCTGTTGTTCCATAACAGTTTTTGCAGTAGCCATATAATATGCACGACCTGCAGTAACTGAGTTATAGTTAGTATCAAACATCATGTCATTTGTAACAGCTGGGATTATGTAATCAGAAACATCCCTACGACAAGAAGCACTATCGTATGCAAAGAACTCATCGTTATTTTCAATCCAATCAATAAGTTCATTAGTAATAAATTCTCTATTGTCTTGGATTAAATTACGAGCTGCAGTGTAAGGAACTGAAGTATCTTTAAAGATAATTGGGTTCATATTTTCTTCGCCATACTCTAATACATTGAGTAATTCACCGAAAGAAGTATCAACACGCTCGTTAATTTGGTTATTACCAGATTCAAATACACCTTTGATTCTATCTCTTAAGTATATGTTAGCGCCTTTTGTTTCTTCAAGCTGTTCGCCTGGTACAACATAACTGATTGGAGACCTATAAGTAATTCCTGCAAGTCTTCCCCAATAGTTAGTGTCGAGTGCGATATCATAACCTGTACCATCAAGTATAATACCTGAATCTCTTAAACATTTTTCTGAATCATACTCTTGATAACCTAATCCACCGTTTGCTGTATTAGCTGTTAAATAATCGACCATATCGTCGATAATATCATCAGCAGCATTTTCAATTGTATCAGCAAATGCAGTATTACCGATAATTGTTGCAGAGGTTGACTTAGGAGCAAAGAACTCGGTAGTACCTTTTGCTCTCATTGAGATGTCACCGAACTGAGTACCTGAGTTGTTCAGCGTCATTTGTCCACCATTCAATGCATAGAATGCGCATCGTACGAAGATGGATAGAGAACCGATACCGTTAACACCAGCACCGTCTCTTGCAACATAACCTAAACCGTTTTGAGTACGAGGTGTGAAACCAAAACATAATACGTAAGTATATAATGAGTCAGTATCTAGTACTCTTCTGTCTGCGAGTACACAACCACCACCTCTACCAACTGCTCTGTTCGGGAAGTCGTCAATACCAATACTTTCAACAACACCAACACCACCAGATTCTGATGTTACAGTGTCACCGACTGCAAAACCTTTGTTGTTTTTAAGGTTACGAACTCTAATCTTACGATAAGTTGCAATATCTCCAGGAACACCTTTAATTGCGTCTTGTGAGTCGTCCCAAGATAAGTAACCAACAGCACCAGATGAGAATACAACTTCATCATCAAGATTCCAGTCACCTGTAAGACCTGCTTTTAAAGTAAATTCTCTACCTAAGTCAGCAAGAGTACCTTTTGAGTTATATGGATTTAAAGGTGGTTCAACATCTTGTCTTAAGAAGTTAGATAACTGAGTACTATCTCTTAAATATGGAGAACGGAGTAACTTAGCTCCAGGTCGATATGCGATAGCAAATCCACCCTCTGGGAAGTCAAAGTTATCAACTTGGAAATTTTGATATGAGAAACCTTGTACATAACAACCTGAACCAACCAAGATACCATTATTGTTTTCGTATCCTTTTTCTAATTCAATAACAGTTGCATACTGGCCAGCTGTAGAAGTACAAGAACAATCATCAGGTAACTGAAGATTACCTTTTGTATAATATGTACCTGGACCAACTGAAATATGAACTGCGTTATTAATTGCGTTTCTGTTGAGGTCACCACCAGCTTTTTCTAAACAAAGTTCGAAAGCTCTTTCAAGTGTTCTAACAGGTTGTAATTGAGTACCTGGATTATCGTCGTCACCTGAACCAGCGTCTACGTGAACTTTAAGTGCTTGAGCTGTTCTACGAGATATATCATCGTAAAGTGCAGCCATATTGACTTTTTCTGTTTCACCAGTTTTCTCATTTTTAACAGCAAAGAATGATTCATCATCAATCGGTGGGTCCATTTCTTTGGACAAGTCCATGTCAAAGTCAACAAGGTCAGAATTTGTTATTGTACCACCATCGAATGCAGAACTTGCTATTTCACCATTATCAAAAGTTGAATTAGTAGAACTTAAGCCATCAGCAGATGAACTACGGATTGTCATATCAGTAGCTACAACATTATCCATAGTACCTGTAAATGAAGTATTAGATATTGTACCATCGGTGAATGTTGAATCATCAATGGTTGAATTTGTAAGTACTACATTATTACCAGTACCATCGTTAAACTCAGAATCTGTAATAACGATATTGTTTGCTGTACCATCATTAAATTCAGATGAAGTAATAATAGAATTATTGATTGTGCCATCATTGAACTGTGAAGATGTCCATATATTATTAGCACCAGTACCATTTGAAAAATCAGAAGTTGTAATTGTAAGAGTACGACCATCTGAATTTGTAATTAATCCACCATCAAATGATGATGAAGACATAGTAATGTTATTAGCTGTACTATCGCTGAGCGCGCCATCTGCAAATGTTGATTGAGTAATCGTAATATTATTTGCAGAACTATCGGTGATTACAGAATCATCAATAGTAGAATTTGTTAATGCGACATTATTACCTGTGCCGTCATTAAACTCGGAATTTGTTATAATAACATTGTTTGCTGTACTATCATTCAGCTCTGAACTTGTAAGTACAATGTTATTACCTGTTGAATTTGTAAATCTAGAGTCGTCAATATCAGAGTTGGCAATGTCTAAATCTTCACCAGTTGAAGATACTAATGAGCCATTAGTAAATGACGATGATGTAATTGTAATGTTATTAGCTGTGGAATCAAAGATTTCAGTATCTTGGATAGAGCCACGAACAAAGTCTGTATCTTCAATGTCTGAGTTATCGATACGAACATTATCAAGCGTGGAGTCGCGCATTTGGACGCCAGAAATTGTGCCGCCTGTAATTGTTATACGGTCAAAAACTTCATACTGGATTGCTTGAACCAGTTCTTTCCTAGTGATACTACTTGTACCATCGTCACCCTGTACTAGGTTAACAACGACAAATAAATCCTCTGGCCTGGTATTCGCACCGGTAATAGGAGGTAATTCTGAAATTTTTGCCATTTAGACTTTTCCCTTAATTTATTCTATTATTTATTAGGTCAGTACCCAACTACCCATTACGAATTTAACTGATTCTCTAAATCATTTACTTTTTCTTTCAATTCTTTAATCGACTCTAGTAAAAGAGGTATTAATTGCTCATAACGAACTGCTTTGTATGTTTCACCATTTCTTTCGTGATTAAATACTACAGTTGGAAGTATTTCTTCTACTTCTTGAGCAACAACACCTGGAATAGTTTCACTAGGTTTGTCTTTATAATTGAACATATATCCATTAATTTGACTTATTTTATCTAATGGATTTTGTATAACTTTTAAATTGTCTTTTAATCTTAAATCTGATGCGACATAAGCAGTAATAATATCACCAGTTGCTTGAATATTACCAGTAACAGTTAATTCACCTGTCTGGTTAATATTACCAGTAACAGTCAATGTACCAGTATATGTGTCGTTAGCATTACTTCTTAAAAAGTCTGTGCTGTCTAAATTATCAAGAGTACTAGCATTAAGACCAGAGTCAAAGTCTGTATCGTTAACCCATAAGCCTGAACTTGAATTATATTTTAGTACTTGACCATTTTGTACATTTGTAATTGTAACATCTGAAAGGTCGTTAACAGCTACTGACGATATAACACCTGTTAATTGAGAACCATCACCAATAAAATTATTAGCAGTAACATCTTCAGTTACTACAACATTTTCAGTTACAGCTAAATTAGGAACAGTTAATGTTCCAGCACTGGTTAAACTAAGCTTATCTGCTCCAGCACCAGTATTAATAATAAAGTTACCACCACTATCTTTTAAACCAACATCCCATGTTAAACTACCGTTAGTAAATTCAATTTGACCGCCGGTTCCATTAGAAAATGTGGCAGTTGTTTGAGATGCACCATTAACTTTAATTGGACTATTAACTTGAATAGTAGCAGATGCTGTTTCAGACGAAAGCGCGTCAGTCTGAACATCTCCTAAGAATGTAGCAGCTGTAAAATTACCAGTAATTTGAGCATTACCTTGTGCAGCAGAATCACCAGAACCAGTTGTAATTACGTCAGTTCTAAAAGCAGTACTGATTTCGTTAGTTTTATCTAGCCATTGCTGAAATGTATCTGATGTCTGTATGTTTGATATATTTTTAGCCATTACTTGTTTTCCAGCTTTTCTATTCGCTCATAAATGGAAATTATACTGCGTTTGATTTCTAAAATATCGTCTTGAAGTTTATCTACTTTACGATAATAATTGCGCTCTACTTTATATTTATTCAGCGCAGCCACATCTGTGTTGAGTACTGCTCCACTATTATTATCTCTTTTTATATTACTCATATCATTAATTCCTAAGTCAAGGCGATCGCTCTATAATCCATAAGTGTAGGTGCATTATGAATATTAGATGATAGTAATTCAATCTTGATAGCAAATCTTCTAAATTCTTGGAATGTTCCATTGCTACTTGTGTATTCATAAACACCGGCATTTTTATTTGCGTCTGCAATTCTATATCTAAATTCTTTGTAATCTCTAATATTAGTTTTACTACAGAATGTACCAACACCTTCAAATAATTCTAATTCAGTCCATGGCACAGTTTCAAATCCAGCAGAATCAAATGGGCTCTGTGCTCTTATGTAAACTTTAATATCAGTACCCGTAGGCCTGTACCCTGTTACTATAACATTTATATCTTCAGCATCTAAATCACTTGCTAATTCAACAGTCTTAGAAACAAAGGCAGAAGAATCAGCAGCTGTATTTGATAGTGTATATTGATAAGCTAATAGCTTAGATACTTCAATATCAACAAACGGTGATGAAGTTACATTGCTATTATTTTCCATATTAACAATTAAATCAAATGATTTCGTGCGTGATGGGTCATTTGATTTACTATAAAGAATAACACCTTTTTGATTGTAGTGGTTATTATCATTAAACTGTAAAGGTAAATCGTAAGTAATGTTAACATTATCAGGCGATACAAATGTTCCTTCAAATGTTGTAGAAGAAACAGAATCATTTATTTGACTAATAAATGGTTGGAAATAACTAATATTAATGTTATCAATAGAAGTAATATCTGCAGTCTTAGTACTATCTAATCCTTTAATCGTTTGACCAACTTGGAATGGTCTTGTTGATGTTGCTGAACTTTCAGTAAGATGCATTGTTGCTGCATTTCTTTTATCTAGATAAGATAATACGCCAACAGTTACTGGTAAGTGGTCTGTACCATTAACAGAAGCAAAACCCCAAGGACTTGTAAGTGTAAGCTGTACTGCGCTATCAACACTTGCAATTTTATAAATTCCTATATCACTACCATTTGATATTTTAATAAAGTCGCCATCACTATAAATTGTATTTAAATCGCCGCCTGAAGTTACTACATTAGAATTTTGTGTAACATTTACTCCATTAGAAGGTGGAGTTGCAACATATACTGGGTCTTCTTGGTAAATTTTTTCACCAACATTAAATGCTCCAGTAATGTTATTGACCGTTAAGAACTCGTCATCGTTATTTGTAAGTGTAACAGAACCTGTTGAAGCACTAAAATTAGCACGTCTTAATGTAAACTTCATGTCTTCATCTTGATAAGAAGACCATGCGCTATTATTTGTTGATGTAAAGAGAACGCCATCACCCCAATCTTGTACGATTGCTGTACCTTGAGTTGTTCCAGGAGTTAAATCAATACCACCAACTTTAGATGTAAATACTAAATAGTTAGGGTCTGAAGCATCAGGCTGTAAAACAATGGCATATTCTTTTTCAACATCTAATCTAATAGGTGCATCAAATGCAAATGTTGTTGCTACTGAAGCGTCGTCAGACGTAGCACTTGTTAATTCTGTATGTAATTTATGTACTTTAGAGAATGGTACAATTTGGTTTGTAGGATAACCATTAATAACTTCACGTACTTGTAAAGTAATACCATTCTTTTCTGTTGCTACACGTTTAAAGAATACATCAACCTCTGATAGATACACAGAGTTTGAACCGCGGCCCATACCTTTCTTAATAAAGAATGTCTGAGCAATTGGGTCACGACCTCTAATTCTTCGAATAACGTTTCGAGTCGTTGTAGTTGTGTTGACATCAAAATCTGGAGCACGAGTTGAAGTTGTTAATGCACTTTTCTCAACACTAAAGTTATATGCACGATATGTAATAAATCCTTTAGATGTAGATGCAGAATCAATACTTGAATATTGGTTAACGTCTGCAATCTCTAATACACGGTCTCCAACATAGAATGTTTCAGCTGGAAGATTAAAGACAGCGTAAATATTACCATTTGCATCTGTGCTTACTGATGTAACACCTTTATCTCCAAGTCTTTCAATTCCATCAACTGATGACGCTGTAGAACCTGGTATGATATGAGCATTAACATCTTGACCGTCAAAATAGAAATAATGAGGTGTGTTAGGTCTTAAACCGCTCATATAAATTTTAATATCACGAGATGCCATGAATGGCTCAAATTCGAAGTTAGATACAAAGTCACCAACAGGCATATTAATAACTGAATCATTAACAGTAATTTCACTTGTTCTTGTTGTAATTGTTGTAGTTTGTGTTCCAGCACCACGTCTGCCAGCTCTACCTTCGTCTCGGTCAAATGTAGAAGTAGCTGTAGTATCAGTCATCGGCAAGAATTGCTGGATATTATCAACAAAATCTCTAAAATGACTTGCAAGGTCTATTTCAAGAGTAACAGGGTTTGTAGTTGTATCGTAAGAAGCGTCATAAGGTGGAGAAATAACACCTTCACCAATATATTTAAAGAAGTTACTTACGCAGTTTCTAAAGTTTGTTGCATAAGGTTGTGTAATAACATCAACATTTGAATCTCTTGTTAATGTAGCAACTTTAGGATTAGTAACTGATGGGAAAATAGTACCACTTGTGTTTGATTTATATTTTAAATCAATAGGGAATGTCTTAACAGCAGGTGTTAAAATCCTTTGATTAAATGGAACTGCTGACCTAAACTCTGGTGAGTTAATATTAGCTAAAGATAAGTTATTAAATGGTTCTACAACAAATCCATTTTTAAATCTTGATAAGCCATTTTCATCAAGTATTGTTAAGTTTTGTGTATCAGATTCTAATTGATTTAACGAAATATAGTATGCCATGTTATCAATCTTTTTCTCAAGATTGTGCATATCTTTCATTCTGTATGCTTTAACACCAGTTGGCGTAATTCTTACAGCATATTCTCTTTTGCGTTGTGTGTCTGCATCTTTAGATGAAAGCGCAGGGTAACCTGGAACAAAAGCAGTTGCAATTACAAGTTTATCGTTTTCAACTTGAGGTGGAACTGGTCTTGCGTTTTCTTTACCTTTTACTAATGAGAATTCACCATAAGAATCTGCAACAATAGAATCAATACGAGCTAAATAGTGCTCAATATCTGTTGTAGCACTTTCATTTATTGCTGGAATTAATGGCGCACCATAAGTTGAGAATGTTGGTTGAGTAACACCAACATCTTGTGTAGCACTTCCTGCGTTTGCACTAGATTCTGTAGCTGAATAACTTACACCGGATTCTATATCACAGTGAGGTCTGAAGTCAATACACTCCCTAAGGTTATATTGTACCCCTGTGTCACTCACATGAACCGGTATGTCATTTCTATCAAGTGTATTCGGATAACTATTAATTGAGAAGAAGTATTCACCAGTGGACGATGAGAGCTCAAAACACTTAATGTTAACTAGGACAGAACCGTCAGCTGGCTTAGGTCGTCCTGCGATATATTCAATATAAGATAAATCATAATATTGGTCTTTTTGATTTCGTACTAATCTGAAACTACTTGTAAAGTCTGCACCAGTGGTATCTTTAATTTCTTTAATTTCAAATACATCTGGGAAACCTAAATTATATTGTGTATCTGAAGCTTGCGCATTACCTGAATAAGTAACTTTAACCCATGGCTCGCGAATAACTTTGTTATATGAATCTATTCCGGTAGAACCTGTACCAACTAATCTTCTGTTATGGTAAACAAATACATTAGTATTTGCACCAGAGTCAATGTTGAAATCCATTTGAGAATTATTTAATGATTTTGTTAATCCAGTAACTGGCCATTGAACACCATTATCAGCAATAACTAAAATGTCGTCTTGTTGACAATCAAAATCTTCACCAGGATTTGCAGTTAAAGTAATAGCACCACTTGAGTGAGTAGCAGCAACTCTTTGTCGAACTGGAATGAGTGTGTCTGTTAATTCAAATACACTACTTAAACCACTATCAAATATTAATGGCTTCTTAGATACTTCTTTTAATTTATTACCAACTTCAACATAACCGTTACCATCAGATACTCTATCTAAGTTAGTAATTGGTCCACTTAATGCAATATTAGAAAGATAAAGTCTTGTCGGTGTTAAATTAAGCGCAATAGCTGTTCCTATAGTACCATTAGTATTGTCTTGTAAAGTAACTGGAGTGTGGTCAATATCAAGTCTGCCGCTAAATCCTGTAACATCTACATAATGCCCATATTCAATACCAATACTTTGGTTATTAACTGTTTCTGTACTTTGAATTTGGTCAATTGTAAATGAACGTTCACCTGAATTTTCTATGCGGAAACCTTTAACATAAGCAACACCTTGACCTAATAATGCAGTCACTTCAGTATTTGCTGAACCTTCTGGTATTCTGTCATCGCTTGAAACTGGAAAACTTTCTAATACATAGTTACCTGACTCTTCGTATGTTCTTCGAGCCATTTCTTCACCGAGGATATTATATTGAGAAACATCTCTTAATCCAACCGCGTTACCATTTTGATAACGAATAATTGTAAAGAAATCAGCATCTGCATTAGCTTCAGTAGGAGTCTTAACAACTAAATTTGGTGTTAATTTTAATCTATCTGCGCCTGGTGCATTTTCGTTTTTAGAACCATACGCGTTATCAAATAATGAGTCGTCTTGTAATGCGCTAACTGTTTGTTCTGTTGTTTCAAATCCTACGTTTTTATCTGAAGGAACATCAGAATAGTTTTCTATAATTAATGTTTGTTCACTAGCAAATACAAAATGACCTTTTTGGAAAATAATACCAGGTGACATTTGAATACCAAATGCTTTACCTACTCTATCACTAGCAGTTGAAACTCTAACATCTGGAGACGATGCAAAAATTGGTGTTGGATTAGAGCCACTTGGTGATTGAGTACCGCGCTTATATTTGTATAAATCAATACTAAAAGATTCACCAGCTGTAAACTGTGTATAGCTTGCTGTTGTATTTAAATATTTAATCCAAAATGTTGATTGAGGATTTTGTTGTGAAGCTACAGAACCTTTACGCGCTTTAATAATTTGTGCTTGAAGTCCTGAAATAGAGCCAGTGATAATATAAACATAATCTAGTTCAATAATATCACCAGTGGGGTCTTCTATTACAATACGACTTTCATATTCAGTTGGGTCAAAAGCAGCAGTATCTTCTAATTTTACATAACGTAAATCGTCAATATTATTAAAGGTACATCCTTTTACGATACTACCTTCTTTAAAAATATTATCGCCAAATTGTTCAATTTGGTTTTGCAGAATACTTTGTAATTGTGTCAACTCACGAGCTTGAACCGCAAATCCCGGCTTGAACAAGACGCGATTGAATTGTTTATCTTGGTCGTAATCGTCAAAATATGGCGATTGATTGAGATTTGTGTTAATAGGCATTTATATTATTTCCTTAAAATTCCAGTACAAACTTAAATTCCTCACGAGATAGGTCGGTCCTAGCAAGTGGGAAGAAGTTCTCCATAAAGTAAACTTCACCAGTTTTCTGCATATAATCTGATAGTGTAACATTTGAGGCTACCGGACTATTTATATTGATTGTCTGGCCAGTTTCGTTTCTAAATGGTAAGTTTAAATCTAATGGGACATCGTTTGTATTATTTGTATGTAATTGACCTGTATTAGCATTATTTGAATATGGTCCTAAATACTCAGCAAGATAAACCGTATTTGCTGATGCATCAACTTCGTGTACTTTTGCACTAAATACTGTATCGTTATTACTGTCTACTTGAATAATTGTACTGTTTGCAGATACTTTATTATAGTCATCTGTTACTATTGCAATTCTATTATCAAATATATTAGCTGTAAACCCTGTATCAAATTCGGGCGAACGTACTATACCTATACCACCATAAGTATTTACATCGCCAATTAATGTATTATCTTCTGCTGTAATATATCCATAAAAACCAAAATGCTTGCATCTAAATTCGTCGATTAAATTAAATCCATGACCGCCAGGTGGAGATAAACGAGGTCGTATTAACGCACGAACATCTGTTGTTGTTTCATCTTCCGGTAAAAATGAATTAGCGCCTGGGTCAATAACGCTCGCAACAGCATTAGTATAACCACTTCCTTCGTCTAAAACTGTAACCGAAGTTATTCTATTATTTACAACATTTGGTATTGCTACTGCGCCTGTACCATCTCCAATTATATTAAGTCTAGGTATAATTTTAAAATTAGCATTACTTTGTACACCAGATAAATCAGGTGTAGCTACTCCAGTTAGTAATTCTGCGCCAACTCTAATTTCAGCATTACCTGTAGCTTGATTATAGCTATAATAAGTAATTTGGAATAATCTAGAAATTCCATTAGATGGATTAGTTGTGTAAATATATTGGCCTGTAAAGTAATTAGTTACAGGGCTCCAATTATCTGAAAACGGTGTTACATTTAAAACGCCAGACGCGAATGGTGTCTGAATTAATCCACCTGTATATTCATCATATCCGAAATTATCATCTGGATTTGTTACAACTATATCTGAAATTGTGCTTGCAGTATTAGCTGATGGGTTATTAGGAGATGGTGTAGGTGTAATTGGCACATAACCAATTGCGTTATAAGAATCAAATTCTAATGAAGAAATAACATACATGTATTTCCAAACATATCCATCAGCAGTTAGATAAATTTGACTAGTATTCGTTGGGTCATAACTAGGTGGTGTACTAGCAGCTCCACCATTATTATTGTTTAAGCATTTAAATACACGGTAATCACCCGTATCATTATCGTTTGGACCTACTACTGCATAAAATCTTTGGTCTGTTAAATTAACTGCATCATCATATTCAACATATACTTGACCAACCTGCCAAGGATAGTATTTAATCATAAAATGAATGTCATCTTGAAGTACTTTTTTACCAAAAAGTGTGCGCTCTAAAAATCCTGTTTTAGAAGCTTGAGCATCTTCAGGTGAAAAAGTGTCAATACCAGAAACGAAAACATAGTAATCGTTATTAGCAAGGTCATCAATAAATAACCTTGTTACATCTGTTTTAAAACTATTGCTTAATATTTCTGCCATTTTGAATTAGACTCTAACCGTTTTTATTATTTATTCCCAGCCTCAAGATGTGAAAGAAACTTTTTGTCTCGGCCACGCTCTACCTGAAGTCGGTCTTCGTTTAAATGTTGTTTGCGGACTACCACCTGCGATATATTTACCTGTTCCCATACGTACTCCCCATGGAATATGTACTCTTAAAGGTGGTGTTCCATATAATTCTGTTAAATCAGCTCCACCATTTTGATAATCATTATCAGAAACGCGATTAACGTTACTTGATGAATATAATTTAGATGATGCTACATTTCCTGCTGGATAAATTGCTGGAGGAGTTTGTTTACTTCCTGCAACATTTGAAAAATTAATTCCTTCCATACCTTCACCAATTAAATTTTCTTTTGCTGATTGCACCATTAACTCTTTTAATTGTGCAATACTTGGATATACTCCTCGTTGAGTAAAGTAATGTTCTAAAAATACTGTTGCACATCCAGCTGCAACCGGCGCAGCACAACTTGTTCCACTAAAATATCCCCACTTACCATCTAAGAAAGTAGTTGTAGGATATGATGTCCAAGTATAAGCACCATAAGCAGCAAAATCAATCATTGGACCTCGACTACTATAATCGTCCATTAATCTATTAACGTCGTCTTGTTGACAAGCTGCAATTGTAAATTGATTATCTCCACCTTCTACTTCAATTCTAAGTGGATAATATGACGCTTGAGCACCCTGTGTTGAATTAGTAAATTGATTTCTACCATCACCATCTAAAGTATTTGTTACATAACTAACGCCAGCATCTACTCTTACTGTAGTATTAAATCTTGGGTCTGTTGGACTTACAGCAACATGTGCATTATTACCTGCACTCTTAAAATGATAAATTCCATTATAGCTATTATATTGAGACATTACTGTATCAAAGAAAGAACCTCGAGATTGGTCAGGAATAGAAATCATCCATTTATCAGTACTATCTGCAGGGTCTTGGATAACTCTCGGAATAATTAAGTTATCTGCAAATGCTCTATAATCTCCTTGCCAAGAGCTTGTGTCTTTTATACACGAAATATTACCAGTCATAGCTGGATGGAAATCACAAACATAATCATAATTAGTTGTAGCGTCTGGCATTGTAAATGTGACTGTACTTGTTCCTTGACCACTTACTCCTGGAACATTACTACCTCCAGTAGTTCTGACATATAATGGATGTCCACCAGAAGCTTGGTTGTCAATAATCACAGTATCTCCTGGATTACATACAATTCCTCTATTATTAATAGGAGAGTTTGCAGATGTTCCTTCGTAAACTCTATCTTCACCAGTAACTATGTACGCGCTTGAACCTGAAGCTGTCATTGTAATATTCCAGGTTGCTGCTTGGATATCACCACGATTTATTGTTGTTGAATTACCATCTTCATCATAAGCTACAATTTGATTTATATCATCAATAATATAGAATTTTTCGTGGTCAACACTAGAATATCCCCATGCTCCAGTTACGACTGTTGCATTACGAACACCTGTTGCTGGATTTACTGCTTTAGTAATATGCCACTGAAGTGCGCCATAATACGCATTAGATACACCATCAGATAAGTATAAAACTCTAAGTGTTGATTTTTTACCCCAACCGCAATACTTGCCGCCAGCTGCACTTAATACACCAATCGCATGAGATGAAAACCAGTCTGAACTAGGATTTGAAACTTGATTGTTACGAGCTGAACTTAATGCTCCGGAAACTGTTGACCATTCCATTGGAACAAACTTAGAATTAGTAGAATCCCATTCTTCAAAATCTACATGGTCTTCGTGACCTGCATTACCTGAGAATGGAGTACCTGCTTCAATAGCAACAATATCTACATATTCACCAAGGAAATTACTTTTAGTTGCATCTTCAAATTCAGTATCACCAAAAAATCCTATCGGTGGAGTTGCAGGATTTAGTCCTGTGCCATCTAATTCAAACTCACTGGTAAAATACATATTTGTTCCAGTATAGTCTTTACCATTTTTTGTGCTTGGTGATGATGGTGTATATCTTGTAATGTGACTAACATCAGGTCCAGTATATCTTGGAGTTGATGATGGATACGTAATTAAATCAACAACAGGCTTTTCAGGTAAACATTCAATAACTTTATCACTTGTATTTAATTGAGCCGATTCTTCATCAGTTAATCTCATACATATAATAGCATCCCAAAGGTCAAAGTTATTGACCACTTCCATTCCAGCTGCTTCATTAGCTAAGAACGAAGCTTCGTCTGTACCTGGTTGGAGGATTACGTTATGAATACGTTTAGCCATTTATTAGCTCTCTAATTTTAATGCGTCGATAGTAACTGTAACTGTTCCTGCACTTCCTGAATTATTTTGAATTGCTACTGGAACTTCAGTTTCTGAATTGTCTAACCAACCCATAATTGATGGGGTTATTTTAAATGTTGTTGTACCTGAAGCTGTAGCAATAAATTCTGCAATAACACCAGAACCATCCGACGGGTCTGTTCCTTGTGTTCTACTTGCATCTGCTGTTCTTGCTGCTGTGTCAGAATATATTCTAACCCAACACTGTTTGTTTACTGTAACTTTTTGTAATGCGAATGATTTACCTAATGTAGCATATTCAACAGAACCTGAAGAACCATCTGCGATTGAAGCAGTTGTTTCTGCTTCTGATACACGAGATGCTCCACCTCCGCCGCCACTTGCTGCTGCCCATTGGTAATCGGAACCACTCCATTGTAGGAATTCATTGGAACCTGCACCAGATGTATTTAAATGAGAATCAACATCAGCATTTGTATATGTATTTCCTGGTGCTGCAACGCTTAATACTCCATTTGAAGCTGTAATATTAGTACCAGCAATTGCTGTAACAAAATCAGCAATAGTATCTTTCTTTGAAGCATTAGAATCGTTAGCATCAATAAATCCGATACTATCTGCTGCTACATCAAGTGTTCCACCTGTTAAACTGTTGAGGTCAGTACCACCGCCTCCGCTACCACCTGAAGCATTAATTGTAATAGTATCTGCATTAGCATCAGTTGTAATAGTAACGTTAGAACCAGCTACTAGAGTAAGTGTATCTGTTGAACCATCAGCTACTACACTACTTTGACCTGCAACTGCAATTGTTCCAAATGTATTAGCAGAAGAGGCTCCACCTCCGCCTCCACCGCTTGCTTGTTCAACCCAAGTATATGTACCATCAGCATTTGTCTTTAATACATAATCAGATGTTTCTGAATTCGTAACATTATTTGCGTAGACATAGGGAGCAAGAGGGTCTGTATAATTTGTAATTGTACCACCAGAAGTATCTGCTAGAAGCTTTCTCCATGAACCGTGCGCGTAGTATAGAGCACCAGTATCATGAGCGTGGCCAATTGCTCCGTGATATGTGCCTGGGTTATTAGCAGTTAAAGCAGCGAACGTATCATAATAAAATGATACTTTGTGAGGTTTTCCGTATAAATCTAAATTCCCATTGGAATCAAATATGCTGGTAAGTGTCGTGGCATTACCAAAGTTAAAATATATTTCGTTAAAATTGTCGTTGACTTTATCGAACGCATTACGTAACGGGTCACCTGACCCATCATTCGCAGATGCTCCGATGTTAATTATTTGCTTGGCCACAGCAGAATCTCCTTTAAATTATTAAATATTTATTATACCGGTTCGTGGTCGGCAGTAACATAAGTACTATCAACAGTAAAGTTTGTCACTGACGCCTCGAGCGTATTTGTATTTGCTCGGTCGAGTGGCGAACCGCTTCCATCGTCATTAAATAGTCGTAAAAATCTTGCCTTAGTGCTTCCATTAATTTCAGCTTTATAGATAAAGTCGCCGAACATTTTAGAACCAGCAAGGTGAACATTTTCTTTTAATAGTTTTTCGTATTGACTTTTATCAAGAGTTGATTTAATTTGATATGAATACTCTTGATAAAAATCACTGTCTTGTATTCTCATACCTGATTTATAATAGCTATCAATTGCTGCACTGTTTGCAGTCTGTGTTATATATCCGTCAATATGAGATGAAAAATCTTTCCAATAACCTTTATTTTTTCCTTGCTCTTCTGCTGTAACTGTCCCAGCAGCTAATGGTAGTGTTTCATCTGCAGGATTATATAAAGTAGCTTTATCACCGGTAATATAAGCAAAACCAGAATTATTAATAGCAACTTCTTCAATATATCCAACTTCGTAAACTGCTCGAGCATCAATTATTGCGTTATCACCATAAGCACGACTTGAGTAGTCAATAGAAACACCTGCAACATTAAAAGAATCATTATTGGTTCTTATTATATTGTTAAGACCAGTAAATCCATCCCACGAATTAGGTAAGATATAAAGAACATCATTAACTATATCTATAGAAGTAACTTCTGCTGTTACTCCAGTATTTGCTTCTGTAATAGTTTCACCAACATTAAATAATGCAGATTGACCTGTATTAGCTAATCTTATTGTTTGACTTCTCTTTTTAAATTTAGAAATTAAATCATCTTTTGCTCTTGCAAAAATATCAAAGTCATAATTAGCACCTTTATCAATATTTTGGAATAAACTAATTTTACCAATTTCAATATCTGCAATATCAAATGCTTCATCTAATGGAGTACTTAAATTAACTGGGCTTGCAGTACCTGAGAATGGAGCAGTAGCTTCATAATCAGCAGCATTAAGTTGTGTTGTTAAATGTGGTTGAATTAAATCAGTAATAAGCTCAACAGTTTCTACATTAGAAAGTTCTGCAATAACTTGTGTGTTAGCATTTTGTGGACTACCTTCTGGGTAAATTTCACCTGGTGAAGAATCATTAAAAGCTGAAACGTTTTGTTGAATACCTAAAAATTTTAAATCTATATTTGGATTTCTGTCTAATGTAGATATAGCACGAGATTGGTCAAAACCACCTGTATTTACTTTATTAGTAAATTTGACACCAATATTTGTGGCATTTTGACCAATAACATAAGCTTCATTACCGTTAGTATCTCTTAATCTTTCGTATGGTTCAAATTCTTCAGTATTAGAACGGTCTGTAATAATAGATTGTTCTGAAACTAAAAGACTTGTATTTGCAACTGTATATCCATAACCACCGCTGTCAATTTCGTATCGCGCAACAGCTGGATTAATTAAAGAAACTTTAGTAACTATACCTTCACCGCCAACTCCATCGTTTTCATCAGCTTTAATTAAAACATTTTCACCAACAGTACGATTCGGTTCGAACTGGTCTGTAACTGTAAATGCACTTAAAGAGCCATTAACAGAACCAAATTCTACAAGCTCTTTATTAATGTTAGTGTAAATAGTATCATATTTTTTAAATACACCTTTTACGTTATCGATGTAAATAACAGGTGTAAATCTACCATTAATTAATATTGAATTAATTTTTGTTACTGAAGCTTCAGCTTGTGAAATTGTACCTGTAATAACACGGTTAATTAAATCTGCGTAAGTATATTCAACACCTAAAGGGCTAGTAAATAGATTATCGTTTGGAACCATCTGAAGGAAATTGCCTTCTTTCCATTCAGAGTTTGAAGGTTTGAGCATTTTAGTAGATGGATAAACTATTTCAATATCATACTCTTTATAAAATGTTGCAAAGAATAATTCAATACCAGCCTTAGTACCTTTTCTACGATATAGGTCTAATATATTTTTAACAAGGAATGGTATGATACTTTCTTTTAACTCGAGGTCAGCTAAATATTTGTTTTTATAGAAAATAAGTAAATCTTTAAGTGTACTATCGATATCTCTATATTCAAAGAATCGACGAGAAACATAAGTTGACTGATTAGAAGATGTTTCCATCCACTTATAATAATCACGAGCTAATTGAACCAGTTCAGGCCCATCTTCACGATAGATAGCAGGGAATTGCTGATTAATAAAAAAGCTTATACTTTTTTCTATCTGTGAATAATCTTCAGCCATTCTTTATATTCCTTTATTAATAGCTACTACTTGAATTGCTATTTGTTAATGTTCCAATTGCAGAAGAAGATGATGTTGTACCAGAAGCTGGTTTTTCATCAAGTAACATATTGACTTGTACATCCTCGTCTCGTATAATAAACACACGACCTTGTGGTGCAGATATGTCACTCTTCTTAGCGCGAACCATAATTTTAATTGCGCTGCCATCGAATGCTTCAACTTCAACTGTATTTAAAGTCACTACACCTTTAGTATAATCTACTGTTCCAACATTTGGTTTAAATATTGAAGGATTTGTTATATCATCAATAATAAACATTAAATTACCTAAACCATCATCTTGTATATAAACACATGTTCCATCTACATCAAATGGTGTACTCTTTACTGCAGGTTTATATTCACTAAATCCATTTGCTTCTCTAAATGGATATGGTTTAACTAATTCAGTTTCAAATTTAAATGATGGTGTTTCTTTAGTATTAACTACTGGACTCCAATCAATAATTGGCATAATAGTTAATGCTGTACTTTGTATTGCAGTATCAACAGCATCAACTTTAGCAGTCAGTTTACTTCCTCGTAATTTTGTATTAAAATCTTCTAATGTGTTTTCTGAATAATAATTAATTGCAGTTCGTACTAATAGCTCGAGTTCGTCTTTTGATTTTTCTGTACTCTTATTACTATAAACGATATCAGCAACAACATCTGCATATACAAATTTTGTTTGTACAAATATTGGTTCAATACCTAACGGGCTCTTTTCTGCCAAATAGTTAATATAAGTATTTGCAAGTGTTGAACTAATACTTGTTGTTTCTGAATCTAAATAAACTGAAACAGCAACACGACCAAATTGAGGTGGGTCAAGCTCTTCGCCACCATAAGCACTCACTGCTGTAATTTCTGGAAATGCTTGTTGTAATAATATTTCATAATCTTTTGAAGTCACTGCGCGCTCTTGGACTGCTAATGATTTAGGTGCAAAGTATCGAATAGATTCCATACTTTCGCGCTCTAATCCTCCAGCAGCTGCTGAAATTGTTGTAACAGAAATTGAAGCCCCATCAATAAAACTTGCGCTAAATGAGTCTGCACCATTTGCTAATTCACCAGATGTAATACGATATCGTACCCTTACATCCTCAAACTCTTCTGGCTGTAAACCAAATTCGTTTTTACCAAAATAAACTGCATATCTGTTATCTAAATATGGCTCTAAATAAAATACTTTATCGTCTGGTCTAACACCATAAATTGTATTAGCTCGAGTAAAGATATTTCTATTTTCTGTTTCTTCAGCATCAACAAATACAACGATAGAGTCTGTATCAACTTCGTCATTAGTTAATTGAACACGAAGAACACCATCGGCGTCAACAATAAATCCTTCTCTTTGGAACGATGCTAACATTGACCCTTCAAATATTTCAACATTATCTGCTATAAATGTGTCGGGTGCTGTTCTTCGAGCAACGTATGTTTGATTAGTTACAAATGTAAATAAATCACCTTGATAGTTTGCAGAAAAAGTAGTATAGGTCGGAATAGTAATTGTGCTATTTGTTTCATTCTCATCTGTAATTGTAACTTGAACGACAGCTTTAGCAGATTTACGAGACCTTGGAATATAGTTTAATTCTTTTGCATGAGAAACGATAGAGTTCTTTAAGACGGCCGAGTCAAGAAACATCTCATTCATTGTCATGTTCGTATAATAATTATTTTGAAAAGAGTTGAATGCTAATACATCAAGTAATGCACTCATGTTTGAGCCTTCAAAGTTATAATCTTTGAATTGCGTCTGCGTCTGCAGATATGCTTTCAGCTGAGTTTTGATAGAATCAAAATCAAGCTCTGTAATTGGAGTTTTTGGATTGGCCATCTTATCTTATCCTTTCTAATATTAAATCAAGTGTTATTGGTCTATCAACATTCTTGATATAAAACTGTATGTTTACATTAACTGTGTTATCATCATACCTACTACTTGCAGTTACATCTATAATTTCTGCTCTCGGTTCGTATGTTCCTATTGTATCTTTACATCTAGTTTCAATAACTTTTAAAACACCAGGCGTAATATTTTCAAATAATAATCCTTTTATACCGCCACCAATAAATGGTTGCATTAACCTTTCGCCTGGGTCTGTTAAAATTAAATTTTTAATGCTTTGTTTAACTGCATCTTCGTCTTTAAGTAAAGCAATATCTTTTGATATAGGACTAATACGCAAATCTTTATGGAAATCAGTATATAAATTCGGCTTTTTAGTAACCGGTGTTTTTGTACTTATTGTCATCGTACTATATCTCTTGTATCTAAATGTATATGATTCTTATATATTATTACGCCTTTAAAGCCAGATTTTCTAGCATTTTGTGTAAAAACCTCAGTCCAGTCATCTCTTTCAAGAGATGTTCCTAAAGCTGCATTTAATGCTTCTGCAGCTTGGTCTTCTGCACTTTTTGATTTAAAAGCAGCATCCATTTTAATATCTATAACAAGCCCACTTAGGTGAGCATCATCTGGTCGCTTTTTATATTGAGTATATTCTGTACTAACCCAACCATTTGTAATAATCATTTTATTACCATAAATTTCTTGTAATCTTTTTAGATAAACTTTAACATCTAAATCTAAATGTGTATATGCAGGAAATCCTAATCTTTCTTTGTCTTCATCATTTTCTTTTTCTTCAAAAACTTTACCTTCAACACCAAAAGTTCCGTCTGAACCTTTCATTACAGCCATACAATTAGGTAAATTCTTATAATCCTCAGCTGTTATTGGTTTAATAGCAACTTTTTCATAACCACTCAAAGATAGCGCATCATCAGATTCCCATATTCTATTTAGGCTATTTATGTCGTCTGACCTCTGCTCAGGTGAAAATCTTATTGCTCCATTACGAATTGCTGTAGATGTATTTTGATTTCCAATTGCTTGTAATCTTTTAATTACTCTTTGATATCTGTTTCCATAATCATCTAATGGATTCTTAATTTCATTTAGTAATGCTTCAACGTTTGTAGCAAGAGCACAAAAACGTGCAACTAAGAATTGCATTGTCTGTAAATCCATGTAATCAAATAAACTAAAAGCATAATCCATAAACCCTTTGAGTTTATCTTTCATTTTCTTTTGTGTTTCTTCAGTCAGTTCATTACACATACGCTCTTTACGAGTCATTATATACTTTGTATGAGATTTGTCAATACCTACAACTAAATCTCCTATCTGGTCTAATATATCAAAGTTATCAATAGCATCCATTACCTTCTGATAAATCTTAACTACAGAATCAATAATTTTTTCTTGGATTTGCTTCATTAATGCTTCTACAATTTTTTGCTCGATAAATGCTTTATCAATTTGACCTTCGTATTTTCCTTTTAAAGCAAGAAATTTATTGTATATTGCAATTGCATCTTGGATTAATCCATCGACAACTCCAATTAAATCATAGAACGCATCAATCTGATTAAACAGATTATTCATACTATTACAGAATCCACCAAGAATACTTTCAGATATATCACCAGTATAGTATTGTTCTAAATCACTAAGTAGTTTATCAGGTACTTGGTTTTGAATACCATTGGGTGAATAATTAAAAGCTTCTGCAAAGTCTGCAACTTCAAGAGTACTAATATTACCTTGCTGATATCTGTTATTTAATGCAGGATAGTTTGATGTATCATATCCTCTAACTGTACCATTTATATAATTACCTGCTTCATAAACACCATTACCAAATTTGTTTATCATATTAGCGATTGGATTTTTATCTGATTCAGCAATAATATTATCAGCAAGCTCTTTTGCAAAAACATCAATTTGATTTAATGTATATGAGCCATCAGAGTTTACTGTAGGACCAGGGTTAATTCTTTGCTTATTAAGATATGTTTGACTTCTTCTGTCTACGCAATGAGCCATTATTCTTCAGCCTCCAACGATTCACAAACTCCTAAAGCATATCCCAGTGAGAAATAACCGCCCGGTACTATTGAACATCCATGGCTTGCTGGTTGAGGCATTTGAATCCTAGGCATTCCCAATCCGCCTTCTGGTAATACATTAATATCATATCCTGCTAATGCCTCCAGCGGTGATGTGAGTACTGTAGCAGCAAATCCTGCTCCATTTCCTTGTGGGGCCACAGCACCTGAAATTATTCCTGGAGCAGGTGGTGCAATTGGTGTAGAAACACCCGGTGGATTTATTGCAGGTAGTGTTGGAAATGCTGGTGGAGCTACCGGAGCAGTGCCACTTGGAGCACCAGAGCCTACAGGACCAGTATAAGCCCAAGCAGATAATCCTGCAGTACTAATTCCAAGAGCAGCTATTGTATTAGCAGAAACAGCGCCAGGAACTGTTAAGGCTCCAATTTGCCCGGTAGTAGCTAATAGTGCAGCAGTATTAACTGAACCTGCATTCCATAAACCACTGAATGAACCGCTTGCCGAAAGCATATTTACAGTTGGTGCGGTAACACTAAATCCTCTAGATGTCTGTGACCCTGTACTTCCAACTACTGGAGTTAGTGATACGGGTGATGTTCCTAATGCAGTATTAATAATACTTCCAATTGCATATATGTGCGTATCTGCAGCTGATGTTAAGCGAACTGCTTTATTTGCATAAGCACTAAATGTAAGCATTGCTGTATTTTTAATATGGCCAGAAACCATATTGATTTGTCTTTCACCTTCGATAGCAACTTCGTTTTTACCAAAAATAGTTACGCTTTCAGCATTACCTTCGATTTTAGTTGATGCACCACGCATGAACAAGTGGCCGCCAACATTAAGATAAGATTGACCACCCACTGTAACTTCGTTTTCGCCGTGAACAATTCGTTTATAGTTACCCATAATTTCTTCTGTCTTGTTACCTTTAACATAGACATGAGAATTACCATTAATAGTAACTACTGAATGACCTGATGATTCGTGTTTAGTTCCAATATTAACTTCATAGCGATCACCTTGTGCTCTTTCTTTAAATGAGCCTATTGCATCAATTTCAATATATGAACCTGAGTTGTGTGTAATTGTAATACGTTCTGCATTTGGAGTATCATCAATTTCAATACTGTGTCTTGCTGTTTCAATTACTCTGTTGTATGGATATTTTGCAGCATACGCTGGTGGTGGTTCATTCCATGTTACATCTGAATCTGGAATTTTTTGTCTTTGTACTGCGTTTGAAAATCTTGGTCCAATATAAGTTGTATCTAAATCTTCAGCTCTTACTAATTTTGATTTTTGAACTTGACCCACATCTCTAGGTGCACCCATCATTGATAAAATTTCTGGTTCAAACGGTGGAACAATACCCCACTTTGCTGCTTTAGGGTCGTGCTTTTCTGTATATTGACCGGGTACTGTACCCAATATCATTGGATGTTGACCTTCATCTCCATCTAAAAACATTCCAAAAACAAATGAATTAATTGGTGGTGGAGCATGGTTAACATCATAGTTTCCTGCTACACAAATAGCCCAAGGTAATAATGCTGTTGGTATTTCTTCGTTATTTCCATGGATACCAAAAGCACGTACTTGTACTCGCCCTTGGTTGGACTCATCTAAATTGTTTTCAACTACACCAATGAAAAACATTGGATTTGCTATTCCCATGCCTCTCATTATTTGTTATTACCTCTCAAATCTGCACCCGCTGTACTCCAATCGTACTTGGTTAATATTAAACCTGTTGTCATGTTACCATCTTCTACATTATTATCTACTGAATTAATTAAATATTTACCACTTAATTGTTTGTTCTGGCCCGTTTTACTTGTTATATCGTTATCCATTACATTAACGTTAATAACTTCTCCGGCTTTTAAATCAAGCCTTCCAGAAGTTAATGCACTAGTTGCAGTAGCTTGTGAGTGGCGAGTATAAAAACTTCTTTTTGCAATTAAATCTCTGTAGTGCTTATCAGGTCTATAATATTCTTGTTTTAATGGACCTACAAACGAATTTGTAAATGTTCTATAATCTCTTATAAGCATATATTGTTTAGCATTTTTTGATGAAAAGGTTGCATCAATAAATTCTTTAGTGTGTTTATCGTTTTTAATATTTGCTCTTTTTCCACTCGAATCGTTAAAATCTTTTATGTAATCTTCATATTTGTAATCGTGCTTTTTCGCAGTTCTTCTCAATATATCAACTTCAAGTATTGAATTATAATATGTACCACCATTCATATCTCCACCGACATCAACTCTATCTGCATTAGCAAAATGACTAAACGCGCTTATTTGTTGTTCATGCGCATCTGGAGATAAATCTATAAATGCTGAATACTCAAATTTTTTAATAGGGTTTAAGTGTCCGTAATTATAAAGCCATTCATCACTTACAAAATAATATCCATCAAACGTTTCAAAAAATCTATATAAAGAACCTTTTGATTGTGATTGACCTATTGTTTGTCTTGCAACAAATTTTAATGCTGCAGCTGGAGGTAAATCAGGTATCGTTATTGACATATAATCATCTGTCAATTCAAGATAGAATCTACGTTTATCACTTAATGCATATACTTCTGTTTTAGGAGGTAATTCTTCACCTTTCTTTTTAGTAGTTTTTTTCATATTTTTATCAAAGTTATCTTTGAATAAATCTTTTACTATTGTACTAGCAGCTGTTCTAGAAAATCCTTTGACAATACTTTTTTTACTTGCTTCAAAACTTGGTTTTGTAATCCAATGTAAAGTATATGCTATTCCTTTTAATTGTTGTCTTATTTCAATGTCAGAAATTTTGTAAATTTGGCAATTTAATTTTACTTCTGTTTGTAAGTCATAACATAATAAAACTAATTCTAATTGTTCTTCACCTCTCAGCGGTAATTGTTCTAATAATCCAGTACCATCATAAATGTCTATTGTACCAGATATTGCAGCATTTTGAATTGATTGGTTTATACCAAACGAACCAATCAACGCTGTAATGTTTTCAGATTTAGCTCCTTCTGCACCAAAAGGAGTTATTTTTGCAGATTTAACATCACAATGAGATGGATTAAATACTCCTTTTTCCATAATTATTCACTCACAGAAGAAGCAAACTCTCTTTCGAGTTGCCCCAAAAATGTTTTGTCAAACAAATAAATCTCTTTCTTGTTATTGTTTAATGTTTCTTCGTACTCATATATACGATAAGGTTCCCATTCTTCTGGAATAATTCTTTTAATAATAATTTTTGCACCCTGTTCTGTTCGCATAATCACTCTATCTTCTCTACGTAAATAGATTGTTCTAAACGATTCGGGTGCTAATAAAATTTCGTCTACTGCTGCCATTTGTTATACCTTCTTCACGTAGTAAATGATGTTATCATCATTGTTAGGGTCACGAGTCCAGTCAATAACATCTTCTCCAACTTCACCAGATTGTTCTGTGTATTTTTCTACTAAATAATCGTTGAATGTTTGTGGGTCCATTGGCCACTCATGATATGGGTCAATAATATTGTTAGCCATATAAACTAACCAAACATAATCTACTGAACCATAATAAAAATTTGCTATGTCTTCTGCGCGTTCACCTTCTGAAACTGTATAAGGATAATATAGATATGGATTGTTAGATACAGCACGAACAAAGTTGGAGCGTCTAGAAATATCTCTTACTCTGCGTCCTTCGTATTCGATTATTGGAAAATTTTCAAAATATTTCATTTTAGTCCTGTAATATTGCCTGTATCTTTGTCGGTGTATGCATAATCGTCTTGTGTATGAATTTGGATTTCGCTAAATCCTATTGTTAATGATACTGCTGCAGGTACACCACCTTTTATAATTTCTGGCATTCCACCTGCACCATAATCTACTGTAACATTACTAATCATTGCTCTTTTAAATCTCATGAAATGTTTTTCTTGTACACCCAATAAATTTAACTCTACAACACTAGGATATTTTAAAAATGCTCTTTGCAATCCTGCAACGCTATCAACACCATCTACTTGAGGTAATGATTTAGCTTTTAAGAAGTTTACAATCTTTGTAATATTTTTGGTGTCGTCTTCGTTTGAAGGATATAAATCCCAAGAAAAAGTAAAGTTACGCAAGTCAACACCACTAAAGTTTAATGTTTCTTGTGGGTTTACAGTTCTTTCACCAATAACACCCATTGATTTTGCTATCTCTCCACTAATAAAGTTACGGCCTAAATAGGCTGCTATAGCTGCAGCTTTATTTGCATCTTGTCCTGCCATTTTCATTAGACCTGTGCTTTGTGCTTTTAATTTTTCTGCCAATGCTAATGGGTTATCAATAAGGTCTCTACCTATGGTTCTAACACCCTCTAAAAAGTCTTTTGCAACAGCTTTTGCGTTTTCAGCAAAATTACCATCTCCATTTAAACTAGCTAATCCACTAGCAACTCTTTCATATAAAAAATCTCTTTCGAATTGATTTACTCTTATGTTTAAACTGTCTGTTAACTGCCTAGGAAAAGGAAGTTCTATTGCGGTAAAAGAATCTATTTCTGGAATTGCATTAAGTGTATCTACAAATGTATAACCACCCTCATTAAACTCAACATCAGTTGCGCTAGCACCTCCTACGCCAACCTTATCTCCAACTTTAGTTCTAATAGTATTTACATATGCATTATAATTATAATCTTTAAATTGCATTAAGAGACCGTGAGGCATTGGCTTCGTAGGAAACGACATATATGCAGTTTCCCCTAGCGGCTTACCATTACCAAAAGCATTTCGTCTTTGTTTAATTAACTCTGGTCTTGCTGTCATTATAGTCTCGTTGTAATAAATAGTAATTGGACATTTTAGATTATTTATACGGAGTTGCGAAAATAGATTATGGCTTATAGAGGGAGATTTAAACCCGCAAATCCGCAGAAATACAAAGGAGACCCAACTAAGATTATTTATCGGTCTTGGTGGGAACGAAATGTATTCTCGTGGCTTGATAAACATAAAGATGTGATATGGTGGCAATCAGAAGAAGTCATTGTTCCGTATAGGTCACCAATAGATGGAAGAGTACATAGATATTTTCCTGATGTTATTGTTCATAAATATGATGGAAATGGTAAGAAGCATACTGTAATGATAGAAATTAAACCTTATAAACAAACGCTTCCACCAAATCCTGCAAATAAAAATAAGACACCTACAGGTCGGGTGTCGCGAAGATATCTTAACGAGGTTAAGAATTATGGAATCAATAGCGCAAAATGGAAAGCAGCTCGGTCATACTGTGCAGACCGCGGTTGGCAGTTTGTAATTATGACAGAAAAAGACGGAATAGCAGGTAAATAATGGCCATCACAAATTACGCAAAATTATTACAAGAAGCAAAAGCAGCTGCAGGTGGTAAAGCACACCGTGGTAC
>Ga0070754_10000619_pt1 | contig 31944 bp, 25 predicted proteins | sample VirMetDEL_Sep_01_FD_75181 | JGI IMG/M metagenome (GOLD analysis project Ga0070754, IMG submission 75181) | Aqueous microbial communities from the Delaware River and Bay under freshwater to marine salinity gradient to study organic matter... | ecosystem: Environmental > Aquatic > Marine >...
AGCAGGACCGGGTGTTCGCGGATGACTTCATCCAGGATGTCCCAGACTTCCTTGCGTTCCTTCTCGACCCACTTCTTCGCCTGCTTGAGGGTCATCGAGAGACCCTTGGCGTCGAGCCGGGCGTAGATGAACGGCTTGAACAGTTCGAGCGCCATCTTCTTGGGCAGGCCGCACTGGTGCAGCTTGAGTTCGGGGCCGGTCACGATGACCGAACGGCCCGAATAGTCGACGCGCTTGCCGAGCAGGTTCTGGCGGAAGCGGCCCTGCTTGCCCTTGAGCATGTCGGACAGCGACTTGAGCGGACGCTTGTTCGCGCCGGTGATCACCCGGCCGCGGCGGCCGTTGTCGAACAGCGCATCGACCGATTCCTGCAGCATGCGCTTTTCATTGCGCACGATGATGTCGGGCGCGCGCAGTTCCATCAGGCGCTTGAGGCGGTTGTTGCGGTTGATGACGCGGCGATAGAGGTCGTTGAGATCCGACGTCGCGAAGCGGCCGCCGTCGAGCGGCACCAGCGGGCGCAGTTCGGGCGGGATGACCGGTACGACTTCGAGGATCATCCATTCGGGGCGGTTGCCCGATTCGATGAAGCTTTCGACGACCTTCAGACGCTTGATGATCTTGGCCGGCTTGAGCTTCGACTTGGTGGTCGCGAGGTCTTCGAGCAGGTCTTCCTTTTCCTGTTCGAGATCGAGATCCATCAGCATGGTCTTGACCGCTTCGGCGCCGATGTTGGCGGTGAAGGCGTCTTCGCCATACTCGTCCTGCGCCTCGAGCAGTTCATCTTCGGTGAGGAGCTGGAACTTCTCGAGCGGGGTCAGGCCGGGCTCGGTGACGATGTAGCTTTCGAAATACAGCACGCGCTCGAGCTGCTTGAGCTGCATGTCGAGCAGCAGGCCGATGCGCGAAGGCAGCGACTTGAGGAACCAGATGTGGGCAACCGGTGCGGCCAGTTCGATATGGCCCATGCGTTCGCGGCGGACCTTGGTCACGGTCACTTCGACGCCGCACTTCTCGCAGACGACGCCCTTGTACTTCATGCGCTTGTACTTGCCGCACAGGCATTCGTAGTCCTTCACGGGACCGAAGATGCGGGCACAGAACAGGCCGTCACGTTCGGGCTTGAACGTCCGGTAGTTGATCGTTTCCGGCTTCTTGATTTCGCCGAAGGACCACGAGCGAATGCGCTCGGGGCTGGCGATGCCGATCTGGATCTCGTCGAAAGTTTCGGGCTTCGCGAGCTGGTTGGTGAATTTGGTCAGTTCGTTCATGACTTATTCCCTTAGCGGGTGAATTCCTTGGGGCGGTGGTGGGGGGCGTTGCCGCTCCCCCTATTCCGCCGCGATCGCGAGACCATCATCGTCCTCGTCGTCGGCCAGCGACTTGAGTTCGACGTTGAGGCCCAGGCTGCGCATTTCCTTGACGAGCACGTTGAAGCTCTCGGGAATGCCGGCCTCGAAAGTGTCGTCGCCCTTGACGATCGCTTCGTAGACCTTGGTCCGTCCGATCACGTCGTCCGACTTCACGGTGAGGATTTCCTGCAGCGTGTAGGCAGCCCCGTAGGCCTGCAGCGCCCAGACTTCCATTTCCCCGAAGCGCTGGCCGCCGAACTGCGCCTTACCGCCCAGCGGCTGCTGGGTGACGAGGCTGTAGGGACCGATCGAACGGGCGTGGATCTTGTCGTCGACCAGGTGGTGCAGCTTGAGCATGTAGATGATGCCCACGGTGACCTTGCGGTCGAATGCCTCGCCCGTACGGCCGTCGAACAGGACCGACTGGCCCGACGAATGCAGACCGGCCTTCTCGAGTTCGATGGTGACATCGCCTTCGCGCGCCCCGTCGAACACCGGCGTACCCATCGGGACGCCGGCGGTGAGGTTGCCCGCCAGTTCGACGATTTCGGCGGTCGAACGTTCGTCGATCGCATCGTGATACTCTTCGCCGTAAACCTCCTTGAGACGGTCGACGACCGCTTCGGGCGGCTTGGCCTTGGCATAGTCCTTCGCCGCATCGGGGTTGGCGCGCTTCCACTCGTCGAGCTGCTCGCCGATCTGGTGGCCCAGGTTGCGGGCCGCCATGCCGAGATGCGTTTCGAAGATCTGCCCGACGTTCATGCGCGAGGGCACGCCCAGCGGGTTGAGCACGATATCGACCGGCGTACCGTCTTCAAGGAACGGCATGTCCTCGACCGGCAGGATGCGCGAAATCACACCCTTGTTGCCGTGACGGCCGGCCATTTTGTCGCCCGGCTGCAGCTTGCGCTTCACCGCGACGAACACCTTGACCATCTTGAGCACGCCCGGAGCGAGTTCGTCGCCGCGTTCGAGCTTTTCCTTACGGTCTTCGAACTTCTCTTCGATGAACTTGACCGCTTCGTCATACTGCGACTTGACCGCTTCGAGCTGCGCCTGGCGGCCGTCGTCGGCCACGGCGAACTTGAACCAGTCGTGGCGATCGATATCCTCGAGCAGCTCTTCGCTGATCTCGGTGCCCTTCTTGACGCCCTTGGGCGCCGCCGATGCGGTCTGGCCGATCAGCATGTCGCGCAGGCGGTTGTAGGTCGCCCGGTTGAGAATGGCGCGTTCGTCGTTCGAATCCTTGCGGAGCCGTTCGATCTCCTCGTTCTGGATCGCACGGGTACGGTCGTCGATCTCGATACCGTGGCGGTTGAACACGCGCACTTCTACGACCGTGCCGGCCACACCCGGCGGCAAGCGAAGCGAGGTGTCGCGCACGTCGCTGGCCTTTTCGCCGAAGATCGCGCGCAGAAGCTTTTCTTCCGGCGTCATCGGGCTTTCGCCCTTGGGCGTGATCTTGCCCGCCAGGATGTCGCCCGGATGCACTTCGGCGCCGATGTAGACGATGCCCGCTTCGTCGAGGTTGCGCAGCGCTTCCTCGCCGACATTGGGAATGTCGCGGGTGATGTCTTCGGGCCCGAGCTTGGTGTCGCGCGCCATGACTTCGAATTCCTCGATATGGATCGAGGTGAAGACGTCGTCCTTCACGATGCGTTCGGAGATGAGGATACTATCCTCGTAGTTGTAGCCGTTCCAGGGCATGAAGGCGACGAGGCTGTTGCGGCCCAGCGCCAGCTCGCCGAGATCGGTCGAGGGACCGTCAGCGATGATGTCGCCCGGCGAAACCGTTTCGCCCACCTTCACCAGCGGGCGCTGGTTGATGCAGGTATCCTGGTTCGAACGCTGGAACTTCTGCAGCGTGTAGATGTCGACGCCCGACTGGCCGGGTTCGACATCGCCGATCGCACGAATGACGATACGCGTCGCGTCGACCTGGTCGACGATACCGCCGCGGGTCGCCGCAATGGCCGCGCCGCTGTCTCGGGCGACGGTTTCTTCCATGCCGGTACCGACCCAGGGCGCTTCCGCCTTGACCAGCGGCACGGCCTGGCGCTGCATGTTCGAGCCCATCAGCGCGCGGTTGGCGTCATCGTTTTCCAGGAACGGAATGAGCGATGCGGCAACCGAGACGAGCTGCTTGGGGCTGACGTCCATCAGCGTGATCGATTCGCGCGGCGCCATGAGGTTGTCGCCGTCGTGGCGGGCCGACACGAGGTCTTCGAAGAACGAACCGTCCTCGGTTAGCTCGGCCGATGCCTGCGCCACCGTGTGCTTCTGCTCTTCCATGGCGGAGAGATAGACCACTTCGTCGGTAACCTTGCCGTCGACGACCTTGCGATACGGGGTCTCGATGAAGCCGTACTTGTTGACGCGGGCGAAGGTCGACAGCGAGTTGATCAGGCCGATGTTCGGGCCTTCGGGCGTTTCAATCGGGCAGATACGGCCATAGTGCGTCGGGTGAACGTCGCGCACTTCGAAGCCGGCACGCTCACGCGTCAGGCCGCCCGGGCCAAGCGCCGAGACGCGGCGCTTATGGGTGACTTCCGACAACGGGTTGGTCTGGTCCATGAACTGCGACAGCTGCGAGGAGCCGAAGAATTCGCGCACTGCGGCGACCGCGGGCTTCGCGTTGATCAGGTCGTTGGGCATGACGGTCGAGACATCGACCGAGCTCATGCGCTCCTTGACTGCACGCTCCATGCGCAGCAGGCCGACGCGGTACTGGTTTTCGAGCAGTTCGCCGACCGAACGCACGCGGCGGTTGCCGAGGTTGTCGATGTCGTCGACGTCGCCCTTGCCGTCTTTGAGGTCGACCAGTTCCTTGACCACGGCGAGGATGTCCTCCTTGCGCAGCGTGGTGACGGTGTCTTCGGCATCGAGCTCGAGACGCATGTTGAGCTTGACGCGGCCGACTGCCGAAAGGTCGTAGCGTTCGCTGTCGAAGAACAGGCCTTCGAACAGCGCTTCGGCGGTTTCCTTGGTCGGCGGTTCGCCCGGGCGCATGACCTTGTAGATCGCCTCGAGACCCTCGTCGCGGTTCTCGGCCTTGTCAACCTTGAGCGTGTTGCGGATCCACGGACCGGTGGTCACGTGATCGATGTCGAGCAGTTCCATCACGTCGACGCCGGCAGCGTCGAGGACTTCGAGATTCTCGGCCGAGACCTCGTCACCCGCTTCGATGTAGATGCGGCCCGTCTTCTCGTCGATCAGGTCGCGGCTGGCGTAGCGGCCGAAGATTTCCTCGGTCGGCAGCAGCAGCGTTTCGAGCCCGTCCTTGGCCGCCTTGTTGGCCGCGCGCGGGCTGATCTTCTGGCCGGCGGCGAAGACTTCTTCACCCGTCTTGGCATCGATCAGCGGGAAGGCAGGCTTCTGGCCGCGCCAGTTTTCGGCGACGAAGGGAATGTTCCAGCCTTCGCCCTTCTTGCCGGTCGCCCGCTTCCAGGTGACGGTGTCGTAGAAGTGCGAGAGGATGTCTTCGCTGTCGAGGCCGAGCGCATAGAGCAGCGCGGTGACCGGCAGCTTGCGCTTGCGGTCGATCCGCACGTTAACGACGTCCTTGGCGTCGAATTCGAAATCGAGCCAGCTGCCGCGATAGGGAATGATCCGCGCCGCGAAGAGGAGCTTGCCCGAGGAATGCGTCTTGCCGCGGTCATGGTCGAACAGGACGCCCGGCGAACGGTGCATCTGCGACACGATCACACGCTCGGTGCCATTGATCACGAAGGTGCCGTTGCCCGTCATCAGGGGCATGTCGCCCATGTATACGTCCTGCTCCTTGATATCGAGCACCGAACGGGTTTCGGTTTCCTGGTCCACCTCGAACACGATCAGCCGCAGCGTCACCTTCATCGGCGCGGCATAGGTGATCCCGCGCTGGCGGCATTCGACGATGTCGTACTTGGGTGCTTCGAGTTCGTAATGGACGAAATCGAGTTCGGCAGTGCCGGCGAAGTCGCGAATCGGGAAGACCGAACGCAGCGTCTTTTCGAGGCCGGAGACGTAGTCGATCTCCTTGTTCGAACGCAGGAAGTGCTCGTAGCTCTCGCGCTGCACCTCGATCAGGTTCGGCATGTCCACGACTTCGTGGATGTCGCCGAAGATCTTGCGGATGCGCCGCTTCGCCGTACCCTGCGCATTTGCGCCGCGGGTCTTCTTGGGAGCCTTCGCCTTGGTAGCCATAAGGGGTAGATACCTCTTCTCGTGTGCATCGGCCGCTGCGCGGACAGAGCCGGAATTTCGTGTCTCATGCGCGTGAGATCCATCGCCGGGACGCGAAAAGGCCGCAGCGTGAGCGCACCCGTCCGGCGGCCTGCTGCAGCTTCTCTAGCGTCGCGATTATGGAAACGCCGCTTCCATCCTGTACCCGATTCCCGCGCATGAATCGGATTCGCTCGAAGCGTGCGGTTGCCGCATCATGTAGGATTTGCGCCGCGCCGTGTCAAACCGGCAGATCGGCATCCGCATAGCGATACCGCTGCGGCGCGGGATCGGCCACCTATTCGGGCGCGCGGGCGTTCCACATCATCCGTTCGATTTTCCAGTAACCCTGGTCGTCGGGGCGCGCATGGATGATGTAATGCCCCTCCTGCGCAACCCGCGTCCCGCGCGAAAAGAAGGCGATCCGGCTGTGGCCGGTAATCGCCGCGAGCGCGATCGACCCTTCGATGGCGAGAGTGTCGTGCTCGATGAACTCGACCGCGGCCGGCTGGCCCTCTTCGGCGAACCAGAATGCACGCAGGCGCTGCTTGCCGTCGATGGGCGAAGTGCCATGGCCCGGATAGACGACCGCATCTTCGGCAAACAGCGCCATGAGCGCCTGCTCGCGCGCCGCCGCGTCGGGAACCAGCCACGCTTTCGCATAGGCCTTGTCGAGCGCGCGGAGCGCCGCACGGTCGCCCGAGGTCAGGCTCCCGGCCGGGCGCGGTTCGATGCTCTCCGGCTGCGCGCAATCCCCCGGCGAACAAGCGCCGAGCATCATGGCCATCAGCAATAACGCGAAGCGCGGCATCCCATACCTCCAGCGAGCCGGAAGTCCGGATGGCCGATCCGCCCGGCAGCCGCGACCGCTGTTCCACCAATGGCATGCGGCAAGCGGCGAACGGCTTGCAAGCGAGAATTTATCGATTCCCGATATTATCGATTGACGATAAGGAAACGGCGATTCATATCGTTTTTCGATATTGGAGATCGCACCGTGTACGTTTTCATCCTCGCCGGGCTCAGGTTTTTCCGCTGGGTCAACTGGATCGTCGCCGCATTGCTGACGCTGTTTTTCGTGGTACTGCTGACCGATGCCGGGGGCCTCGGGACCTCGGTGCTGGCCGGTGTCGAAGGCGATCTCGCGGTGAGAGCGCAGGTGCGCGGCTACCTGCTCGGTGTTACCGGACTGGTTCTGCCAATGGCGCTCGCGATAGATCGCATACTGACCCGCCTGGCCGGGCTGGTGCACGACGCGCGTACAGGCACGGCGCTGAGCGAAGCCAACGCGGACCGGTTGCGGACCATCGGCTGGTGCCTGCTGGCAATCAATCTCGCCGATCTCGTCTATGGCTGGCTGTCGGTGCGGGCCAGCGCGGCCACCGGCGAATACTTCGGCTGGTCGCTCTCGCTGACCGGCTGGGTCGCGGTGCCGCTGCTGTTCGTACTGGCGCATGTCTTCCGCGAAGGGGCGGCGATGCGCGACGATCTCGAAGGCACTGTCTGATGACGGACCAGACCTCCTTCATCGCCGTCCGGCTCGACGAACTGCTGCGCGAGCGCGGCATGACATTGACCGAACTCTCCGACCGCATCGGACTCACTCTGGCCAATCTCTCGATCCTCAAGACCGGGAAGGCCAAGGCGATCCGCTTTTCCACGCTGGAGGCAATCTGCTGCGAGCTACGCTGCCAGCCGGGCGACCTGCTGATCTATTCCGAAACCGGGGGAATCGACCAATGACCACTTTCCTGCCTGCTTTCCGCGCCGTTCATACCCGCAGCCTCGCCTTCGCTGCCGCGCTGCCGTTCGCCGCGGCCATTCCGCTGGTGGCCGAGTTCGTCCAGCACGTGGTGGAGATGCGTGTCGGCATGTATGCCGGCGTCGAAGCCGCGCAACTGGCAGAGAACGACCCGGACCGGATCCTGGCCGGCTTCTTCAAGACGATCGCGCTGGGCCTGCCCGCCTATTTCCTCATCCGCTGGCTGCACAGCAAGGGCGATCGCGGTTTTGCCGTCCGGTTGGAAAAACCCGCCACCGCGCTGTTCGGCCTCGTCATTGGCTTGCAAGCATTGTTCGCGTGGCTCGGGCTCTATGTCTGGACCGGCGGACCGATCGCCATCGGCTTCTTCGTCTTCGGCCTGATCTTCATGCCGCTGATCGTGCGCTTCGTCGTCGCCGCACCGCTGGGCACACTGATCAGCCCGCTACAGTCGATCCGGGTAATGGCGCGCGATGCGGTCTTCGCGATCCTTTTCCCGCTGGCCGCGATGCTCCCGCTGATGGCAGTGCATTACGCGCTCGGGATCGGGGCTATCTTCGTCGCGGGGGATGCGACCAAATGGGTGATGCTGGGGCTCGACAGCGTGGTGACCGCATGGCTCGCCCTGGTCATGATTTGCGCCCAATACGTGATCGCCACCCGCCCCGCGCCGCTGCCCGGTGCCCCGCAGCGGCAGCGGGCCGCAGCGGGAACAATCGCCGAATAGGTCCATTTTCGTCGCACACGCAGGAGAATAGACATGAACAAGACCGCACTTCTTGCCGCCCTTCCCCTGGCGCTGACGCTTGGCGCCTGCGGCGAACCGATCGACGGCAGCGACACGGCCGATCTCGGCAACGACACCACCACCGCGCCCGCTGCCGATGCACCCGATGACGGCCCGCTGGATTACGAGCCCGGCGAAGACGGCCTGCTGCAATCGGACATGGAGCCGATGGGCGACGACGACGCGGCCGACGAGACCGCGATGGACGACGACGCCGCAATGTGATGCCCGCGCGGAAGCGCCGGACAGGCTTGACCGCAGCAACCAAACCGCTAAAGGCCCGCCACGCAACGGCGGGTCTTTTCGATTCCGCCCTGCATCCGTCCGAGACAGTTGGTGAAGGCGAATTGGCGCTTTCTTAATCTCCAACCTAGGCGGGGAACAGAGATTTCCGGTGCTTCGGCGCCGTTTCGCGCCAACTGGCGCACTCCTTCCCCATCAACGGACTCGCCCGTCCCGGTTCGCCGGAACGGACAAACGTAGCCGGTCGCGGCGGGTTCTCCCGGCGCGGCCATAGTGAAGGAGTATGGCATGGATCGTTCGCAGAAAGCCGACGCGGTCGCCCAGCTCAGCGAAGTCTTCGCCCAGTCCGGCGTGGTGGTTGTCACCCGCAATCTGGGGCTGACGGTGGATCAGTCCACCGAACTGCGTACGAAGATGCGTGAAGCCGGTGCGACCTACAAGGTTGCCAAGAACCGTCTCGCCAAGCTCGCCCTGAAGGACACCGACTACACGGGACTCGACGAGTTCCTGACCGGTCCGACCGCTCTCGGTTATTCCGAAGATCCGGTCGCCGCGGCCAAGGCCGTGGTGGAGTTCGCCAAGACCACCGACAAGATCGAAATTCTCGGTGGTTCGATGGGCGCGCAGAAGCTCGACGAAGCAGGGGTTCGGGCACTCGCCTCGCTGCCCAGCCTCGACGAACTTCGTGGCACGATTGTGGGTCTCGTCAACGCACCGGCAACCAAGGTTGCCCAGGTCGTCAACGCACCCGCAGCCAAGCTCGCTCGTGTCTTCGGTGCCTATGGCGCCAAGGAAGCCGCGTAAGAGCTGGTTCGACGCACGAACATATATTCATCGGGGCAATACCTTCGGGAACCCCGGCCCTAATTTTGGAGTGAAACATCATGGCCGATATCGCCAAGCTTGTTGAAGAACTGTCGAAGCTGACCGTCCTGGAAGCCGCTGAGCTTGCCAAGGCACTTGAAGAAGAGTGGGGCGTAAGCGCCGCCGCTGCCGTTGCTGTTGCTGGCCCCGCCGGCGGTGGTGACGCCCCCGCAGCCGAAGAAAAGGACGAATTCGACGTCGTCCTGACCGGCGACGGTGGCAAGAAGATCCAGGTCATCAAGGAAGTCCGCGCCATCACCGGCCTGGGCCTCTCGGAAGCCAAGGCTCTCGTCGAAGGCGCGCCCAAGCCGCTCAAGGAAGGCGTCAACAAGGCAGAAGCCGAAGAAATCAAGGGCAAGATCGAAGCAGCCGGCGGTACCGTCGAGCTCAAGTAAGCGACTGCCCGTTTGGGCGCTTACGCTTCGATCTCGTTTCGCGAGATCACGGAAGGGCGGTGCCGCAAGGCGCCGCCCTTTTGCGTTGTTGGCCGGTGCCCGCAAGCGGCTCGGATCAGTCCAGCTGCGCGTGCTCCACGATGTAATAGACCGAGTCCCCGTCACGGCGGCGGTGCAGCACGATATGCCGCGACGGCGCATTCGCCCCCAGCGCTTCGGCGATCGTGCTTTCCTTGGCCCGGACGAAATCCTCGGCGGACAGCGTCTGGAAACCGACCCCTTCCTCGTCCGCGAAAACGAGCGCCGCCGGCGCTTCGCCCCCCATCCGCGCGAGGAAGGTGGCGGCCGGTTCGCCGGTCATGTAGCCGCTGAGTTCGAGGATCTGAGTCAGCGAATGCGACATCGCTACGTGGTTGTAGCCCTTCCCGTTGTGCAGCTTGCACAGCGGCATGAGATAGCAGGTCTGGGACGCGGGGACGCTTCCGTCCTGGTTCGGGGTCATGTGTCCGCCGACCTGGAAGCCGGGATGCGACCGGTCGGGAACCTGCGGATCGACATAGCAGTGATTATCGCTGCCGACGCCGATCCCCTTGCCCTGGAGCAGGCTGGTCCAGCTGGAGTAGCCGGGCACCTTGGGATCGTCCGTGCTGCCGATCACGTTGTAGAGCGGCGCGGGATAGGTGACCACCGCGGCGCTGGTCGAAAACAGGCGAATTTCGCCGAACCGGGTGACGAATTGCTGCAGGATGCCGACATGGTCGGCAAGGGCGGAAACTCCCATATGCGCGCTCCCCACTTGTGCGAGATGGCCTTCATATGAGCCTGCCATACACCCGCTGGCCAATCCTGTTGCATCCGGATCCGATCCGATAGCGTAGCGCCATCCGCCCGGCACGCCGCGCGATCCCCTTGGGCGATCCCCCTGAGTGTGGCCGGGCGGGCGCACCCGGGCTGCGTTCTGTGCAGCGCCGGGACTTAGTGTTTGAGCACCCGCAGCCCTGCCCCTATCCGGTCCGGCTGCATGACGAACGCATACGCCATGGAGCCCCCGCCCCGTGGCGGCGATGGCTGGCGCGCCGAACTGCGTGCCACGTTGCGGCTGAGCTGGCCGCTGGCGGCAGCGAACCTGTTGCAGATGCTGACCTATGCGATCGATGTGATCTTCATTGCGCGGCTGGGCGACGACCAGCTCGCCGCGTCGGCGCTGGCGGTCGCGCTGTTCGGGCTGGTGCTGTGGGCGCTGTCGGGCCTGACCGGAGCGGTCGCACCGGTAGCTGCCGCCGAACTGGGCGAACGGGCCCCGGCCCTGCGAGCGGTCCGCCGATCGGTGCGCATGGCCCTGTGGCTGGCACTGTTTTCCGGCACTGCCGGGATCGCCGTGTGCCTGCTGCTCGGCCCGCTGATGCGCGTGACGGGCCAGCAGCCGCACATCATCGCCATGGCGATAGAATACAACACGCTGCTGGTGGTCAGCCTGGTCCCGATGCTGTTCTGCAACGTGCTGCGCAGTTTCGTCTCCACGCTCGACCGGCCGATCTTCGCCACCGCGATCACCGCGGGCGGCATTTTCGTCAATGCGCTGGCCAATTACGCTTTCATCTTCGGCAATCTGGGCGCGCCCGAGCTGGGGCTGAAGGGCGCTGCGGTGGCAACGATCTTCACCACGCTGACCACGCTGGCCGCCTATGTGGTCGCGATCCGGCTGGACAAGAAACTGCACCGCTACCACGTCTTCGGTCGCTGGTGGTCGCCCGACTGGGCGCGGCTCATGCATATCGTCCGCGTCGGCACGCCGATCGCGCTGACGATCACTGCCGAGGCCGGTATCTTCGGGGCGGCGGCCTTCCTGATGGGCAATATCGGCGCCATCCAGCTGGCTGCGCACACCGTGGCGTTGCAGATCGCCGCGCTCGCCTTCCAGGTGCCCTTTGGGGTCGGTCAGGCGGCGACCATAAGGGTTGGTTATTTCTACGGCGCGCGCGACCCCGAGGGGGTCAAGCGCGCGGGCTGGACCGCGATCGTCGTCGGCACCGGCTTCATGGCGTTCACCGCGCTGGCGATGGTGATCATCCCCAAGCCACTGATCGCGATCTATGTCGATCCATGGGACCCCAAGAACGCGGTGCTGGTCGGCTTCGCGCTGCAGTACATCGTCATCGCAGCGGCGTTCCAGCTGGTCGACGGGATGCAGGCGGTGGCTGCGGGCGCCCTGCGCGGGCTGCAGGATACGCGCATTCCGATGTGGATCGCGGCCTTCGCGTATTGGGTCCCCGGGATCGGGACCTCGCTGGTGCTCGGGTTCCTGACCCCGCTCGAGGGAGTTGGCGTGTGGATCGGCCTTGCCACCGGCCTCACCGTTGCAGCGGTGCTGCTGGGCTGGCGCTGGCACCGGCGCGAGCGGCTGGGCCTGACCCGGCGCCCGCTCCCGGGCTGAATTACGCGCTGCGCTGGACGATCTCGCGCTGCGGGAAGGGGATCGAGATGCCCGTTTCGTCGAACCGCGCCTTGGCCGCTTCGGTGAGGTCCCACGACAGCCCGAGATAGTCGGGCGTCTTGCACCAGACACGCATGCCGATGCCGACCGAACTGTCGTCGAGCGAATTGACGAAGGTCACCGGGGCGGGATCGTCGAGCACGCGGTCGTCGGCCTCGGCGAGCGCCAGCAGTTCGCGCCGCGCCTGATCCATGCTGTCACCGTAGCCGATGCCCACCACGAGTTCGAGCCGGCGGGTCGCATGCCGCGTGAAGTTGACGATTGCCTGGTTCCACAGCTCCGAATTGGGCACCATCACGAACAGGCCGTCGAACTGCTTGAGCTCGGTGGTAAAGAGGCCGATCTGCTGGACGGTTCCCGTCACTGCGCCGGCCGAGATCGCCTCGCCCACCTTGAACGGCTTCTGGACGAGGATCATCACCCCGGAAGCGACGTTGCTGAGCGTGCCCTGCAGCGCGAGGCCCACCGCCAGCGCCATCCCGCCGAGCGCGGCGAGGATGCTGGTGGTCTCCACTCCGAACTGCGCGAGCACGGTGACCAGCACCAGCGCCCACAGCGCATATTTCACCACGCTGGACAGGAAATTGGCGACGGTCGGTTCGAACCGCGACGAGCGGGTCATGGCGCGTTCGACCCAGCGCGATATGATCCCGGCCAGCAACAGCCCGATGATGAGCACGGCGAAAGCCCCGGCGATGTCCATCATGTGCAGCCGCAACCACAGCCAGATCTGTTCCGGAATCGTCAATGCGGCTATCGTCTGGTCGGTCGTCATTCGGTTGCGGCCCTTTCGCGGCGTTCTGGCAGTTCGCGGCGCGGCCTGGTGCAACGGGCGCGCGCTTCTTGCCACCCCCAACGCGGCACCTGCCGATGAGTTCAATTTTTGTCCGGCGACCCGTTGACTCGGCTTCGGCGCATCCCCAAATGCGCCCCGCTGGCACTCTCCGCATGGGAGTGCCAAAGCATGTTTCAACTCTTACAGAGAGAGGTCATCATCATGGCATTTCGTCCGCTGCACGACCGCGTACTGGTCCGTCGCATCGAAGCCGAAGAAAAGACCGCCGGCGGGATCATCATTCCCGACAGCGCCAAGGAAAAGCCGAGCGAAGGCGAAATCGTCGCCGTCGGTTCGGGCGCCAAGGCGGAAGACGGCACGGTTACCCCGCTCGACGTGAAGGCAGGCGACCGCGTGCTGTTCGGCAAGTGGTCCGGCACCGAGGTCAAGCTCGATGGCGAAGACCTGCTGATCATGAAGGAAAGCGACATCATGGGGATCATCGGCTGATCGCCGGATCCTGACGCTTTCCCCCAGACACACGAATTCCAGGAGAAACACCAATGGCAGCCAAGGACGTAAAGTTCGGCCGCGACGCGCGCGAAGGCATCCTGCGCGGCGTCGACACCCTCGCCAATGCCGTCAAGGTCACGCTGGGCCCCAAGGGCCGCAATGTCGTGATCGACAAGAGCTTCGGCGCCCCGCGCATCACCAAGGACGGCGTCACCGTCGCCAAGGAAATCGAACTGACCGACAAGTTCGAGAACATGGGCGCGCAGATGATCAAGGAAGTCGCATCGAAGGCGAACGACGCCGCCGGTGACGGCACCACCACTGCAACCGTTCTTGCCCAGTCGATCGTGACCGAAGGCATGAAGTCGGTTGCCGCGGGCATGAACCCGATGGACCTCAAGCGCGGTATCGACCTCGCCGTGACCAAGGTCGTCGAAGACCTCAAGGGCCGTTCGAAGGACGTTTCGGGCAGCGAAGAAATCGCCCAGGTCGGCGTGATCTCGGCCAATGGCGACCGTGAAGTCGGCGAAAAGATCGCCGAAGCCATGGAAAAGGTCGGCAAGGAAGGCGTGATCACCGTCGACGAGTCGAAGGGTCTCGAATTCGAGCTCGAAACCGTCGAAGGCATGCAGTTCGACCGCGGCTACCTGTCGCCCTACTTCATCACCAATCCGGACAAGATGACGGTCGAACTCGAAAACCCGTACATCCTGATCCACGAAAAGAAGCTGTCGAACCTGCAGGCAATGCTGCCGGTGCTCGAAGCGGCTGTTCAGAGCGGTCGCCCGCTGCTGATCATCGCTGAAGACATCGAAGGCGAAGCGCTGGCCACCCTCGTGGTCAACAAGCTGCGCGGCGGCCTCAAGGTTGCAGCGGTGAAGGCTCCGGGCTTCGGCGATCGCCGCAAGGCCATGCTGCAGGACATCGCGATCCTGACGCAGGGCGAAATGATCAGCGAAGATCTCGGCATCAAGCTCGAGAACGTCACGCTGGGCATGCTCGGCGAAGCCAAGCGCGTCACCATCGACAAGGACAACACGACCATCGTCGACGGTGCCGGTTCGGAAGGCGACATCAAGGCTCGCGTCGGTGAAATCCGCGCGCAGATCGACAACACGTCGAGCGACTACGACCGTGAAAAGCTGCAGGAACGTCTGGCGAAGCTCGCCGGCGGTGTTGCCGTGATCAAGGTCGGCGGTGCGACCGAAGTCGAGGTGAAGGAACGCAAGGACCGCGTCGACGATGCGCTGCACGCAACCCGCGCAGCCGTCGAAGAAGGCATCGTCCCGGGCGGCGGTACCGCGCTGCTCTACGCCACCAAGGCGCTGGACGGCCTCGAAGGCGTCAATGACGACCAGACCCGCGGCATCGACATCATCCGTCGTGCGCTGCAGGCTCCGGTCCGCCAGATTGCCTCGAACGCTGGCCATGACGGCGCTGTGGTTGCCGGCAAGCTGACCGATGCCAACGATACCTCGCTGGGCTTCAATGCGGCGACCGACACCTATGAAGACCTGGTCAAGGCCGGCGTCATCGACCCGACCAAGGTCGTGCGCACCGCGCTGCAGGACGCCGCTTCGGTGGCCGGCCTGCTGATCACGACCGAGGCTGCGATCGCCGAGAAGCCCGACGACAAGTCGGGCGCCCCGGCAATGCCCGACATGGGCGGCATGGGCGGCATGGGCGGCATGGGCTTCTAAGCCCCGCCCCCGACCGACAGGTCACATGAAGAGGCCCGGCAGGAGCGATCCTGCCGGGCCTTTTTGATTGGGCTCCAAGCGCTGCCGGACGCTGCCGCTAGAGCTCGCCCGCTGGCGCGGTGTCCGGCGCGAACAGTCCCTCGATATCCGCGTCGGTCGACATCGGATCCACGCACACCTTGGCAATCAGCGGCAGGTGATCGGACCCAACATCATCGCCGATCTCGAGCTCTTCCACCTTTACCCCGTCCTTCACGAAGATCTGGTCGAGCGGCCAGCCGATCCAGGCATAGTCCGCCGGAAAGGTCGCGAAACTGCCCCGGCCCGCGCGCGGATCGCGGTAGCCGCCTTCGGCGACGAAACGCGACGTGGTGTTGGACCAGGGGACATCGTTGAAATCGCCGATGGCGAGCACGTTCGAAAGGCCGTCGGGCGTGCGCGCACCCGCCTGCGCGATATTGGCGTCGCGGCTTTCTGTCGACTGGCCGGGCAGCGGCGGCCGCGGGTGAAGGCCGATCATTTCGAACCGCGCCCCGTCGCCCATCCGCAGCGTGGCATAGAGCGTCGGCGTGTTCGAACTGGTGTTGGCCACCATTTCGGCGCGATCCACCGTCAGCCGGGTGGCGAAGGCCATGCCGTATTTGTTGTCGAGCGGCCGGTCGAGCCGGTAGCCATAGCGCGACAGCTGCGGTTCGAGCGCGTCGAGCCACGACTGGTCGGTTTCCATCAGCAGCAGGATGTCGGGATCGACCCGCTCGATCAGCCGGGCAGTATCGCGGTGCCGGTCGTTGCCCTGCAGGACATTGAACGACAGCAGCCGGGCACAGCTCATCCCGTCGACTTCGTCGGGTAGCGGAACCTGCGTCGCGGCAAGCGCCGTATAGGGCCACAACCGCCACATGTTGATGCCGATGGCGATTGCGGCAAGGCCCACCACCACGACGGCGCGGCTGCGCGCCAGGATCACGCCGAGCACCGCCAGCGCCGCCGCCAGATAGACCGAGGGTTCGCGGACCATGTCGAGCATGCGGACCGAACCGCGATTGGTGTCGAGCAAGGATATCAGCGCAGTGCCAACCAGCAGCACGAGAAGGCCGATCACGATTTTCGCGGCGCGTGTCCGGCCGCTGCCCCGGGTCCGTTCGCGGGCTGCCATCCTATCCGCCCTTCCGGCTGGCCGCCGCTGCGGCGATCGCCGCCTCGGGCCAGCTGACCTGCGTCTGCGTCTGCGGATTGAACACGCCGCCATCGTATTGCGCCGCTTCCGCCGCAGCGATTTCCTCCGCCGTCAGGAATTCGCTCGGCGATAGCGCGAAGACGTCGAGCCCGCGGCTGATCTCGGTGGCGTAGATGCGGCCGTTGTACCAATAGGCCGACCAGTATCCGCCCGTGATGAGCTGATCGGCATCGACCGGGCCGCGGTCGAAATAGGCGATTTCGAAGGGGTTTTCCGCATCGGTGAAATCAATCACCGAAATGCCGCCCTGATACCATGCCTGGACGAAGATATCGCGGCCCGGCACGGGAATGATCGAACCATTGTGCGCGACGCAGTTCTCCACGTCGCTCTGCGGGGCCGGCAGCTTGTAGAGGCTGCGGAAGGCGAGCTTGCCATCCTCGATCGCATAGATCGCATTGGCGCCCCAGGTCATCGGGTCGCCCGCCTGGCAGCGCGGCCGCCCGCCGCCGCCCCATTCGTCGGTGAACAGCACCTTGGTGCCATCGTTGTTGAAGGTGGCCGAATGCCAGTAGGCAAAGCCCGTGTCGGTAACGTCGTCGAGCCGTTTCGGCGCCAGCGGATCGGCGATGTCGAGAATGATGCCATTGCCCGAACACGCGCCCGCGGCGAGATTGAGCGAGGGGAAGACGGTGATGTCGTGGCACTGGTCGGTCACGCGTGTTTCCTGCGTGCCTTCGCCATGGTCGCCGCCGCGCCACAGGCCGGCGATCCGCCCGTCCTGCGCGAAGATGCGCGGGCTGTCGACGATCCGCGCGGCGGCCGGATCGGCCAGCGGGATCTCGATCACATCGATGCTGAACAGCGCGGTGTTGTCGCCGCCGCGTTCGAAACAGCCGGGCAGTTCGCGATCGTCGCGCACGTAGCTGGTGCCCGAATTGTAGACCACCAGCCGCTGGTCGTCGGCGCTGACGATCGAATGGGTGTGACTGCCCCGGCAGGTCTGCACCTGGCCCACCTGCCGCGGGCGGGTGACGTCGGAAATGTCGAAGATGCGCAGGCCGCGGAACCGCTCGTCGCTGATATTGCTTTCGATCCCCTGCAGGCCGCAGTCCTTGCGCGCACGGCTGTCCTGCACGCTCATCAACAGCAGATCACCCGCGATCGAGACATCGCCCTGCCCGCCGGGGCAGACGATCGAGCTGGCCAGCTGCGGGATCCCGTCATCGCCCAACCGGTACACGTTGAAGCCGTGGTAATTGCCCGCAACCAAGAGATCGCCGCTGAACGCCATGTCAGTGTTGGCAAAACTCAGCAGCGAGCCGCGCTCGCCAAAGCGCGGATTGCCGTCCTCATCCTCTTCCTCGCGGATATCGGGGCGCGCGGTATCGACCAGATCACCCGCCTCGTCGGCTTCGGCGTCTTCCGCGATACGCGGCGCAAGCTGCGCGGGGTTCTCGGGATCGTAGAAGCCGGTCGGCTTGGGCAGCGCGGCGACCAGCCGCAGATTGCTGATCGCCTCCTCGGCATCGCGAAAGCCTGCCGCGAGATTGGCCCGCGGGTCGTCCGACAATTCGGCGAGGATCGCGTTCATCCGGTCGATCTCGGCTTGCTGTTCCTTGACCAGGTCGTTGGTGAATTCGAACATCACCGGATCGTAGGCAGTACCGGGCTGGTCGTGCAGCGTTTCGACCATGTCGATCGCGCCGCCGTGATGACGCACCATCAGCTGCAGGAACAGGCGGTCGAATGCAGTGCTTTCCAGCGTGCCGAGTTCGGCCATCTGCGCGGGCGTGGCCATGCCCATCATCAGGTGGTGCGCTGCATGATCCATTCCCGCGTGATGCTGCATCGCCGCGGGTTGCCCGCGTTCGGCCAGCCATTCGCGCATGAAGGCGATTTCATCGGCCTGGCTGGCGTCGATGCGCCCCGCGATCGCCACGATATCGGAATTGTTGCTGCGGCCCTCGACCAGCGCGGCAAGATCGACCGCCTGTTGGTGGTGGACAATCATGTCCTGCATGAATTTGACATCGGCGGGCGAGAAACGCGTGTCGGACAGGCGCGTGGCTTCGTCTTCGTCGATCACCCGCGGCGCGGCGCCGGGCGCACCGGGCAGAACGATCGGTGCCTGTTGCGCGAGCGCAGTGGTGGCGGTGGAAAGCAACAGGCCGGCAGCCAGTGTCCGAAGTGTCGGTGTCATCGTATGGGTCCCCTGAATATCTGCCGCTTACAAGGCCTTGCCCGCCCGCCCGGGTCAAGCGCCGATTGACCGGGCGGGCGCACGAGCATCGGCGGATCGTACCGATCAGGCTTCGTCGAAGCTGCCCCGCCGCGGCCCCATATAGCCGAACAGATAGGCCGCCACCTTGCGCATCTGGATCTCCTCTGCGCCCTCGGTGATGCGATAGCGGCGGTGGTGGCGATAGATGTGCTCGAACGGCTTGTGCCGCGAATAGCCCATGCCGCCATGGACCTGCATGGCGCGGTCCGCGGCTTCGCAGACCAGCCGGTTCGCCCAGTAATTGCACATCGACACCTTGTCCGAGATGGTCTTCTCGATGTCCTCGTGCGGCATGTTGTCCATGTCCCACGCGGTCTTGTAGATCAGCAGGCGCAGCATCTCGCACTGGGTCGCGAGCTCGACCAGCGGGAACTGGATCGCCTGGTTCTTGGCCAGCTCCTCGCCGAAGGGTTTGCGGGTCCGGGCATAGCGGACGCTCTGCTCGATACAGTATTGCGCCGCGCCAAGGCTGGAGGCGGCCTGGCGGATGCGGTTCTGGTGGACGAAGCTTTGTGCCAGCGCCAGCCCGCCGCCCTCGCGCCCCAGGATCGCGGAATCGGGCACCCAGACGTCATTCACCGACAGCCGCGGATGGTCGGTCGGCATGTTGAAGGTCCACATCCATTCCTCGATCTCGAGGCCGGGCGTGGGATTTGGGACGAGGAAGCAGGTTATCCCGCTGGGCTTGCCGTTGTGGCCGCTGGTCCGCGCGAACATCGCGCAATGCGTGGCGACATGCATGCCGGTGATCCACATCTTCTCGCCATCGATCCGCCAGCCGTCGACCCCGTCGCGCGTCTCGCGCACCGCGCGCGTTTCCATCCAGGTCGCGTCCGATCCGTGATCGGGTTCGGTCAGTCCGAAGGCGACCCGGCGCGTGCCTTCGAACCCGCCATTGATGAATTCCTGCTTCTGCTCTTCAGTCCCGAAAGTCTCGAACATGGCGACGAAGGGAAAATTGCCGACGATCGAATGTTCGTTCTGCAGATCGTTGTGCAGGCCCAGCCCGCGCTGCGCAAACCGGTCGCGGATCACTGCCATCCACAGGTTCGAACCGTCCTTGCCGCCGTATTTCTTCGGGGCGGAGAAGCGCCAGTGGCCAGCCTCGTCGGCCGCCTTGCGGCATTCGCGCAGCAGCTCTTCCCAGTCATGGCTGGGCAGCCCACCGCGTTCCCAGTCGGTGCGCGCGTCTTCGCGGCGGTGGTCGAAGAAACGGATGTTGTCATCGCGGGCGACCATGGGGTCGATCGTGTTTTCGATGAAGGCTTCGAGCTCGGCGTAATAGTGCTCGAGCTCCTGCGGTATCGCGAAATCCATCAATCCTCTCCCGTCCATTTTTTCCGTGCCAGCGCCAGCATCGGGTATTTCGGGACATCGGCCCCCAGCTTGTCGAGCGCGGCGCGGCGGAGCATCGCCAGCAGTCCCGGCGTCGCCAGCGAGGCGCGCCCGTCGAGCACATCCTGCGCGAGCATGTCGGCTTCCACCTGCGTAGCCGCCGCATCATTGCGGGCGATCATCCCCAGCGCATTGCGCGCAACGGCGAGCTGGAAGCGGTCATGGCCTTCCATCCGGTCCTTCACGCTGCCGAGCCATTCGGCCACGGCAGTGGCAAGCTCGCCCGCGCTGGCTTCGCCGAGCGGTTCGGGAAGCGCATCGCGCGGCGGCATGGCGCGGGCCTGTTCGGCCTCCGGCGCATCTTCTTCGAGCAGCAGCAGCAGGTCGAGTTCCTGTTCGCTGGTCCGGCGCGAGATGACCACGCGTTCGAGCATGCGGTCATCGCCGCTGCGCCAGAAGCTCGCCATCCGCAGGCATCCAAGCGCCCACCACACCGTGCGATAGACCAGCCAGAAGCGGAACCGCCCGGCATCGACCCTGGCCCCGCTCTCCGCCTCATAGGCCGCGACATAGTCCTGCAGCGATCCCAGCCCCAATGCCGGGCGGTCGACCCGAGCAAAGCGCCACACTGCCATGCAGCCGAATGCCAGGTCCTCGTGCCGGTCGCCGAAATGCGCCAGTTCCCAGTCGAGCACGCCGGTCAGCTGCGAATCCTGCGCCAGCAAATTGCCCAGCCGGTAATCGCCATGGTTGAGCACCGGCTCCACCCGGTCGGGCATATTCTCGCGCAGCCAGCGCAGGCCCAGCGCGATGATCGGCCGGTCGCCGCCCGCTTCCTCGAACTGTTCGGCCAGGCCTTCGATACCCTCGGCGTAGTCCAGTTCGGGCACGTCTCCCGGCAGACCGGCGCGCGGAAGCGCGTGGATCCTCGCCAGATCGCGTGCCACGTCGCGCAGCAACCGGGCCGGATCGTCCATCGCGAGGATCGCCCGCGGATCGGGCGTGCCGGGCAGTGCGCGCATCACGAAGCCGCTGCCGATCCCGTCGCCCGGCTGCAGGCCGACCAGCACCTCGGGCGCGGTCACGCCCGCGGCATGCGCCGCGCCGATAATCGCCGCTTCGCTGTCGTGGCCAAAGGGCCGGCCTTCCATGAAAGCGAGGCTCGGCGCGCGGCGGAGGACGAAATCCTCTCCGCCGCTGCTGAACCGCCAGCTTTCCATGGTTGCCCCACCGGTCAGCCGCCGCACCCCTTCGGGCGCCGCCATGCCGGCACGCGCCAGCGCCTTGGCCAATCCCTGCTCGAGCGCCCCCGCGCTTTCGATCTCTCCCATGGACACATCTGTGCAGACAAACGCCGCGTGGCTCAAGCCCGGACCTCCTGCGGCGTTCGAACGTTGTCCGTGCACCAATCACCAATAAGAGGAGACCATTCGATGCGCCTTCCCAGCAATGCCCATGTCGCGATCGTCGACGGCGAGAATTTCACTGTCATGCGCAATACCGGCCAGCCGCTCGAACCCAAGCTCGGCTCGGCCGAGAAACCCGATCTGTCGGCAACCAATTACAGCGCCGGGGTGAAGCATCAGGACAATGCGGGACAGCAGCTGGGACGCACCGACCTGGAAGAGCTCGCGCATGGCGCGGCGGCAACCGAATGGCTCAATGCCAAGGCGATCGCCGGCGATATCAGCGACATCCTGGTCATTGCCGACCCCAAGACGCTGGGCGAGATGCGCCGCCACTATCATGGCGAGCTCAAGAAACGGCTGGTCGGGGAAATCGACAAGACCATGACCGGCGAACCCACCGACCGGATCGAACAGGCGATTGCCAACGCATGACCTTCATCGCCCCGCACGAATATGACACCGTGCGGGGCGAAACTGTCGTGATCGAAACACTTTTCGTCGCGCCGCGCTTGTATCGCTACCGGGGATATCCGTTAAGCTTCGCCTAACCACGCAGGGTGTAAACGATCAGCATGCGAACAAACCTACTCGGAAGACTTCTGGCGATCGGGGCAATGGCCCTGGCCGCTCCCGCAGCTGCGCAAGGTACCGGGTTCGAAGCCCAGTTCGACACTGTCCTGGGCACCGATGTCCGTACCCCGCAAAGCTACGACGCCGTTTACGCGACTCCGCTCGAACAGCAGATCGCCCAGCTGGCCGATGGATCGGACGGACGCATCGGCGTCTATGCGATCGATCTGTCGACGGGGCGCGAAGTGGGCGTGCTGGCGGACCAGCGCTTCCCGATGGCGAGCACCAGCAAGGTCGCGATCGCCGCGACGTTCCTTGCGGGCGTCGATGCGAATCGGTGGAGCCTGACGAGCGAGTACCGCCTGCCGCGGCCCGGCGGTGCCTATCTGCCGGCCTACCGCCACCTCAGCCTGATGATCAGCAAGAGCTGCAACGACTGCACCGACGCGCTGCTCGCAGCGGTCGGCGGCCCGAGCGCTGTCAACAAGTGGATGAAGGATGCCGGGATCGAAGGCTTCAGCCTGTCGCGCGACATTGCCACGCTGATCCGCGAGGACGGCCGGATCGACCCCGCGTGGAGCGTCGATATCAAGGACAGCGCCACGCCGCGCGCGATGGGGCAGCTGCTTGCCGGGATCTATCAGGGCAAATGGCTGAGCGACTATTCACGCCGGGTCCTGCTCGACGCGATGGAGGAAACCACCACGGGCAAGCGGCGGATGCCCTCGGCCCTCCCGGTGAGCGCCAATCTGGCGCACAAGACCGGGACGCTGGCTCGCACCGCCAGCGATATCGGCATATTCCATACGCCCGATGGCCGCGCGATCGCGGCCGCCATCTACGTTACCGGGCAAAGCCCCTCGATGGCGGTGGAAAACGGCAGCCGCAGCCGCAAGCTCGAAGCGCGGGCCAATCGTGACGCGCGGATTTCCAGCATCACGCAGGCGCTCTACACCGGGTTCGGGCAAAGCATGAACGACGGCCGCAACTGGGCCACCGCCGATTACGGCGGCGAATAAACTTCACGTAACGTCAGACACGAAAAAGGGCGGCGCCGCGTGGCACCGCCCTTTCTGTTCGTGAACGATAACCGTCCGCGAAGCGTGCGCGATTAGTCGGCAGCAGCTTCGGCAGTGGTTTCGTTTTCAGCAGCAGCTTCGACTTCGGCAGCAGCTTCGTCGGCTTCAGCAGTGACGTCGGCGATGGCTTCGTCGGTTTCTGCTTCGATAGCTTCCATGTTGGTTTCAGCGTCTGCAACTGCTTCGTCTGCGGTTGCTTCAGCCGAATCTTCGGTTGCTTCCGAGCAAGCGGCGAGGGTCAGGGCAGCGGCCGAAGCAGCAGCGAAAAGAGCGATCTTGCGCATAGTTCTAAATCCTTGAACAGCGAATATGAATGCGTTCGGAAGGTTTACCCCCCTCCCGCGCGAACCCCCAATTGGGGCCTCACAGTGTCTAAATAGTGGCGGAAATAGGGCACGGCAAGCGAATAAAGCCGCAGGTGCCATTTTTCGGTCATATTTCCCCGGGTGGCACGCAGCGGTGCATAGCCATGGGCAGGCAGGAAAAAGGCGCTCCCCATTGCGCCGAGCCTTCGCTAAGCCGCCAGACCATGGCTGAAACACCGCATCTCTATCTCGTCGACGGCTCGGCCTATATCTTCCGCGCCTACCACCGCCTACCGCCGCTGACCGATCCCGAAGGGACGCCTGTCGGCGCGGTCTATGGCTACACCACCATGCTGTGGAAGCTGGCCGACGACCTGCACAAGGCCGACGGCCCGACCCATCTGGCCGTCATCCTCGACAAGTCGAGCCAGAGCTTCCGCAACGAGATCTACGATCAGTACAAGGCCAACCGCCCGCCCCCGCCCGAGGATCTGGTGCCCCAATTCCCGCTGATCCGCGATGCCACCCGCGCGTTCAGCCTGCCCTGCATCGAGGAACCCGATGTCGAGGCGGACGACATCATCGCCTCCTATGCACGCGAAGCCCAGCGCCAGGGGTGGCATGTCACAATCGTGTCTTCGGACAAGGACCTGATGCAGCTGGTCGGCGAACGCGACGGCGCGCGGATCGACATGCTCGACACGATGAAGAATGCCCGGATCTATATCGACGAGGTCGAGGAAAAATTCGGCGTCGGGCCCGACAAGGTCGGCGACGTGCTCGCGCTGATGGGCGATTCGGTCGACAATATTCCCGGCATTTTCGGCGTCGGCCCCAAGACCGCGAGCAAGCTGATTGCCCAACACGGCGGGCTTACCGCTGCGCTCGATGCGGCCGAGGGCATGAAGAAGAGCAAGCTCAAGGAGCGGCTGATCGAACACCGCGCCGATGCCGAACTCAGCCGTGTGCTGGTAACGCTGCGCGAGGATTGCAGCCTGCCCGTCACGCTCGAGGACATGAAGCTTGACGAGGTTCCGCCCGAACCGCTCGCCGCCTTCCTTGGCAAGCATGGCTTCACCAGCCTGCTCAAGCGGCTCGAGGCCGGCAATGGCAGCCCTTCGCGCGCGACCGATCTCAATCCGGCCAAGCCCGAAACCGCCGGCGCGCCGACCAGCAGTACGGGTAACCGCCAGCCGCTGCCCGAGTTTCCCGCAGTGGATCGCAGCGCCTATGAATGCGTGCAGACGCTTGACCGGCTCGAAGAGTGGATCGCGCGGGCGATGGCGGCGCGGCTGGTCGCGGTCGATACGGAGACCAGTTCGCTCGACTGCATGCTGTGCGATCTCGTCGGGGTGAGCCTGGCGCTCGGGCCCAACGATGCCTGCTATATCCCGCTGGGCCATGGTGGCAGCGACATGTTTGCCGAGCGTCCGGAGCAGGTGGACAAGGCCGCTGCGCTCGCCGCGCTCGCGCCGCTGCTCGCCAGCGATGCCGTGGTCAAGGTGTTCCACAATGGCAAATACGATCTCAACGTGCTCGCGCGCAACGGCCTTGCCGTCGCGCCTGTCGAGGACACGATGATCATGAGCTTCGATCTCGACGCCGGGCGCCAGCTCGACGGGATCGGTGGCGGCCACGGGATGGACGAGCTGGCGAGCCGCCACCTCGGCCACACCTGCCTGACCTTCAAGGAGATCTGCGGCACGGGCAAGAAGGCGATTCCCTTTGGCGAGGTCCCGCTCGACAAGGCCACCGAATATGCCGCGGAAGACGCGGACGTCACCTGGCGGCTGTACAAGACGCTCAAGCCGCGGCTGGCGACCGAGGGCGGTACGCGCATCTACGAACGGGTCGACCGGCCACTGGTCCCGGTGGTGGCGCAGATGGAACGCCACGGCATCAAGGTCGACCGGACCCGGCTGGCCAAACTGTCGGAAGAATTCGCCGGCGAAATCGCCCGGCTGGAGAAGGAAATCCACGCCATTGCAGGCACCGAATTCACCGTCGGCAGCCCCAAGCAGCTGGGCGAAATCCTGTTCGACACGCTTGGCTACAAGGGCGGCAAGAAGGGCAAGAGCGGCCAGTATTCCACCGACCAGAGCGTGCTCGAGAGGCTGTCGGGCGAAGGCGCGGAGATCGCCGGAAAGGTGCTCGAATGGCGCCAGCTCGCCAAGCTCAAGAATACCTATACCGATGCGCTGCAGCAGGCGATCAATCCCGAAACCGGGCGTGTGCACACCAGCTACAGCCTGGTCGGGGCGCAGACCGGGCGGCTGTCGTCGACCGAACCGAACCTGCAGAACATCCCGATCCGTACCGAGATCGGCCGCCAGATCCGCGAGGCTTTCGTTGCCGATGAAGGCAATGTGCTGCTGGCCGCCGACTATTCGCAGATCGAACTGCGGCTGGCCGCGCATATGGCCGATGTCCCGACGCTGAAGGAAGCCTTCGCGCAGGGCGAGGACATCCACTCGCGCACGGCGATCGAGATGTTCGGCGAGGTCAATCGCGATACGCGCGGGCGCGCCAAGACGATCAATTTCGCGATCCTCTACGGCATCTCGCGCTGGGGGCTGGCGGGCCGGCTCGGCGTCGAGGCGGACGAGGCGCAGGCGATGATCGACACCTATTTCCAGCGCTTCCCCGGGATCCAGAAATACATCGTGCGTACGCTGGAGCAGGTGCGCGAGCGCGGTTATTCGGAAACGCTCTTCGCGCGCAAGACATGGTTCCCGCGAATCGCGTCGAAGAACCAGGCAGAGCGCCAGGGAAGCGAGCGGGCGGCAATCAACGCGCCCATCCAGGGCACCAGCGCGGATATCATCAAGCGCGCCATGGTCCGCATGATGCCTGCGCTCGAGGCTGCCGGGCTGGGGCATGTCCGCATGCTGCTGCAGGTGCACGACGAACTGGTCTTCGAACTGCCCGAGGGCGATGTCGATGCCGCGTCGGCGGTGATCGAACGGGTCATGGCGGGCGCCGCCGAACCCGCGGTGAAACTGGACATTCCTCTGGGGGTCGATATCGGCACCGGGACCAGCTGGGGAGCAGCACACTGACCGAGATCGAGGAATTCGTCGCGCGCACGCGCGATCCGCGGTGGATGAATGTCGTCCTGCTCGGGGTGATTGCGGCCGCGATGTTCGCCACGCTGTTCTTGGTCTACCAGACCGTGGAAGCCGAGCGCGAACAGCGCGAGCAGGTGCGCCGGACGGTCGAGGTGCTCGAGGAACTGCGCCAGGTCAGCCGTTCCGCGATCAGCGGCGAAACCGGCCAGCGCGGCTATCTCATCACGCTCGACCGGCGGTATCTGGCGCCCTACCAGACGGGACGCGAACAGATCGACCCGACGCTTGATCGCATCCGCGAACTGATCGGCGAGGACGCGACCGCGCGGCAGACCGAACTGATCGACAAGATCGATGCGCTGGCCCGCGCCAAGTTCGAAGAAATGGCGACCGGGGTCGAATTGCTCGAGAACGGACGGCTGCTCGATGCACGGCGCGCAATTCTCACCGACGAGGGAGTCGAGACGATGGAACGGCTCGACCGCGCCATCGCCGAGCTGGAGGATATCGAGAACGAGACGCTGGCCGCCTACAGCGCCGACGCCGCGCGTACCAATGCCCGCGTTCTCCCGCTGCTGGGCGCGCTGCTGGTGTTCCTCATCATCGCCATGTTCGCCGGCGCGCGGCTGGTCGGGCGCGCGGCACGCGCCGAAGCCGAAGCGGCGCAGGCCGCGGTAGTCAGCGAGGCGCGCGACCGCGCCGACCTGCTGGCGCGCGAACTCAACCACCGGGTGAAGAACCTTTTCGCGGTGGTGCTGGCGATCGTCCAGATGAGCGCCCGTGACAAGCCCGAGGCGAAGGAGGTCACCAACAGCATCGCGCAGCGGATCCGCGCGCTGCTCACCGCGCATGAAGTCAGCCAGGGCGAGCTCGAACGCCCGGTGGCCTCGCTGCGCGCGCTGGTCGAGACCTCGCTGGCGCCCTACCGGTCGAGCAACCACCCGGCCGAAATCGACGGGCCCGAAATCATGCTGCCCGCCAAGCGCGTGACCCCCCTCGGCCTGGTGCTGCACGAGCTGACCACCAATGCGGTCAAATACGGCGCCTGGAAGGACGAAGGCACGGTCCACGTCAGCTGGAGCGAACAGGACGGGACGGTCACGCTGGAGTGGCGCGAAACCGGCGCGCAACTGGGCGATGCACCCGAGCACACCGGCTTCGGCAGCCTGCTGATGACCAGCGCCGCGCGCCAGTTCGGTGGCACGTTCGAGCGCAATTTCACCCCCGACGGGCTGATCGTCACGATCGAGCTTCCCGCCGGTGACTGATCTTGCCATCGGCGGCCCGCGCCCATACCGCCTGAGCCGATGCTAGAGCGCTACGATCCCCGCAATTGGCCGATCTCCTACGACGGCGTGATACACACGCTGATCGTGCTCGGCAGCGCGGTCGCGCTGGCCCTGCTGGCGCACTGGATCGTCTTCGCCCTGCTCCGGCGCGTGACGCGCAGTTCCGAAAGCGCGCTCGACGATGTGGTGGTCGAAGCGGTGCGCAAGCCGCTGCGCTGGGCGGCGATCGCCTTCGCCATCGCTGCGGCGGCCGAAAACGATGCCCTGGTCGGGCGCGGCTGGGACCTTCTGGCCCGCTTCCTGGTGCCCGCGGTGATCGGGTGGGTGGCCTATGCCATGGTCCGCGGCCTCGCGCGGGGCTACGAAGCACAGGTCGGCGCGGCGAGCGATCCGGTGGCGCAGCGCGGCCGCCTGACGCGGATCGCGATCCTGTCGCGGACGGTGAAGGTGGGAATCATCATCGTCACCGTTTCGCTGATCATGCTCAACATCCCCGGTGTCCGCGATGTCGGCACCACGATGCTGGCCTCGGCGGGTCTCGCCGCGCTGGCAGTGGGCGCCGCCGCGCAGCCCGCGCTCAAATCGCTGATCGCGGGGCTGCAAATGGCGCTGACCCAGCCGCTGCGGATCGGCGATCTGGTCAAGGTCGACGACCAGGCCGGGCGGGTGGAGGAAATCCGCATGAGCTTCGTCACCGTCCGCACCTGGGACGAACGCGTGCTGGTCGTGCCCACCAGCCGGTTCCTCGACGAAAGCTTCGAGAACTGGTCGCGCGTCGACGAGAAGCTGACCGGGCCGGTAATGCTGCATCTCGACCCGATCACCGATGTCGAACCGATCCGCAGCGAATTCGAACGCTATGTCTCGGCGCATGAGCTGTGGGACGGGCGCAATCTGCAATTGCTGATGACCGACGCCTATCCCGAGAGCATCGAACTGCGCCTGTCGATGAGCGCCGAGACGATCGGCGACTTGTGGGCCCTGCGCTGCGGCGTGCGCGAACACATGCTGGCCTGGATCAAGCAGAACCAGCCCGATGCGCTGATCCGCCACCGGCTCGAAGTGCCCGGCGGGCATCTCAAGGCCGCCGAGCCGAACACACCGTAAGCCGCGCTCACCGGCAGGTCGCTGCAGGCAGCTGCGACCGGCCGGTAGCGATCAGCCGGTGGTGTCCGGCCCGTGCTTTTCGTCGCGCGTGCTTTCGACCATGCCTTCGTAGAGGAACCCGATCGGTCGCACTTCGGCAGCGCGCTTCTTCAGCTCGCCGCGCATTTTCTTGTATTCGGTTTCCATCTTCGGGGTAACCGTCGCGCGGCTATCCTTCAGCGCTTCGGCGAAATCGAGCGCGGCGACCTCCTCTACATCGCCGCCGACGCGGCGCAGGGCGTTGAGGCCGGCGCGGCGGACGACATCTTCGAGGTCGGCGCCCGTGAACCGCACGGTCTTGGCGGCGACTGCCGCGAGATCGACATCGCCGGCCATCGGCATGTCCTTGGCATGAATCTTGAGGATCTGTTCGCGTCCCGGCTGGTCGGGCGTTCCGACATAGACCAGTTCGTCGAACCGGCCCGGGCGCAGCAGCGCGGGATCGACCAGCGTGGGGCGGTTGGTCGCGCCGATGACGACGACCGACTGCAATTCCTCGAGCCCGTCCATTTCGGCCAGGATGGTGTTGACCACGCGGCCGGTGACCTGCGGTTCGCCTTGCCCGCTGCCACGCGCGGGCACCAGGCTGTCGATCTCGTCGATGAAGACGACGCAGGGCGCGACTGCGCGGGCCCGCTTGAACATGCGTGCGATCTGCTGTTCGCTTTCGCCATACCATTTGGACAGCAGGTCCGAGCTTTTCATCGAGATGAAGTTCGCCTTGGCTTCCTTGGCGACGGCCTTGGCCAGCAGCGTCTTGCCGGTGCCCGGCGGACCATAGAGCAGGAAGCCCTTCGCGGGCCGGATCCCGAGACGATGGAACGCCTCGGGGTTCTTCATCGGCAGCTCGATGCCTTCCTTGAGCTTTTCGATCGCGTCGCCCACGCCGCCGATATCGGACCAGCCGACCCGGGGCACCTGCACCATGACTTCGCGCATGGCGGAAGGCTGGATGCGCTTCAGCGCCGAGAGGAAGTCTTCGCGTCCGACATAAAGCTCGTCGAGCACTTCGGGCGGAATCGTCCGCTCGTCGAGATCGATCTTGGGCATGATCCGGCGCACCGCATCGATCGCGGCCTCGCGCGCGAGCGCGGCGATGTCCGCACCGACGAAGCCGTAAGTGGCGCGCGCCAGCTCGGCCAGGTCGACCTTGTCGCCCAGGGGCATGCCGCGGGTGTGGATGCCGAGGATTTCGCGCCGCCCCTGTTCGTCGGGCACGCCGATCACGATTTCGCGGTCGAAGCGGCCCGGCCGGCGCAGCGCCTCGTCGATCGCGTCGGGTCGATTGGTTGCGGCAATCACGACGAGGTTCGAACGCGCCTCGAGCCCGTCCATCAGCGTCAGCAGCTGCGCGACGAGGCGCTTCTCCGCCTCGCCGGGGACGCGGTCGCGCTTGGGCGCAATCGAATCGATCTCGTCGATGAAGACGATGGCAGGCGCGTCCTTGGTCGCCTGCTCGAACACTTCGCGCAGCGCCTTCTCGCTCTCGCCATAGCCCGATCCCATGATCTCGGGGCCATTGATGGTGAAGAAATTGGCATCGCTTTCATTGGCGACCGCCTGCGCCAGCCGCGTCTTGCCCGTTCCCGGAGGACCGTGCAGCAGCACGCCCTTGGGCGGATCGACGCCGAGACGGGTGAACAATTCGGGATAGCGCAGCGGCAATTCGACCATCTCGCGCAATTGCTGGATGGTGTCTTCCATCCCCCCGACATCGTCGTAATTGACCACCGCGCGGGCATCGCGGGGCGCTTCGAAGTCGGCGCGCAGCTCGACTTCGGTGTTTTCGTCGATATGGACGATGCCCTTGGGGCTGGTGGACACCACGCTGAGCCGGATCTGGGTGAGCGCATAGGCCGGGGCATTGAACATCCGGCGCACTTCGGGGGGCATGTCCTGGACGGGCTGCTGCCCGGTCGTGGCGACGAGATCGCCCGCGACGAGCGGCTTGCGGAAGAAATTGCGCTTGAGCGCCTGCGCCGGACCCTGCAGGCGCATCTCGCGCTGCGCGGGCGCGAATACGACACGCGTGGCCGGGCGCGATTCGGCAACCGAGACATTCACATGTTCGCCCGAGCCGGCTTCCGCATTGCCGCGCTGAAGCCCGTCGAGCCGGACGACGTCGATGGTCTGGTCTTCATCATAGGCCGCCATCGCGACTGCCGCGGTCGTGCGCTTGCCGGTGATTTCCACCACATCGCCTTCAGTGATGCCCAGCGCCTGAAAGGCCGATCGCGGCATGCGGGCGATACCCTGCCCGCTTTCCTCCTGCCGTGCCGCTGCCACTTGCAGCCTTACCTTCGTCGTGTCGTCCGTCGTTGCAGCGTCAGCATCGGCCATGTGAGCTGGGCTCCCGTTCCTGTTGGTCGTACAGCCCAAGGTGGGGCCGGTTCGTACCGATGCAATGAGCGGGTGCGGACAGAAGGTCCCGCAGGCAAGAAAAAAGCCCGGCTGGCGAACCAACCGGGCTTGGAAGTCTTGGGAGAGGATGCCTGAAAGGCACGAGCAGATATGCGTGGCCGCCCACTTTTGTGCAAGTGCGAAAAGAACAAGTTTTGTTGCAAAATCCGCAAACAGTCGATGCAAGGAACTGCAACCTCTTGATTTTATGTCCGGCATCCTCGGCTGATGAGAGCCGCCGATATTGCGCTGCACAAAATTCGGCGGTTTTCTGGCGTAGTCGGCAGCGGCGAAATCGGGGCATGACCGGGTCTCCGCTGGAATGGCGGCGCTGCACGCTCTAATCGTGCGAGCCGGATGGATTGCCGACGCCCGCTATGGCAGAGAGCCGCGTCCGCACCATCAGCCGCCGCTCTGGAGATTGCCTCATGACCCGTTTCCTCCTGCTCGCCGCCGGGGCGCTTGCCTTGGGCGGCTGTTCCGCTGCCGGCCCCCGCCCTTCGGCGGCCAGCGCGCCGGTGAATGCTGGCGAAGACCGGCCCGCACCCGATACCATGCGCTGGCTTTACGGCTCGGGCGAAGCGGCCGCAGCCTCGATCCAGACCTGGCGACAAATCGCCGATCACGCGATCGCAGTGGCGCGCCGGCCCGGGATTCCGCAATCGGTTCCGCAGGGCCTGCCGGGCGCGGCGGGCGGCATAGGCACGCCGTCATGCGAGACGGATGACGGCGGCATCAAGCCGCTTGCCGCCGTGTTCGATGTCGACGAGACCGTCCTGCTCAACACCGGCTAC
>Ga0070754_10000623_pt1 | contig 31863 bp, 46 predicted proteins | sample VirMetDEL_Sep_01_FD_75181 | JGI IMG/M metagenome (GOLD analysis project Ga0070754, IMG submission 75181) | Aqueous microbial communities from the Delaware River and Bay under freshwater to marine salinity gradient to study organic matter... | ecosystem: Environmental > Aquatic > Marine >...
CAGTGCCGAGCTTTGTGTTGCGATAGGTAGTTCTGTCTCCAGTCAGCATGCAAAGGGCGAAGCTGCTGACTTTGAGGTGCCATCTATATCTAATCTTGAGTTGTGTACTTGGATTATTAACAACCTAGATTTCGATCAGCTTATTCTTGTGTTATACTGGTGGCAATACTGGATGGGTACACTGTAGCTATAAGGCAGAGGGCAATCGTAAAGAAGTTCTTACCTATGATAAAGAGAATGGCTATCGTAAAGGCTTGCTAACTTAAAATGGGCCAGCCGTAATTTGGGAAACGGCTGACCCACTAGCAGGCGGAGAACTAATCAACCTGCTTTAAAATGGTACATCTTCTGGCTTGATTGCGCTAGTGACATTCTCATCTTTGATGTTGTCACCGAACTCAGGAATGTGATCGTCTGCTGGCTTTGGCTTGTACTCTGAAACATTCAGCGACATGTATGCGTTGTCGCCTTTCATTTCTTTCCAAGCTGCAATCTTCCAGTCTTGATGCAGTCCGTCTAGTGGACCGCTATAGTCTGGTGCTTTCTCGTTACCCTTCTTGTCGTTGGGAAACAGAACGCCAACCTTTTGGAATACTTCGATGCGCTTGTTGCCATCTCGTGACTCAGCCATGATGAGTGCGACCTGACCATCCTCGCCCATGATGTTGAGTTTACCTTGCAGAATAAACTGCTGCTCTGGGAATGGCTTGAAGGCTGCGCCACGGTTAGTGTTATCATACTCAGTCATTGCTGTTCTCCTTTTTTGTACGCTCTTCTAAGAGCCATAATATTTTTTCTACCTTATGCTCAAGGTTAGTGAGCCTTATTTTTATTTCTTCTAAATGCAAAACAAACTTTGAAGAAAACATTACCACTTCTCCTCTGGTGGCAATCTACCATCGTCATCAAGCTTAACGCTCTTGACCTTTGTTACCTTGGGGTTGGGCATGCTAGCTGAGTTACCGTCATCATCTTCTGATGGCAGTCCGAATGCAGATTGTAAGCCATAGCGTTTAGCATATGTGATACCGCTGCCCATCTTCTGTGGATCAGTAGGGTCTTTGACTAATACAGGTGTACGTCCAGTCATTGACTCTCCTGACTCATGCATGACAACTGTAGTTACAAAGATGTAATGCTCATCAAAGTCAACAAGCTGCGTAAATGTAAGCCCACACTTGCCAGCTTCTGCCCTAACAGTCTCAATAACTTCTTCAAGACTGGCATAGTTTGATTTGAAGAATGGATTTTTTGCAGTCTTCTTAGCTGCTGCTCCAGTGTTGTGAAACTGGATGAGTGCTTTGGTTATGTTCTTTAGTTCCATTTTAGTTCTCCTTGACTGTGATGCGTAATGATCCGCGCTTATCGCGTTTGATGGCTAGAAGATCACAGTATACTTCTCGCTCATCGTCACCAACCATAGCCTTGAGGTCAGACTTGGCTGACTCAAATAGCTTTGCTGATTTCTCTTGTTCGATGTAGTCATGGCATCGGCTGATAAATTCGTTGTCGGCTGATGCATCTCGTTTGACTAAGCCATCGACCTTGATCTTATCTATAGATACAGGTGGCACTTCGTTATCACCGAAAGGGCGGGTGTCCTCAGTGACATGCCTCCAGAACTCGGTGATGTGTACCTTCATCTTGTTGATGTAATCCCAATCTTTCTGTACATATACAGCAGCCCACTTGCGGTTGCCAAAGATAACAGATAGATAGCAGCCCTTGGCTTGGTGTAGCCACATGTAGAACTGCATCTGTGGCATGTACATACTTAAACAATTTTCCATATTGTTTGTTTCGTATGTATGTTTGCACTCAATGATCTCGTCAGTAAATTTTCTGTCCATCATAATATGACCATCGACTTGCCCCTTGAGAGGCACACCTTCCCAGTTCATCTCTGCTGTAAGGCCATGACCTTCGCCTTTGTGCATAACATGCTGTACTGTTTCAGTGTCAGTAAACATCTGTTTATCAAACCAACGCTTGTTAAAGTGTTCAGTCTCTGAGCCTAGCTGTACTGCTAAATTATCTGAGAGATCATCAGGCTCTGACTTGCCTGTCTTCTCTTCCCACAAGGCAATCCAATCGCCTCGCATAATGCGATTCATATCTGAGCCGCCTAGAAATCCTAGTCTGTTCATAGTAGTTCTCCTTTTGATTTATTATACTGCAACTATGCAGTTAGATCAAGCTTCTTTTGTTGTAGTGATGAGAGCATTAACTCTCTACGTCTAAGTCTCCACTTGATATGCTTGTGAAACTCTGAGTATGAAGGCCAGAAAGTCGTAGTCTCGGACACCTGCTTGATTGCATACTTAACTATATCTGCTGGATAGACTGACAGTTCATTAGCTATAGCTTGTATTCGCATTGCATGATCGTCTGATGACTCACCTGCTGGCTTCACCACCAGCGCAGCCAGCAGCGTGAGGTCATCGACTAACATTTCTTTAGGCATGGGAACCATAGCTTGCATAACTGTAGCTATACATTTGTTTACGTCATCAACCGATGTTGATTCTATTCTGTAGCCGCTGACAATAATATCTACTCCATCATCCTTGAAGCTACTGCGACTAATCTCTACCACCTTGCAGCCTGTTGTGCATTCTAGCGAAGTGAGAAGCAGACTGTCGACTCTGGCTGGATTGTTTACCTGTAGCATTCGATCCAGACCTGCCTGTATTTGATCGCCACTCAATATGATTTGAACACCAGTATCTGTAGGCTCTGTCGAAGGACGCAAATTTTTTGCCTGTTGCTTGATGGTAGTTAACGAACTTATCTGCTTGAGCGACATGATCTATAGCCTCCTTGTGTTTAGCATCTATGGATTTGCAAAGGTCATCGCTTGGAAACCAGCCATCTGGAACCTGACCCTTTGTGTTCTTTGTTTCTTTATTGGTTATTGATAGGTTAGTGTTGCTGTCTGCAACAGGGGTGTTGCTCTCTGCAATAGGGGTGTTGCAGTGTGCAATATTTTTTGGGAATATTATGTATCGTGTTGACTTGCCTGTGTGTCCACGATCTCTAGTTAAGTAGCCGTGATCTTCCAGCCAGTGCAGCTTGCGCGTTACTGTAGCTACAGACATAGCAGTACGTTGTGATAGTCGGCTTAGACTAGGCCAGCATAGGTGCTTGTCTTCATCTGCATGATCTGCAAGCACAACCATTAGCCATTTTGCATAGCAGTCAGGTATCTCTGCCTTGATTGCTCTCGCCATTAGTAGAAATGCCATCGTAGTTCTCCTTCAATAATGGTGCTATCTTTTCTTCAAAGACATCACCATCAAAGATGATTAGTGTTTTAGGTTTGCCTTCCCTGCGCTTGTAGAACAGCACATCTCTAACTACAGTGAATGGGTTTGGAAAGTTAGACTTGTCGCGGTACTTTACTTCAACCACCAAGGGGTTTTGTCCGACTTCCCAGATGATGTCTCCGCTATACTCGCCTCCCAACGCTCCGCTGAGTGGTTGCCTCTTCGCTTTGAAGCCAATTTTTTGTAGCCATTTGACGAAGACTCTTTCGTGATAGTCTCCTTTTGCGCGACTCTTGCTTGCCATGTGTCTGCCTCGTAACAATCTACACATATGGTGTAGTAGGTTGGCGGTTTCTCTGTAGCTAGAATGCAGACAAACCAAGGAGTAGATGTATCGCAAGCATCACAAGGGTAAGACTTGCCTGTCGTATCATATATTCTTTTTTTTGTGGACTTTGATCGTGAGGCCAAGAGCATCTAACCAGCATGTAAACAAGAAACCAGATGGCACTCGTTTGTGCTGCTCCCATTTATGTACTAAAGATTCAGCGCAACCAATCTTGTGAGCTAAATTTTTTTGAGTCAACTTTTGTTTCACTCTATGAGCGACAAGTTCACTGATAACATATTGATATGTATCAGTAACTTTAGTCTCTTCCTTGTAGTGATGAAAGTTTTTCAATTGCTTCACTAACTTTGCTTGCAGTTTGATGGCGTAAATCTTTGCCCATCTTTGCACGATAGAATGTAGAGTCAGGTACACCAGCACATGCGAAGGCATCTTTTAAGTTGATGCCAGCATGTGCTGACTGTTCGATAAGTTGGTTCATATAGCTAAGCATGTTGCTAATATGCTGCGACATTGCAGTCAGTGTCAATAACCTAAAATTCTGTAGAACTTTTTTCATATTCACCAAGGCTTGACCATCCACCAACGACATGCGTTTCTCTGTGATAGTAGTGACCAATATCTTCTTCAACTACATCATCAGCAAAAGCGTTATCAGGAAGCATTGAGTTGCTCAACTGCCAAGCTTGTTTGTTTCGCTCAAGCTCCATGTTGTAGCCAAAGTTAATGCTTGATAGTGGCTTGTCTTCTTCGCGCTTGTATCTACCTTTTCTAGACATCATCAATCTCCTCAAATGGTGTTGGAATATAGAACTCTTTAGACCACATGATTAGCTGCTGCCTACCTGATTTACCTTTGCGTTTGCGTGTGTCAACAAAGATCAAACCCTTTTCCTTTAGCTGTTTGTATCTAGCTGTGACTGTGCTGTACCTATAAGCTGGTAAAATATCTAACATATCATCAGAAATGCAGCCGCTGCGACCAAAAGAAGTGATAGCAGCTAATACAATACGCTCCATTTTATTAACGTCAAGTTTGTCAGCGGCATCATGGCTGGTACTTGGGTCACGGCTGCGGGCTAGTTTAAACGCTGGTGTTTCTGGGAATGGTGGCTGATCTAAGCCAAGTCTATCAAACAAATCGTTCATTTAGTTCTCCTATATTACAGGGGTTTTTGATTGGCGTTCAGACTCGATGACAATTTTACCGCTTGCTGCTTCAAAATCAGTCATCATATCTAATGCTGTTTCGATAGCATCGCCTTCATCTTCAGCGTACACAACTTTGTAAACTGTGTACTGTGTCATCCATTTGAGATCATCACTTTTGCAATGAGTGCAAGTATCTTGTTCGGAAAACATTTGATTGTTGCATTCTCTGCATTCAAGGAACTCCTCGACTGTGCGTCTGCCAGTTATATCAGTACGGAATATCATCGTTCAAATCCTGTGGTGGGTGGGCTGCTTCCCATGCTGCTGTCGCACGTTCAATAAACTTTTCTTTTTTGAAGCGTGGATTTGTAGCTGCAAGATCATCAGCCATAGTTACGATTGAGGTAGGCCAAGGCAGCAATGGTGCCACCTTGTCTGCGAGGTATTCAAAGTGACGTTGTTGCATGAGTGGCATTACTTTATCTCCTTCAAAGGTGGGCGATATGATTGATCTTCGTTTGAATCACGATCAAGAACCTCAGTGTATGTGTCATACACTTTGTCGATAGCCCACTTGCATTGGCTAATCGTGGTAGCAAACTCAGACTGTTCGTCATGGCAACGATCGTCAAGCAAATCAATAATTTGTTTGGCTTCAGTGATCTGATTGATGAATGATATCTTCATGTTAGTTCTCCTTGTAAGTGAATCGGTGAGCGACACCGCCCTCATATCGGGCGGGGCGGTGACGCGAAACGATTATGCTGCGATATGCCAGCTATTTAGTTTGAATACTTTAGCTAATTGGTTCTGACGCAGACGTTGCGTGTTAGCTGGTGAGCTAGATTCGTCTGTGTGACTAGCCCAGTAGGTGCAAGCATTGTACAATGCCCACTTGTTACCACCTAGCTTGGCTTTATCTGCATACCAGTAGCCCATTAGCCGTTCAAGCTGACGCTCATTCCATTTGAATGTGCTAGTCTTGTTGGGTGTGCGGCAAATGGTATGCTTGAAGAATCGTTCAGCCATATCATTATCTACGTTGGTTGACATCCAAGATTTGTATACATCTTTTGTATTTAGAAATGCTTCAAGCCCTGCTTGTATCTTGGCTGCGCTGCCTTCTACATTGACATTGGTTGTGTGCTTTGCCCATGTATTAGCTACAGTGTCAGCGTGTGTGCATCCATTGAGACACCATAAGCGCAAGCCGAATGCTGATTGTTGGAACGCCCAGCTACTGTCGTATGAGTTAAAGAACTGGACACGGAACCTTACATAGTCACCGACTGCTGGCTCCATTACCAAATCACTGAAGTCAATAGTGCCTCGTAGCTTGGCACCGTTATCAAAGATTTCAATTTTTGTATCGTAATCTTTAGATACATTTGATTGACTGACAGCATCCATAACTGAGTTGACTACATCATCATGCTTGATTGCTTTGTACTTAGAGCCGTGAACACCAAGCACTTCATTGGTATCGGTACGCATGATGGCTCGTGCCATTGATTGAGGCACGTCATACAAATTGCAGTCATTATCTTTGCTTGCTGTAAGATTGACAGTCTCCACTGGGAATGACCAGCAATCTTCTACTAGGCTGTTGCCTATAACAGTTACTCCATCCATTGTTAGTTCTCCTTATGAATGATGGCGCAGTATTACGCCGCTGATTATCACAACTAATGAGAACATTAGTAATGTGATATGAATGTAGAATCCTGCGTCAGTCACAGGATTCAATGCTGAACATATGATTGTCATCATAAATCCAATTCCGATTAAACTATTTGCGATCATGTTAGTTCTCCTTGTTGCATACTTGCAGTATAAACTATGTATTGCAGAGTGCAATACCTAATATTCAATATGTATGTGACATGTGATGCCGCGATCATCATTGCATTCATTATCAATTTGCTTTTGCTCATAGCAGCTATAGCAATACATATCATCTGCCTCTGGGCAATACACTGATGCGTTGCGTTGATCGCAAGTCGCGCATTTACTCCGTCTAGTATAAAGCATTTACATCTCCTTCACGGTTCCATTTCAGATACTGAAAGTTGGAATCGAATTTTCAAACACGAATTGTTTAAAGTCTGCCGCGCAAGTACTCAGCCGTGGCGTGTTCCCCCTGCGGGGTGCGGGGGGAGCGACTAGCGACACCCGCTGGATGGAACATAAAAAAAGCTCCGCAGCCGAAGCTGCGAAGCTGATGTGTCAGTTACCTATGCTGACTTTTTCTTGAGTTCGTTGTACCGAGCATCCAATGCGTCAAGCGTACTGGCTGTCTGCTCTGATATGTCGTGGTCGGCAGGGAACAACTGCTCTGAAGCTTGTGTTAACAGTGACTTGAGAATCTCGTTGCATTCCAACTGTGTCTGCTGCCATTCGATGTCGCGGTTACGCTGTAGGATTTTGTCGTTGTCAAGAATTACACCATGTTCTTTATGTTCGATGTAATCGTTAAAGTTGTCATCTTGCAACTCAGTGATCTTCTTGTTTTTTGTGTTCGTGTTCCAGTCAACATCACTGATGAATTTAGTGATGAAGTATTGAACTGTTGATTTGTGTGTGCGGTCAGACAATGTGAACTCACGGTTGATGTCTCGTGCGAATCCGTTTGTGTTTGCGTTCTTAGTCATTTTAGTTCTCCTAGTTAGCTGCCGAGGAACTGCCCTCGGCTTATGCCCCACACCACAATCATGGCTGCAATCCAAAGGCAAGGCAGGCTCGGGCGGCATTGGATGATCGCCTACAGCCCGCTTGCGCGAAGCGCGACTAAAGCGCGGGCTGTTAGTCAGCTTATGAACAGATCGCCTCTATGCGATATGAGCATAAGCTGGCGTGGCGACCACCAATGGGCGAGACTTGCCACGAGCGACTAGCGAGGGTTTGGATGGCAGTTATGATTTGGATGATGGGGTTTGCCGAGGTCAGGGCCTCGTCAGATGGCTAGGAGACTGACTAAGTGCAAACACAGACGAGTGAGTGCGGGGCAGCAAGCGGGAGGTCACATTTTCTGGCCTTTGTGTGTTTGTACAGATGTTAAATTGTGCGGTTGACAAGCCGAGAATAATTGGCTGATAGTGGGGGGGAACACAAGGGGGGGCAGATGACCGAGATTGTGAAGCTTACCGATAAACAGACTGCATTGGTGGATACACTTGTAGCAACAGGCTGTAGCATTACAGAAGCAGCAAAGCTTGCTGGTTACGCTGATGGCGAGTCCGGTAGAGTGAGTGCTAGCAAGGCTTTGCGGACAGGACATGTCCAGCAGTACATGATGCAACGGATAGGTGAGAGCTTAGGTCTCAACGCTACGGTGGCTGCGGCTAAGATGCTGAACTTAGCAAGAGGAGCCAAGAGTGAGTACGTTCAGCTAGAAGCTAGTAAAGATATCTTGGACAGGGCTGGCTTCAAGGCTCCGGACAAGCACATGCATTTGCATAAGGGTGATATTAGTGTAAGCATAGACTTGAGCTAGATTCGCAATGCGAATCGTTGCTCTGCGTGGGTGGGGTCCAAAAAAGAAGGCACGTGAATGGCAAGGTGTCCCTCACTCACATGATAGTTAAAAAAAGCTCGCAAGGTTTAGATTTATTTTTTTTAGTCAGAGGTTCGTCTTATGTTTCAAACCACTCTTGGTCGCGCAATGTTTAAACAGGCTGTTAGCCTTCTTCGTTCAAAGAATGCTCAACGTGACACAAAGGCAAGGCGTTCAAAGATGCGTGCTGCTCAAGCAAGGCGTGATTTAGGTAGAAAGCGCAAGCTTGTTTACAAAAATGTAAGAGGTCAAATGTAATGTGTGTAAGCAGTGGTGGCAGCGGGGCTAATACAGATTATAAGGACACCAGTGAAGAGCCTATCGTTAGCAAGTACAAACTCACTGTTGAGCAGAAGAAAGAGAACAAGCGGCGCAAGAGCTTACTTGCTTCCAAGAAGAAAAAGAAGTCTGGCGGTGATGGTCGTGATACAACGCTTGGTGCTGGCAGTAGCGGTAATTGGAATGGTGGACTTTCAACGCCCACTGCAAGTAGTGGAAACATAATCACATGAGCAAGACAGCAGCATGGCAGAGAAAAGAAGGTCAGAACCCAGCAGGTGGCCTCAACGCTGCCGGACGCGCATCTTACAAGGCTCAAACAGGCGGCACACTCAAAGCCCCAGTGAAGGGCGGCGCAGATACACCGCAGAAACTGAGGCGCAAAGGAAGTTTTTTGACACGCATGGGTTCCGCAAAGGGGCCACTAAAGGATGAGAAGGGCAGACCTACTCGTTTAAAGAAGGCATTAGTTGCGTGGGGTCACAGTGGTGACAAGGCTAGTGCCGTTTCAAAGGGTCGCTCACTTCTCAAGCGTTACCAGAACACAAAGAAAAGGAAAGCCAATGCCTAATGTCGCTGGAAAAAGTTACGCCTACAATGCTGCTGGTAAGAAGAAAGCAAAGAAAGCCGCGCAGAGTTTACTCACTAAGCAACAGAGAACGCTTCCGAAGGCTATCCAAGCCAGCATCGTTAAGAAGAAGATGGAGAAGGCATAATGGCAGGTGAAGTTACAGACCCTAGAGCAAAACTTGCTTTAGCTGCTGGTGGGGCAACGGCTGCTGGCGCAACTCTTGCGGCTGGCAAGATTGCAAGCAAAAAAAAATCATCAGCGGCTAGGCGCGAGTCAATTAGAAAAGAAACTCCTGCACAGCGCAGCAGGGCATTAAAAAATATTGCTAGTCGTGATCGCGCTTTTGCAGATGCACAAAAAAGCAATGCAAATAAAATGAAACAGATGAGGGCAGCATCGGCAGCAGCAAACAAAGCTGTAGTAGAGGCAGCGGAAAAAGCTGAAAAAAGAATTGCTGAGTTGCGTAAAATTAGAGATGCAGACATTAGCACAAGACAAAAACTAACTAAAAATGCTCATATAAAAAATCAAAGAAACATAATTAAAGGCAAGGCTCCAAAGACATTGTTACAGATTGCAAAGTCTGTAGGGCTTAGAAGTATTCCAGCAGTTGGCGCGTTCATATCTGCGTTCTCCTCAACATCTGCTGGCAAAGGCTCTGATCGCGGCTTACCAAGTCGTAACTACAAATTCACACCAAAGGATTAAACGATGACTAAGTATCAAAAACATGATGGCTCAGTCTATGAAGGCCCAGTTCTTGTTATGCCTGATGGACGCATTAAATCTGGGGCTACACTAACTGCTGACTCTGTTCGTTTGTTTCTAATGCCAGAGCGTTCACGAGATGCAGATGGTGGCTTTCAATCTGATGACCCTTCTACGCCACAAGTCAATGAAGCTTGGGTTGGCGGCAAAGCACCTAAGAAAAAGGCTGTGAGGAAAAAGAAAAATGGCAGTTAACGCAGCGGGTAATTACACCAAGCCTACTATGCGTAAGTCTTTATTCAATCGCATCAAGGCTGGTAGCAAAGGTGGTGCTAGTGGTCAATGGTCAGCGCGTAAGGCGCAGATGCTTGCCAAAGCTTACAAAGCCAAAGGCGGGGGTTACACTTCGTGAAGAAGCCGCAAAAATCTTTAATGAATTGGACAAAGCAGAAGTGGCGCACCAAGTCAGGCAAGCCATCTACTCAAGGATCAAAGGCTACTGGTGAGCGTTACTTGCCTGCCGCTGCAATCAAAGCTATGTCTAGCTCTCAGTATGCAGCATCTTCTAAGAAGAAACGTGAAGACAAGTCAAAAGGCAAGCAGTTTTCTAAGCAGCCTAAAGCTGCGGCTGCAATAGCAAAGAGGTACAGATGAGTTTTCTGCACACACTCAAAGTAGAAGAGCGTGACCTGCTTCGCAAAATAGTGAAGAAAGTACACCTTGTTCACCACCCAGAAGAATTTTGCAATGACCGCGAGGCTGATAAAGTTATAACCACAATTGGCCCAGAAGTTGTTGAACGTATGATTAAGTTCGGTAAGGACAACAAGGTTGACCAACTTTAATTACAAGCCTGACGGCAATGTATTAAAACAATTTATGAAAGATGATAATTTCTTTCGTGGCATTCGTGGGCCGGTAGGTTCTGGTAAATCTGTTGGTTGTTGTGTCGAGGTGTTTCGCAGAGCCTTGATGCAAGAAAAAAACAAAGCTGGTTTACGCCGAAGCCGATGGGCAATCATCAGAAACACCAACCCACAATTGAGAACAACCACTATAAAAACTTGGCTTGACTGGTTTCCAGAAGACGAGTGGGGCAAGTTTATGTGGTCGGTTCCGTACACTCACTGGATTAAACAAGGTGATTTGGAACTAGAAGTAATCTTCCTAGCACTCGATAGGCCCGAAGATGTCAAAAAGTTACTCTCCCTTGAACTCACTGGCATCTGGATCAATGAGGCTAGGGAGATACCTAAATCAATTATTGACGCATGTACTATGCGTGTTGGTCGTTTCCCTTCTATGCGTGATGGTGGGCCTAGTTGGTCTGGGGTCATCGCTGATACTAATGCTCCTGAGGAAGATCACTGGTGGCCTATCATGTCTGGTGAAGTTCCTGTGCCGGATCATATTCCGGTAGAGCAAGCGCGTATGCTTGTTAAGCCTGACAACTGGACATTTTATGTGCAACCATCTGGCATGATAGAAGAAACAGACAAGAACGGCTCTGTGCTTGACTACAAAGAAAACAAAAAGGCAGAGAACTGCAAGAATATGCTGAAGAGTTATTACCCTAATTTAATTAGAGGTAAGACAAAAAGCTGGATTGATGTATATGTAATGAATAAACTTGGCTCAATCCAAGAGGGGAAGCCGGTGTATCAAAGCTTTGTAAGCGAAACTCATATAGCAACAGAAGAAATACCTATTGCTCATGGCGTTCCTTTGTACATTGGCATTGACTTCGGGCTTACACCAGCGGCTGTGTTTGGGCAAAAGGTTAGGGGCAGATGGCTAATACAATCAGAGATTGTTGCTATCGACATGGGAATTGTAAGGTTTGCAGAAGTGCTGCGCCAAGAGATTGCCACTAGATTTTCAAACCTAGATGTAAAAATATTTGGTGATCCGGCTGGTGACTTTCGCGCACAGACCGATGAAAGCACACCTTTTCAAATACTTAGAGGTGCTGGGCTAAGAGCAACCCCTGCCCCAAGCAACTCTGTTGATTTGCGACTTGAGGCTGTCGCTTCTTCATTGAACAAAATGGTTGAAGGCAAGCCAGCATTTTTAATTGATAGACGTTGCCCAACACTTATTAAAGGCTTTGAAGGCGGGTATTGCTATCGGCGGATGCAAGTTTCTGGCGAACGATTTGATGACAAGCCTGATAAAAACATGTACTCACATATACATGACGCTCTTCAATATCTAATGCTTGGTGCTGGTGAGGGCAGGGCTTTAATATCTGGTCAAAAACCTTTGAGAGCATTCAATGCAAAATCTGAATTTGATGTGTTTGCAAGAAAGCCAAAGCAGCAAAAGCGTCAAGGTCTTTGGGCAAGAATGTAAATTGTGCGTTGCGTTAATTGATTAATTGTGTTTATGCATAAATGATCTAATACAAGGAGATTAACATGTGTTTAGGTGGTGGCGGTAGCAAGCCCAAAGAAGACCCTGTTGTAAAACAAGAGCAAGAGTCTCAAAAAGCAGAAGAAACTCAGCAGAAAAAAGTTCGCAAGCAAGAAGCTTTATCTGATACTTTAACAACAATGCGTGGTGGTCGAGGTCGGCGTTCACTAATTAAAAGTGGCAGCGGTGGCATGGGCTTTTATAACGAGTATCTATAATGATAGTTAGCAATGATTCGCAGAATGGCGTGTATGAAGGCGAAAAAACTGCCCTCAAATATTTAAAGAAATATGAAAACGCCAAATCGCAACGCGAAAACTTTTTGCCGTTGTTTGAAGAATGCTATGAATATGCATTACCTCAACGCGAATCATTTTATGCAGAGTCAGTAGGGCAAAGAAGAGATGATAAAATTTTTGATGAAACGGCAGTTGTTGGCGTTCAAGAATTTGCTTCGCGCTTGCAGTCAGGCTTGGTTCCTAATTTTGCTAGATGGGCGGATTTTACTGCGGGGTCTGAAGTTCCGGCTGAAGAAAAAGATGAAGTTAATAATCAACTTGATGAAGTCACAGATTATGTCTTTGAGGTTATACAAAATTCAAACTTTGGTCAGGAAGTTCACGAATCGTTTATGGACTTGGCGGTAGGCACAGGTGTCCTGTGCGCTATGGAAGGCGATGCAGTTAATCCTGTAATGTTTTCTGCAATACCATTACCTCATGTAGTTCTTGATACTGGCCCTGACGATCAGGTGGATCATGTCTATCGTGAGCGTTCTGTGCGTAATTCAGATATTCCTGTTATGTATCCAAAGGCAAGCCTGTCAGACAAAATCTTACAAAGAATTAAAAACAATCCAGATGAACGCACTAAGATATTAGAAGTCGTTTGCCGTGACTATTCAATAGTAAACCAAAAAGCATTCTTCTTTTATGCAATAGAAACAAACACTAAGCAGATAATTAAAGAAGAAAAATACACTGGCATTGGTTCAAATCCTTTTATTTGTTTTCGCTGGTCTAAAGTATCTGGTGAGATTTATGGGCGTGGCCCATTGATGAATGCACTAAGCGCAATCAAAACAACCAATCTAACTATCGAACTAATCCTTGAGAATGCACAGATGGCTATTTCTGGTATCTATCAAATGGATGATGATGGTGTGATTAACCCAGATACAATTAACTTAGTCCCTGGCACGGTCATACCAAAAGCCGCTGGGTCTATGGGTTTGCAGCCTGTTCAAGCTGCTGGGTCTTTTGATGTTGCTAACCTTGTTCTCAGTGATATGCGTTTAAATATTAAACGTGCGTTGTATAACGATATGCTTGGCAATCCTGATAAAACACCAGCATCTGCAACAGAAATAGCAGAACGTATGGCTGATTTATCTAGGCGTATTGGCTCTGCATTTGGAAGATTACAAGCAGAACTTGTGCAGCCTGTGCTGCAACGTGTTGTTTATATTCTAAAAAAACAAGGACGCATTGAACTGCCTACAATGAACGGCAGAGAAGTAAAGGTTCGTTCTGTTTCACCTCTTGCACAGGCGCAAGCTAATCAAGATATTTCCTCCGTAGCTAGATTTCTTGAACTTGTGCAAGGCAGATTTGGCCCAGAGCTAACAAACATTTTGATTAACTCAGAAGAAACTGCGGCATATCTAGCCAAGAAATTTGGTGTTCCTGATGTTCTTATTCGTGATCTTGAAGAGCGTCAACGCATAGTGCAAATGGCGCAGCAAATGGCACAGCAACAACAAATGCAAGGAGGCCCGCCAATTGATCAAGGATAGGGAGTTTCTAGCCCTTGATGGATTTCGCCGTGATAAGAGTGAAGACACAAAAATAAACTTAAACATAGCTACACTATTCAATACAGATGCAGGGCGATCTGTATTGAAGTATTTACGTTCCATAACAATTGAACAGGTTAATGGTGCTGGCGTTTCTGACGCTGAACTGCGCCATATGGAAGGACAGCGATATATCGTTGGCCTCATTGAAACTCGTATGCAAAATGCACACAAAAACAAAGAGGTTAAGACATGAACGAAGAAACACAAGTAGAAGATTCCGGCGTAGTTACTGAAGGCGGTGATCCATTACTGCAAACAGATGAACAGGCTCGTCCAGAATGGTTGCCAGAAAAATTTAAAACAGCAGAGGACTTGGTAAATTCATATACAAGTCTTGAAGGAAAGCTTGGTCAAAAAGACGAGGACATTCGCAACGCTGTCATTGAAGAACTTAGTAATGAAGCATTTGCCAATCGTCCAGAAACTGCTGGTGACTACCAGTTGCCGGAAACAATTGACGATCAAATGGCTACTGATAATGAACTTCTTAAATGGTGGTCTGAAACTGCGTTTGAAAATGGGTACAGCCAAGAGCAGTTTGAAGAAGGTATTAATATGTATGCCGAAGCTCTTAACGCTGATGTGCCTGACTATGAGGCGGAAGTTTCTAAGTTAGGCGACAATGCTGAAGCTAGACAAGAAGCAGCAAGTTTATTTGCTAATCAATTCTTTGAAGAGCAACATCTTCCGGCTATTGAACGCATGTGTGAAACTGCTGATGGTATTGAAGCACTAGAGTTTATGATGCAGTCAATGCAGCAAGGTGGGCCAGCTATTGACGGTCAGGCTGTGGCTACCATTACTCAAGATCAACTGAATCAAATGATGTTAGACCCTAGGTATCACGACCCAGTTAAGCGAGATCAAACATTCATTGCTGAAGTAGATGCTGGCTTCAAACGTCTATATGGATAAGGAAGTTGGACGCATTGGGCGGCTGTCATTAGTAGAAGCTACCTTAAATCACGCTAGAATGATCGCTGACAGCCTTAGAATGTATGACGCTAGAGAGTGCCTTATATATGGCTTAACGCCGTTAGAGGCCCTTATAGAGCCGTTTACGGTAAAAGATAGCAGAACCTATGCTATAAAATTTAACGAAACTGTTATAGCTATGTGCGGAACTGTGCCTGTTTCAGAGGGTGTTGGCAGAGTTTGGATGCTCGGCACTGGCGGCGTTAATGAAAACTATCGTATTTTTTTGCGCGGTTGCAAGCCAGCAATAGATATATTGCAGGGCGAATATGAGGTTGTAGAAAACTTTGTTCCACAAGATCATGTTGACACAATCATGTGGTTAACATGGTGTGGTTTTATATTTGATGAAGAGGTCTATAATATTCACGGTCACAACATGATGCGTTTTGTGCGTTGCAGAGAAAGAAAAAATAATGTTTATTACCTAGAACGGCCTGTAATGCATTGAGCGACCCATACGGACAATCGCATTGAAAGTGAAAAACAGACAACCGCAGTAAGTATATCAACCTTAATCCTATGAAGAGGACTGTAAAATGGCGAATACAATTGACACCGCCTTTATTAAACAGTTTGAATCAGAGGTTCACATGGCTTATCAGCGCATGGGTTCTAAACTGCGGAACACTGTGCGTACTGTATCAAGCGTCCGTGGGAACACTGTTCGATTCCAAAAAATCGGAACAGGCTCTGCTTCAACTAAATCACGAAACGGTATGGTAACTCCAATGGAGTTGGCACACACCAACGTAGAAGCAACAATGTCTGATTTCTATGCTGCCGAGTATCGACAAGCTAGATGAATTGAAGACAAACATTGATGAGCGTCAAGCTGTAGCAAAATCTGCTGCTGCTGCCCTTGGTCGCAAGACTGATGAGATTCTTATCACTGCTATGGATGCTGGTGCAAACTCAACTCAAATTAGCGCAACTGGTGCTGCTCTTACAAAAGCAAACCTGTTAACCCTTTTTGAAACATTTGGTTCAGCTAACATCCCAGAAGATGGTGGGCGTTATCTTGCGATGCACCCAGCAGGTTATGCTGACTTGTTCAACATTACTGAGTTTGCTTCAAGTGACTTTGTTGGTGAGCAAAACCTACCATTTGCTGGCGGCATGACAATGAAAGAGTTTCTTGGTTTCAAGATTTTCTCTACATCAGCCGTTACTGCCGGTAAAAATATGGCGTATCACACATCATCTATAGGACTTGGTATCGGTGCAGACGTTACGACTGAACTAAACTATGTCCCAGAGCGTGTGTCACACCTTGCAACCTCAATGATGTCCATGGGTTCTATTGTTATTGATGACAATGGTATCTATGAAGTCCTTGACAACAACTAGGAGGATTAGACATGGCATACGCAGCATCTGGTCTTAATCGTCTTGCAGGGGCGTCTAATGGCAACCTGTGGTTTTATACTACCGCAGACGCTATCGCGACTGTGAACACAGAAGGTTACTTCAATAACGCAGCAAACATGCTTAATGTTCGCGATGTTATTATTGTGGCTGATACAAACACACCAACAACAAGTTTTGTTAGTGTGCTTTCTAATACTGGTTCCGTTGTAGATGTATCTGATGGTACAGCTATAGCTGAAACAGACTCAGACTAAAGGAGTAGGGGAGGTCAAGGTATTAACTTACCTCCCCTAACCACATATGGCACTTATAAGCACAACGGCTAATTCGCCAATTGATATTTGCAGTCGGGCATTAATTCTAATTGGTGCTGACCCAATTACTTCATTTGATGATGGAAATACAGAAGCCTTAGTTGCTGTCAATATGTATGAAGATGTTGCTAGGGCATCTTTAGTAAACTCTCGTTGGAGATTTGCTACAAACCAAGCTGTTTTGAATTTATTAACTGCTGCTCCTACTGGCAGATATGATCGCGCCTATCAACTTCCAAGTGATACCCTTATGCTTCACGCTGTTACAGTAAGCGATCTACCTATTGATTATCAAATTTATGGAAACAAAGTTTTTTCAGATACTGATCCGTCAGATATTGTAGTTGCTGATTATACTTTTAGAGCAGAGGAGCAAGACTGGCCCTCTTATTTTACAATTGCTGTTGAGTATTCTTTGGCAGTTGTATTTGCTACGTCAATTGCAAGAGACTCTACACTTGCAGCATTAATGCAAAGCCAAGGCCAAAACGCTATGGCAAAAGCAAGAAGCCTAGACTCGCAGCAGCAGACTTCAAGAAAGCTTACAACATCTAGGTTCATTGCTGAAAGGCGCAGTTAATGGCTAGAATCAGGGTTCCTATTACTAACTTCCAGTATGGTGAAGTTAGCCCATCTCTTGTGTCCAGAACAGATACAAAAGTTTATTCAAACTCTGCAAAATCTGTTGAAAACTTTTTTCTTAGAAACGAAGGCGGTTTGCTAAAACGCTTTGGTACTAAGCGTATTTATGAGTTTGACACAACACTAGACACAGATAAATTTCAGCAACACAGGATTGTCCCTTTTATTTTTTCTGATGATGAGCGTTATATAATTTCACTTGAGCATCAAAAAATTAGATGTTTCCAAATTAATCCTACTACTGGTGCCATTTCTTTAGTGGCTACTGTAACACAAGATGTTGATAGTGCCGCCCTGCCTATTACTCACGATATCTTGCATGAGATTACATTTGCTCAATCAGGCGATGTAATGTTTCTCGCTCATAATACGTTTATGATTCGCAAGTTAGTGCGTACTAGTTTAACAGCTTTTCAAGTTGAGACTTATCAATTTGCTGAAAGCGCAGATGGGTACAGAGTTAATCAGCCTTACTACCCTTTCCAAGATTTAACAGTAACCCTTGACCCTTCAGCTTCAACAGGGAATGGAGTTACATTAACCACTAGCGCAAATTATTTTGACACAACAGGAACGCAATCAGGTGGTAATTACGCCAGTTCTAAGCATATTGGCATTGTTTTGCGTTATCACGATAACGAAGTTTTGATTACTTCTGTTCAATCAGCAACACAAGCAACAGGAAATATTACTAATGAGTTGCTTGTTCATCTTGATGTTGATGCTCTTGAAACTACAGAAGGTATAGCTGATGTTGAGATGACCTTTCCTTTGCATGGATTATCTACAGGTGACTCAATTGTAATTTCAGAAGCTGGTGCTGTAGGCGGGATTGCTAGAAATCAAATCAATGGGACTAGATCAGTACAGGAAATTATTGATGAAAATGTAATTGTGTTTACAGCAGGGGCAAACGCGTCTAGCTCTACTGTAGGTGGCGGCTCACCAAAGGTAGTGACACATGCGCCAACAACACAATGGAGCGAACAGTCTTACTCTGCATTACGCGGTTTCCCAGCGGCAGTAGCGTTCCACGAAAATAGATTATGGTTTGGCGGCACTATCTCACAACCTGACGGATTGTGGGGCAGTAAAAGTTCTGAATATTTTAACTTCGATGTAGGTGACGCTGAGGATAATGACGCTCTTGATTTAACTGCTAGTATTGGTGAGATTAACTCAATACGTCATATTGTATCTAACCGTGATCTACAGGTGTTTACATCAACATCAGAGTTTTATATTCCATCATTTGTTGAAAAACCTATTACAGCAACTAATGCTCGTATTAAAAGGCAAACACCATTTGGAGCAAGTTATGTAAAGCCATTTTCGTTTGATGGTGCAACTATGTATGTACAGAAGCATGGCTCTGTTGTGCGTGAGTTTGTTTATTCAGATGCAGAAGGTGCGTATGTTGCTAACGGTATTAGTCAGCTTTCATCGCATTTAATTAACAACCCAATTCAAATGTCTGTGCTTAATGGCGCAATCAATCGTCCAGAATCATATGCTTTTTTTGTAAATCAAGATGGTGAGATTGCATTGCTTACATCTAACAGGGCTGAAGAACGTGCTGGCTGGGCTAAGTTTACCACCAAAGGCAAGTTCCATTCTATTTGCACTGTTGATGATCGCGTATTTCTTGTAGGCCTGTATGATACTGGCGCAGGCACACAAAAATATATTCTTACTGAATTTGATTCTAATTTAAATTTAGATTTTTCTGATACGTTTACTGGCGTTGCTGGTGTGTTTGATGTATCTGCTCATTTCCAAAATGGTGCTGTAGTTGATGTAGTTGATGATACAGATTACATAGGCCAGTTTACTGTGGCTGGTGGGAATGTTGATGTGTCTGCTGTATCAGAAATAACAGGTGCAGAAATTGGTTATTCATTTACTGTAAGCGCAGAAACTCTACCTATTGATGCCAATGTTCAAGGCGGCCCATTAACTGGAAACCCTCGCTCTGTTAATAGAGTAATACTTGATGTGCTAGATACTTTATCTCTTACAGTAAACGGCAAGCAACTTGCAATTCGGCGTGTTGGTGACGATTTAAGCTTGGATCGTGTGGCAATTCAAGGCAAGCAAGAGTTTCGTTTGCTTGGTTACAGTAAAGACCCAACAATTAAAATAACTCAAAGCGCACCATTGTCACTACAAATCAATGGAATTATTGCGGAGGTATCATTCTAATGTTTCAGTTACTAGGTACAGCATTTAGCGCATTTGCTTCCATTCAAGCTGGTGCAGCGCAACGCAGGGCTGAAGAAGCGCAAGCTTTACAGTATGAGCAAGAAAAACGTCAGAATAAGATTGAGACTTTGCAGCGTCACAATGACCGTCTTGCATCTTATGATTCAGCTAGAGCAGCTAACCTTGCTTGGTTTACTTTTGCTGGCAGAGATATAACCAGTGATCGCTCTGTCAAAGCTTTCCTAGATAAGCAGCGTGAAGTTGCGTTTACTGATGTGTCTCGTTCTGACAAACAGGGTTACGCTGAAGGATCACAACTTGCTATGCAAGCACAGGTAGCAAGGGAGCGTGGTCGTGCTGCTTCTACTGCTGGTATGATTAAAGGGTTTTCAACTATCGCAAGCGGTTTGCACAACTACAATCTAACGAAAGTGTAGATGTGATATGGCAGTAATAAGAGAAAAACAACAGTTTAGAAACTCACGCATTGGCGTGGTTCGCATGGACACTGGTGAAAGCCAGATGTGGCAGACTGTTGCTTCTGCTGCTGACTCTTTAACTCAGCAAGCTTTTAAGCAAGCTTCTGTAGAAGCACAGAACAAAGGCAAAGAGTTTGCAGAATCTGTTGGTGAAGAGTCATTAAGAACAATTGATCCAGCCACAGGCAAACCTCAGGCGTTTAAAGCACCAACAAGCTTTGGAACTATTGCTCAAGCTGCTTATGAGGAAACTTTAGATCGCAGATACATCCGCACTGTTGATAGAGAAATAAGAGACAAGGCAAATGAGACTTATCTTAAATATGAGTTTGATCCGCAAGGTGTAGAAAAATACTCACAGGTTATGGAAGACTATGTTAGTGGCATGACCAAGAACGCTGACAAGCGTTTTGAAGGAATTGTTCGTGACACAGGCGCAGCTTACATTGCCAGCACAAAATTTAATCTTATGCAAAAGCGCAACCTTAGAATCAAAGAGGCAGAGCAAATTGCACAAAGAGATGATGCAAAAGAGAATGCCTCATTTATTGAATCTATGGCTGAAAATGTAAACTGGAGTTTGCCAGATTCACAAGGCCACAGAGATGTTGAAGACATGTACATGGAAGGCGTTGCTGGTCAAAGGGCAGCAAATGTTGCTGGCTTAATTTCTGATGCACAGTTTGAAGCAAATGTAGGTGTAATGCGTAGAGCGTTGCCTAAAGCGATACTGTCAAAGATGATTAACTTTGATGCTGTGTATGAAAAGGAAGATGGCAGTACAGTTCAAGTAAACTCTGATGTAGCCCTTTCTATAGAAAACTCACTAAAAACTAATAGGGTTCTTGATGAAGTGCCTACAGCTTTGAAGCCTCAAGTTCAAAGAATACTTGATTCAGAAGCTTACGACAAAGATCGTGAAAACATAAGCCGTCATGTCACAGCACTTAGGACAAACTTAAGTCTAAAAGAATCGGATGCTGTTAAGCTAACAGCGTTTCAACAGACAGTTCTTAATGTTGCAGAAGAAGGTTTTGTAGTTGATACAAAAGATTCACAGGTAAAAAAAGCTGGTGATGTTTTAATAGCAAATGAAGTTGAGGGTTTAGACCCAGCAAGACCTAATATGGTTCCTTACTTTACAAGCGAAGAGTCTACAAAAGAAGATGCGCCTTGGAAAGTTATGGTTGTTGGGAAAGGCATTATAACTGAAGGCATGGAGTTAACATTAAAAAGAGCTTATAGGCTTGAAGGCATGACCAAAGAGCAGTTACAAATTTCTTTAAGCCATTATGATTACTTAGCAAATGTAAATATTGCAGGCTCTACTGTTAACAAAACATTAGACACAACTTTGTCAAACGATGAAAACGCATTTTTACGCACACTAAGCTATGTAACTAGAGTTGGTGGTTCTGAAAACATTGTTGAGTTTGCAGCTAAGTTAAAAGAAAGCATGCAGAATACATCTGCTGTAAATGACAGAGTTAAATCAGTTCTTGGTGATGGGGACGATAAGTCAGCTAATGATCTTTTAAATGCCTACCTTCAAGGCGATAACAATATAAATGAATCAAAAGCATTTGGAACTGATTACCAAATGATTGAGACTGTAAAGCCGTATGTAAAGCATTTGATTATGTCTGGTGTTGGCAAAACAGATTTAGATGAACAATTAAATCAAATGTTTGAAACATCTTACATTGATACTGTTGGTGTTGTCGTTGATAGATATAATTCGCAGATAGATAAGTCTATGTTTGCTTTGCCAAGATTGTTGCCAGACTATGCGGAAAGGCAAGCTTTCTATGGTAATGCTACAGAATTAGTGCAAGCTTTAAGCGGTCAAGATTTTGTAATGCGTGAAAAAGGTCAGTACCTAGGCATTGAAAAAGACCGACAGATAAAGCTTGTGCCAATGACAACAAGCGCATTTCAGCCCGATGCATTGCCCATAGAATATAAAATAGATGATGACTTGTCAGAAGAGGGGTTTGTTACAAGAGGATCATCATTGCAAACATTTCAATACATTGCCCATTACGTTGATGATGATGGTCAGCTTAGAATGATCCCAGACAAAAATGGTAGCCCAATATTTATTGGCACAGAGTTAGCTTATGATGACATTGCCAAAATAAGAAAAGAGCAATCACAAGATGAAATGTATGACGCAAATACAAAAGCATTAAGAAAAATAGAAATAAGCAGGCAAACCAAAGCTCGCATTGACAGGAATGTTGAAGCCTTGAAAAACATAGGTGCTGATTAATGGGCATTAACCCTTGGGAATCAACGCAAGCAACTTTTGTTGAGTCGGATGTTTCTAAAAGAAAATCACTACAGCGCGTAGAGCAACCTGAGTTTTTTGCTGACACTGTTCCAGCGGCACTTGGCTATCAGTATTTGCCTATGTTTGAAGCTGTTAGGAACGCAGTTAAATATGGAACAGAAGTTCAGCAAGGGTATAATCCTCTTGATGATGTAGATGGATACGAAGAGTATAAGCATCATTTAATGAATGCTGTTAGCGAAGATCATATGCGTGATCTCAAAATGCAGCTTGATGAAAACAAAAAACGCAGACAAGTTTTAGCTGACTCATCATTCTGGGCTAACTTAGGTGCTGGTGTATTTGATCCAATTAACTTAGTTGCTTTGCCCTTTGGTGGCGCAGCCGCTACTGCTGGTAGGCAGTTTTTGCGTACCGGTGCTGGCGTAGGTGTTACACAAGCTGGCCTAGAGGTGGCTCGTGCGCCGTTTGATCCGTTATCCACTCCATCAGAAGTAGCCACAAACATAGGCTCCGCTTTTGTTATTGGCGGTGCTATTGGAAGCCTTGTGTCTGTACCAGCTAGACGCAGAGGCGCGGCAATAAAAAAGACTGAAGCTGAGGTAACTGAGTTTGCAAATGAAGTAGGTGACATTACACCTGACCAAATTAGAAACATTAACAACCCAGATTACAGAACCTTTAAAGACAAAAAGCAAAGTGAATTAAATAATTTTGAAAAAATATTCCCAAAAGAACGTGACTTACTAGAATCTAAACTGCAAAAAGCTAAAGAAAAAGCAAATGTGCTTTTTAAGAAAGCAAGTGATCTGCGTGAGCAAGTCAAAAAGAACCCAGCATTAGAAGCTAAGAACAGTGTTTTATATAAAAAAGCAATAGAACAGTATGATGCTGCTAATGTTCAAGTAAAAATTCTTCAGACAGCAACTGCACAGAAAAGAGTTGATATTGAAAAAATAAAAGAAGAACAGTTATTCCGCAGAATTGAGGAAGTAAAAGAAATTGGTGGCGATGTTTCAAAGCCGTTTGATTTTGCAGACAACTTCTTTACAGATTCTTGGGTTTTTAAGGGCGTTACCACAGGCTTTAAAAGAGTTCTGCAAGATAAAGAAATACCGCAAAGCGTAAAAAGCACTATGGTAAGATTAGCTGGTGACTCTGCCATGCTGTATAAAATGAATGAAATGGGTTTTGCTACACCAAAATCTGTTCATCAATACGCTCAAACAAGAAACGGTGAGTGGCTACAAGTATACACCAAGATGTTAACACAGTTTGGTGAGCATAGTGGCAAAGGCGTTACTCAAGTTGGTGATGTAAATCTTTCAAACATTGATGGCTCATTCTCTGCATATCTAAAAGAAGTTAATCGCAAATATATAAATGGCGAAGAAGCTTCTACAACAGCAGAAAAAGAATCAATACAAGCGTTACATAAATTTTATAAGACTTGGGAAGACAGGCTTGTAGAGCAAGGCATTATTGGCAGCATAAAATCTATTGAAGCCAAGATGGACAACATTAGGTTTAAAATACAACGCAAAGAAAAAACACTTCTTGATGCTCAAATTAAACTAATAGAAAAAGCAATAGCTCCAGAGTACGCAAGGCAATACGTCAGTAAGCTTAGAAGAAAGAAAATTAATCAAACTGATGTTATGCGATTAATTAAAAAATCTGATGGAATGCTTGGTAGTGGTGATTTAAAAAAGAGCATTCCTGTTAATCAGCATTACCTTATAGATGTTATAAACGATTCTAATACTAGATTAAGTGCGCTTGAAGATCAGTTGTATGAACTTGAGTTTAGTATGCTTGTGGCTAAAGAAGAAAGAACACTGCCGCAAAACGAAGAGTTAATGTTTCCTCGCTATTGGAATAGAGATCAAATACGCGAAAAGAGACAAGAATTTGCTGCAATATTAAAAGAGCATTACAAAGAAAACCCTTACATCTATGAACGCAATGAAGCTGCCTTTGCAGAACGGCGAATTAGAAATATATCTGAGCTAAGTGACGCAGAAATACAAGCGCGGTTTGGTGAAGAATTTAATATGTTTAGCATTACATCTAACTTTAGGCGTGTACAAGATGGGCCTATTGGTAGGCAGGGCGGTGGTGCGCTTGGTATGTTTGTGCGCTACACACACAAAATAACTGGTGACTCAAAGCAAGAAGTCTATTTAGACAGCACTGGCATCTATCAATATTACAATGAATTAGCTGAAGCCATGAAAAATCCATCTAAAGCTTTTAAAGACTTAGATGCTACACGCTCAAAGAATACGGAAGATTATGCTCACAGAAAATTTGTAATGCGTAACTGGAGTTTTTTCCAAACCTTTAATGACTTCCAAGATTTTGTTTTGTTTCACGAGTTGCATCATAACAAATTCAATCAATCAACAATGACTGTAAAAACACAAGCAGACCAGCTTAGAATGGAAAATGCTACAGACAGGGCTGCTCTTGCATTTCTTAAAGAAAAGCTACCAGAAATACGAGAAGGTCAGCCAGTGTATTTTAAGCGCAGGCTTGATGTTGAAGACGAGCGTATGCTTAACAAGCGCGTTGAAGACACGATAGATAATATATTAGGATTAGCTGATACTGCTAATGACATGAATGCCTATTATGGTGCTGGTAAATCTAAGCACATGCGTCACAGATCATTAGACATTCCAAATGCAAAAGTGTTTGATTTTATTCAGAATGATCCACTTGCTGTAATGAGAGCGTATACAACTCGCGTTGCGCCTCAGTATGAGTTTTCTAAAATGTTTGGTGGCAAATCAGTAGATGAAGTTTTAGATGACATTGATATTGATATGGCTGGCAAACCTATAGAAAAAATAAATGCAGCTAGAAAGGACTTTTTGCATTTATATGATCGTGTTGTAGGCACAGTATTGCGCGAACCGCATTCATGGGATCAGCGTACAGCCACTGTGCTTAGAGATTTTGCACAACTTAATTATCTTGGTTCTGCTGGTTTTTCTACATTGCCTGACTTTGCAAAAATAATGATGGAACATGAACTTAAAGATGTGTTTAAGACTTTGTTCGCAACAATTTCTGATTCTCGCGTACGCATGTCAGCTATGGAAGGTAAGTATTCTGGTGAAATAGCAGAGATTATATCAGGCGATGCTCATATGCGTCTTGTAGACGATGTAAGTAACAACCCTTTTAATGAAGGAACGTATGATAAATACATGAGCAAGCTTAAATGGGGCTTTTATCAAGCCAACTTGCTTGCGCCTATGACTAACATTATGAAAAAAATGGATGCAATTGTTCGCGGTCATTCATTAATACAAATGTCTATGCGTCTTGCTGGAAGCGGTAAGAAAGCAACTAAGTTTGAGGTTGAGTATCTTGCTCGATATGGAATCGACAAAGCAAAGGCTAAACGCATTCGTGAGCTTGTTGATAGTAAAGTTATTGATCAGACTGAAGGTGGGTTATACTTACCAAGCACAGAAAAATGGCCTGTAGAATATGACGATTTAAAGTTAGAGTTTCGTAGTTCGCTTAACAGTGGCATTATGAATACTATTCTTATGGGTACACCAGCAGATAAACCAAACATTGTTGATGGTGTAGTTTATGTGCCTTATCGCATAGCCAAACAGTTTGGTGGCAAGGAAGACCCTAAATATCGCGGTTATTCACGCATAGAAAATGGATTGCTTGGCTTACCGTTTCAGTTCTACTCATACACATTGGCAGCGGTAAACAAGATTACAGCTTCATACGCTACAGGTCAGGCAAGAAACAGAGCAGTTGCACTAGCCGCGTCTATGGGGTTAGCCTACATGGGCTTAGAGCTAAAGAACCCTGATTTTGTTATGGATGAAATGGCAATAGAAGATAAAATTGCACGCTCATTCGATATGTCTGGTATAGCTGCTTTGTATTCAGATGGTCTTTATACTGCAATGCATACATCAATGGCTCTAGGCGGGCCTGATATATCTATGGGTTTGATCCAGCCAAAGTTTCCACAAGAAGAAAACATTGCAGATGCGGTAGTTGGTGTGTTGGGTGCAGGGCCAAGTATAGGTTTAGACATTACTAGAGGCGTTGGCGAGTTTGTAAGTGGGAATTATGGCGAGGGTGCAAAACAAACTATGCGTTCAATGCCATTAGCTAGACTTTGGATATGGAAAGATTTTATGAATGAAGCTAGTAATTCATTTACTGCAAAGCGTTACTAATTGTGCGTTGAGCATTTTGTTAAACAGGAGTAGGGTTTTGGCATGACAATTAACATAGCTGACAACACACCACGAGTATCGTATGCAGTAGCGCAAGGGGTCACTCAGACTTCCTTTACAGTTTCGTTTGAGTTTTTTGCTGAAGCTGATCTTAACGTATATGTAGATGGAACTCTTAAAACATTAACTACTGATTACACAATAAGTGGTGGTAATGGTTCTACAGGCACAGTAACTATAACTGTTGTTGGTGCTGCTGGCGGTAGCACTGTTGTTATTACCCGAGCAATTGCGCTTGAAAGAACCACTGACTTTCCGCCTTCTGGCGCATTTCAAATTAATTCATTAAACACAGAGCTTGATAGATTTACTGCAATATCTGCTGATTTGAACGATGAGATTGGTCGATCACTTCGATTAACAGATTATGACGCTGCTGCAAATCTAACATTGCCAGACTTAGATACCAGAAAAGGTAAGACTCTAGCTTTTAATGCCACTACTGGTGCTGTTGAATCTGGCCCAAGTGTAACAGGTGTAACTACTGTGGCAGCGATGGCTGCTGATATTGGCACATTGGCTGATATTGAAGACGGTACAGTAGCTACAGACGCTATTAGCGACACTGCTGCTATTGCATCTGATGTTACCTCTGTTGCAAACATTGCGGGAAATGTTACATCCGTTGCGGGGAACGCATCTAACATAAATGCTGCTGTAGCTAACGCTGCCAACATTAATGCTGCCCCAGCTAATGCACAGCTTGCTGAAGATTGGGCTGTAAAAGTAAACGGCATTGTTGATAGCACAGACTATTCATCTAAGGCTTGGTCAATCGGTGGCACCGGTGTTACTGACACAGCAGGTGCAGGGCCAGCAAAAGATTGGGCAACAGAAACAACTGGTCAAGTTGATGGCACAGAGTATTCAGCTAAAGAGTACGCTATTGGCGCACAGACCAGAGGCACAACAGGATCAGCAAAAGATTGGGCTACCTATACTGGCGGCACAGTTAACGGTTCACAATACTCCGCAAAGTATTGGGCAGAACAGGCGGCTGCTAGTGCTGATAACGTAGATGATTTGTACCTTGGCCCCAAAAGCGCAGACCCAACAGTGGATAATGATGGTGATGCTTTAACTACTGGTGATTTGTATTTCAACACAAACGACAATGTTTTGAAAGTTTATGATGGTTCGGCTTGGAATGCTGCTGCCGTAGACACCAGTTCATTTGCAACAGCGGGCTTTAGCATTGCAATGTCGATTGCTCTTTGACCAATGAAAACAAGGACTTAAACAATGGCACAGAATTTTCGCAGATACACATTGAACGCAGTAGGAACGGTGGCTGCTGACATACCTGATGGATCTAACTTTGATAGCTATGATACCATTGTGGGCATTCACATTGCTAACGTAACAGCCAACGCTATCACGGTTGAGTGTTACATCAATGATGGTACTAACGACATTCATCTTATTAAAGACGCACCCATAGCTGCTGGCGGTGCGCTGCAAATCCTAGATGCTGGGGCTAAGTTTGTCGTGCAATCTGGTGACAGGCTTTATGTCAAATCAGATACAGCAAGCAGCGCAGATGTTTGGGTGTCTGCGGTTGATGCGATTAGCACATAGGGGATTAAAATGGGTTATGTAGGCAATCAACAGACTGAAGGCTTTAGCCAAGTACCAGCCAAGCAGGATTTGACTGGTGCTACTGGCACTAGCCTGACGCTGACACACGCTGTAGCTAGTGCTGAAGGCATTGACCTGTTTATTAATAATGTCCGTCAGGAAAGTGGCGAAGCGTATTCTATTGCTGGAGATGGTGTCACAGTGACGCTTACAGGCTCAGTGGTAGCGGCAGACGATATTTATGTGGTGTATAATTCACTGGCTCGACAGACCAGCACACACCCTTCTAATCAAGCTTTGCAAGCTACCAGCGGTACGTTTAGCGGAACAGTAACAGCCAATGCTTTTTCTGGTGATGGTTCTTCTTTAACTGGCGTAGGTGTTGCTGGTATTACATCAAGCAGCACAAGTGGAACGGCAATAAGCATTGATAGCTCAAACCGTGTTTCGATGGATAGCAGTCATGTATTCGATATGTTTGAACTTACCTCTGACATTACTTCTAATCAAACCCCTATAAGTTCAAATTTGAGAAGGGTGCAACATGCAGCGTTTGCTTCTTTGAATGGTATGTCTTTAAGCTCTGGAGTATTCACCTTTCCTTTTGCTGGGCTTTATAAAATAGAGTTTTTTTACAAATCAAACCCCACGTCTAATGATAATGTTGTTGTTTCTTGTCAATTTACTACTAACAACAGCAGTTACTCAAATGCTACTTCTGCAAATTGTAGTGCTAACGCTGCTACTGAAAACTCTGCTTCCGGAATAGCACTGATAAACGTAACAGATACATCACAAGTCAAAGTACGCTTTAATGCTGGTTCAATCACAAGCGGTTCAAGCATTAAAGGAAGTAGCAGTGAGACTATTACTGGTTTTGTTTTTACCAGATTAACTGATGCACAATAGGAAAAACAAACATGGCACTAAGTAAAATACTACCCGCCTCTCAAGAGGTGCAAGCTGTAGGCAAGAACCTCATCATCAACGGAAAGTTTTCTATATTCCAACGAGGAGCCGGTGCAACAACAGTCAATGGTAATGATGTGTTTGCCGCTGACCGCTTTAAGGGTTGGGCAAATGGTGGCGGTACTTATACAGTTGAACAATCCACAGATGTTCCAAACAATGAGTTTGAGAATAGCGCAAAACTAACTAACACAGGTGTTGATAGCTCCGTTGCGGCTGGCGATTTTTATGCCTACGCTACTGATATAGAAGGCTACAATGTTAGCCAACTTGCCTATGGTCATAGTGAAGCAAAGGCTGTCACATTATCTTTTTGGGTCAAATCCAGTTTAGCTGGGACATATTGCATTGCTTTGTATTCTACAACAGCAAACCGTTCACATATTAAAGAATACACAATTTCAAGCGCAAACACTTGGGAGAAGAAAACCATTACAATTTCGTCTGGCGACACGACAGGTAGTTGGAACAGAACTAATGGAAACGGATTGCGTGTTTATTGGGATTTAGGTTCTGGTTCAACATATCAAGCAAGTGCTGACACTTGGCTTGCAAGTCAGGATTTTAGCACAACCAATCAAGAGGCTTGGATAGGTTCAGCTTCTGCAACATTTTTCATCACAGGCGTCCAACTAGAACTAGGCTCAACTGCAACGGATTTTGAACACCGCAGCTATGGCGATGAGTTGGCTAGGTGTCAGCGGTATTATTCACAGTCTACTGGTCAAAACATACACGGCAAACAGTACAATAGTACTACTTGGTTAGGCGACCCTCAGTATCCTGTAACAATGAGAGCCACACCATCGGTAACTGCCACAGCTGGACAATATAATAGTATTCAAGTTGGAACATCTACAGACTCGTTCTACTTTATAAGAAATTCAGAGTCCTGTTACATTAGTGATTGGAAAGCGGATGCGGAGTTATAACTATGAGTGAAATGACAATAACAAACGCACAATATATATCTAATTTAGATGGTGTGAACAGCACAATTAAAGCCACTATTGATGGAACAGAAATGTGGATTGGTATTGACCCAGCCAATCGCCACTACGCAGAAATTGTGCGTCAGGTAGATGCTGGCGAACTAACAATAGAGGAGGCAGACTAATGCCTTATGTCGGCAAAGCCCCAGTAGGCGGTGGCTTCCATAAGCTGGATGCACTGACTGCCTCTGCCACGGCAACCTACGCTCTTACGCTAGGTTCTGCGGCATACTATCCAGAGACTGCAAATCAACTGCTAGTCTCTCTCAACGGTGTTATCCAAGCACCACAAGATAGCTTCACAGTTAGTGGCAGCAACCTATTATTTGACAGCGCACTTACAAGCAACGACAGCATCGACTTTGTGGTTGCTCTTGGAGATGTGTTGGGTGTGCAGGGTGTAACTGACGGTGCTGTGACTACCAATAAGATTGGTAACAATGCTGTTACTATGAATAAGCTGGCTACGTCAGGCACGTTACCAGCATTAGATGGTTCTTCTCTGACTGGTCTAGGCAACATCAAAGAACAGCTTGCTATGCTTTGCGATGGCGAAAATTACACAGTGCCAAGTGGTACTTACACAGCGCAAAATGTAACTGCTGGTGGTGGGACAAGCAGCAGTCATACTGATCTTTCTGGCTCTGTTATAACTTACACTCCACCATCCGGCACTGTTGCTGTTGTGTATGAGTTTTCATTTGCAATTAGTCCAGTAGATACTGATGAACACAATATTCTTCATGCAAAACTTTTAATTGAAGGAACTGAAGTAACTAATTCTAGGTGTAATTTTGCTGGAAAAACAAATTTAGAAATGCTGTGTAACTTTAGATATGTAATTCCAATTGGAGGCACAGCAAACACGACAACTGGAAGACAATCAAGTTGGACAAGCGGTAAAGAAATAAAGATGCAAGTCAGACGGTATGGTTCTGGTAATGAGCCTAGAATACACGAAACCCGTTATTGGGACGGTGCTGCCACTAATGTATTTCGCAGACCAACTTTAACTATTACGGCTTTAGGGTAGGAGAGACAGATGGCACTTATAAAATTAAACAATCAGTCTCTTACCGCAGTCACATCCGCTGGTTTGCCTAGTGGTAGTGTGTTGCAAGTTGTCCAAGGGGTTTTTCAAAACACTTCCTCAACAACATCAACATCCGCAGTTGCAACAGGATTAACGGCAACAATTACGCCCCAAAATGCATCAAGTGAAATACTAATAAATGTGTTTGGTTCTTCTCAATTAGTACAATCAGGAACAACTAACGTGTATCCATTATATAAAAATGGATCAGTGTTAGATGCTGGATTTATGCTTTTATCTAATCCAATTGCAGATGGTGAAGCGATGAGTGCGTCTTATTTAGATAGCCCAGCTACAACATCAGCAACAACTTACGCTCTGTATATGTATACAAATGCTTCTGGTTATACAGCTTCTTTTGGAAGCAATAGTGGTTCAATAATTTATAGAAATAGCATAACCCTAACGGAAATCGCTGGCTGATGAAACCTACAGCCGCATCAGTCCAGTCGCAGATAGATACACATGAGGCAGTGTGTGCTGAACGCTGGCGTGAAACCATCCTGCGTATCAAGCGCATCGAACAC
>Ga0070754_10000625_pt1 | contig 31827 bp, 64 predicted proteins | sample VirMetDEL_Sep_01_FD_75181 | JGI IMG/M metagenome (GOLD analysis project Ga0070754, IMG submission 75181) | Aqueous microbial communities from the Delaware River and Bay under freshwater to marine salinity gradient to study organic matter... | ecosystem: Environmental > Aquatic > Marine >...
ATTTTTTGAGCGTAATAACGACACATTAGAAGCATTACGCCAACACCCCAATATTAACAAAACACCTGAAGAGGTAGATACATTGTTTGTTTTAGCAGAGACTTTGTAATGTTAATTAATCCAACCAATCATTGGCCCCATCAAACTCTATACAATCAAGGCTATTTTCTTCTGACACACTCCTGTGAGGACAATTATTGGCGGTATCTTGAGTCGCGTGGTTGGCGTTGCCGCTCTTGTCCTCCCACCTCTTGACATCGGCACCATCTGCTGGAGTAGAACCGCCAACCGTAGAATCAAACAATGTCGATGCGTCACTAGCGTCGAACCACAACTCAAGATTTTCTGTATAAAAATCCGCCGACGAAAATCTATGTGGATTAATTAACATTACTTTGGGCCTTTAGGAGTTCTAAATGGTTTGTTGAGCTTACGATTTTTATCCATGCCTCCCTCTATTACCCTTCAATATCCAAAAACAGCTTGATAATCAGAAGTATTTCTATACTTCGGATTGGTCTGTTAAGTGTAATTCATAGAAATGAAAAAGTTTGTGTCAGGTTTCATTGGAATGGCGTTTGCCCTTTAAGTATGGTATGCGGTAAAACCCAAACCTCCAAAAGTTGTCAGTAAACCTCCAGTGGAGCAGGTTATTGAACAGCCACAGAGCGCCGAAGAATTAACATTCATTGATAAGAAGATTTTTATCGTGAATGAATTTTCAGAAGCAGATAAGGGTTTATCTATTTCCATAGACTTCTCACATGAAGGTTTTTGCGTTATTTATTCAAATACAGCAGTTGAAGGGCGTGCCTTTCATAAAGCCCTTTTGGAGAAGAAATGGGACGTGAAGTATGCTTTAAGATTTGATGACGTAACAACAGGGGTAGCTTTTGTGGATATTGAAGTCCCAATGGTTTCGTATGAAGAATTTATCACAGCATTTCTGGCTGTATTGAAACAGTTGAACTATGAAGAATTTACAATTAATGGTCATCCTGCAATCATGTCCTACTTAAAGGCGGGGATTAACAGCTTCCCTGAGGATGAACCGAAAAAGGAACCAAAAGTCGAAATCGAAGATATACCAACAATTGAACCTGTGGCTGAAAAGCCTGTTGCTAGACCAGTGGTGAAGAAAGCGCCGAAGAAAAAATCGCCGCCACCACGACGAACTACTTCAAAACCGCGTACTCCCTCATGACGAGGGGGAACATGACGATAATCGTCAGAGCGTCAAGTTTGGCGCTATAATGAAATTAGTCGATGAACAAAATATACAGACTGTGGGGAAAATTAGGAGTTATCCTATCAGCTTTCATTTTTGTGTGGGCAACAACAATATCAGTGATACCAGTAAGTGTAAATGCTAATATAACCGATATCAATAGTAACGCTCCAATCTTTAATTTGTGCATGGAAGAGATAAAAAAACAGAAAATAATGGAAATCTTGAATGTCTTTGAAACAGGCAGCAAGAAAGGTAATTATGCAGCCATTTCGATCTTCAAAGATGGTCCGAATGATATGCGCCAAATTACTTATGGTCGCTCTCAGACAACAGAATATGGCAACTTAAAAGAATTGATCCAAAACTATGTTGATGCAGACGGCAAATACTCAAAAGATTTAGAGGAATATGTAGAAAAGATTGGCAAGCGCCCATCTTTAGAAAGAAATTCAACATTTAAGGATCTTCTGCGTAAGGCGGGAAAAGATCCTGTCATGCATCAAGTGCAAGACGAATTCTTCGAAAGGCGTTACTGGAAACCAGCCAAACTTTGGTTCGAAGAACACAATTTTGATCATCCATTATCGATGTTGGTTGTTTATGATAGCTACATTCATTCAGGTGGTATTCTTTCCTTTTTAAGAAAGAAGTTTAAAGCTACACCGAAGGATGAAAAAGAGTGGATTAAACAGTATGTGAATACGCGCCATGATTGGTTGAGAACTCACAGACGACCAATTTTACGTAAAACTATTTATCGCACCAACCTTTTCAAGAGTTTGATTCGCGAAGATAATTGGGATATGAGTAAGAGCTTTCGTGCTCAAGGTATATCATGGACAGCAGAGAAACCAAATCCGCACGCTGTTAAGATTGTCGAAGAGTCAGAGGAACAGCCGCAATATTTAATATCAACAACTATCAAACTTCCTAAACTAGACGATGCTGTTGAATTTTATGGAGAAGGCGACCACTTAGCATGGTTTTCTCTTCCTATCGAAGTAAAAATACCGTCAGGTGTGGCGTTGACTAGTAGAGTCGGGGATGATCGATCAGATTATGTCTGCCATCACAAGGTAAAAGATCGTTTAGAGACTGCATTACAAGAGGTCTATGATTTCCTCGGTGAAGAAAAATTTAAAAAGGAAGGCTGGAATATATTCGGTGGAGGCTATAAGAAGGATGGCGACGACGCTCAAAGATTGGGGCTTAAGGTAATTTTTAATCCATCTAATACCAAATCAGAGCAAAAATTCACAGATGAAGCGGTTGATATTATGGAAGCGCATGGTTTTCTCAATATCGGCAGAGCCACAGGAAAAGACTTTGGAACTTTCGTTGCATATGTGCCAGATTACAAAAAGGGTGATTATTACGCCAAATTAGGTTTACCGAAGCACATTAAGTCCATATAATTGGACATGAAATTTGAACAGAACAGTTATTTTTTTTCGGACACTCATTTTAATCATGCTAATGTGATTAAGTATGATGATCGTCCATTTAAAAACATTCAGGAGCATGATGAAGCTATCATCCAAAACTGGAATAATACAGTCGGTGCGAAAGATAATGTATTCTTTTTAGGAGATTTTATTTTTGGTGATGATAGATTATGTGCCAAATATTGGGGTAGACTTAATGGATATAAACATTTCGTTCATGGTAATCATGATAAGGCTTTACAGAAGTTTTGCCGTAACGAAGATATTACACTTGTTGGTTACAGGGAAATTAAGATCCGTGATGAGGATCATCCACGTAAATGGCAAGACATTATTCTGTGCCACTATCCCGTTGCCGAATGGAACAAAGCACACCATGGATCATGGCATCTTTACGGACATACTCACGGCAACTCGTGGTATGATAGAAAGTTTCAGCCCAAATATAAGTGTAAGAATGTAGGAGCACCATGTGTTAACTATACGCCTATTTCGTATTTAGAATTGAAAAAAGAATTTAAGAACAGAGAACTAATAAAACATCATGAAGAATAACAGCAATTGGTTGTGGGGATGCGTAGGATTTGCCTTAGCCCTGACATTACTCCTATTTGGAACCTTCCGTGAATCATTCACGGGTGACAAATCACCGAGACTAAAACCTTCGGTGTCGGCACCTGTTAATCCTGCACCAGATCCCGTTACGTCAAACCCTGTAACACCAAACCCTGTGAAATATCCTGAAAAGGGTGATGTACTTGCGGGGGTATAGTTTCCTGTTATTGACGACCCCTTTCCTGAACTAGATCCTGTTGTTGAGGCAGAACCTAAAGCTTCGAAACCTAAAGTTTCGAAACCTAAGGCAGCACCAACATCTGTTGATTATGCGCCGATTTTAGCCGAAAGACAGCGCAAGATGCCACGTTGGTTATATATGGATTGGCGTACTTCAATTGTAGATCTCCTTAAACTAACCTTTTTACCCAATCATCGAAGTGAACGAGAAATAATGGCTGATCATCTCGGTTATGACGGTCCACAAGGGCAATACGAGAAAAATGTTTGGTTACACCGACAGATGAGAAAAGGTTTTGAAAAAGGTGAAATACCATTAGGAGATGAAAAGACAAAAACCAATGATTGGAAATATAAGTAAATTTGTGTAATATTTAGTGACTACAGAGCATTTCAAACTGAGAAGTTATATTATTATAAAAAGGAAAATAAGCCTCTGTAGTCTATTTTACTTTGATGCTGATTATGAACGAAAGATTACTTGAAGAAATTGAATATATTAACGATATTGAATTAGACATATTGTGGACCCTACTCAAACGAAAAGATTTAGGCATTTCGCGTAAACTTATTTGTATGGGGCATGTTCTAGAAATCTCAGAAAAAACTATTTTGAAACAAGCGGCAACTGACGAAGAAGGACGTGTTCTAGATAAGGTCAATCGTATGTGTATTCACGACGCTTTGATTAAACATGAATAGTAAATATAGATTAGCAGAAAAACGAGTTGTAAATATAGAGAAGCGCCTATGGGAATGGGACGATTTTGTATATGTTGAAATATGGCATAACAATCAAGTGAAAGATAGTTACTTCTGTCATGCGGGGGAAGTTTGGCCTAATGGTGATGCTCGCCCCAACGTTCGTAAATACTTTTATTCGCCAATGTCTGGCGAAGATATTCGCCGCCAAATTGATGCGGTGAAACGCCCATCAAAATTTGAGCACTTCGATAAGTTATACTATATTGATGATGCTGGCGACATTTTTAGAATTGATGGTAAGCCTGCGGTTGAGTGCGATTACGTGCAAGAGGCACTTGATCTTATTGCAGAGCACGAAAAACAAGAAAAAACTTCTTGACAATTCTCTTTTTGCCTTTAATTTTAAGGCATGAAGATCAAAAAACTTTGGGCAATATATGTGCAGCGTAACCCTTCCTTCGAAGGGGAATCTGATACGTTGATCACGTTGACAGTTCGTGGATTTCGGAAATTCTTCGATGAAACGTATAGCCATGCCCATACTCAGGGAGGGAACGAGGGACTTGCTGCATGTAAAGAGCACATGGAGAAATTGCAAGCTGAAAAGGAAGAACTGGAAAGGCGCGTTGCTGCTTTGACAGCGCCCAAAACCACTACTGAAAAAACCCTTGCAGAAATATTTGGGAAAAATGATTGGTAACAATAAAAAAGAGGTAGCAGTTAGGAAACCCCGCGCTGGAGAATTGACTGTTGAAGTAAGCGGCGAAATTAGTGCCGATAACACCACTGACATTGAGGATGAAAATTCGGCGCATGACGTAATGGTTGGCGCTGTATTAGAACGATTACATGGTGATATATCAGATATGACGTGGGCTGATGTTATTAGGCATCTACGCAGTGACGGAGTTGAATTTCAAATTTTCGATGAGTAAGCTATCCTTTCAAGATATAAAACCATTTTTTTCATGGGGTAGCTATGAAGTAGATGTAAGTTGGGTGTCTCTTGAAGATTGGATAAGTAATTTTGAACAGTATGGTCAAGAGGTAGATATCAACCCCGACTTCCAGCGAGGACACGTGTGGACAGAGCAACAGCAAATCAAGTTTGTTGAGTATAAACTTCGGCGCGGAAGGTCAAGCGGAACGTTGCTTTGGAATTGTATCGATTGGAATGGAGCTAATAAAGAACCAATTCAATTAGTTGATGGTAAGCAGCGAATTACAGCAGTTCGCCGCTTTATGAATAACGAAATAAAAGTTTTCAATCAATTCTATAAAGAGTTTACAGGAGTTCTTAGAATGACTGGTGAAACCAGATTTAAAATGCATGTTAACCAACTTGAATGGTATCTACAACTCAATAATGGTGGTGTAGTCCACACAGAAGAAGAAATTAATAGAGTGCGTCAATTATTAGATGATGAAAAATAAAACCAAAAAATTACCAAAGTTCGCCCTTGTCCATGGGGTTCTATACAAGCGCCAAAAAATCTATGGTGACAGTTATAAGCTTGTCCCATGTTCTAAAAAAGATGTTAAGGAGTATGAAAAGAATATTGTTAATAATTGAATTGGTGCTATTTTATATAATAGCGTTTATTCCTATCACGCTACATTATTTATGGGAGAAACTTTTTATTAATCAACTCGTTGTGTGGGGTGATTCGTTAACAGTCAGATTTGAGAATTAGCGCGATTGTGTAGTTGACAATTTGACTATATATAGTAAGATGTTTTTATTGATTTTTAACTAAAAAACACATACAATAATTGATGGAAACAATAAGTCTTATACTAACAAGTGTTGACGCTAATTCGAATAAATATTGGGAGGCAACACTACATGATGATGGGTCCATAGATGCCAAATATGGACGGGTCGGAGGTGGCACACAATCTACACATTACACTGCAAATCGAGGTGGTAAAAGATTCTTCGATAAGAAAGTCGGGGAAAAGAAAAAGAAAGGCTATGTGGAACAGCGCACGGTCAAAGCGAGCGGCGAATCAGGCACGACATCAGTAGTTAATGATGTAGCAGCAATCGCTAAGTCGCAAATCGAATTAGGCGATCCACTGTTGACGAAACTTGTAGATCGTTTGGTTAGCGCAAACATTCATCGAATTACCGCTAACTCACAGATTACTTTTGATGAAGGTGTATTCCAGACTCCACTCGGAGTCGTCACAAGTGATGGCATCGCAGAAGCTACAAACTTTCTTACTGAGATTTATACAGCTATCGATAATGAAGAGGTAGGAACGAAGGATTATTATAGTTTGGTTGGAGAGTATCTAACCATCGTGCCACAACATGTAGGAAAGACGGTTCGCGGCTTCATTGATTCTTCTTTTTCCACAAAGGAAGCTTTAAAGAAACAGCAGGATCTTCTGGAGTCGTTGCAAGCTTCGTATGATTCATTATCATAATCTAAATCAACAACCACTAAGACAACTACTAGTAAAGAAAAGGTTTTCGATACAGCAGTGAGCTTACTAGATGACCACAACATTGCCGAAGGTTTAAAAAAGCAGTTTTACGATACTAAAAAGTCGATGCATAATTACGGTAATATAAAAGTGAAAAACATCTATAGCGTGGATGTTCGTAATATGTCTGATAACTTTGATAGTAAGAAATGGGGCAACGTGCAACAATTCTATCATGGAACATCTATAGCGAATTGTTTGAGCATCATAAAGAGTGGACTAAAGGTTTCTCCACCTTCCACTGCTGCCATTGCTGGTAAAATGTTTGGTAACGGAATTTATGGGGCAAATAGCAGTAGCAAATCTCTCGGCTATTCATTGGGTCGATGGGGTCAAGGTCGATCATCAGATGGTGCGTGGCTATTCATTTGTGACTTTGCGATGGGGAAAACAGACTATACAACTGGAGGTTGGCAGTCATCCTATCCTAAGCGTGGATTTGATTCAGTTTCGGCGCTTTCAAAAAATACATCGTTGTATAACGATGAATTTATAGTATATCATAACGATCAAGTAAACATAAGATATTTAATAGAGTGTTCAGTATGAGAAGTTTTTTAAAGTTTAAATCATCGGGGGTAACAAATATCCTTGATACAACTAATATAGCCCGAATTTTCGATTATGAAGATGATGACTATGATACCAAATCAAAGATTGTCTTGAAGCAACCAGTAGAATGTGGGGTTGGACAGACAGTGGTGATTTACGCAGATGAAACAACAGACGAACTGTATAAAAAAATTGAAGTTTTAGACTATATTTAGTTATGAGACTACGGTGGAAAAAAGAAAAGGCACTAACGGGATTACAAGCTATTGCTGCCCCACCACGTGGATATATTTATTGGGACGGGGAAAAGAAATATGCAGTAGTTTCGCCGCTAATGGATTGGCACCGACATATTGGTTGGTATTGGGTCGCAGGTTGGGACTCAGACGTTCCTCACAAGAATACTTGCGGTGAACCTGTAGACACAATTGAAGAGGCAAAAGAAGCGGCAACTAAATATGTAAAAGAATGGCTTACGAAAAACGATGCATAAAACTATTGGTGAATAAGATGGGAGAATCTATTTTTGCGCCAGAAGCAACCGCTATAGAAGTAGTTGATGAAGCAGGAGGGGAATTTGTCGAAATAACTCAGGGAGAAGATAAAATGAGAATTGAACCTTCTGAATGGCCAACATTAAAAGAGGCTATCGATGAAATGATCAATTCATGTAGATAATATGATCACAGGACTTTATAAAACAACAGATAAGAATATGAAGCTAGAACAAGCAGTAAGAGAAGCAGTAGCAAAAAAAGTAGGTGACGAATTTTCGATCTACGATATCACACTTGATCTCCGCAAGCAACTTAACGCGGCGGACCTTAAGATTGACGGACTCAATTATGAGTATCTTGATAATGGACTTTATGGGTTTAATCTTCCACATGCCGAAGTGCGCCAAACTTTTCGTGACCTTGCTGACGAGTTGGGTGTTGTTATCGTAAATCAGGGAAGGTTCGTTACCTATAAACTTGATGCGGCGACAAGCAATACAAAGAAAAGTAGTGATCCAGCAGTTGCAGCGAACAAGATTTCCGTTGGAGGTTCGCCAGTAACAGGATCAACAGCAGTGTCAACCATCCTGACAGGTGTTGCACAGTTTGAAGATGAGATTACCGCATATCTTAAAAACAAAGGTGGCGCGACAATGGCTCAGATTCAATCTCGCCTAAAAACTAAGGGAATCACATGTGGAGAAATCAAGAAATTTCTTGAGGGTCTTGATGGTGTGAAGATCGAAGTTGAGGCTCACGTGTCAAAAACTGTAGCAAAACCAGAGTAACAAATGTCAAAATGTTTCATGTTGGTGTAATAGCCAGCATGAAACGTAGAACATTTTTTGGAGCACTTACCGTAAAAACATTAGCAGTAGTTGGTGTAGCGCAAGCACTTTGTATGCGCGTTGCAGAAGCAGCAGACTCGTGGTTTTATTGGCCCTCATATCCCTCAACAGAAGCGTTGCGCAGTCATATTCCCACGTCTTCAAAACATCCTGAATTTAAAAACTTAAGAAAGTTATTCCGTAGATAATGAATTATGTTCCTAACCCTAAATCATCGCATCCATTTCGTTCGCGAAGACAACAGGGATTAGAGAATTTGTTCAAGTTGATGCGTAGTTGTGGCGCATATGATGAGCCACGACCTTTCGGATCACTTGCCCCAATATTTCAACAAGACAAGTCACATCGTAGCCGTGCCAAACGTCAGGGAAAGTCTCGTAAGGATATAATCATGTATGAACGTGATATTGCGTGCCAAATGAAGAAGGACGCTTATTACTTTTTAGACAAACCCGAATATACTAAGAAAACGCGCCGACTTTTTAATCAAGGATTATCAAATTGGAACTTGACAATAAACGAAGAGGTGTTATAGTTATAGTATACAGGGGCTAGATAACAGAACAAGTAAGCACTATTATTACTGTTGCCTCTCAAAGCAACGCCGAAAGGGACACAGGGTTTTTTTGTATTGTATTTTGACCCATTTGAATACCTGTAAGGGGCATCCTCAATCGAGGGTGCCCCATTTTTTTAGATCAACGGTATATCGTCTTCGTCAACCTCGGCGCTATTTAAATTTTTCTGACGTATTTCTTCACGAGTTCTTTCGATAACTTTATCTAGTTCGATATTCTTAACTTTCTCCCATGATCTACCACCGAAGTAGAAACCGAAGATTCCAGAATTTAGCATAAACAGATAGTTACCCAATACTTGAACAAGGTCTGCTTTCTGTTGCGTAGTGATTTCCATAAAGATTGCCACAAAAAAGAAAGTGATCGTTGCGATGGTTACAAATGCCAGTGATAGTGGTCTAATATGACGGGTAAACCAACTATCAGCACGATTGTCGATCTCCAGTCGTTTTGTAACTTCTTCCTCAAGCTTGATCTCATATTGTAGCTCCATTAGGGAATTAAACTCTTCTTGAGTTAAACCTTGTTCAAGTTTAGCTTCGACCTCTGTTTCAGTCGCCGCTTTCTTCATTCCCAACTTTTCTTTTATCTTACTAAACAGCTTTCCCCCCTTTTTATCAATGACGCGATTCAAAATAGCGCCAGCTAGTATGGGAAGACCTTTAGAAATTAGTATTGACGCGATAGCACTCATTTTAACCTCTATTACACCTATTTTCAGTGTAATACGGAGTATGAACTTTAAGATATGGGAATGGTTTACAACCAACTGGCCTAAACTCCTTGTGAAGGTGATGGGCTGGCTAACAAAGATGGACGGTGAAGAAGGATTGTCATGGGATGATTTTAAAGCAACCGTAGAGTGGATTAAGCAAGCTGAATTTGACATTGGCACTGGTGCTGAACGTAAGGATTGGGTGATGGAGCAAATTTCAGAAATCTTGCAGAAGAATCTGCCGTGGGTGAAAGATTTGCTTTTCTCAATGGCACTGAACTACGCTAAAGAAAAAGGCTGGATTAGTCTCGGTGGTAGCAAGTAAATAAGTCACAGTAACTAACTTTTTAAAAACAGGGGCGCATCGTGGTAAATAACCGCGATTGCGTCCCTTGTCTTTTATGCGAATGGGATTATAATTGAGAGTATCAAATGAAGAACGAGAAACTGATAGAGATATCCCAACTAGTTGGGCAGCTAGATGTTTCGTTAGAAAAGGTAGAATCGAAAACTTATAAAAATGCGGCACGAACAAAACTTCTTGTTATTGAGCAGAAGTTACGTGCTTTACAGAAAAGTCTAGAAAAGAAAATTGAAAATGAGCGTTGAAGAAATACTACAAGTACCTGTCAAAGATGATACTTCGTTATCGCAACATGTAGAATGGTTGCTGCATGACGTTGGAAACATCAAAAAGAAGGTTGAAGATTATCCAGACAAATTGACTTGTTCAGAAAGTCACCTTATTAGTGCACTGTGGCATTTAATGGCCGCGAAAAAATCACTTGACAACCATGGGATCTAAGTTTAAAATGAGTTTTATAGACATATTTAATCGGGCCGCTAAAACTGGTGTGCACAAAACCGAACATTCAGGACTAATAACTATTAATTTTATTAAGTTAACGGGTCTGACCAAAGAAGAGATTTCTTTTCTTATCGAGAAAAAAAGAGAAATAACAAGGTGGAAAGGTTTTTCAACTTCGGATAATACGGGCGGGAGATATGAAGGTAATATGGTGTGGGAGATTCATTCGTGTAATATATCTCTCAAGTCATTAGCTAACTCGTGGGTTGAATTTTTTGGATAATGAATACAGAAGAAGAATTATTAGCAGATGGGCTGATTGAAATCATTAGTTGGGTGAAAAGTAATCCTGACGATTCAGTAACAAAACCGTTGCTGGTTGGTGAGATCGTCGCTTATGGTAGAGCTTACCTAAGTTTTATCTATATGGTGGTAATAGCATTCTGTGTAATTTCTGTATTCTGTGCACTAAAAGGTTTCAAAGAAGGTTTGTCTCTTGATTGGGGGCAGCTTAAGAAGTTGACACCGCAACTAACATTGGGCATTGTTGGTTGCGTGTCTTCTTTTGCTCTACTAGTTATGCGTGCGGATTCATTGATGCAAGTGTGGTTTGCGCCGAGAATGTATGTAATTGATAAAATAACCCAAATTGTAGTATACCAGTAATGATGATTCAAACAACAGCTAATCTTGTCGAGATGGCAGATAACGGAACTTATGATATGATAGTTCACGGGTGCAACTGTCAGTGCACCATGGGGTCAGGAATCGCAGCACAACTGCGAAAGAAATGGCCCGAAATATATGAAGCGGATAACATGACGTATGATAACGACCCTGCAAAATTGGGCACAATACTTCCTGTTGTCGTAAAAAATAAATTTGGTGATGCCCTGATTGTTGTGAATGCATATACGCAGCATTACTATGGTGGTGATGGTGGACGATATGTTAATTATGCCGCAGTGTCCGAATGTTTTCGTCGCCTCGCAGAATTTCCAAACTTTCACCAGCTTTCCGTTGGTATTCCAAAGATTGGCGCGGGATTAGCAGGTGGTGATTGGAATATAATCGCAGAAATCATAAACTTCCATTGTGGTGGTGGACACGTTGTATTAGTAAATTATGAAGCAGCGCCAGAAAACTCTTGACAAACAACCAGTTTAAACTATATTGGCGCTATGAAAGTAGTATTGATATTATTAATCGGAATCGTGATCGGGGCAGCAGCAGGAACAACAATTTCTGTTTTAGCCAAACCTGAACCTACAGTTGCACGCAGTTACGACGAAGGTTTCACTGATGGTCGCACAGATGGCTATCATGCAGCAACTAGAGATATGGACGCATGTTTTAATCATAAGCGTTAATGAAACTATTAGCCGTACATATTTCTCGTTGGCAATCTAAGTGGACGAGAATACAGAGAGAGGGTGCGTTGGCAATCTATACTCAAGTATTTGACGATGGCAAAGATAATGAAACAGTTTATTATAATGTTGTGTGGATTCGCCACAGGGCAGAAAAAGTTTGGCCCAATGGAAAAGTAACACCTGAACGTGAGGCATTACCTACAGAATCAGAATGGGGTTTGTATGGTTGGACTTTTAGGTCATTACAACGAGCAGAAGAAAAATTTGCAGAAGCAAAAGTAAATCCACCAAAGAATTATGAATGATATTGTGGAAAGGAAATTAAAATGAATGTATTTTTAAGAATAATTATTGGCCTACTCGTAATAGCAGTAGGGTGTTATGGACCTCCATTGCTCAAGGAATATTGTTTGCCTGATAATTGGTTGGAGCTATGGTGGGGAATCCCAACATTGATATTAGGTGGCATGTTCTTCTTGTTCGGCGCTTTGTATGGGGGTTATTTAGTTTTTTTAAGTCACTTTGATTAATGGGGGTTAGGATTAATATGAATTTTGAAAGAACGATAGAAAATTGGGCTGTTACAGCCTATCAGGAAGTGATGCCTAACGGAAATTGGGGTAAACTCTCCGAACCACAAAAAGATAGATGGCGTGCGGCGGCACGAAAGCTATTTAACAAGCGACATACTCGCGTATCTAAAACAGCGTTATAAATTAAAGCGTTATGAGTAATCAAACAGTAATAATTAATCTATTCATGCTCCTGACTGGAGCGGCGATATATAGTAACGTAATTCACCTTTTTCAATTAAAGGTTGAGAATCTACCCAACCCATCGATTTTAAATCTTGTGTTGTGCGTAGTATTTGCAACTATCTTACTACTCAGTAACAGAGGATCATGAATTTACTGTTTTTATTATTCAACGGATTCGGCACTGGTTTACTCTTTGCTTCTTCTAATCCTTCTGTGACCTCCATAACTGGACTGGTTTTAGTTTTTATAAGTATATTGTTTCAGGTCTTTCGAGGGAGCACCGAAGACAATTACGATTGTTGATCTATGGAAGAGGACAAACAGGAGCACCGCAAATTGTTAACCGATGCATGGGAGACTCTTATCGAAGTGCAACAGCTTATCGACAAAAATAATTCGTTAGGTCAGCAAATACGTAGTGATATCAAGAATATTGAGGAATATCTTAAAAGGACGCAATCGCGGTAGTTGACTAATTCTCATATTCGACTATAGTAGTCTCATGAACGAGAAAACGACTACTGAGAAAATGGACTTCTACACATTTCAAAAGACACTTAGAGATGATACCCAAACATGGGTTGATCTCGCAAACGAATCTTTTGGATTGGATCTTACGGTGAATGTTTCTTTTGATTTAAAAGGAAGGACAGCAGGACAGGCGTTTACCAGCAAGGGACTGATTAAATACAATCTCGCCGCTTATAATGTAGAGGGTGGAATTGAGCATCTGATCAACCATACAGTGCCACATGAAGTCGCTCACATGGTTCAATACAACAATCCACAATGGCCAAATGACAGAAAATCAAACTCTTCACATGGTAACTATTGGAAGCTGGTGATGAATCATTTTGGAGTAGAAGCAACTAGATGTCACAGTTTGCCGCTACCAACAGCTAGAACTGTTAAAAAACAATTTAAATATGTTTGTGGCTGTAAAGAGTGGAATTTAACAGCGATTCGCCACAACAAGATCGTGAGAGGAACACGGGTCTATTCTTGCCCTGAATGCAAGGTGGTATTGAGACAAAATAACAATCAATTACATTATTAAAATGAGCACCGTTTCACCATACGATTACATTTATGCTTTTATAAAGGGTTATTGTTTTGCTCATAATATCGAAGCGAAAGATCATGTTAAGATATTTGAGGAAGATGAAAACAGAAACGTAATTAAAACGAAAGAATGGAAAGAGTTATTTAGATAATGAACATATTAGAAACTTACGTTTACGTGGAAAAGGGAGGTAATCATTATCGTCGCCATGATGATGGTAAAAAAATTGTGTGGTGTTGGTGGAGTGAACCAGACTCCCAATGGAGGCAAGTAATCTCAGCGAAGTATTAGAATCGCAATATCAAATAGTAGTTAAGAATTCGGCGCTATGAAACATTTCAGTTATTTTCCCAACAAGAAAACAAGTTCGTTATGGTCATCTCACACTGCAACACATAGAGGTAGACAACTAACAGTAACGATATCACTATTCAGATGTAAGAGGCCAAATCTATACGCATATAGGGTAAATGGTGTGTTTGTTGATAATTAGAAATTCGGCGCTTGAGAATTGTTTATAACTATCTCTACTTGACAACATACTAATATTGTGATATATGTGAGTGTAATTTGAGTTAAGGAACAGGATTATGAGTAAGAATGAGAAAAAACCGATAACTGAGGACTTCACACCAGCAGGTAAAAAGGTAGTTCAAGCATGTGTTAACAATAACGAATGTGTAAGAACCAATTTCCTTTTTAAACCATCTTCTCTTTGTTCTAAGTCGTTGATTGACAGTGGGGTTACATCAGTTACCTCATGGTTCAAATCAGTGGGTAAAACACAGTAGGTAACACCATGAGTAGTAACGAATCATATACGGAGGACTATAGTAGTATAACAACGGTAGAACAAGCAGAGGAAGAACTTAAGAATGCGATCAAAAAACACGGGGTGAAGAATGAGGGGTCACGCCAGCCCCCTAACAAAAAATCTTCGTTCCCCCGCCGAATCCTCCTTATCACAGCTTTGCTGATGATTCCTTCGATGTATTTCTGCATAAATATACACAGCAACAGACTAGCACACACAGAAACACAACTCTTTGAGCAACAACTACTTCTAGACAGTGAGCACGAGGCTAGATTGATGGAAAAAATGGCATTCAATGCAGCTTACACAAAGCTTCGTGATGAGCATCTACTGTTGATCAAGTTAAGCAAGGAACTGAAGGAAAAGGTGCAACGATCAGGTCTGGCCGAAACTGAAGCGGATAATAGGCTACAAGAGAACTTCGTGCTCATCAATGAGAATTTGGCCGAAATTCAGCAGCTTACAAACAATTTTATCGAATCAACGAAAATAATCGAACAACAGGGAAAAAGATATAATATGCTGGAGAAACAGATGAGCGCACTGTTGCAATTCCTTAAGGAACAAGGCATTAACGTTAATTTTGTAGACGAATCGGGACAGCCAAAATTACCGTCGTTGGAGACGAACGAAGGCGATGCGCCGAAAAGGTGAAATGTCGTAATAATACAAAAAAATGACCTCTCAGATACAAATCTCGATGTCGTAATAATACAAATTCGCATCTTACCCCTCGGAAACTTTCGGTAAGGATGCTCAAGGTGAAAGAAAGATAACGATGATAGCAGTAGGTTTTTTTATTTTCTTAGTTGTCTGCGCCGTCGTCTCGATTGCGAACGAGAACTACGACTAGCGCCAAACTGAAACGCACAGGATTTCAAATAAGCAAGCAACGATACTGAAGCAGCAATACTGATAAGCACAGGATTTCAAATAAGGGGCGATTATGGTAATTATGGAAATTGCCAGTTTTTTTAGACCCACTGAAATAATCACAGGAACGAAGATTTTGAGATGTTTGGCGCGACGGTGGGACTACTGTTCGGATGAACAGTAGTTTGGGGCTAGTATTTGCGCCACGGATCTTGATATTTAGTTATTACCGCTGGTTTCAATCCGATTAGATGCAGTAACGGGCTTGAGATATTCAATCTCACCCACCTGAATAATATGTGCTGTAATTTTCCCCTCATCTTGAATGAACGATTTAAAGCTCTGGACTCCGCTCTCTTCATCACAGAAAAATTCGAAAGCAGTTGCAAGTTGAGTTAGAGTTTCGCGCACTTCATCCATAGTGCCGATTCCCGAAATTGTAACAGTATAGTTTTTCATTTTAAAAAGGAGAGTGAGGGGCAAGTCAGAGACTCACCCCTCACCACGATGACAATTAACAAAAGAGTTTTCTGAACAGTGTTTGACCTTTATCGGTCAGCATTCTTTTCTGATCGATTGTTAGAAGATTTTTCTTTTTGAGCATTAACTCAAATTCCTGTTGCAAAGCGCCACGCGTGCACTCAGTTTTCGCGGATAAGTCGTTCAATGTTTGAGCGCCGAATTGTCCAATGATTTGAACGATTTGAAGCTCAGTATCATTCAATCCATAGTCGTGGATTCCCATTGAATAACGGAATTGATCCCACACAGTTTGATTGATATACGTTTCGCCTGTCGCGTGAGCAAAATGCCGCAAGTGATCAGCCATCTCGAAAGATGAACGAGGATGACCGCGCAGCACACTCATGATTTCCTCACATACTTCACCACTTACTGACAGATCCTCATCCATTTCCTCAAGTTTTTGTTCGAAGATAAGATATAACTCTTCATCGCTATATGGGGCAATCGTCAATTTGGTGAAACGATCTTGAAGCGCACCATCCAATTTCTGAACGTCGGTTGTCGCGAAGAACATGCAGTATTCGCGGAAGTCGAAAGGAATTGTGACCTCACCAACGTCGCGCCGATCATAACGAAAGCGCCGAACCGGATTACTGGATTTATTGCACACTGTCAAAAGCATCGCTTGCACTTTCTTAGGCAACATTTGGCACTCATCGATAAACAGGGCCGCGTTATCGTCGCGCATTTTCGGATACCAGATATCGAAAAACGTATCGATGTTTTTGATTACCGAAGCATTCACTTCAACAAGTGGACGCTCGCGCCCTTCTGGATCAATCAACTCTTTGCAATATTCATTGATCATGTAAGTTTTACCGTAACCACGAGGGGCGTTAAAACAAAGGAAGGGATTCATACCAGTCTTCTGTAAAGAAGATTTGTAGATTTGAAACTTCCGCTTTAAGATATCCTGACCAATCACGTGGTCCATAAATGTGTCATCGTTCATAATGTAACTATAGTGTTAATTGTTAATTTTGCAATAGCGCGATTGCGTTATCCTAAGAATTCATCAACAGCATCGATTTCGCCGCTATGAACTAATTTCTCTTCTTCTTCAAGGTTATATTCGTAATTTGCTTCCTCCCATAATTCGCAAGCTTCAGAATTGACATCTTCCACGCAATCCCAAAATTCTTTTACTTCTATAGGGTATTCGAGCTTGTCTCGTGTCACTTCCGCATCACTGCCCTCCACGATTGAGCCAACGGTTACACCGTCTTCCTCACATTGAATCCATGCGCCACAATCGGTGCCTTTATAGATTGCCTTTTCCGCTTGTGCAACGGTATCAACGCCAATCTCGTCTAGTAGTTCTTGATTATTTTTTATCATCTGTATAGTTGGGAAAAATAGACTATTATGCCTATCAATATTAGTATTAACATATTTGTTTCTCTGCTGTTTTCTTCCTGCTACCATGCGCGGGAAAACCAACAACCTTACTATGCTGTTTTTGGCATAGTTCACAATCGATACATTGCACGTCATCGCGTATAGTCGCAGGACATACAACAATATCACCGTTTGTTTCGAAATCTTCGGGAACCACTGACACCACTGGCGCAATACCTAACGCTTTTAATTTTTTGGCGTGATCTGGACCATTGGCGCTAATGTTTACCGTGAAACCATGTTCATTAGCCATTTTAACATTTAACCGATTCCATTCGGCAACTGCTTCCTTTTCTGCGTTAGTATAGATATCACTTTTAACATCTTCCGCTAACATCGGATAATGAGTATAAGTAAATCCGCGCTTTCCTTTATTGGCGTTTACCAATTGCGCCAAACGTTTTGCATTGATCTTTTCATTGCTACCTTGCAAATCACCAGCTTGATTGTGCCGCCACAACTGATTAGGTTTAAGTGTCGTGATTGCATCGCAAAATTCTTGAAAGGTGGCAAAGCCATATTTTCCTTTAGTAACATTGCTCCAATGAATATTGATAGGACCACTTTCAGCGTAACACCCATTTCCTTTAAATGGGCAAGAAGCAGGACACGTATTTTTTGAACTCATAGAGACAGGTATTGGACCAGTCTTTTCGTTCATTAAGATTTTTTTCAAATGCATGACAACAGTATAGTTGAAAAAAGGAACATAGCAAATAATATATATACGCGATTGCGCTATAGACTTAGCGCCGAAATAGAGTAGTATATATACATGACAAAACCGATAGTTAAAAATAAGTGGATACTTCGTGACGCCAAAACTAATGAGCCTATTATGCAGGGTTCAACCGTGAAGGACTTTCGTGGCGACGAACTTTTTGTGGATGGTGGTGCGCCACCACACAAAGAAGGATCAACGGGACGCGTTTATACTAGTCGTGGAAGCTTTTTTCCAACAGTGATTGGCGCTAAGTGGGTAAAGATCTAAGTTTTTTACAAGTTTCTGTAATAAGTAGAAATAAGGCGGGATCACGTATCCCGTCACACCCCCACGGTGGGGCTACTGTTCAAATGAACAGTGCCGAACCCCCTTTCGAGGATTCGGCACAGGTTGGAGGGGCGCGGCCACTCATTTCCGCGCCCCTCCTGATCTGTTACTACCACCTAACAAAATTTTGTTCAATCCTTTCAGGAATCACCTCACGAAACTTTGATGATTCTTTGGTTGGGCGATTGGTTTCTGGATCAACATCGAACACCATTAGTTGAATGTTTCCATTTTCCGTATCGCCCACCTTCTTATCAAGAATCCAGTGTCGTGTGGCACCATCCTTTTTGGCCCGATAGATAAGGTGTCTGCGCTTTGTTGCACGCACCAATTGATTAAAAAGTTGTGGTATCATTATTTTTTGAATTTGAATCTCATCTCGGCAGTTTCAAGTGACTGAAAGTTTTCCACTTTCGGCACTCCGACTTCATTGCTCAGATTCGAGCGAGTATATGTCCTGATGCAACATGCTTTAGGATCAAGAATGAATGTTTTGTTTCGACTGTGCTTACGCTTAGTCCCGTCTGGATTGGTAGTAACTGGTGTTATCATATCGCTAACTTAGCGTATTTCGGTTGATTGTCAAATATTTTGTCAATTTCTTTTCGAGTTATCCATTCTCCCTTGTAACAATAAAAATCGCTTACAGTGGCAACGTAACCCTCTTCTGTATATACTGCATGGACGATAAGGCAGATAGAAGATTTATATTTTGTGTCAAATTGGGTGTCTTGTGGTGTTAGATAATATTCGTCTCGTTCAGTTGGGTCAAATTCGTCGTGTCCTTCTATAGCATAATTACCGACTGCGGTAATTGCCATCACACCAATGTTTCCATTAAATGTGTTTATACCTTCTTTAACAGGTTCACCGTTAATGTGGGTAATGCGGGGAATCAGTTCTGTTTCTGATTCCCCGCATGGGTCAAACATCACGAATGCCATTTATCCGCCACGCTGTTCACGTTCCCACTGAGCCAACTGCGAAGACAATTGTTTGATTGCCGTGCGCCCAATGTTAATGGTTCCTGTCGTGAAAATCACACCGCATTCGCTTTCGGTATGACCTGTAATATCACAAATCTGTTCCTGATTGTGATTGACTGCGAGAGTCGTGGAAGATTGTTTCTTACCACGCTTTTGATTTTCGTTTGTGCTCGTCACTTGTGGAGTATCAGTTGTATTCATAATAGGTTGTTTATCTTAACAACAACAGTATAGCGCCAAATCAGTCGGTTGCAAGTTTTTTTGGCATCAGTTTAATAACGCAAATACGTTAGTTGACCAACTACTGTTCATGTGCTCACGGTGGCGCTACTGTTCAAATGAACAGTGGGGGTTTCGCCTTGCTACCCTTTATAAAATTTGACTGTGTTCTACATTACCATCTTTTGTATGAACGATAATTTTATATTCTTTCTCGCCATCGTCAGTAATGAATGCCTGATGACTCATCGGCACACCACAATAGGGACAATGACGATAAGGAATTGAAGTTTGTTGGATGTTACTGATCTTTAACTCCTTTACTTCCATGATTGCGCGGTGTTCGTCTGAATTCACACCATAAATAGGCGCGAAATCTTCAATTTCTCCATAAATGTCTTTAGCGAGAAAAACATCCTCTTTCTCAAAGGCTAATCCGATAGTGTGGTCGCAATCTTTCATGTATATATATTAGCGCCAAAAAAGAAGATTACAATGGCGCGATTGCGCTATATTTCAAGTAAGAAAGCTGTTGCAATTAAGTTGCGGCATGATATAGTAGTAACAGAAAGATAATAGCAATGAAGCCAAAACAACAAAAACAAGAAGAAGCAGATCAACGGCAGAGCGAACATGATCAACTTTCACCTCAGGAGAAACTTGAAAAACTTGATCGTAATGGTCATGTTGCAAAGAAGGAACGCGCCAAACTGCAACGATAGATTAACTCTAAAGCAAAGCGTAGAAAGGGTAAAAAGTAATGTTAACAACTCTTATAGTGTGCGCGGCAGTAATGCCATGTTCATTCATAGTCTTCGGGCGAATGAGTTATAAAAACATAACTTCACAAATCTTTACCCTCCTACTTAAAACTTCGGCGCTAATTACAATTGTATTATCTGCCATTCACTTTTTAAAACTAATAAACATAATATAGCCATGAGCGAAGTAGATAAGCTAAGAAAGGCATACGAGACGGGTAAGATCTGTGGAATCACAGATACTAACGGAACAAAATACAATGGTCAAGTAACAGCAGTCGGACAAGTGACTGTATTGGTGCATGATCGAAACAAGCGGCAAAATGTCGCGTTGCGACACAACGAAATTGATTCGGTGCGTTGCGGTTAATCTCCAGTTTTTTCTTCATAGTCATAATAAAGAGGGGCACGTCAAATAAGGCGTGTCCCTTTTCGTGTCATGGTGCGACGGTGGGCGCACTGTTCAAATGAACACTGGCGCATGTGCGCCATAGAAGATCAAAAAAACTTCCACAAAGAACTTGCTTTTAATTATTTTGGCTTTATACTCTTGTATAGCAAAGATGCTATTACTTATTAAAATCTAATTATCATATATCATGGCTAATCTAATCTACGGAAATCAACTTGATCGTTCACTTCTTAGCAACGTTCACACTCCCGATCCTGTTGGGACTCACTACCCCATTGATCACAACATGTTTCTTGAACTGATCGAAAAGGCATTGGATGATGCTGGTTTCATCGTTCACGCTAACGAGGTGGTTGTTTCGCGGAATTTTCCCTCTGCGGAAGAAATCGAATTCGTCGCTAACAATATGGAAACGGCGACATTCGCGGAAGGAATCGGACAACGCGCTTTCGGTGGTCTTTCGATCACTTCGGAAGATCTCGCGGGAACTGAACGTCAACTTGTTTGTGGCTGGCGTAATTCACACGACAAATCTTTCAAAAGCGCCATCTGTATCGGTTCGCGCATGATGGTGTGTGATAACTTGTGTTTTTCATCTGAGCGCGTGATTGGTCGCAAGCACACCAAAAACATTGAACGCGACCTTCCTGCTGTCATTTCAAAAATCGTCTATGGACTGGTGGCAGAATGGAGCAACATGGAAACGAGAATCAAAGCTTACAAGCTTGTCAGGTTGACTCGTGAAACTGCTGCGGATCTTGTATTCAAGTTGAAGGAACACAAAGCAATTGCGCCCACTAAGTGTGCAACAGTTTTTGACCTTTGGTTGGAACCTGCGCTTGCAGCTAAGGGAATGATTGATAAAACTGCGTTTATCGATGAAAATGATTCTTACGATGAGGACGCATACAAAGCGGCGATTGCGAGCAAAGAACATGAACTTGAGTCAGCATTTGGAAAAGGTGTTTCTCTTTGGGGATTGTATAACGCATTCACCGAATCACTTAAAGGCGGCGACTTTTCAAAGCACGCGACTAGAACAATGGCAGCACAAGCTCTTTTTGATTCTATTGCAGGAGTCGATATTAAGGCGCAGTCTGATGTTGAAGTCGAGGGCGAAGACGAAAACGGTGTTCATTACGATGTAGAAACCACTACGGAAGACGTGACCGACAGACTCGCAGAAACCGAAGAAGAAGAAGAGCACAGCTTTAGCTGGTAGGTTGCCAGTTTTTTAACCAAATACGCAATAAAGGACTGTTCGAAAGAACAGTCCTTTTTGTTTGGCGCGGGTGGGACCACTGTTCAAATGAACAGTAGTCAGGGTATATCTTATACCACAGATTTAGGGTTTGTCAACTGCTTTTTTAATCAATCCCCTCTCAATTAAAAGCTCAACTTCATTGTTAAAAGCATCAATGTTATTGGAAATTCCAGACTCTACAAAATCATAGAGCATTACCATCATATCTTCAACAGTCATATTTTCTATAACAAGTTGAGTAACCAACTCCACGTTTTCTTTACTATACTTCATTTTACTACTGTAATCCTATTCTCTTTAGTGTCAAAGCATACTTTGAATTTTGGGCCAATAAGATTAAATTTATTTTCTATATGTTCAAAAAGTTGACATTCAAACCATACTTTGTTAATGTCGGTGATTATATGAGTTATATTATAATGGTATCCAATAGTATGAGGATACATCGTTTTTAACTGTGTGGATACAGTTAACTTGAGAGATTCAAGATCTTTAATCATCATCAGTTCCGAAAGTGAGATCCTGACAATGTTGGCACATGCCGCTGATGCGATATTCGCGCCGACTTTCATCATCGCGGAAGTCGTCTGCATCCCTACCACATATTGCACATTGATTAGCACGGATTACTGCTTTTCTGTCGATTCCAAATTGGTTGGAAATGTAGTGGTCGATTTCTGGTGATTTTTCGGTTGGTTCTGCCATACCCATATTGTAGGCTCAAATAAGAAATATGCAAATAAACATCTAACGTGATCGCGTATCACACAGTGGCACGGTGGCACTACTGTTCAAACGAACAGTGGCGTGATCGCGTTACACGATCACGCCACGTTCTACCTACTTACCTACTTTTAAAATTCGTGTCCAAAAAAGGAAACTACTGCAATTAAGATTATTGTTGTACAGATTATAGAAGTCATTGTGAGATAATCCTTTCTGCTTCTTGTTCTAAGTCGCCCACCAATTTCTGATCAAACGTGATGCGCGTGCCCTGCGTTGACTTGAAGCCCGTGACATTAGATAGCACTTTGCGGCTACCCAATGAATGCGAATACTCATGTATTTCACCGCCAGAAAGATACGCACCGTCGTCAGTAATTTCTTCAATTTTATACTCACAAGATATAGCAATTTCATCATATTGCAATGAAGGATTATACTGATGTGATGGCGCGATCACGTCCCATCTATCAGTGCCTTTCACGATTTCGATATAGATATCAGTTTCCATATTTAACCATATTATAACTTTAAATACGAGATAAGCAAATAATCATCTAACGTGATCGCGTATAGCAGCGGCACGGGAGGACTACTGTTCAGATGAACAGTAGTTTGGATGAACAGTAGTTCGGATGTCAGATCATAGATTCAATTATTCGATCCAACCGTTGGGCCAAATCTCGCTGAAAATCGCCGCTCATTCTTTCCTCGTTGTATAATTGTCTACATAGGCGTTGCAGAAAAATTAAATCTTCAGGTTCAAGTTGTAAATCTTCGCGCTCTAACCCTTCAACTCTTTTTATTCTGTCAGCTACCCATTGATTATCATTATGGAAGTGTGTTGTCATTACCTTATTTCGGGATAAAATTTTCCGATTACCCCGTTATTTAATTTTGCGAGCACGTAACCGTGATTAACTGACCATGGCGCAAAAACAAAATCAATTTCTTTATTTAGTTGATAAGATGGGTTTGATGAATTACCAACTTGAAATTCTTCGTCAAATTCATAATTATCCATAATTTCTTCGCCATCAATAGATGCATCACAAAGATTCCACCCTACTACGGTATCAATAGGTAATGAATAATCGTAATCAGTACATTTCAAAAACACTGGAAAACTATAACCGCCGCGAATGTCGCAACCCGTATGGATATAAACAACTAAAATAGCCGAATCTGAATAAATCCAATCATCACATTCGGGATTGGGATCATCCCATATTTCCCAAACATAATCTTGCGATAAATCGTTTTCGTTATTATAGGTATTATCCCGCGCTTTCAATTCATAACCCTTTAATTCACAAAAAGCTTGTCCACATTCAAACCATGATTGGGTTAAATCAGCGGCGAATTCATCAAATTGATTTTGTATATAATCAAGATGTTCACACTTTTCGGAGAGAAACGCCACTGTTTCAATTGTGGCCATTACTTCGTTCTCGCCCCACAATTCAATTTTTATTGCAGGATCATTTTCGGAAATCGGTCCTTTTTCGTAATGTCTGCCATAATGATCACCACTATCTAAAAAGTGACGCCCCGAATTATATCTTGCTGCCTCTGCTAATTTTTTAATCATGTAAAACTATAGCGCCAAAATCTTTATTTTCAAGTTATAGATTTGAAATACGGATGGCGCAAATACGTATGGCGCAATCGCGCCATCGCGCCATCGGCGCGGGGGCTACTGTTCAAATGAACAGTAGTTTGTTATACGAATATTACCTTCCCCTCTTCTAATCCTCGTTTTGTATTTCAGATAATTCAAGGTTAGTATTGCGTCGAATTACGGTATAATCTTCACTATCTAGCAGGAGATCACAACCATTAGCGTTGACAATGAACACAGCACCTCTTTCTTGCCAGTTGGGTTGATTCGTGGCATTAATCGCCCTGTATTTACCCGCAGGGAATTTTTGATCGGTTCCCAACAGTTTAAAGTCGCAATTTGTTTGAATAGTCATCATACTCCAAAAACTGAATCTTGACATTCTTGACACATGCCACTTATACGATATTCGTGCCGACTCTCATTATCTCGAAAGTCATCTATCTTTCCAGATTCCACTTCAATGGTGACATCTTTGCCGCATGTTGCACATTTATCGGCGCTAATTGATTCTTTGCGATCTATCCCTAATTCGTTTTTTAGGAAGTTATCGATTTCTGGTGATTTTTCGGTCGGTTCTGCCATATATATATTGTAGCTTTAAATCAGAAATAGGCAAATAAACACTGTAACGCAATCGCGTATCATAGTCGCACGGTGGTTGCACTGTTCAAATGAACAGTGGGTTATTCATTAGTATCTATAATCTTCAAGTGCTCCGTCAGCAACTTCGTCAGCAATTGCTTCTTTCGCTTTTTCCTGAAGAGATTCTTCATCAATGGTTGACCCATCTGTTGAAGACATTTCAAGGATTTCAATTTCGTCATCGTCGTCTGGTTCCATTGGACATCCGAATTCATCTCGTCCGCCCTTCATTCCTGCTGTTACTTCAGCATCAACAAGAATTTCAGTATCATTGTCATCGTAGATATAAGTAGAAACGATCATTTAGTATAGTAGTTTAGGAGTGGGTAATTGCAACTGAATAAAATCATTTTTTTCTTCAATTGGTGGTAGTGGTTTAATCATTACATAGATACCAGTTACATGGTAAGTCATGATCAACATGAGGAACAACATTAGTGAGCGATAAAAGACTAGCCAGTTCATAATGTGTAGTTTATTCGCAAATACGCCAAATACAAGTAACGTGATCACGTATAGCAACAGTTGCACGGTGGGCGCACTGTTCAGATGAACACCTACGCATATCCGTATCACATGATTGAGTAGGTCAGGGATCACGCGAATCCGTATCGCGTGATCCCGTCCCTTGTGTCATGATTAAAGTGGGTTGTTCGTGGCGATCTCCATTTGACCGACAAGCTGACGAAACAAGAATTGCTGAAAACCACGCGTTTCGTCGCGATGTCCTGTTGTTAGGTGGTAATGTTCTTCCAACACAGTTTGAACAAGATCGTGCAAACCGTGATCGAAAGCTTTGTCAGTAAGGAAGATTTTATCGTCTTTGGCATAACCATAAAGATCGTCGCCTTCTCTTGTTTTGACGAATTCGATTGGCGCTTCAACTTCAACGCCAGCACCTTTTAAAAACTCAATAGCTTTCGTTAACTTAATCTGTTGAAACTGTGTTGGCTCGAAAGATTCGCGTTGGATTTCGCCACGACGATTATTATGGATATTTGCCAGATTATTTGCAAGTTTGCGACAATTCACAAGCGCCAATTCAATGGCATCAAGAAACTTTTCGCTTACTGGCGTATTACTCCAAATTGCGTGATAATTTGGATAATTGGAAGTTAACGCTGTTTGAATGACAGCAGAATTTTCGCTCTGCGCTAACAAACAAGCAATTTGCTGATCTGCGCAATTAATGGTTCTGTCTTCTGTCAGATCGGCGTCAGCAAAATTTACGCTTAAAGGAATGTCCATTGTGCCAACCAAAACACCTTTACAGTAAGCGTTGCCTTTACTGCAATCAAGAATCTGATTGTCATTAATGGTTTCAACAACTGGAATGTTAGCATCAAGGAAGTATTTATCCCGCTCATTCCAACAAGTTTCAATTTCAGGATGTTTAACCGTAACAACGGTATCGAAACCATCGATAGGCTTATTCGTGGAATCTCCACCTTCGTCAAGTGCATTAGAATGAAGCTCACGGAACCATTGCCATGCTTTCCAATGTTTTCCATAGTCCGTGCAGTATGCAAGCTTTTCACCATTGCACAGTATCACGTCAAAGTCTTTTCCACGGATATTCTGAGATTCCGTCGTGAAAATGTATGTGTAAACTTCATTGTCTGTGCCACGTGTTTTGATTGAAATGTTGCCGCCTGTGCGGAGAATGCCAGCAATGGCGTATTTCAACCCTGTGCCGAATTTACCAATTTTCGAATCGTCAGCTTTGACACTAACACCCATCATGCGAAACGACTCTTCATTGAGAGTCCCGTTATTGTAGAATCTGATTTTTTTCATGACATAGACATATTACCTCATTCAACCGATTTTACAACTATTTGTTTGGCGTGAATCCGTGATACGCAAATCCGTATGGCGCAAATCCGTAAGGCTCAAATGCAAATAGCGCAAATACGTAATACGCACATCCGTAGTGTTCATCTGAACAGTGCCACGGTGGGACTACTGTTCAGATGAACACGGGGTTCATCTGAACAGCATTGAGAGGTGATTAAGCGGCGAAGTAATCTTTCAGAATTGGCCTTAGCCAATCTGAGTTTTCACCGCTGAATCCTGTTATGAAATTGTTTTCAATCTTGATGAGAGTATCGCATTTCCCCGCACTGAAAACGTGAAGCATACAGTAATCAGCGAATACCGCATTGCTGATTAAAAAATCTTCGTCACCTGTTAGGAACAAGCCGCGTGCGGAGATTCCGAAAACTTCGCCGCCAGCTTTACTGATCGCATCGAAGATTTTCGTAACGTGCTCAACGTCATTGAGTAAACCATCAACCATGTTGGCGGCATCAATAGCCGCTTCGATTTGCTCAACTTCGGCAGGCAAAAGGTCATTGATATTGTGAACTGGAATTGTTGTAGTAGAGTTATTCATAACACCAATATTATACCGCTTTTTGCTAAATACACAAATAACACCTATAGCGCAATCGCGTATCACAGTGGCACGGTGGTGCCACTGTTCAGATGAACAGTGGTATGGATGGCGCGATTACGGGATCTGCACCTCACGCACATGCGCCAGTTCAAACATGCGGTGATCAACAGCTAATTCCTCTAGTGATTCCAACCATTCTTCTTCAGACACAGCAGACACAGGATACTCAATCTGATAATGTGAAGAGGAACATTCTAGCTCCCCCACTGCGCCCATAGCGTCCCACTCACGTGAGTGGTCGTGCATACGCACACGGTATGTAAGTCCACCTTTGGGTTTCCAGTAATGTTTAGGTGCGGCTGCTGTATCGTCGTGAGCGCCATAGTTTTCAACGATTTGAGTAGTGACAATGTAGGTTTTCATAACTCCATAGAATAAACGCAAATAGGGCAAATACAGGGTACGTGATCACGTATAGTAGTGGCGCACGGCCGCACTACTGTTCAGATGAACACGGGGTTCATCTGAACAGCGGGGTCTAATAGCGATAATCTTCTAATGCGCCTTCGGTTATTTCGTCAAGAATTGCTTCTTTAGCTTTGCTTTGCAATCCTTCCTCATCGAATGATGAGCCACAGGTTGAAGACATTTCGAGGATTTCCACTTCTGGTTCATCGTCTGGTTCCATTTGGCGACCGAATTCATCGCGTCCACCTTTCATCCCCATAGAGACTTCTGCATCCACGAGAATTTCGGTGTCGTCATCACTATATATGTATGTTGAAACTATCATTTTACAAACTTGTATTTTAACTTTTCAAGGAAATTGCAAACCTTAACGGTCCAATCGTGATGAAAGCCATCCTGACCTTCAATGATCTGATCACCGTTTCAGTGGCGTGAGTGCCACCAATACCAAACTTTATCCAATGTTCGTTCTAATTTTCTCATGACTAGTATAGTTTTCCGTGATAGAATTTCGGTGCCGCAGGAATTGGAATCTTTTTTTTCACTGGTGCAGGTTTATTTTTTATCATCATGTAAATGCCGATTACATGGAAGTTAATGCTGATCAACAGACCCGCAATTAGAGAGAGTAAGAATTTCATGACACCAATATTATGCCACAATTCGACAAATACACAAATAACGCGTATGGCGCAATCGCGTATGGCGCAATCGCGACGTGGTTTGGGGTGTTCAGATGAACAGTGCCCCCATGTGATTAAAGCCACTTCATTCGCTCAGTATTAAACACTCTCTCATAGCGTTTTCTCGGTGCTGGATTTGTTGCATATTGAACACCTAAACATATGAGAACACCATTTTCCCATTTAGGTTCTTCATCGGTAACAATGAACTCTTTGACTCTTCCTTTTTTGTTTTTGTGAGTAAAACGTTTTCCTTTCATGACGCCACATTATACGGCATTGAGCTAAATAGGCAAATAACGCGATTGCGTAGTGTTCACCTGAACAGTAACGAGGACAGGGGTGTTCAGATGAACAGTGGTGCTCACCTGAACAGTGCCCTTTTCTAGTGGGTAGCGATAATTATCGCTATTATGATAAATGCGATAACTACGATAATCATGGATTACATGATCTTTGTGGATTCCATGGTAGGCTCAGAATCTACGACAATTCCGCTGTCTCTGGTGATGCTGAAATCTTCGTTGTCTATGGAATCACTGAGTTTTTTGGTAATTCCAGCTTTTACCATTTCTGCCAGCTTTTGTAGTTGTTTTAGTTTTTTTAGTTCTTCCGCGTTTTTATCAACTTTCTCGTTAACTTTGGCAATTATGGAATCAATCTCTTCTTCAGTGATTTCACCCATGATGGCTCTTTCAGTGAGTTGATTGATTGTAGGTATTCGGTTGTTCATAGTGATTATGGTTTTTATATTATAGGTTTCGTAATTGGCATAGCTCTCATAGCTTTACCATATATACAGTATAGCACATATTTACCATAATGCAATAGCGCGTATGCGCCATGTTCAAATAGACAGTGCCAAATAGAGTAGTGTGCAGGTGAACAGTGTTCACCTGAACGTCTACAAGGGTGTTCGGATGAACAGTAGTGCTCTACTGTTCACCCAAACAGTGGGGTTATGCTACGGGCACGGGGCGGATTTCGATGGGTTTGATTTGCGCTCGTCTGAATTGGCGTGTGTATTGTTTGCGCGGAGCGGGATTTCCCGCGTATTCCACTTTGAGAGTGAGAGTGGCTTCGCTTTCCTTCACAGGCGTATCGTCTGATACGATGAAAGTTTTTGTTCTGCCTTTGGCATTGGTATATAAGAAGTATGTTCCTTTTTTCATGACTCCACATCATACCCTATCTGACCAAATAGGCAAATAACACGTATAGCACGATTGCGTAGTGTTCATTTGAACGTTGACACTACTGTTCATTTGAACACTGGCACGATGACGCCATTGTGTCACTGTCTATGTGTGCTATACTGTTAACATGTACTTACTATTAGGATTATCACTGTTCACCATCTCAGTAGCTTGTTTTTGGACACTTGTTCACTTGCACAGTAGTAGAGATATAGAGGAATTACATCCAGTGTTATTTTGGACACTGTTGGTAATTACTGTTGTTCAAATTTGCGGCACTAATCTGGTGTTCGCATTACCACTGTTAATTTGTGGTATAGACCAGTTTTTTTGTATAGTGCTCAAATAGACATTACTGTGAGCCTGAACACTGTTCAGGCGAACGTTGACACTACTGTTCAGATGAACACCTGTGCCCATCTGAACAGTGTGCTATCCTCTAGCTAGTATGGGGGTTCTAGCTAGTATGGATAACCCGACCTCTATGAAAAGTAAAGATTTCCCATTTATCATGAATTTTAACAAGAACATGACAGTCACAATGGGCATACCTACTATAATTTTCGGCGCTAGTCAAGTTCTTATCTTGAGTATAATTTCTATCATAGCCAAAACAACCGCCATCAGAACAGATACTATATTCCACAGATCCTTTCTGTAGTATCCATAATTTCCGTCCACAGTCCATATCAGTATGGTCTATCGAAAAACCAGAATTGTCAGGGTGCTCGGTGAGTGTTACATCTTCTATACTGATGATAGTAGATCCATTAGTTGCATTTTCAATAGTTTTCATAAGAGTCGGTATTTTTAAGGTTGAGTAAGATTATCCTAACCTTACCATACATACAAGGTAGCACAGAATTACCATAATGCAATGGCGCATATAGGCCATGTTCTAGTGAACACTGGTCAAATGAGTAGGTGTCAAATAGAGCACTGTTCAAGCGAACACTGTTCATCTGAACGGCTGTACTACTGTTCAGATGAACAGTAACGTCCACCTGAACAGTATGTGCTTATGGTATTTATGGCTTTAGCCAACCGCTACCACGATTGCGATCACTATGAAGATTATGACTACTATCATATCTTCAACCTACATGACTTTTGTGGATTCTTCGACAGTGTTCTCATGAACAGTGTCTTCGATTACGATGCCGGAATTCTTAGTCCAGTCGGTAGTCTGGAGATCTTCGTTGTCAATGCTTGCTGACAGTTTAGCCATGGCCATATCCAGCATATCCTGATAGGCAACATATTCCGACCTTTTGGCTTCGTTAAGCTTTATTTTCTCTTCGGCTTTATCGATCTTCGCCTGTTCTTTATCATTAAGTTCATCGAACCTTTCCAATTTGGCATCCAGTAATGTTTGGATTTGTTGATAGTCTGCCTCACTGTATTTTCCCTTAGCGTGAGAACCAGCGAATTGGTTGATAGTCGGCAGCTTAGTAATTTCAGATTTCATGTATTATTAATGTAGGTTTATTTTCAGTGTGGTTGAAGTTGTCTCAACCATCGTGATAGCATCATAGTCGATTTTTCGCTGCATCGCAATGGCGTCATCGCGTATCTTGTCTAACCCGCATGAACAGAGGGGTAGGGGGTTTGTTGAAATTCCGCATAACTTAACTAAATCGGAAATCGAGGGGGGGGTGGGGCTTACTAAAAATATCCCAAACCAAAACAGGATCGAAGCATCTAAACAGATCTCAAAAATAGGCGGCACCAAAAATAGGCAACACACATTCTGACCAAACCAAAAAAACTAAGACAGTTGATGGCACAAATGTCCATAGCGCCGAATTATATTCCGCCAAAACGTTATATATTATGCGGTTCTGGCGTAATTAAAGCTAAAAAGAAAAAGCGCCAATCCCCGCTAAAGGATCGGCGCTAACTTCATAGTTCCCTGTAACTCAAGAACTA